>Ga0207704_10000143_pt1 | contig 38321 bp, 36 predicted proteins | sample KBSMisM12_FD_184308 | JGI IMG/M metagenome (GOLD analysis project Ga0207704, IMG submission 184308) | Miscanthus rhizosphere microbial communities from Kellogg Biological Station, Michigan, USA - KBS Miscanthus M1-2 (SPAdes) (version 2) | ecosystem: Host-associated > Plants > Roots >...
GCGATGGAGGCGTTTGTGAGGTTTCATTATTAAGCCCTGATTTGTATTAATATAGCAGAGAGACGTCAGAGATGGCGTCTCTTTTTTGTTGGTTTGTTTTTTAAGTTGGGATGGGCGTTTTGGGTCAGGCTTTAAACTGCAAGCGCAATCACTGCTGCTTATCGGTTTATAACGGCAGACTGAAATAGAAGGTGGAACCTTTTCCGGTTTCGCTTTCGGCCCAAACCTTGCCTTTGTGGCGTTCAATGATCTCGGCGCTGAGGTAGAGGCCTATGCCGAAACCAGAGATGTGCCGTGTGCGGTTGGTTTCCACCCGGTAATAGCGGTCGAATATTTTAGCGAGGTCTTCGGGGTTGATGCCCATCCCTTCGTCTTTTACGCTTACAATTACCTGGCCTCCTTTTACGTAACAGTCGACTATTACAGGCTTTTCCTTTGGGGAGTATTTGATAGCGTTACTGATATAGTTGGAGATAACCGAGCTGATCTTGTCGCGGTCGGCATTCACCAATGTTGGCTGACATTTTTCAAAACGAATGAGATGCGTCCCCGTTGTCAGGTTGGCATCATCGATCACGTCTGCGATCAGCACTTCCATGTCGAAATCCTGTTTATCGATGTGGATCTTACCGGATTCGAGGCGCGAAATATTGAGGAAGCCATTGATCATGGTGCTCATCTTTTTTACCTGCTGGTTTGCTTTTCGCATGGCATTTACCAGGAAACTGTCCTCGCTGTTTACCAGTTTGGTATTTGCCAACTGAACAATCGCTGTCAGGGAGGTGAGCGGTGTTTTGAGCTCGTGACTTACCATTCCGATAAAATCACTTTTGCGGGTCTCGTCAAGCATCCTTTCGGTAATGTCCCTGGTAGTTCCGGCCACAGCCTCCACTTCGCCTTGTTCGTTGATAACCGGTATTAAAATATAATCGTAAGTACGTTTCCCCAGGATGGCGTGCGGAAAGGAAACTTCGCCCCGTACCGACTGTTTGGTGGCTATGATATGGTCTATCTCCCGTTCGTGCATTTCGGCGTGCCAGGGCTCATAACCATTTTCAAGCAGGGTTTTTCCAATCGCGTTTTCCCAGGTTTTACCCCACATTTCCAGCAAGGCGCTGTTTGCATAGGTAAACCGGTAATCCAATCCGAACACATACATCAGGTCGGGCGTGTTAGAAGTGATCGCCTCATAAATCCTTTTCTGCTGTTCTGCCAGTTCCCTCGACTTACGCAATTCGTGTTGCGTGTGAACGATATTGGTGACTTCAAATACATAGGTTATAATGCCGTCCACCTCATTTTCTTCATTGCGGCGCGCCTGGTAATTAAAACTAAAATAACGGTCTTTGGTTGGGCCGCCTTCCAACTCCGACACCGGAATCAGAAAATCATCAACCCGATAAGGTTCGCCCGTGCGGTAAACGTTTAAAAGAATTTGCTGCAACGGGGTGTCGACCAGCTCCGGCAAAGCTTCGAATAGTGGTCGCCCTAATAAATTCCGTCCGGGCAATAGTTCCTGGTAACTGGGATTAACCAGCTCATAAACCAGTTCGGGGCCGCCCATAATAGAGATACCCGCGGGTGCCTGCATAAAAAAGGTCTTTAAACGGTCGCGTTCCTGCTGCATGGCGGCCTTTGCCGCTTCCGTTTTTTGTCGCTCGGTTACCTGTTTGGTGTTTTCCAGTACCCAAACGGCCACTTTGCTGACCTGCCCATTTTTATCGGTAACGGGCGAATAGATGAAGGTAACAAAGATCATTTCTTCCTTACCATGCCGGATAAGCATTAACTCTACTTCATCGGCATAGTAGGCTTTACCGGTTTGGGGTACGCTTTTAAGTGCGGCTTCATAATATTCACGTGCCTCGGCAAAAGGTTCCCAATACCATTTGCCTAAAATGGCCTCTTTCGGCTTGCCGGCTATCTCCAGGAATTTATCGTTGAGCAACTCTGCCACAAAAGTACCCGCATCGAGTATGCAAATGCCAATGGGGGCACTCTCAACAATGGTTTTTAATTGCTCATTATCCTGTAATTGCATTACCCTTCACAAACTGAAAATTACACAATTTGTTTGGAATGGAAAAGGTTTCCCGGGACGGTTGATTGAGTTGGATTGAGTTGTGCCATTGATGACTTAGTCAACCTCAATCAACCACTTAACTATCAACTAATTATCACTATCTTTATTTCCGACCCGTTAACCGCCCTCAAAACCACAATAAACCCATGTACAAGCAAGCCCTTTTTATCACGAGAGGTATTTTTACGCCTGTCGTTTTCTGCCTGATGTTTCTGCAAACCGCTTTCGCGCAAGCGCCCGGCCCTTCCGATTCATTAAAAAATGTACTGATCGCCAAAGAAGCCGAAATGTTCCGGGTGGTTTTAAATGGTGACAAGCCCGCCGCCGAAAAAATGTTCGCGACGGATTATATGACCATCAATGCCGATGGCACCATGCAGGACAAAACTGAAACCATGAAGCTATTTGGCAAATTTAAGGGCGCCACAACCACCCTGTCCGATAAACGGATAAGGACATACGGCAACCTTTCCATTATAACCGGGGGCGCCAAATTCTACATCAAATCCATTTTAGTGGCACAGATATTTTATACCGAAACCTGGATTTTCCGTAACGGGCAATGGGATTTCATCGGCTGGCAGGGCACCATGACCGGGCTGCCCTCCTGGTATCCGTTAATAATTACCGTTATCGTACTTGTTTTGCTGTATTTCCTGGTGCGGTTTATTGTGCGCAGGGTTCGTAAAAAGCCTGTTTATGCCTAAAATCAGCTGTAAGTAAGGTTTGGCCATACTCACGTTCGGGCCTTCGTATAGGCCGATATCCTTTGCAGTTTTTTAACGCGGGAACTTAGTGTGGTTAAAAGCTAAGTTCACATGGCATCTGAAGTCAGAGGCTTCTGATAGCTTGGGTTGCCTTTGTCTGAATGGTTTTTGCGTTACGAAAAATAGGGTGTTTTAACGGGTTGCGGATAAAATAAAATAATCTAAGATTTGGCAAACCTTAGACAATTATGAACTTAACGGATAGAAATGATTGGGATGACTTTGTTTATATTCTTCTATATCCTGGCCTTTTAGGCTCAATGATATACGAGTTGATTCCGAAGGAAAACCTCAATGGATATTTAAATACAGCCACATATATTAGACTAGCAATAATACTTTTTTACTGCATTGATTTTCTGCATTTATACGCAGACATGAAGAAAGTGATCAAAAATGAGCTTAGACCGTGGGGTTATGTTACATGTGACCTAATTGGATCAGTTTCTTTATTTATGGCATTTATTTTTGTTAAGACCAAGAACCCCGAATACTCCTTAATACTATTGTCGATAATCCCCTTTATCACGTTAGTTTATAAATGGAAGGTAAAGCCAGATCGATGGTTTTTTTCAATTTTTGGGATAATCAGTTCTTCGCTTACAATATATTTTTTCATTGAGTACCCAATTGAATTAAGTTATTACGAAGAATTTCTTCAATACCTAAGTTTAGGCATGGTAACTATTTATATGTACTATGTATTTATTTTTTATGAAAAGAGATCAAAAAAGGTTTACATAGAAAACTTTTCTTAATCAAGTGTCTAAATCATGAATAATTACATTTTTAATCGCGCTCAAACCTAATCAAAATGACTGAAAAAAGTGAATTTCAATTAAAACTAGAGTTTTGGATATGGATCACAAAAGGAGCAAGATTTACCGCCAACGAGCGCTGCTTAAAGCAAAATAAATGGTCGAACTTTGCTATTGGTATGCTTAGCGCATACATTTTAATAGTGAATTTAATTTCTGTTTTCCAGATTTCTAATTGCACATATTTCAACGGGAATCATGTGGCTTTTTACACTACAGCATTGTCAATTTTAATTCTTGTTTTCAGCCAACTCGAAAATTCGAATGATTTTAAATTGAAAGCATTAAATTATCATAATTGCGCATTAGAGCTATCAAGAGTTTATAGGAAAGTTAGAAGCCTTGATCTGCCAAACCTAGATGATGGTGAATATGTTAAAGTCTTAGCTAATATAAATTCGGAATATGAAACGGTGCTGGAAAAGTACGATAATCACAAAGAAATTGATTATCATTATTACAGATCAACACATCCCGTCGATTTTAATTTAAAATGGATAAGGCGGTTTTTATATCAGTGTAATTTTTATTTTTCTTCGATAGCTTTATATCAAGCAATGATTATTTTGCCTCCGCTAATTATCTATTATTTTATCAAGGACTGTAAGTAATGTCCTATACGTCGCTCATCATAAAATCATGGTTATTCTTTAATCGCAGACAAATGAAAACGATCATAACTACAAGCGAACTGTTTTCATGAGCAAGGGGTATTAATTCCAAACGGTTATTAAACGAATATTGTTAACGTCTCTTATTCCGGTAAATGCCCTACCCAATATAATAACCTGAGCATCTTCATTTTTATCTTTAAACGAATTCATTAAAAAAACAAATGGACTGAGTAAATAATTATAACTCGTGTCTTTAACCTTCCCAAGTTCCGGAGGTAAGTCAATAAAAGCAATTCCAGGGTAATTATATTTTTTCTTATAGCTTAATTTTAAAAGCCCATAATGATATGACAGTAAAAATAGTTGTCTATCTAATCCTCCGAGTGACATCCAACTTTTATTATTTACGTAAAAGCTGATTTTGGTTTCACTCAAAGAAATTTCTATTCTTCCTTTTTGGGTCCATACTTTGGGGTTGGTTTTCGAAATATTGTCGACGTATTCCTGCATTCCAGAAGCCAAGTCATTTGCAATGGATTCAAAATTAACTTCTGAAGTTTCTAATTCAACAAATGCCTTTTCCCTGTTAATTTCTATTTCTAGTTTCCGGATCTTATCTTCTAACTCGCCCTTATAATTATAATTCTCAATTAGTCGATTATAGTTTAATATCTGTTCGATTATCCTTCCCTTCTGTACATCAAGTGTCGATATTTCATTATCGTTTAAGGCATGGAGTGGTTTTTTAATAGTTTCTAATTCTTTATCGATTGAGAAAATTCTCTCACTTAATCTCTTTTCTAAATCTTGAAATTTACTTAATTGATTATTATGGTCGTGGAGGATAGTTCCTAATTCGTTTTGTTCATTTTCTAATTGTTCAATTTCGAAGTCAATTCTATTCGATTTTTTCGTTTCAATACCAAGAGTACTTTTATGACATAAAAAGCATCGCGAATCATCTGTTTCAGTATCATCTATTTTTTGATCACATGCCGGGCAGTGGGTAATTTTCAGTTCTGATATGATACCTGATTTTTTTGCTCGCTTAAGCCTCGACAACTCATCGGTTATTGACTGTCTGATTTCTTGAAAGTCGTTAATCTTAAACGTGAACTTGGAGATATTATTTGTTATCTCTTCGCGCTCTTTATATATATCAGCTCGAATTGCTGATAAATTTACTTCAGCGTGTTTATTCGCTAATTCAAGATTGTCAATTCTATTTTGAATTATATCCCCCCTTTGGTTTTCAATACCTTTTAACTGATCATTTAATTCTTGTACCTCCGCTTTTAGAACATTGCTATTTATTGAATTATACATAAAACTTTCATTAGATGTCATTTCCTTTGCAATGCGTGTTATTAACTCCTCGAATTGGGCTTTTTTGCTTTGCAATTCCAATAAACGCTTTTCATTGGAAATTGAAATATTTAATTCATTGGAGAATAATTTATCTGCTATACCCAGTAAATGAAACTGCGAAGCATATTGCTCATTATTAGGCTGCTTGTCTGCTATATCATTCCAAGAATCCTCTTTCCTGTATATGTGTCTAAAAATGCTTCGAAAGCTCAAACTAACCCATTGTGTAGTGTATGGATTCCCTTTGGGGAATTTCACATCGAATGGAACCTGAAGCAATTGTAGTATTTCAGATGAAAATTCACTATAGCTATACGAATTATCATTTATAAAGATTTTTGATGCGAATCCAGGCTCCAGTGGCAAGCGGTAAATCTCATATATTTCATCGGCTATTTTACAGTTTAAGAGTAATTTCACATATTTATAAGACAACTGGCTATCTGGAAAAACATCTACTATGCTTGCATCTTTACCTAATATAAAATCAATTTGTTTCATCCAAGTGGTTTTACCAGCATTGGGTTCACCTGTTATAAGATTTACACCTTCCGTAAATAGCAGCGACTCAACTTCCCCATCAGATGTCACTCGCTCAACGTAATTTAAATAAAAATTTTTTGCCACGAAATTTAGATTAACTTACCCATAGATAGACTCGTAACTTCATATTCAAACATTTCATACACTAGGTTCTTCAACTGCGATCCAGTCATTTTACCTAATATTAAGTTTACATTTTTTATATTATTAGATAAAGTATTAAAGTCAATATCATTTTGCAAAGATTGGGCTACTTCCCCGCCATTTTCAGTAAGAAAAAATGTGAAAGTACTCCGGTCCTTTTCTACACTAATTAGATCCCTTGCTTCGAGAAATGGCAAAAGCTGATAATAACGTTGATCCCATGGCCCATAATGGAATCGAATCATTCGAGATTCTATTCCCCCTGAATGGTCGAGAAAATCTACATTTCTTATGTCCATTTTACGAACAAGTCGTCGGAAAAATTCAGGGTAACGCACAAAAAAATCAAGTTTCGCAAGTTTCGTTAAGCCAGTTATTTTATAGACTTTTCTAATGCGATCTTTTTGTCCACATAGTTTTAAAATGAGAAGTAATCTTGACGCATGGAATTCGATTATGTCATCAGAAACAAGGGTTGTACCAGCCGGATATTGTGAAATATTTTTGAATGAAATCATGAAGTAGCTTTAGTAAATCTATGTGTACATCTATTCGTATTATCATACATACAACCTAAAGCTATTTCCTCATTTATTCCATGCTCACGAGCCAAATTTTGAACTTTATCCCAACAGAATTTGTGAAATTCAGAATCATTAAAATTCAATGATCCATTATCATATTGAATTTTCAATGTTTGAATTAGGGTATGAACTTTATCTTTAAATCCATTAATTTGATTGCGGCCATAAAAGTTAAAGTTTAATGATTCCTTTTGATACATCCACCTAAATTCTCTCGCCGTTTTTTGTGTATCGTTAGCAACTTTCGCAGCCTCTAGTTTTTCGATTAATTTTTCGCTCCCCAATTTTGGAGCTGCTAAGTCTTTTAAAATATTATCGAACCAAACAATGATTTCCTCTTTCGAAAAACCGCATTTCTCTTCGCCTACACCAGCGTTCGAAACAAATGCCAATATCTTTTGATAAATTTCCAGCCTTTGATCCGGTGGCAATACGAGATCATAGTTTTCTAAAATACATCTTTCAAGTTTAACTAGATTTTGTGCTTTAAGTGATTCCAATTGAGCAGGAAATACTTCCCAAAAGCAATTTTTAAACCAATCTTCAACTGTTTGCCCTTTTGAATTAGCCAAGACAGAAGAAAACTTGTCGAAGTGATCATTTAATATTTTGTCTACCGACGTATTGTCTCTTAAAGAATCATTGACAGCAACTTTCATGAAGCTTAATTCTGAATCAATATCAGTACTCGTTACAATTCGATAACAAACATTTTCTTTACATCTACCGCGGGCGAGCGATTTTGGTAATAGTTCGAGTGACATTAATTTTGAAATTGACCATCTGGATTCCAAATCGTTAGATTTTATTTGAATCATTTCGACTACCACATCACCACCTATAGGCCACAATAAAACAATATCATCTTCACCTTCAATCCATATCTCTGATATTTCTTTTCCAGTTAATATTTCAATTATGAAGTGGGCTGCAACGTGATCCTGATAAACAAATCCTTTTCTCGCAATTCTGCCTCCTTTTTCGGTTGGTATTAAGTTTCTAATCGGGGATAGCTCCATTATAAATATTTGGAAACTAATATCTTAATTTAAATCGAATATTAATTTTCTGATTACTTATTACTAATACAAATAAGATTATTGTCAAATCTTAAATTAAATATCTACACTATCAACCCGTGAAAACACCCTATTTTTATGCAAGTAGCAAACGGGTATATGCAGCCCAATCCTGGCGCGAGAATGTAGCGTTGGCCAAAGTGGTGGCGTACTCGTGACTATTTCCTCCCATCCTGGCGCGAGTATGCAGCGAAGGGTTGCGGGTTGAGTACTCGTGACTGAATAAAAGTCACGCGTAGCCTTTTACACTTAGCCATGCCTTTCATACTCGCGCCAATTGAGGGTTTACCTTCCAATCAAAAAGTCTCATTTAATCCTTAGTTTTATCTAAAACTGAAATATGACGAGTAGTCTTCAAAAAAGTCTTATCGATAATTGGTCTCTTGAACTGGCTGGGCTGCTTCTCGATGGCAGCGAGGACATCTTTTCTATTTCAGATGAATTATTTATCGACAGCTTGGGTGGATTATCAAACTACATCAACGCTATATTGCTATATGATGAAACAAACTTTTTAGAAAACGGATTTGAAGCAGACTGGAACAGATTCGATTGGTTTGAGAAAAATACAAAGGCATATGTTAATGCAATAAATCCGACAAGCCTAAAGATCGATTGGACTAGTGAAGAGAGCTATTCTGACAAAGGGATCAAGAATTATTTAATTTCGTCAGATCAACTTGGTTTGGACTTATTTATAAGTCCAGAACGGGCAACTAAAATAATCAAAAACAGCTTACCTAAAATTGAGCAAAAATTAAATACGGTATTAAGAAAAGTCGATGATCAAGTTAAAAATGAAGCAGACCAACTTTGGTTCGATGATTTAAAAATTGGCATCGATAAAAACTTTAAATTGCCCTCTTTGACGCATTACGTTCTTTCAGAAGCGTCAAATTTGGACGATTTACTAAAGGTAATTCTTCAGCTTAAAGAAGATGGGAAAATAACTACCATTCGATCAAAAATTAATGAAATTACCAAAAACACTAAATCGGCGGCAAGGTTCCAGAAGGACGTAGAAAACATAATAAAAAAAGAATTTGGTGCGAAAATCAATAGTGATAGACCGTTGTCAATTAAAATTTCGGTATTGTACTTGACATTCTCAAGAAATTTTAGTTTCAACTTTTTTAACAGAAAAAAGCATTTACTATTCTTGAAAGATATTGTAGCATGTCGTTCGGAGGCAAATCGCCTTAACGACGACATACAAAGGATATTCAATAGGAAGGCATTCTAGCCCCCCAATCCTAGTGCGCGTATGCAGCGTTGGCTAAAATACCGTGAAAACACGGGTTGTAAAGCGCTGGCTAATAGCGTAAATTCATAAAAACATTATCACAATGGGTGCTGCAATTGTACTGATAGTTGCAGTGGCTGCGCTCGCCCTCCGGCAGTGGCTATTTGAAATTGGGCGTAAACGCCGCCGCGATTATTACTGGGACTACTTGAAATCCGATGAATGGAAACGTAAGCGTTACGTTGTGCTCAAACGGGATAACTGGCGCTGTGTTTATTGCGGCGGACGCGCTAGCCAGGTCCACCATACAAAATACGCCAAATACAATATTGGAAGAGAGCCCATTGAATGGCTGGTTTCGGTCTGCAAGGATTGTCATGATTCCATACATCGGTAACGGAATTTCATCACCATGTCATCCCGTCCGCTGGTTAGCGGATCGGGAACCCACAGGACAATCACGCTTGCCTGGTCTGCGATTTGCATGCGGAAGACTTGTCTATTGCAGACCTTTATGATGGGGTGCTGAAACAAGTTCAGCATGACGGATTGTTTTATTGGCAACTATTCGCGTGAAGGATAGAAGCGGATACCAACCTCGCGCCTAATGCCTGCGCAGTATGATCCCGATATACATCGGGACGGGTCTCCTAGCCTGGTGTGCCCCGTGCTTCGGCAATTGCGCAATGGCAAGGGGAGCACACGCCCAAATACTACCACTAACCACCATCGCCAACAACTTAATTTCAACCTTTAAATTAAATTTTGTTATTTACAATTCTGGAAACAGCCTTATCGGGCAGCACGAAAATGTGGCCAAAAAAGAGACTATGAAGCTTCTTCTCACTTCCGCCGGTATCAGCAATACGAGCATCCGCAAAGCGCTGGTTAAGCTCCTGGGCAAACCGATTGCCGAAGCGAACACCCCATCCTGGCGAGTATGACGCGCAGCCCTTAGCGTAAAGGCTACTCGTGACTTTTGTTAGGTCACGAGTACTCAGCCCTCATTCCTTCGCTGTACCCGCGCCAGGAATCGGACTGTCGTTTAATACCCGATTAAGTAACGAACAGGGTTAATGAATGAAATGTTCAGGTTTTTTCCTCAGAGCGGAACCATTCCAGATAAGCATCGATCTCCTCGTGTTTGGTGAGGTCAATTATTTCGCATGAATTCCAATCGGCTAATATGAGGTTGTATTTTTTGCCAATGGCATAAAGGGCAGTGGCAATTTGCGAAATCCGCTCATTTGAGCTTTTACCAAAAGAGGTGACCCATATATTGGTGACCTTGCTATTTTTTACTTCGGTCCAAAATGAAAAACTGGTTTCACCGTATGCCCTGGTGCCACCTTTTTGGTAATCTATCAAATCGCCGCCAATATATTGTATTTCTTTAATCCTGTTAAAATGATGCTGCGCCAGGATATTTTCAAGTTCCTTTGCTATGATAAAAAGTTCTGAGGTGGGGTGCGGATTAGATTTGCGTGCATAAAGCGCGTCAAAGCCAACTCCGTTAAAATGTTCTTTCCCAAAATCGGATATTTTGACGGCCTCGCTTGTCAGAAAAGAATAATTTGAAGCCGGAATTATTTCTACCTGGCAGTAATCATCTTCCATCATAAAGGTGGAGGTATCTTTTTGCCTCTTTTTCAAAAACGAGAATAAACCCATGTGATAAAGATAGATATTCTGTTTATGATTGTTCGCAGTGGCTGCGCTCGCCCCCAAACCTGGCGCGGGTATGCAGCGATAGCCAAAAGAGGTGGCATACCCGTGACCTTTATAGCTGAATAAGTGAAAACTATTATGAATAAATAGTTACCTCAAATATAGTTGATAGCCAGGAGGAAAATGGTGACACTGATTTGGCACTATTGCTAAAAAACAGCAAGTATTTATTAGCGTACACGGCGTGGTGAACGGACAGTTTTACTTAGTGGCAGTTGGCAGTGATCATAGTAATCGTTTAATCAAGCGAATCATGGTTCTGACGATATGCAGGATTAGCCCCTCGCACCACACTTCGAGTGCCTCAGTGTGACACCCATCTTTTTTATTCCGGCATAAAAGGTACTAGTACAACCCTACTTCCTCCCCGCCTTCACCAACGAATCCACCCTCGCCCCCATCACTACCGACTTTCTCATTGCGCTATCTAAGGCCATACCCACCGGCAGCCCCGGACGCTTATGCCCGGTAGACGTGAGCCAGGCATCCCGCAGCATATTCTGACGTTCGGTAACCGCCTTCAATATCGCAGCGCCATTTTTGTTGGCCGCCAGGCTTTTCTCCGCACTGGCAAATGCCGAAACACCATCGCCGCAAAGATAAACCAGTATCTCCCGCGCCATTATCCAGTGGCCTGTCTCACCGGGATGGATACCATCACCGGCCAGCGCAAAGCCATCCAGGTTGAACTTCGCATCCACCTTGCGGTGCGCCGCCAGGTATTTCTTCATCGGGAAATGCACATCTATCACCTCCCAATGCTGCGCCCACCGCTGTGCCAGCACCCATTTGGCATATTTGTCCAATACATCAGCATAACCGGGATCACCGCCTTTGAGCTCATCAAAAATCGGGGGAGTAATATGCACTATTTGCGCGCCGCTTTTTACCACCTCCGCATGCAGCCAGTTAATGCCGTCGCGGTATTTGCGGAAACGGCCCGTATCAAAGGGCATGTAAATACCATCGTTCATGCCATAGCAGGCAAATACCAGGTCGGGTTTGGTTTGGGTAAGCACCCGCTGCAAGCGCTCGTGCAGATCGGGACGCGGAAAGGCCCCACCCGCATGCCCGGGCTCCGACAGTCCCGATACCGTCTCGCTGGGCAGTCCCACGTTAATAAAATCAAAACGGCGGTCGGGGTAGGTCACCGTTAAATAGGCAATCACATCGTTCACATAATTGGCCTGCCAGGTAATGCTGTTCCCCAAAAAAACAACGCGCTTCACCTTCGGGTCGATCCTTTGTGCATGCAACGTTGAGGAGAGCAAAAGAAAAAAGGCCGGTAGCACTTTGCTGTAACAAGAGAATATCTTCATGAATTGTTGATGAGAAATAAAAGTAGGTTTTTTGGTGGAGTATTGGGTTATAGGCTTTAACTCATCCCCCGGTCTTGACGAATATCGAATAACGAATGTTGAATAATGAAGTAAAGAACTTCGGGGTTCGATATTCAAAATTCATTATTCGATATTAATTTCTTCATTTTTCCCGGACGCCCAAATAGTACCGGCACCAATTTGCCACCATTGCAACTGACAATCGAAAAGACAAGTGTTCACGGCGTTGTGAGCGTGAACGGTTTGTTCAGCCGGCAGTTTGCAGTCGTCACAGTAATCGTTAATTGTGTGAATCATAGTTCACCGCCCGTCTTGCGCCTCGCAATGACACAGGGGAAGTAAAATATCTACAATTATAGACTTTTTGTCTACTATACTTGACATTATGAAATGTTTACTTATCTTTGTGATGAATAAAACAATTTAAGAATCATGGAGCAATCTAAAAAATCCCTGCACCTGCAATCTATCGTTTATGCGCTTATTTACGGGGCCACTTATTTGCCGGCGGCGTGGTTGCTGAAGCATCAGGTGGTGGGGCAGCCGGTTTCGATAATTATTGCGATAGTGCCGGTTATTACTTTCGCCATATTTATTTATAAATACATCAAATCGTTTTCGGCAATGGACGAGGTGAGGCAACGGGTGCAATTGGAAGCCGTGGTAATAGGTTTTGCGTTGACAGCCATGCTGCTGATGATGGTTTTTTTGCTGGGCCTTTGCGGCATATCAAACAACCTCTGGTTTGGCTATGCCGACATGTTGGGATATTGCTGGCTGTTTTATTTTATTGGTTGGGTAGTTTCGAAAAGGAAATACGGCGTATGAAAAACACCATAAAGGTTGAACGCGCCAAAAAAAACTGGACCCAGGCCGACCTTGCCAAACACATCGGGATATCGCGGCAGGGGCTAAACTCTATCGAAACCGGGAAATTTATCCCCTCTACCCTGCTTGCCTTGCGCATGGCGAAGGTTTTTGGTACTACGGTGGAGGAGTTGTTTCAATTGGAAGGTAATGAAGACGGGCTCGGTGAATAGGTTATACGTAGTACGTGATACGTTGTATGTTTTGATTCCGGGTCTAAGTGTCAGGACTATTTGTTATGTGGTAACGGATGGAAAAGACCCAGCATGTCATCCCGAACTTGTTTCGGGACCCCGCAGGACATTCACGCTTACTTGGTCTGCGATTTGCATGTAGCAGACTTTTCTATCGAGCCCTTTTTGATGGGGTGCTGAAACAAGTTCAGCATGACGTCCATTTATTTGACGTACTACTCAATCAACCACTTAACCAGTCCAACCTAATCAACTAACCACTTATCTTCCCGTTCACAATCTCAACAATCTCCGTTTCACGGTCTATTGCCATTTGCCGGAGGGCTTCGCCTTCGTTGAGGATTTCCTGCACGTAGGTTTTGTCGTCACAGCCGCCGGCGTTTACTTTTACGTTCATGAAGGCGCCCAACACGGCGGTGCGGGCGCAGAGGGCCGCTACTCCGGCGTCGGTTACCGAATTTGGGTTGCCTTTTTCGGCCATGGCTTTGATCACTTCCATGCTTTGGTATGCTGCCTTCATCACCTGGAACGGAATCTCTATGGCTAGTTTGGTGGCCTGTTGTATGGCTTCGGTACGTGCTGCCTTTTCCTCCGGTGTGGCTTTGGGCAGGGCAAATGCCGTCATGATCTGGTTAAAGGCAATGGTGTCCTGATCAACCAAACGAACAAGCTCATTTTTATAGTGCTGTCCACGCTCGGCCCACCCACTGAACTCTGCCCAGCGATCATCCCAGCCCCGTTTATGCGACGACAAATTAGCCACCATAGCCGCCAGCGACGCACCAAGCGCGCCCACATAAGCCGATATGGAACCCCCACCGGGCGCAGGACTTTCGCTGGCCGTTTCGTCGGCAAAGTCGGCAAGGGTCATGCTCACGAGCTTGCTGTCAGCTTTGTCTTTTAGCAGGTATTCGATAATGCGGTCTTCGGGGTTGAAGGGGCCCAGTTCATCCAGTCCCATTGATTTGATAGCGATACGGATAAGCTCCTTCTCGCTCACCCCGGTCGACCGCTCCTGCTTTGCCAGGAAGTATTTACCGGCGTCCAGCATGGATTTGACAGGGATGAGGCCCACCAACTCGCTGCCGGTTACGCGTATGCCGCGCTCGTTGGCTTTGTTGCACACCTCATCAAAGGCCTTGTGAACAGGCGTTACCTCGATATTGGTGAGGTTCATGGATATCTGCGCCACGCCATACTCCTCGATATACCAGCCGATGGCCTTTACCGATTTGAGCGAACCAGGGATAGAACGCGGTTTGCCGTGTGCGTCGGTAATGATCTTGCCGCTGATGGGGTCACCCTCTCGCATTACGCGGCCTGCTTCGCGCACGTCAAATGCTATGGAATTGGCACGACGTACCGAAGTAGTGTTCAGGTTGACGTTATAGGCGATCAGGAAATCGCGCGCACCGATAACCGTTGCACCACGCCTGGCATCAAACTCCGTGGGACCGAAGTCGGGCTTCCACTCTGGTTGTGTTATCTTCTTAAAAAATCCCTCATATTCTCCGGCACGGATCACCGACAGGTTATTGCGCTTCTTATCCGGCTGCGCGTACTCATACAAATAAACGGGCAGGTTCAACTCAGTACCGACACGCTCTGCTAGTCGGCGGGCATATTCCGCCGTCTCCTCCATGCTGATATTGCTGATGGGGATAAGCGGACAAACGTCGGTAGCGCCCATGCGGGGATGCTCGCCGGTGTGTTTGCTCATGTCGATCACCTCACCCGCCTTTTTTATAGCCTGGTAAGCCGCTTCTATCACCCGCTCGGGTTCGCCTACAAAGGTTACCACGGTGCGATTGGTAGCCTTACCGGGATCAACATTCAGCAGTCGCACACCCTCCACGACCTCCACCGCATCGGTGATCTGTTTGATGATATTCGGGTCGCGGCCCTCGCTAAAGTTTGGAACACACTCTATTAATTGCATGGTTTTAGAAGATTTGAGATGTGAGATTTGAGAAATGAGATAAATCTTTCACAAATTCGAAATTGAACATCCGAAATTCGAAATAATACCTCATATAGCTTCTCCTTTTTTATAAACTTTAATTGGTTTCAACTTCCCCTGGTGATACAGTATCTCTCTATAATCAGTACAGGGGTAGGCTTGCATGTCGGCCAGTTTGCCTTTTTCTAATATGCCGCGGTCGTACAAATTTAGTGCTTTGGCGGCGCGGAAGGTGAGTCCTGCAAAAGTTTCGGCGGTAGTTAGTTTTTCGTAGGCGCTGAGTACCGATGCCTGTAACAGCAGATCGCCCATTGGGGCCGAGCCGGGGTTCCAGTCGCTGGCGATGGCCAGGCACGCCCCTGCGTTTAATAATTTACGCGCAGGGGCAAAACCCATACCCAAACCTAAGGAAGCGCCCGGCAATGCAACTGCAACCGTTTCGGAAGCAGCTAATCGTTTAATTTCTTCTTCTCCGCTGGCTTCGAGGTGATCAGCCGATACAGCGCCGACATTCACCGCCACCTCGCTGCCACCCGTGCTGAACTGGTCGGCATGGACGGTGATATCAAAGCCCATTTTCTTAGCCACCTCCAAATAGCAGGCAGCATCGGCGGTACTAAAAGCACCGTCTTCAATAAATATATCTACGCGGTTAGCCAGGTTGTCTTGTTTTATTTTAGGGAGGAGTTTGTTCAATATCAACTCCAGATATTCTTCTACAGGACCGTTAAAGTCTTTCGGCAGGATGTGGGTTGCAAGGCAGGTGGCTATTAAATCGGCTTTGCTTTTTGCAGCAGCTTCTTTTATCGCTTGCAGTTGCTTTATTTCTTCTTCAACCTTTAACCCATAACCGCTTTTTACTTCGATAGTGGTTACACCGTTTTTTGTATGCTGATCTACTCTTTTTAATAATAGATCAATCAGTTCTTCCTTACTTGCTTTCCGTGTCTGAGTTACCGAATCCCAGATACCGCCTCCTGATTTCGCAATTTCGAGATAGCTTTTTCCGGCGATACGCAGGGCGTAATCTTTTGCACGGCTACCTGCAAAACATAAGTGTGTGTGGCAATCTACAAAGCTGGGAATGAGCACGTAATCGCCAGTGATTTCTTCTATTTCAGCATCGGGGTTTGATTTTCTTATGGTTTCAAAATCTCCGACTCCTGTTATCAATCCGTTATCGGTCAATACGCCTCCTTGCGGGATGATCTGCAATGCGTCATCCGCGATGGAGCCTTTCATCAGTAATCCCGATAAAGGAAGGAGTTGCGTGAAGGGACCGATAAGTTTTTTCATTTGTCTATTTTATTGTTCGCGTTGTTTCATGTTGCTGTTACTGAGCGAACGAACGAACATCAATTATGTCATCCCGAACTTGTTTCGGGACCCCACAGGGCAGGCCGACGCTTGCTTGGTCTGCGATTTGCATGTAGCAGACTTGTCTATCGCAGACCTTTATGATGGGGTGCTGAAACAAGTTCAGCATGACGTTTTTTTATTTGTGACGGTCAACAATTGCTTACGCCCACCGCCATGCGCCTCGCGCCATCCCCTATATCTTCAACCCAAACTTCTCCGCTGTCTCCTCCGCCTGCTCATACCCCGCATCCGTGTGACGGAATATTCCCATGGCAGGATCATTATACAATACTCTTTTCAAACACCTTGCCGCCCGCTCTGTACCATCGGCTACTATTACCATTCCCGCATGTTGTGAATATCCCATACCTACCCCGCCGCCATGATGGAACGATACCCATGTTGCACCTCCGGAGGTGTTGGCCATCAGGTTGAGCAGCGGCCAGTCGGATACGGCGTCTGAGCCGTCCTTCATGGCTTCGGTTTCGCGATTGGGTGATGCTACGGAGCCGCAGTCCAGATGGTCGCGACCGATTACTATCGGGCCTTTTACTTTGCCGCTTGCTACCAGTTCATTAAATATCAATCCTGCTTTCTCGCGCTCTCCCATACCTAACCAGCAAATTCGGGCCGGTAGTCCCTGGAAAGCGATTCTCTCTTGCGCTTTATAAAGCCAGTTGATCAGGTGTTTATTTTCGGGGAAGGCTTCTATCAAAGCCCTGTCTGTTGTGTAAATATCCTCAGGATCACCGGATAACGCTACCCAGCGGAACGGCCCTTTTCCCTCGCAAAACAGTGGACGGATATAAGCCGGTGTGAATCCGGGGAAATCAAATGCAGCCAATTCACCACCCTGACGGGCAAACTCGCGCAGGTTGTTTCCGTAGTCAAATGTGATTGCACCCATTGCCTGCAGATCGAGCATAAAGCCTACATGACGCGCCATACTTTTGAGTGAAAGGCGCTTGTATTCTTCAGGATCGCTTTTGCGAAGTACTGCCGCCAATGTGAGTGATAAACCGTTAGGCACGTAACCATTCAGCGGGTCGTGGGCCGATGTTTGATCGGTGAGCATGTGGGGTACGATGTTATCTTTTATCAGGCGCTCCAGCATATCGCCGGCATCGCTTACCAGTCCTACAGACAATTCTTCACCCAACTCCATGGCATCTTTTACCCATTCAATGGCTTCCTCGTAGGAGTGCGTCATCCGGTCGATGTATTTGGTATCGACACGTTTTTGTATACGCGATTCATCCACATCAGCACCAAGAAATACCGCTCCGGCCATGGTTGCAGCAAGCGGTTGAGCTCCACCCATTCCGCCTAAACCTGCGCTAACGATCAGTTTCCCTTTCAGATTGTTATTAAAATGCTGGTGACCACATTCTACAAAAGTCTCATAAGTGCCCTGCAAAATACCCTGCGTACCGATGTATATCCAGCTTCCGGCGGTCATCTGGCCATACATCATCAGGCCTTTGGAACGTAGTTCGTTAAAATGCTCCCATGTGGCCCATGCAGGCACCAGGTTACTATTGGCAATAAGCACACGCGGTGCTTCCGGGTGACTGCGGATAATACCCACCGGCTTACCAGACTGGACCAGCAAAGAATGATCCTCATCCAATTCGAGTAATAGCTCAATGATCTTCCTTAGCGATTCCTGGTTACGTGCAGCCTGACCGATGCCGCCATACACTACCAACTCATCCGGGTTTTCTGCTACCTGACCATCGAGGTTGTTCAACAGCATACGTAGAGGGGCCTCCGTTTGCCAGCTTTTGGCGTGCAACTGCATACCTCTCGGCGCTTTGTAAACCGGGTGGTTGGCGTATGTTTTAATAAATTCTGAACTCGTCATCATTATCCAGTTTTATATCGTTTTTCTCCGCTATCGAATTCACTATCTTCAATAATGAACCCTCGCAGATGATTTTATGTAATTGTTTAATGTCGTCGGCAAAAATGCGGTCGTCATTTATGAATGGCACATGCTCGCGAACGTAGTTGTGGCAGGCTTCCAGTACCGGGGTCGATTTTAACGGTCGACGGAAATCCATTGCCTGCACAGCATACAACAACTCGATAGATTGTATGTATTCGATGTTATCCAATACCTGGTGCAGCTTACGCCCGCTTATCGAACCCATCGAAACGTGGTCTTCCTGACCCAAAGAAGTCGGCACGCTATCTGCACTAGCCGGGAAGCATAAGATTTTATTCTCAGTTACTAATGCTGCTGTTGTATATTGAGGGATCATCAATCCTGAGTTCAATCCGGCATCAGGCACCAATAGCTTAGGCAGACCATATCGACCCTCACTCATCAGGTAGCAACGGCGGTCGGCTATATTACCTATTTCGGCAGCAGCGAAGGCAGCGTAATCCAAAGGCAATGCCAAGGGCTGACCGTGGAAGTTTCCGCCGCTGATGGTATCGTCAGCGTTAAAAATGATCGGGTTGTCGGTTACGGAGTTTAGCTCAATCTCTGTCAACTCTTTCAAATGTAACCATGCATTTCGCGAAGCACCATGTACCTGTGGGATACAACGTAATGAATATGGATCCTGTACACGGTCACAATCTACATGGGAGTTTAATATCTCGGAATGTTCCAGTAAAGTAAATAAGCGATGCGCTACAAACCGGGTTCCTTTAAAAGGGCGGATGTTATGCAGGCGTGGATCAAAGGGTCTTGATGAACCCATCAATCCTTCTAATGACATAGCTCCGATAATATCGGCAGTCTGCAATACCTGGTGCAGGCGCTGAACAGCTTTTACGGCAAATGATAAAATGAATTGAGTACCATTAATTAATGCCAATCCTTCTTTAGGGCCGAGCTTTATAGGCTCAAGGCCGTGCCTCTTCAACATCTCTCCTGCCGGTAATATCTTGCATTTCTCCTCTACTTCGCCCATACCGATCAACGGCAAAAACAGATGGGCCAATGGTGCTAAATCGCCCGATGCTCCTACTGAACCTTTTTCAGGAACAACCGGGATGATGTCATTGTCGATATGCCAGATAATGCGCTCAATGGTTTCCTTGGAGATACCCGAGTAACCCTGAGCCAATGCATGAACTTTGGTTATCAGCATCAGCTTGGCAATCTCCGTTGGGATAGGTTTTCCAACACCTACGCTATGGCTTTTAAGCAGGTTATATTGTAACGTACAGGTATCTTCTTCAGGAATATGAGTGTTACACAACGGGCCAAAACCGGTATTGATACCATAAACCGGAATTTCTCTTTCAACGATCTTCGCTACCTCCAACCATGAAGCACGGATATTGGCATGTGCCGCTGGGCCTATGATCCCCCTTACCTTACCCGTAGCGATATCGATACAGGTGCCAATGGTTAGATGCCCGGTGCCATAATTAAAGGACTTTCCCATGATCGGCTGGTTTTAAGGTGGACAATTTTTCGCTTATTTTCTCCGACAGACTTACTGAACGGAATTTATTTTCAAGTGCCGTAATAGCGGGTAACAGATGCTGACATTCGGGCTCATTACAGGTCAGCTCTTCCATGGCTTGGCTCATGGCTTCCCAAATAGGCAGTATCCGATCCAGCAAAGCATGACCGGCTTTGGTGAGTTGCACCAATTGCCTGCGGCCGTCGTCGGCACTCGTAGTAGTTTTTATGAGTTTTCTATTTTTCAGATTGGCAACCAACTGACTTGCCGCTGGATGAGAAACGCCAATAGTATCACTCAGCTCCTTAATAGATAAGGTGCCGTTGTTCAGCAAAAGGTAAAATACGGGGAACCAGCTGGCATCAAACTCAATGCCTGCCGCCTGGTAAGTTTTGTTTATCTCAGATAAAAACGATTCGCTCAAACGCCTTAAGCGACTGCCCAAAACAAGGTAGCCGAGGCTCTCATAGAAATTCATTGTGCAATTTATATAAGTACTTATATAATTGCAAATTTTGGGGTGGAAATTTTGAGTTGATTAAGTTAAGTGGTTGATTAGGTTAAGTAGTTGGAATGGTTAAGTTAAACCTAATCCAACCCAATCAACTTATTCTAACACAATCAACTCAAAAAATATTTGCTTTTCAAATTTAAATACCTAATTTAGAGAACCTTATTATATCTTATATAACGCTAATACTGTATTTCCCCTGGTTGATGTGGTGCTATTGATTCAATAGCATGTGATGAAATTTTTATTGTTACTGGTGTTTTCTGGACTTTAAATTTTTCTGTTATGCAAACCCAAATATCTGTTAAAACAGCTGTAGTGGCTGTAATTATTGCGCTCGCTTTTTTTGTCTCGCTGGAACTTTACCTGAGACATGCAGGCGGATTTGTAGGCTACGATGACGGCCCTGAACTATGGGCGCATAGCCGCGACATGGTTTATGAACCATCCGATAAAGCTGTTGTATTTACCGGCTCATCGCGCATTAAGTATGATTTGGATATCCCAACCTGGGAGCAATTGACCGGTACTCATGCGGTGCAACTAGCAATGGTGGCTTCATCACCCCGTCTCTTTTTGACTGATCTGGCCAATGATCCTAAATTTAAGGGTAAGCTGATTGTTGATGTGACCGAAGTACTATTCTTTAGTCATCGCGGCACCACCTATCCTAGCCAATTTGTATCATACTATCATAAACGTACACCTGCTCAAAAAGCAAGCTTTGTGTTGGACAAACCGTTTGAAGCACACCTGGTATTTCTTAATGAAGGTCATTATGCAGTAAATGCGTTACTAGGCCGTCTGCATGTGCAAGACCGACCCGGAGTTTATCCATTCCTGGATTTCCCATCTGGCTTTGACCGGACAGCGTATAACCGGCAATGCATCATGACGCCAGAATTTGTAGCCGATACTAACCAGCACAACCAGGTAAAAGCGATCTGGGGGCTGTTAAAGAATGACCCCACCCCACCTATGAATGGTAAAGACCTTGACTCTACTATGCTGTCGGTAAAAAATGACGTAAACAAGATCAGGGCCAGAGGCGGAGATGTCATATTTACCCGAACACCATCGACTGGATTCTTTTGGGGCGCTGAGCAACATCTGTTCCCCAGAAAGTTGTATTGGGATAGGTTGTTAGCCGAAACTGGCTGCAAGGGTATCTTTTTTACGGATTACCCCGACATGGCTAAACTAGATTGTCCTGAGCTTTCGCATTTAAGCCCGGCCGGTGCCATCATCTACACCCAGAGCCTCGTCAACGTACTCAAAAAAGAAAAAGGCTGGAGTTTTAACCAACCTGCTAAAACAGTTTATAACCTGACTAATAAAAACTTATCGCGCCATGGTTTTTAACTCTTACACCTTCATCGCCTTTTTTGTTATTTTGCTACTATTGCATAATCTTCCCATTTCATGGAAGGCAAAAAAGATAAACCTGCTAATAGCCAGCTACCTGTTCTATGCAGCCTGGAACCCACCGTTTATACTGCTGCTGTGGCTATCTACGGTGGTCGATTTTTTTGTAGGCCGGGCATTGTATACCCAACCAAATATCCGTAAGCGGCGGCTGCTATTAGTAGTCAGCCTGATCGGCAACCTGGGTATGCTGTGCTTCTTTAAATATGGTGGCTTTATCCTGGAAAACTTTGTACATCTTACCAATGTACTTGGCATCGATTATCATCCGGCTAAGCCGAATATCATATTACCGGCAGGTATCTCATTCTATACCTTCTCTACATTGTGCTATACGATAGATATGTATAGGAAGGAGAGCAAACCCGTAAAATCCATGCTTGATTTTGCCTTGTTTGTTACTTTCTTCCCGCACCTGGTGGCCGGACCAATTGTTCGTCCGCCCCAACTGGCGACACAGTTTGAAACGCCACGCAAAGCAAGCAGGCAGCAATTATTAGATGGCCTGATGCTTATAACCCTTGGCTTATTTATGAAGGTAGTATGTGCGGATACGCTGCTTTCGGCCACAGCCGATACGGTATACAGTGCCGGGATACCGATGGGGCCACTTGATGCATGGGCAGGGGTACTAGCTTTTTCAGGACAGATCTTCTTTGATTTCGCAGGTTATTCCACCTCAGCAATTGGAGTTGCTTTGTGTTTAGGTTTCATTCTGCCGCAAAACTTTGCATGTCCATATGGCGCGGTCGGCTTTACCGATTTCTGGCGCAGATGGCATATTACCCTTTCGGCATGGCTACGCGATTACCTTTATATCCCGCTGGGCGGTAACCGTAAAGGAAAATTCCGGACCTACATCAACCTGATGATAACTATGCTTATTGGTGGTTTATGGCATGGCGCTAACTGGACATTCGTAGCATGGGGTGGTTTACACGGCGTATATTTATGGATAGAGAAAGCCATCCGTGATAGTCGCTCTAAGATATCCAAAGCACCACCTGAAGGCACGCCGACCCCAGTGGTTGTTACTGCGTCCTTCGGGCCACCGTTAATCGGCAAAAAATCAGCCAGCTTTGTTTATGCACTACTCACTTTTATACTGATCTGTATAACATGGGTGTTCTTCCGTTCCACAACTTTTGGTGGCGCAGGGTTATTGCTGGCTTCTATGTCGGGTCGCCTGGCTCCTGTTGGGCCGCCTTTATTGGCGACTGTCGATATTATCAAAGTATTCGTAGTGATCGGTATTATGCTGATTGTACACTGGTCTATGCGCAATACAACTTTTCTGAAAACGATGGGAAAAATACCCTGGTGGGCGGTGAGCATTGTATGGGCATGCATGCTAATTCTGATCATTTTAAGCCAGGGGACCAGCAAAGCATTTATTTATTTTCAATTCTGACACGATTGTAGGATTTAAAGGATTAGATTGATTTTACATTATTATAAAATCGCTCTAATCCTTTAATCGTGTTCTCACATACGTTAAATCATATGATACAGTAACCGTTTTGCCATCGTCGTTATTTACATCCTGGTATTGGCGAACGGTATTTTTGTCTATGTTGTAGAATTTAAAATTGCCCGTTATTGGTTTATTCTTCTGCGTGCTTTCGTAAGTGAACTGCATCGCATTATCCTTGTAAACGCCATTCAGATATCGTTGTGCTACGCCTCCGGAGCCTATCCAGTCCTGTTCCCATTTACCCATAGCAGTATTGTAATAATTGACACTTTTACCCGAACCGCCATTTACGTCGGTCCAGTTTTCCAATATCCCGCAGCCACCTGCAATACTTTGTATAATGCTATGCCCGACGACATTTTTTGTGCCGGTTTGATAAACGTCCCATTCTCCGATCCAAAAATCAAAATCATGTGAATGTGGTTCTGCAGAGCAGGGCTGTTGTTTTTGTTGTGCGAAAGTTTGCACACTTACAATCATTAATAGAATTGTGATAAGTGATTTCATTTCGGTCTATTTAAGCCAGTTCGTATTGAATTTTACCCAGTAAATATCATCCCAGCCATTACCGGTGTTAGTGAGCATATCTTTCAATTGCCGGTAACTTTTTGTTGATCCATCTTTAAATGAGCTGTTCAGTCTGTTACTCGTGAATATCAGGTATTGCTTATCCCAGGTTACGAATGGGCAATAATCAAGTGAAGTCGAATTAAGGGGCGGCGGCAAATGCTTTACAGGCATCCAGTTCCCTCCGTTATCTTTATGACCGATATACAAATCGCCGCCACCCATATCGTTGGGCCTGCCATAGGATGAAAAAATAATAAACCGTTCATCCGGATCGACAAAAGCATTAAACTCGTCATATTTGGTGTTGATGTCTTCGGGTAAACTCTCAGGCTTACCGTATTCTGAACCGTTCCATTTACAAACTACAATATCCTCGCTGCCTTTACCATAATCGGCCTCAACTGTAAAATACAGGCTGCCACTTTTAGTGGCAGACGGATAAAATTCATTTTTGGCTGAATTAACCATGGTACCTAAATTCTCAGGCTCGCCCCATTGGCTATTAGCTAGTTTTTTAACCTTCCAAAGGTCAAAGTCTTTTGCCTTATCGCCATTTAATGGCCTATCTGATGAGAAAAAGATCGTTTGTCCATCCGGAGAAAACGCAGCCTCCAAATCCCGGTAGCGGCCAGAGAATGATGCGACTTCGGGCTGGCTCCACTCCCCGTTTTTCAAAGTCAAGTGTAAAATGGTACTGCTGGCAAAACGGGCTTGTTGCAGCGTTAAGAATATTTCGTCGCCTTTGGGTGATATGGCAAAATCGCGGTTGCTTAAGCCATCGGATAAAATGCCTCGCGCGAATAGTTGAGGGGTATCAGAAGGGAGCTGTCCACCCGGATATTTTACCTGTGCGACAGCTCCGCTAAAGAATAATGTAAAGACAATTAAATTAACTGATCTTATTACCATGCATCTACATTAGCCTGGTCAAATATACTTCAGATAAGCAAGCCACTAATCACCCTTAATGGGGGAATTATAAGGAATAATTAAAGTTTACTCATTGCATTTTTTCCGTTCGCCTTGTTCATTATGGCTGTTATAAAACGAATGAACGAACACCTTACCGCGATATGATTGCTCTTAGAAATTGATGATATACTCAAGCGTCTTGCTTCCGGTGGCTTTCTTCTGATTGCAGCGGACCGAATAACCTTTGAAGTTTACGTATCTGTCTTTGCCTGTTAAAGAATTCATCCATCAGATAAGCAGGAATGAAACCACCAAGCCAAAATGCGATCACAAACAAATTAGACATGCCCTGATATAGAAACCAGGATGCTATTGCAAAAAATACAAAGCCTAAAAGTGCATAGTAATTGGCTTGTCTAACCTTTAACTGATAGCCTTTTTCTTTAAAAATATGTTTGAAAGGGAAAGTAAACAAGGGGATAAAAAGAAAATAAAACAGATTTTTTTCTGCAAATGCCAAATCGTGCGAGATATTCTTTTTAATATAATTATTGAGCTTTTCTAATTGCTTGAATTTGTAGTTTTTGATTTCTTCTTCCGATATACTCCTGCTTGCCAGCTCTTCGAAAGCCACAGAAACAGCAAGCTCAGTATACCCGAACTTATTGTCGATAATTTCCATTAGCTTCTCAGTGGGAAGCATAGCATAAATGCCCTTTAATTCATCCTTTGAAACCATTGAAAATCAGGCGATTTAGTTTATAACCGTTGGTGTTATATCAAATGTAAACTTTACACGTTAATTTTCCTAATTAATCTATAATTTCTATAGAGTTTTCCGCCCTAATTAACTAAAGAGAAATAAATAAATATACAAGAGAAATAAAGAAGGGAATAACCTCAGATATTTATCTGATTTTTTGAGGCCAAATAGCAGTTTTTACTGAATTATTAATATGTGCTTTTGAGATAGTGGTCACCACACCTGCCTGGGTTATTTTGCGGATCAGGTTGTTATTTTCGTCAGCCACATAGATATTGCCCAATTTATCAATGGCTATGCCCGATGGGGTGTTAAAACTTGCAGCCTTACCCGTAGCATCGTTAGCTCCTTTTGAGCCACTGCCCGCTATTGTCGTAACAGCGCCGTCAGGCGTTATTTTACGGATCAGATTATTGCCGGAATCAGCTACATACACATTACCTGCAGCATCTATTGCTATTCCAAACGGAGAATTAAAGCTTGCAGATGTACCTGTACCATCGCTTTTCCCGGGCTGGCCGCTACCTGCAAATGTACTTACCTGCCCTGCGGGCGTAACCTTTCTTATCAGGTCATTACCGTTATCAGCAACATATACATTTCCGGCCGCATCAACAGCTACAGCTTCGGGCAAATTGAAGGTGGCCGCTGTATCCAACCCATTGTCGGCTCCTTTAGCGCCTGAGCCTGCCAGAGTGCTTACTACTCCCGCCTGGCTTATCTTCCGTATCAGGTTATTTTCATAGTCGGCCACATAAGCATTCCCGCTGCCATCAATGGCAACACCCAAAGGAGAATTGAAAGTAACTGAATCTGCAACATTAGAGGAACCTGCAATGCCTGTGCCCGCAAAGGTGCTTACTACACCTGCTGTTCCAATCATCCTGATAAGGTTGTTGCCAGCGTCTGCCACATATACATTACCCAAAGCATCCGTAGCAACGCCAAAGGGCTTATTAAAGGTAGCCAGGCTATCGAGACCGTTAGCTGCTCCTTTCACACCCCCTATTCCGGCAAAAGTACTTACCAAACCAGTGGTGTCCATTTTGCGGATAATATTATTACCTACATCTGCAACGTACAGGTTACCAGCGGCATCAACTGCCAGGCCGAACGGATGATTGAATTTTACTATTTTCCCTGTACCATTTACCAATCCTGCCGTGTCGCTGCCTTTTACTACGGTACTGTCTGTTACGCGTGAAGGTGATAGCAGCTCCTGCTTACAGCCGACCAAACCGCTCACAAAAGCGATACAGAGAAAGACAATAAGCAGTTTTACTGAAGATTTTACCATCCGGGTATTTAAACGCGTGCTTCAAATTTAAAGTTTTATAAAGCATAAAGCGAAAAGCTGAAGGCCGAAAGCCATAGAAAAATCACCTTTCTCCTTTATCCTTTAGGCTTTCAGCTTAAAACAATATCTTAGTCATAATGTATAAACTGATCTTAAGCGTAAAAGGGAAAATAAAACGCACCAAGCTACTTTCATGGCTAAGCATTTACTTTTTGCCTTTCCCCTTTCTCCTTTTATTCTCATGCCACAGCAATCACTCATCTAAAGGGGAAACAGTTTTTAACATTAACCTCGATGAAGGCCTCACCTCGCTCGATCCTGCTTTTTGCCGTAACGAGAATACCACCTGGATGGATAATCAGCTCTACAACGGATTAGTACAGGTAGATGATAGTCTGAATATTCAACCCTGCATTGCTAAAAGCTGGCAGGTATCAGCAGATGGGCTGACTTACACTTTCCATTTACACGATGATGTTTATTTTCATGATGATCCTCTATTTAAGGATGGCAAAGGCCGTAGAGCAGTGGCATCAGACTTTGTTTACAGTTTTGGCCGGCTCATCGACCCCAAAGTAGCTTCATCCGGTTCGTGGATATTCAGCGATAAGGTTGAAGGAAAACAATCGTTCACTGCGCCAAACGATAGTACGTTTATTATCAAATTAAAACAACCCTTTCCCCCGTTGCTGAGCCTGCTTACCGCCCAGTACGCTGATGTCGTTCCGCATGAGGTGGTCGACTATTATGGCAAGGATTTCCGTAACCACCCGGTAGGTACAGGTCCTTTTAAATTCAAGTACTGGAAAGAAGGCGAGGTAATGGTTTTCCTAAAGAATGAAAAATATTGGGAAAAGGATAAAGATAGCAGCGCCATGCCACACCTTGATGCTATCCGTGCTACATTTATTGGTGATAAGCAAACCGCCTTTATGGAGTTTGTTACCGGTAAACTCGATTTTCTGAATGATATAGATGGCAGTTACCGGGATGACATCCTTACCAAATCGGGACAAATGACACAAAAGTATAAGGGCAAATTCATTCTTAATTCGGCGCCATCCCTTAACACAGTTTATCTGGGTATGCTGGTGGATACTGCGCTGCCTATTGTAAAACAATGCCCATTGAAGATATTGAAGATACGACAGGCAATCAATTATGCTATCGACAGGCAAAAGATGATCAAGTATTTGCGAAACAGCATAGCTACAGCCGGTACAACAGGTTTTATTCCTGCAGGTATGCCAGGCTTTGATGCACAAAAAGTAAAAGGCTATAGCTATAATCCTGAAAAGTCGCGTGAACTGCTTGCAGAAGCTGGATTTCCAAATGGCAAAAACCTGCCTGATATATTGCTTAGCACCACAATTGGCTATCGCGACCTGATAGAATATGTGCAGGGGCAACTCGACCAAATCGGGATACACACACGTGTGGAGATTACACAGGGAGCAAGCCTGCGTGAACTGGTATCTAAAAACGGGGTTAATTTTTTTTACGGATCATGGCTTGCTGATTACCCTGATGGAGAGAATTACCTGTCGGTGTTCTATTCCAAAAACAAGATACCATGGGGGCCGAATTATACCGGGTTCAACAGTAAAAAATTCGACCGCCTGTTTGACGAATCGTACCACGAGCCGGATAAAGCCAGACGTTATGTTTTATACCAACAGATGGACAACCTGGTAATGGAGCAATCGCCGGTAGTAATATTGTACTACGATAAATTGGTGAACCTATATCAAAATAATATTACAGGGTATAGCAAAAATGCATTAAATCTGTTGGTACTGAAAAGAATTAGAAAGAAGTGAGTAGTTGATTGAGTTGGAATTGTTTAACCAACCACTCAACTTAATCGACCATTTAACTTAATCAACTAAAACTATTCCCCCGTCGTCGCAACAACTTCGGAAGGGTTGAGTGTAAGGCTCTTGAACCTTTTGGCCATTCGTGCTTTTGTTTCTTTGTCAAGATTTTTATCCTTAAACATAGTTAGCCATATCCTTCCCTGTGCACTGTCAAAAAACAGCTTCAATTGGCCCTGAAATTTTACACGCTCATAATACAAATACCCCCAGCCACCATCAGGCAGGGCATCGCAACTATAGGAGTTCCAATTCTCCCCGGTTACCGTATGCCATGGGATCACTACAATATCATTTAACAATGCAAAAGCAACATCACCTACTTTTAAATTGTGAGCTGCACACGGTACACGGATATTGGCTTCGGTGCTGTCGCTGATCATATCGATCAGGTAAGGGATTGCCAATGTGTCTAATGCTAAAACTTCATGATAGGCAAGGTTCTCTTTCCTGTACCTGGCGTTGATGCGTTCTTCTTTTTGCCATTGGCCAGAGCCAAATTGCCCATAAGGCAAATATTTTATGTGCCGTACATCCCGCTCCACAATTTCCTTAACCTGGCCAAAACTTGCAGTACTGCTCAAAACGAGCAAAATGAGTAATAAAATCCGGTTAAACATACTTATAAGGTTGACGCATAAATATAGTAAAGAATAATCTGAATTTCACAATAGTTTAATAAAATTTTTTCTCTCGAAATTCCGTAATTACAGATTAATAATTAATAAGTTACAAGCACTATCTAAAGTATGTTTTTCGTCAATATTTCTATTGATTTAACCCGCTGTTTATGTGTGTTTTAACACTTAAAATCAACGAAAAAACTGTAAGCCTCCGGCAATAAGAAAAGCGTAAAAAGCAGAAAGCATTTTAACAACCTCACCAACCACTAAAAAATAAAAAAGCCCTCCAAAAAGGAAGGCTCGGCGCATATTTTGAGAAAAAGTCCGCTATTTTTTTGATTTCAGCGTGTTTCTTTAAGCATTTATTTGCCGCCGAATGTATAAAATACCGATAAATTCAGGCCATTGTTTATTAAAGACAGATCGACGTTATCGCTGCTGGTATGCCCAAAATTTCCGTTGTCGAATTTGTTATGACTATAGTCAACGCTGGCAACGTATGCTGCAAAACCCAGCTTTTTCGATGGATAATAAACAAACTCCAGCCTTGCGCTTGCACGGTATTCTGTTTGCTTGCTATTCTCATTATAAACTGCATTGGAACCCAGATAAGTACTTTTATTATCGCCTATTCCATAGCTAAGGCAGGGGCCCGCACGCATACCTAATTTATCTCCGAACATGAAATATTTTCGCAGATAAATCGAGCTGAAAAAAGCATAAGACGATTGCTTTTCAGGGTAATTTTGCGTGTTCGCATAAGTCATATTGCTTTGCCCATAAGATAAAGAAGCCCCTAAATCGAGTTTATCAGTAATAAAATAGCTATAGGATGGCCCTATGTTAAAGCTGGTAGTTTTACCGCCCGCAGGGGTTGATGAATTGTCACTGGGGTAGGTATAAACCCCACTGGTTTTGTTGTAATTAAATCCCAAACTCAGTCCCAGCGTCTGGCTACCTTTTTCGGTTTGGGCATGCGAAACTAATGCTGTCAAAAATGGTACTACGATTAAAAGAATTGCTTTTCTCATTGTGTTTTTGTGTTTTAGTTGAGTTGTATGAACGGGTTAGATTTGCCGATATTTTGGCATTTAACATACGTTAAGGATAATTAAGAACACGATTGATGGATTGATAGAATTATCAGGATTCGAAAAAGTAGACAGCAAAAAAAGCCTCTCCCACTCGGGAAAGGCTTAAATATATTCTTGCTCTTAGCTTTCGCCTTTAAGCTTTCGACTTAATTAGCCATTTGCTTGCGAATGATATTCAACGCACCACCTGCTTTAAACCACTCTATCTGCTGTGCATTATAAGTATGGTTTACTGCAAATGAATCGGCAGAACCGTCTTTGTGGTGTAACACTACAGTTAGTTGCTGACCCGGAGCGAAGCTGGTAAGGCCTTTGATATCGATGCTGTCATCTTCCTGAACTTTATCATAATCAGCGGGATCAGCAAAGGTGATACCCAGCATGCCTTGTTTTTTCAGGTTGGTTTCGTGGATTCGTGCAAAGGATTTTACCAGTATGGCACGCACACCCAGGTGACGTGGTTCCATAGCGGCATGCTCACGTGATGAACCTTCGCCATAGTTTTCGTCGCCTACTACGATCGTGCCTATGCCATGTGCCTTATAATCGCGCTGAGTAGCTGGTACCGGACCATATTCGCCTGTTAGCTGATTTTTAACGCTATCAGCAGTGTTGTTAACGAAGTTGATAGCGCCTATCAGCATGTTGTTTGAAATGTTATCCAAATGGCCGCGGAATTTCAACCATGGACCAGCCATCGAAATATGGTCGGTAGTACATTTCCCTTTTGCTTTGATCAACAGTTTCAAACCACTCAAGTCGGTGCCTTCCCACGCAGCAAACGGATCCAATAATTGCAGACGTGCTGATTTAGGATCAACCTTCACTTCTACCTTGCTGCCATCTTCTGCTGGTGCCTGGTAACCTGCATCCTCTACTGCGTAGCCTTTTATCGGCATTTCAATACCTTGTGGCTCATCCAGTTTTACCTGCTGGCCTTGTTCATTGGTCAAAGTATCAGTCAACGGGTTAAAAGTCAGATCACCTGCAATAGCAAATGCTGTCACGATCTCCGGTGACGCCACGAAAGCGTGCGTATTAGGGTTACCATCCTGGCGTTTCGCAAAGTTGCGGTTAAACGATGTGATGATAGAGTTTTTGCGGGTTGGGTCATCTGTATGACGCGCCCACTGGCCAATACACGGACCGCAGGCATTAGCCAACACCACACCACCCATTTCAGCAAAGGTTCCTAAGTAGCCATCACGATCAACAGTGTAACGCACTTGCTCTGAGCCGGGAGTGATAGTGAACTCAGCTTTTGTCTTCAGGTGTTTATCAACCGCTTGTTGAGCAATAGACGCTGCGCGGGTAATATCCTCGTATGATGAGTTGGTGCAAGAGCCGATCAAACCAACCTCTAAAGTTGCAGGCCAGTTGTTTTCTTTCACAGCAGCCGCGAACTTTGAGATAGGCCATGCCAGGTCAGGTGTGAACGGACCATTTACATGCGGTTCCAGTTCGCTCAGGTTGATTTCGATCACCTGGTCAAAATATTGCTCAGGATTAGCGTATACCTCAGCATCGCCGGTTAAATGTTCTTTTATGGTATCTGCTAATGCAGCAATTTCTTCACGTTTTGTTCCTCTCAGGTAGATAGCAGCTTTTTCGTCATAGCCGAATACCGAAGTAGTAGCGCCAATCTCTGCGCCCATGTTACAGATAGTGCCTTTACCAGTTGCTGATAACGAACGCGCCCCTTCGCCAAAGTATTCAACGATAGCGCCAGTACCACCTTTTACGGTAAGGATACCTGCCACTTTCAGGATCACGTCTTTAGCTGAGCTCCAGCCCGATAATTTACCGGTCAGTTTTACACCGATCAGCTTAGGGAATTTTAGCTCCCATGGCAATCCGGCCATCACGTCGCACGCATCAGCACCACCAACACCTATAGCGATCATACCCAAACCACCTGCGTTAGGTGTGTGTGAGTCGGTACCGATCATCATACCACCCGGAAAAGCGTAGTTCTCTAACACCACCTGGTGAATAATCCCCGCACCTGGTTTCCAGAAACCGATACCATATTTATCAGATACCGATGCAAGGAAATCGTAAACTTCCTTGTTGGTGTCTTTTGCAGTATTTAAGTCAACCTCGGCACCAATTTTAGCCTGAATCAGGTGATCGCAATGGACGGTAGATGGCACGGCAACCTTAGGACGGCCAGCCTGCATAAATTGCAGCAGGGCCATTTGTGCGGTAGCATCCTGCATCGCGACACGGTCAGGAGCAAAGTCAACATAATCCACTCCGCGGGCAAAAGCTTTGTGGGCATCACCTTCAGAAAGATGGGCGTATAAAATTTTCTCAGTCAGGGTAAGCGGTTTACCGGTCGCCTTACGGGCAGCAGCCACGCGGGTACTGTAGCGATCATAAACCTTTTTGATCATATCTAAATCAAAAGCCATTGTATTGATTTTTTGGGTAAAATAAACGAATTCGGAACAATCAGACCTACTATATTCAGTCGAGCAGCGAATTTATAAAAATTGCAGCTAAATGGTGTCAGTATTTTGTTTAAATGTAATTTGGAGATGTTCTAAATTAGGTGGTAGAGATTAAAGGTTAAAGATTAGGGATTAGTTGATCCCAATCTTCCTAATCACTAATCAACTATTCTCTCCCCCACCGTCCGCTTGCGTACGAAAACTGTACGATAGCGTACATCTGCAAACTTTATAAAAAATTATTTTATTGATAATCAGATAGTTAATTAATGGGCATCTATTTTGGCATACCCCTGTCAAAAAAGAACAACAATTAATACAACATTAAATATCAATAAAATGAAGAAGTCAATTTTAATACTCGCAATAGCAATAGTAACTGTACTGGGCGTAAGCCAGTCAGCATTTGCCGGTAACAAGGATCGCGAAGCTGTTACTGTTTTAACCGGGACCAGCAACATCAGCAGGATCGAAGTTCATGGAAATGTGGAGCTTTACTTATCAGATGGCACAACCGACCAGGTAAAAGTTTACAATAAGTATTATTCAGAAAATGCTTTAGTACAAAATCAAAATGGCGTGCTTAAAATCTCGTCTTACAAAGCCGAAAAATTGGTAGTTTGGGTTACTGTAAACAACCTGTTCAACCTGTCAGTTTATGACAATGCACAAGTAAAATCTTTTGGTAAACTATCTGCTCTGGAACTTAGCGTGAATTTGTACAACAACGCATCAGCACAATTGAACATGGATGCTTATGCCGTGAATGTCAAAGTAAATGATCGCGCTAAAGCAGATATTGAAGGTGCTACTACAGAAGCAAACCTGAGTTGTGATTATTCCGCTTTTTTGAACATCAGCAATTTGAATAGCGAACACCTGGTTAAAAAAGTGAACCTGGATACCGACCGTGAGGACTATTCAACAGTAACATTGTAATAAAATTTATTGGCTATCGCTGGCTTTAGTCAAACAAAAGACTAAAGCCTTTTTTATCAAGCGCAGTAAAGTATCTATTGCTTTGTAAGTAATAAGAGTTGGGGCTGAACAATTAACGTGTCCTTGTCCACCATTTGTTTGACTATGTCCGGGTTAAAAATCCCGGTTGTAAAAATATACCCGCCGTTTGTCACACTTCCATTATGAGTAACAACGTCAAATGTCAAAAATGACATGTATAATTTACCATCTTTTATAACAAAGGGCCTTGCATCTCTGTAAGTGCAAACGCTGGCGTTGTACCCCGAAGCGGGATCCATAGGGCTGCAATTACTATAACTATTTATCTTATTGGCATTCTGTGCCAGAATATCTGTCCTGCTGTTGATATATTCAAGTGTCCTCAAAGTATCAACGGCTTCTAAAATAAATCCCGACCCGGATCTTTGCGTTATAGTGTACTTCGCCGAATCTGAATTCGCATTAGCGTAAGAGCCATTTACTATAGCCGATGTATTATTTTTGAAGCTAATTCGAAGCGTGTTGTCCGGGTAAGGTTTTGATTGTACGCCAATAAAAAAATAATCCGAAACACCATGACCAGCAATATACGCTTTGATAACATCCTGGTTAGTAACCTGGCCATTCATTGTATACATTTGGACAGCCGACAGGTCCAATGAAGAGGATGCCACGTATAATCCATTAAGATCGATGGGAGGATGAAGATCGTGGGATTTTTTACAGCTGTTGATTACAAACAGGATAATAACTAAGGTGCTTAGAAGTTTAAATATTTTAGTATTCATAATAATCATCGATAAGTTATAGGCTAAAAATTAAACAACGAAAGTATCGATTTTTTTCAAGTTACGAATTCTCAAAAAATGTATTAGTCAGAAATCGGGTAGTCTTTCACAGACCACAAAACTCATATCCCAGTCTGCTCCACTCCTCTAACGCCCTCGGCAATACATATTCAAGCCGGTCATAAGCTTTCAGGCTGTCGTGAAATACCACTATTGAACCATTCTCTGCGTGCCGCAATACATGCTGCAGGCAGGTTTCAGGTTTTAGTTCAACATCGAAGTCGCCGCTTAACACATCCCACATAATGATCTTCGTATCGGGTTTTGCTTTTCGGATCAATTTTGCCTGCGACTTTTTAATGCGGCCATAGGGCGGCCTGAACAGATCAGCATGAAGCAATTCATCTGCTTTTAAAAAATTTTCGACATAGGTTTTATTGTCTGTCTTCCAGCCTTTTAGGTGATTGAAAGTGTGGTTTCCGATACTATGCCCCGCATTTTTTACCTGTTCAAACACATCAGGGTGTTTGGTCACATTATCGCCAATGCAAAAAAATGTAGCCTTTGCATTATATTGCTTTAAAATATTTAAAACATACGGTGTAACAATAGGTATAGGGCCGTCGTCAAAAGTGACATAAATGCAAGGGCGCTTGCGGCTCTTATTCCATGTCATATTGGAATAGAACTGTTTAAGCAACCATGGCGTTTTAACCAAATACATTTATTAAGACGTGAGATTTGTGTAGTTCATAGTAAATGGGTGATAGTTCATAGAACTATGGTCTAAAATTATTAATAATAATGTAATGGGTGGCCAATAATATTGCCATTAACTATTAACTACGATCCATGAACAGTAATAACCTTATGGCAAAATTTATATTCAGGTTTAAAAAAGGACTTTTAATAGCTTTTATACCAGGCCTTTCAGTTTTCAGCTTTACGACAGTCAACGCGCAACAGGTCATCAGTCTGCAAAAAGCGATTGACCTGGCAATGGCCAACAACCTGTCGATAAAGCAGTCACAGGTTACCACGGCTATTGCTACCGAAGATTATAAGCAGTCAAAATATAACTTGCTGCCTAGCGTAAGCGCTAATCCACAGGGTGGATATTATTTTGGTAAAACGCAGATTGCCGGGCAGTTAGCCTATGCATCGTCGACTCTTAATATTAATGGAAACGTTCAGGCTACACTTACACTTTTCCAGGGCGGGCAATTGCGTAGCCAGATATTGGAAAATAAACTGTTACTTGATGCCGACAAAACTACTGTAGCCAAGGTTAAAAACGATCTGCTGTTAAATGTGGTCACGGATTATCTGGCAATACTTACGGATCAGGATTTAGTAGTTGCAGCTAAACAACAGATAGACCTTGCAAAGATCACTTTGGACAGAGCACAAAAAAACTTCGACCAGGGTAATGCCACACGTGCTGATCTTGCACAGGCACAATCGCAGGTATCAACTGCCGAACTGAATCTGACCACGGCACAAAACCAGGTTGACCTGGCTATTCTGATTCTGAAGCAATACATGGAAATAGATCCGGCTACAGATATCACAGTTGAAAAACCAGACATCAGTAAATTAACCGACATAAAAACAAACTACGATGCCAAAGAGGTAATTAAAACTGCATTTAGCGTAAATCCGGACGTAAAACTGGCAGAAATACAACAGGAAAGTTATAAACAAGCAATAAAGGTAGCGCAAGGAGGATATTATCCCACGCTTTCATTATACGGCGGTGCTGGCTCAAGCTACTCAAACCAGGTACCATTTACGTTTTATAAACAGTTTTTTAATACCAACTTTAACCAGTACTTTGGCTTAAACCTGCAGATACCTATTTTTAATAAGTTTACAACACGCACTACGGTTCGCAAAGCAAAATTGAACTATCAGTACGCACAAATATCTACCCAACTTGCTAAAAACACACTAAGCAAAACGATTATCCAGGCAGAACTCGATCTGCAAGCAGCAGAAAAAAGCTATCAATCAGCGTTACAGACCTACGAATCAAACAAAGAAGCTTTGAACGTGACCAAGCAACGTTATGATGCTGGTTTTGTAAATACATTAGATTACAACACTGCGGTTACTAACTATAATAAATCGCAAAATGACATGATAAATGCTCGGTATACCATGGTATTTAGAAGCAAGGTGATTGATTATTATTTGGGGAATAAGATTGAGTTGTAGTGACTAGAGGTTAAAGATTAGAGGCAAGGATTTTTAGAATTTATGATTTAGATATTAGAATTTAGATATTACATACAATGGGAAAAACTACTAAATATGTTTTAATAGGCCTCGGGTCTTTGGTTGTCATTTACATTGCAGGCAAGGCAGCCGGCATTTGGGGCAAACCGCCAAAAACACAAATTGCTACCGAGAAGGCGGACACACGCTTCATTAACGAGTCGGTATCTGCAAGCGGTAAAATAAAGGCTCATGTTGAAGTAAAGATCAGTCCGGAAGTATCGGGCGAAGTAGTTGAGTTGCCAGTAAAAGAAGGCGACGTAGTGAAAAAAGGGCAATTGCTTTGCCGTATCAGACCGGATATTTTGCAATCCGATTACGACCGTACCGTAGCCGCTTACAATTCGCAAAAAGCAAATGTGGGCAACACTACCCAATTGCTGAAACAGTCAGAAGCTACTTATGAGAACCAGGCAGCTATTTACAAACGGGATAAGATATTATTCGATAATAAAGTATTAACCGCTGCTGAATTTGATGCAGCAAAAGCCAGCTATGAAGGTGCTAAAGCTCAATTGGAAGCTGCTAAGCAAAATGTAGCGGGATCCAACTATGGACTGGCTCAGTCAGCAGCATCTGTAAAAGAGTCACAAGCCAACCTGAACAAGACCACCATTTATTCTCCGGTTGATGGTGTGATATCTAAGTTATCTATACAAAAAGGTGAGCGCGTATTGGGTACCCAGCAGTTTGCTGGTACCGAAATAATGACCATATCAGACCTGAACCAACTGGATGTGAACGTTGATGTGAACGAGAATGACATCAACCGTATCACATTTGGAGATTCGTCAAAAATACAGGTGGATGCCTTCCAGGGTAAATTGTTTACTGGTACTGTTACGGAAATAGGCAGCGCTGCCAACGTGGTGGGTACTACAGCCGATCAGGTAACCAACTTCACAGTGAAGGTGAGGATCGATCCGAAGTCGTACATCGCATTGTTGAACAAAACTGCATCTAATCCGTCACCTTTCCGCCCTGGATTAACAGCAACGGTTGAAATTCTAACCAATCATGCCAAAGCACTATCGGTACCGATACAATCAGTTACCACACGTCAGGATACTAAAACCGCCATCACTTCGAATAATGAAAACAAACCTGACGATAACAGTGGCAACAAAGCTAAGATCACTACGGCTGCAAAAGAATATGTGTTTGTATACAGCGCAGGAAAAGTA
>Ga0207704_10000151_pt1 | contig 37223 bp, 34 predicted proteins | sample KBSMisM12_FD_184308 | JGI IMG/M metagenome (GOLD analysis project Ga0207704, IMG submission 184308) | Miscanthus rhizosphere microbial communities from Kellogg Biological Station, Michigan, USA - KBS Miscanthus M1-2 (SPAdes) (version 2) | ecosystem: Host-associated > Plants > Roots >...
TACGTCGGCAAGCGCACTCATCGATGTCCCGCCGATCTTCTCAACAGTAAGCATGGGGCGAAACTATTAATTTTTTGGGAGATTAGAGGTTAGAGATTGGAGATTAGGGTGTTTGGTTATCAGTTACCCCTTGTCCTAAATTTCTACCCACTCTGTCGACGCTGCGCCGGACATCTCTCCCTAAGGGCAGGGAGAGTGTGCCCACAAGTATTTCTCTTAATAAGACGGCTCCGCTGGGAGCCAAATGTTGGTAGAAATAATATCGAGATGGCTTTTTGCGCCGTAGGTGCAACATTAAACATTAGGCATGGCGAAGATGTATCGCACCTACGGTGCAAAAATGGCTATTGTGCCTCTGTTTCTACCAACATATTGCCCCGATGGGACGATGCATAAAGATGTGGGTACATGGTAGCTGAGATCATGGGAGGCCGGGAGGGATAAAATCTAAGAGCAGCAAAGCAAACTGCCAACTGAATTCCATCCTTTAGTATTATTTTGCTAATATTACAGCATGATGTTGTGTCATACTCCATACACAAACCCCATATCTCAACAATGAAACAATACGGGCTTATTGGCTTTCCGCTTTCTCATTCATTTTCAAAAAAATTCTTTACTGCCAAGTTCGAAGCGGAAGGAATAACGGACACCAAATACGATCTTTTCCCTATAGAACATATCAATGAGTTGCCTGCCTTATTGCAAAGCCACCCTGATTTATGCGGACTGAATGTCACCGTTCCGCATAAAATTCATGTGCTTAAATATCTGGATTGGATCGAGCATGATGCACGAACGGCAGGTGCGGTAAATTGTATCCGTATAACAGCCGAAAGTCCGGTTACTGCTGCTTTTACGGGCGAAGTAGGTATAAAAGGTCACGATTTCAGGCTGGAAGGTTTCAATACCGATATCTTCGGGTTCGAACATTCATTAAAACCTTTGCTGAGACGTCATCACGACGAAGCATTGATTTTAGGTGATGGTGGCGCCGCCAAAGCAGTTAAATGCGCGCTGGACAACCTGGGCATCAATTTTAAAGTGGTTACACGGAAGCCTGCACCAGGAAATATTTTGTTCAGCGATTTAAAGCCGCATCATATCAAGCAGCATAAACTGATCATTAATACCACGCCTATCGGCACGTCTCCAAATGTAGATGAATGCCCCCCAATACGGTACGAAGCTATTACGGATGAGCATTTGCTTTACGATCTGATCTATAATCCAGAAGAAACCTTGTTTTTGAAAAAAGGGGCCGAAATGGGCGCTGCTACAAAAAATGGATATGAAATGTTAGTATTGCAGGCTGAAAGATCCTGGGAAATATGGAATTCAAAAAAAATATATCCATGAAAAAATTATTATGGCTTCTGCCGGTTTTGTTGCTGATAGCCGCTTGCAATGGCAATCACGATTATTCGCCAAAGCCTCGCGGATATTTTCGTATTGTTTTTCCTGAGAAGGCATACCAGCAATATAATAGCCAATACCCATTTACATTCATCTACCCCAAATATGCTGTGATAGAAAAGGATATGAATGTTGCCCCGGAAAGAAAGGACAAGAAGCTGACCAATATGAAATACCTGCTCAATATGCAGTTTCCGCAGTTTAACGGCACACTTCACCTGAGCTATGAAAGCATCACCTCAAAAAAGGTATTTGATGAGCTGACCGAGGATGCCCGTAATTTTGCCTTCAAACACTCGGTAAAAGCCACTTCAATCGATCAGGCTATCATTCACAATGCCGAAAGGAAAGTGTATGGCATCTACTATACTATTGATGGGAACGCGGCGTCGTCAGTACAATTTTTTATTACCGACAGCGTAAAAAACTATATGCGTGGGGCGCTTTATTTTAATAGCACGCCACGGCTGGATTCTATACAGCCAGTGCTGAAGTTTGTAAAAAAGGATATAGATACCATGATTAAAACATTCAGGTGGAAGTAATTCGAAATAAGAACAATGTCTAAAGTCCGATCATTCGTAAATAATCCTTACCAGGAGAATACTTACATCCTATTTGATGAAACACGTGAGTGCGTGATTATCGATCCGGGGATGTACACGGCTTCAGAGCAGAATGTGGTGGTGAATTTCATCAGGGATAATCAGCTAAAGCCAGTTTTGCTGCTGAATACCCATTGCCATATCGACCATGTGTTGGGCAATAAGTTTATATTCGATCAGTACGGATTGAAACCTCAGTTTCATAAAGGCGAATCTAGTGTGCTTGCTACAGTTCCCGCTTATGCGCCGCAAATGGGTTTCAGATATGAGATGTCACCGTTGCCTGATCATTATCTGCCAGAAACCGGAACTGTTTCTTTTGGTAATACAGAATTGCAATTGATATTTGCTCCGGGCCACTCACCTGCGCATCTTTGCTTTTATAATGAACCCGGTAATTTCCTTGTAGGTGGTGATGTGTTATTTAGAGGAAGCATCGGTCGGACTGATCTTCCCGGCGGAAACTATGATCAGTTGATCAGCAATATTCGTGAAAAACTATTTACGCTTCCGGATGATTGCGTGGTTTATCCTGGCCACGGTCCTGAAACCACTATCGGCTTCGAGAAAAAGCATAACCCGTTTTTTTAAGTTATACGTTTGAAGTTATACGTTTTACGTAGTTTTAGCGGAAAATGAAACGTATAACGTAATACGTAAAACGTACAACCTTTTGAATACTTCGATCTACATAGCTAAGCGGTACCTTTTTTCGAGTAAGAAGATGCATGCCATCAATATTATTTCGGGGGTATCTATGCTCGGGGTGTTCATTGGCAGTGCGGCATTGGTCATCATTCTTTCAGTATTCAACGGTTTCGAGAAGGTTATCCTAAACCTCTACAGCAATTTCACGCCTGAGATAAAGATCGAATCCAAACAAGGCAAAACATTTAACCCGAATACCGCCTATTTTAAAGCACTGCATCGTGATTCAAAACTATTTTCTTTTACAGAAGTACTAGAGGAAAAAGCGCTGATCCGTTATGGAACTACCGGGCAATTCATAGGTACGGTAATGGGTGTAAGTGAGGAATTTTTAAATAATAAGCAGTTAGACAGCACTGTCGAAAAAGGCTCATTTACTCTTAAAGATAACGGACATAGTTATGCAGTAATAGGTGCAACCGTTCAGGGGAAATTATCAGTCAATATTCACGATCAGCTTTCACCGCTGCAAATCTACTCGCCACGAAGGAATGCATCCAGTGGGGCCGATCCGCTAAGCGCTTTTGAAGTGCGGTATATTTATCCATCAGGCATATTCAATATTCAGCAGGATTTTAACGGGTTGATCATTACACCTATTGATTTTATGCGCGATTTGCTGAACGAACCGACCAATGTTTCGCATATCGACCTCAATTATAAAAAGGGTATCGATCTTGAATCGGTTCAAAACGATATAAGGACTAAAATAGGTGACAGGTTCATTGTTAAAAACCGGTATGAGCAAAACGCCGACTTGTACAGAACTTTGAACTATGAACGCTGGTTCATTTTCATGATCCTGGTGTTTGTGTTGATTATCGCTATATTCAATATCATCGGCTCGCTAACCATGCTGGTGATTGATAAGCAAAAGGACATTGCTATATTGACCAGTCTTGGTGCTGATAAGAAGCTAATACAGCGCATTTTCTTTTACGAGGGAATGATGATATCCATTATCGGTTGTATTGCAGGCATGGTGGTTGGTTTGATCTTTTGTATTTTGCAGGAACAGTTCGGCTTTATCAAATTTGGCGATAATCTCACGGCAATTGATGCCTACCCGGTTGCGTTGAAATTTATGGATTTCATACTGGTATTTTTAACTGTAACTGCCATAGCAGCAATTGCATCCGGAATTAGTGCGCGATTAAGTGTTAAAAGACTCGCAGAGATCAAAGAGGAATTGTAAATTTGTTTTGAAGCGGAAAGCTTAAGGCAGAAAGCCGAAAGCTTGCCTGGAAAATAAAACAAAATCGCAGTTATATAGCTTTTAGCTTTATGCTTTTACCTTTCAGCTAAAAAACATGGAATCGAAACGTCAACAGAAATTTGCAGGAGTAATACAACAGGATTTAGCAGCCATATTTCAACGCGAAGGCTTAAACCTTTTGCCAAATACATTGATCACTATCACCAAAGTAAGGGTGACACCCGACTTAGCGATCGCACGTGTTTTCTTAAGCTTTTTTAATATCAGCGACACCAAACTGGCACTGAATACCATCAAGGCACACGCCTCAGAGATACGCTATAAACTCGGGGCCCGCATAAAGGACCAGGCACGAATTATTCCCCAGCTTGAGTTTTTTGTGGATGATACCAGTGAATACGTTGAGCGCATGGATAAGATTTTTGATAAGATCAGCAAAGAAGAGAGACAGCCCGATACTGAATAAGGGTACTGCTTCATGAATAAGCATACCCTGTTATCAAGCTACATTAAATCGCATCCGGACAGAATAGGAAAAGTAGTTGACTACAACCCTGAAACTGACGGACTTTTTCCATTCGATTTTACAGCAGCTAATACCGAACTAAGCCCGGAAGATGTACTGAATACAGAAAAGTTCAGTTCCTGGGTAAACTCCACATTAAAAGAAAATAATTGCAGGTACGGCATAGGTGGTTATATGGAACACCGTACCCTGTATGCCCGTAGCGAACTATTTAATACCGAAGAAGAGCCACGCCGCCTTCATTTAGGCGTTGATATCTGGGCGGACGCCGGTACACCCGTTTACTCGCCGATAGAAGGCATAGTACACAGTTTTCAGGACAATGACCATTTTGGTGATTATGGTCCAACTATTATTCTACAGCATGACTTGGATGGCTTAACTTTATATACATTATATGGTCATTTAAACCGCGGAAGTCTTAATGGATTAACCATTGGAAAACACATAGCCAAAGATGAACAGATAGCGGTATTCGGCAATCAGAGTGTGAATGGACACTGGCCGCCTCACTTACATTTTCAACTGATGTTTGATATGGAAGGTAAACGGGGCGATTATCCAGGCGTAGGTTATTACTCAGAAAAAGAGAGTTACCTGCAAAATATTCCTGATCCTAACCTGATTCTGCAGTTTCCGTAATTACCAATTCTCAACTTGCTTAATGTAAGCAGTTAGCTCATTGGCGATCTGCTTATGTTCTGCCATATCAGGATGCCCACCACATCCATTATGATACCTTTTGGAGAAGTAATACTTATAAACCTTTTTATCCCCATTGTTATTTAAATACGTGGTGATACCTGTAAGATAATTTTTTAGAGCTGTAGTCAGCGTATCATTAGCCATCGGGCTGTTTAAACAGATAATATCCGTCTTCGGATAATGTGAACGCAGTGTATTGATAAACTTCACATAGGCGCTGCAAAATAGAGTGGAATCAGTCACGCCATCGTTTTGCCCCAGGCAAATGGTCACGACATCAGGCCGGTAGCGGTTAAAGTCCCATGAGATTTTATTATCACGCAGGTAAAGTTTATCGAAGACATCTGGCATTACAATATCCATATTGCAACAACTGTGGGTCATACCTATGCCTGCTACGGCAGTTAACTGCCATTGTGCATTCAGAGCTCGTGAGGTAAGTGGGCCATAACTCATATAAGCATTATGCTGATCATACCATTGGCCATTATCGCAAGGCATTGCAGAAATGTCCAGGCCCGTCCCTGCCGTAATGGAGTCGCCGATATATTCTATTTTTCGTGTTGGCTTTGGTAGAGCGGGCAACAGCTCATGGCACCGTATGCCAACAAACTCCATATAACCAATACCTGATTCTGTATCTTTGCAAATAGTAACAATATGCTCGCCGTCGGCCAATCCGTATGCGATCTTATTATCATTAAGTTTATCTTCTAATTTTATCCTCAAAAAAGGGTTGTCATCAATCGCGATCTCAATATAATTATGGTTATTACCATTCGATTCATCATTGATGATCAGGTCAAAAGCTGTTCCTTTAAACTTGAAAACTATGTAGACCCCTGGCGACCAAAAACGGGGCTTTAGTGGATCTGAAAAATCAACCCTGCCAAAATACTGGATACCTGGGTTATCGGCTTTATATAATTTTAAATCAGAGTGATTTTTAACACCACCGCAAACCGAGGTGCTGAAGAGTATAATAGAAAGCAGTATAGTTAGATGTTTTAACATAAATAAATTACGGAATATCATTGGTTATTTTATTTGTTTTAACGGTCAGCCTAATAATACTATTATAGAATTTGCAACGACAATCTTAAATTTTGGCACAAAAAAAGGGATGAAGAAATCATCCCTTTTCAATATTATTTGCCTGAATTACTGCTGCTCTGCAGGGCCGTCATCAGGTGTGCCGACAATTTTATAAATTTTGTTGTTATTGTTGTCGCGTGCTTCCTGGTAGTAGTAACCATCTTCAGATACAAAATACTTTTCGCCATTCAGGCTAATCTTACGGCAATTAGGAGGAAGCGATTGAACGATGTCTCCAATCTGAGGTAATTGCTGATCCATATCACCGTTTGGATTGTTGGTGTTCAGCTCGCCGTCTTTACCGGCAACCTGGTAACTAATAGTGCCGTCATCTTTCGTGATTGCCTGGTAATACACGCCATTAGCTTCATAATACTGCTCACCGTTTATCACAATAGATTGTGCATTTGATGGCAGGCTATTTACTTCTGCACCAACTGGTGGTTCAACTACGGTATATTCGTTATTATCATATTGATAGAACAAACCACCGCTATAGAAGAACTCAGCATCGTCATAGTAGAAAGGATAGTATCCATAAGGTAAAAATCCAATGCTGAAACCTAAGCGCGGAGCATAATAAGTGCCGTAGTAACCGTGGTAGTAGTGATAATAGCCACGAGTTCTCCAATAAGAAGGCCCATAAAAGCCACGTCCGCCTGCACCTACTGAAGCTCTGCCTCCCTGACCAATATAGCCACGGCCGCCAACATAGCTACGCGCAGTAACCTGACTGCCATAAGCAGTTACCCCAGGGTTTACAATACCTACTCTATGGGCACTTGCAATACCATTTGTAAAGCGTTGCGGGGCTATTGCAACACGGCTATTAGGATTAACTCCCGGTCTTGCATAGCCGATGCTGCCTGGAGGCCTATTGTAGCCACCACCACTATATGAAGGTCTGTTAACACTGCTTACTGAAGGTCTGAAGCCACCATTGCTATTTGAAGACGGGTGAAAACCGCTGCTTGTTGAACTACCAGATGATGGCCTGAAGCTTGGGCTTCCGCCTCCGGATGAACCGCTGGATGGGCGTGAGCCCCCACTTGATGAACCTCCACTTGATGAACTTCCGCCTGATGAGCTCCCACCGCCGCTGGCAGTTCTATGCTGAGCATTAGCAGACAGCGCTATAAACGAACATAATAGGCCATTTACAGCAATGGTAAACAAATATTTATATGTCTTTTTCATGATTTTGGTAATGATTATCCTTTGATAACTGCGCTGGGGTTCGGCTTAGTTATTGGTTTGACTAAGTTTAATACTAAAGGTTTAATGTGTCAGTTAAAAAAATCAGCAAACGTGGCCTTTTACAATAATTAAGTATTATCCCAACTTTTTGTAAAACGTAAATATAATAAACAAGTTGGAATTCTTTTTGATTTACATGAAAACAAAGATTTTGATTTAACAAATTGCTGACAAATAAGGTGGATTTTATTAAATCTTTTCGGCAATGAATAGAAAGGGCGGTTCATCAAACCGAAGACTGAAAAAACCATCTTGTGTTGTTGTAAATTGATGATTACCTAAAGGGTCCAGTCCGCTATAGCGTACTTCATGCGGGTGAGTTAAAATTTCGATCTTATCGCCGGCAGGTTTCCACTTACTGAAGCCGGAGTGAACAGGGTAAATCTTTTGATCACTATGAAATATCACCAGGTTGATCTTGTCGGCAAAAAACAGGAAATCCTTTAGCTGGAGGTCATCGCATATCACATTCACTGCCGGATAATTGTGCGTGACCAGGTATTTTAAAGCAGCCTCGGCCGGGGTATCATTACCCACAGGCATAAACTTAACGTCGGATTGAATATGACTATGGGGATTATCAGTAATTACCCAGTCGATCTTAATGCCAAAATCGATCAGGTGCTGAGCTGTTTCTTTAGTAGTGATCACTGTGGGATTCCATTCAAGCAATTGCCCGAGCATCTCGGCCGGAAAGGTATCCAAACCGAGTACGAGCAGTGCAGGTTCCTGTTTTTCGCGGACGATATGATGAGAGGACACTTTTTAAGTGATTAGTTAATCAGTGATTAGCGACTAGTTTTTTCTCAACCGAAAATTAAGCAAATAGTTTGTATTAAAACTAAATCCCCTCCATTTTTGGAGAAGGATTGGATATTATTTTAATGCCTCGGTTATAGGTTTCCCTATACATCCGTTCGGCGCTTGTATGTGCAATAAAGCAGCTACTGTGGCAGCGATATCTGTCATGTGGGTTTCGCGGTTTAAATGGCCATGCGGTATACCCCAGCCCATAAACACCAATGGAATGTGTGCATCATAAGGGTTCCAGGTACCGTGCGTGGTTCCGGTTTTTGCGTAAGCATCAAACCATCCAGGTTTTAGGATGATCTGTATCACGCCGCTGTGTTCAACGTTATAACCATTGATGATGCGGGTACGTAATTCATCAGGTATATTGGAAGTTGATGCTTTTGCCATATCGATAGCATAAGCCACACCCTCCTGCTTACTTAAAAAATCAATACAATCTTTCTTGATGGCTTCTTCATTAAGCCTCGCATATTTTATGGAGGCATTATTGAGGCTAACCTGGTAGTTGCCAAAACTAATGGCCAGATTTTCCACTTTATATTTTTCCAGCAAATATTTATTTAAGTCAGTTCTTACCGTATTGCTGCTCCACATGCCTGCAGGGATGTTATGATCAAGTAAGAAATTAGGATTATGGGCCGCACCGTGATCAGCCGTTAAAAACACGGTATAATTACCTTTACCTAACTTGGCATCCAAAAAAGTAAAGAACGAAGCAAAATCGCGGTCGAGCTTAAGGTAGGTATCCTCTATTTCAATAGAGTTTGGGCCGAACTGGTGGCCCACATAATCAGTAGAAGAAAAGCTTACCGCCAGGAAATCAGTAACATCACCCTGTCCCAATTTTTCACCATTAATAGCGGCTATAGCCATGTCCAGTGTCAAAGTATTACCATAAGGAACTGATCTGATCAACCCTAAATTGTTTTTATATAATGCCGATGTTTTTACCGGCATACTTGGTGTATCGGTACCTTTAAACTTACCTTCATAGCGGTTAATATCGGCAGTACTCTGTACGTATGAATCCATTGGATAGGCTGGTATCCAATCCTGTTTCAAATAGGTTTCCGGCAGTTTCTGATCGTTGAAGTCCTTCACCCATTGCGGAAGATCATTCATGTAATAAGTGCTGGTTATCCAGTTGCCTGACTTATCTTCATACCAATAAGCAGCATTTGCTGTATGGCCCCCAGGCAGGATGCCGCCACGATCTTTTAATGCAATGCCAATTACTTTTGATCTGAAATTTGTCGCCAGTCGGAGTTCGTCGGTAACGGTGCTGGTCAGCAAATTACGAGGTGAATTTTGCCCTTCTACAGCCGGCGGGCACCCCACGGCCTTAACAGATGTATCACGTGTACAATACAACGATTGCCCGGTAGCCTGAACAACAAAATCATTTCCGGCAATACCATGCAAAGCAGGTACAGAGCCGGTGTAAATACAGGTGTGGCCCGCTGCGGTTACAGTTGGAATATAATCGATCAGTGTATTTTCGCAGGTGAAACCATCATTCAGTAAACGCTTAAAACCTCTGTCTCCATAGCGTTCATAGTAGCGATATAAGTAATCCCAACGCATCTGGTCCACAACGATGCCAACTACCAGTTTTGGACGGGGCAGGGTAGTAGCAGTTGCAGGAGCAGTCGCAGTAGTTTTTGTTGTGGTTTTCTTTTTTGTTTGTGCCGAAAGGGTTATCGAAGCAATGGCAACAGGTATTAAAAGTAGATGTTTAAGCTTCATCTGTGATCAGTTTAATGAAAGCGCAAATATCAGCAATGCAATTAAAATTCAATGTGATATTTGCGTTACGCCAACTTAAAATTAATGCTTTCACATTGGAAATGTGAGCAGCGAATGCTGGCTTGCCGTATGAATATCGCGCCAGGTCTTATTGATCTCCGATTCGGGATTGGCAGCTTGTAATCCGCAGTAGGGATAAAGCTGATCCACGCATTCTCGGGCTGTTTTGGCTAGTTTTCTGCTGGTTGAGCTTACAGCGTCCAAAGCTTTTTCATTGCAACCATTCCATGAACTATCAATGGCTATATAAAACTCCGATCTTTCAATCCCAAGTTCATCCTGTAATCGCGTCAGGGTTTTCTTTAAGATATTCTTTTGGGCTTCAGAATATTTGTCCATGCCCAATTTCTTGTCAAAGATTTCTGCGCACAGGTCCATGAAATGAATAGCGATACCCGAAATGTTAGCCGCCAGGGTCGCCTCAGCCAATTGCAGGAATGGGTATTGATATAAAGCACTATCAATAACAGCAGCAGTTGGATCGATCTTAAAACAGCAATCGTCATTTACCACAAGGTTTGTCACCCTAAATGCATCGCTGCCTGTGCCCATCATCCCGACATACTTCCATGCAGGGAAAACTTCTGCGTCTTTACTATCGAATATAAAAGGTAGTATCAATGCATTTCCTTCTTCATCCAATACATTTTCATCGCTCTTTTTGATGATACAATTGGCCGTAAAATGGGTAGCATGATGCGCACCACTCGCATATTTCCAGGTACCGTTAATGATGTACCCATTTTCGGTGACTGTGGCTGTACCGGTTGCCGCGCCGCTTCCCGCCAGGCAAACTTTTGAATTGCCGAAGACAGCCTTTGCCTTTTCCTGTTGCAAGAATCCGCCGAACCAACCTGCCCCACAGCATAAGGTAACTACCCAGCCTACACTGCCATCTGCCCAGCTGATACTTTCTTCTAAGCGAACTAATTCAGGTAAAGACATCTCACGACCGGAGTACACAGCGGGCGCCAATATCTTAAACCATCCCTGTTCATAAATAACAGCCAACTGATCGGGGTGCAGTTGGGCCATACTTTCCGCTTCAGGAGCTCTTTCACGGATGATCATTACCCAATCAGGCTGCAGATAATAGGAAGGGTGTTTAATTTCCATTTATGTCGACATTACCGGGTGAGCAGATAAAGTTGATTTTTCTTTCTTAATGATGTTTTTCCATTCAAAGAATCCCCAAAAAGCGACCACAAACAAGAACAGGGTAAGCACGGCAAACATGGGCAGTCCTTTATAAAACAATAAGGGGATAGCGAACAGGTTGGAAATGTTTAGAAATATCCAGTTCTCAATCTTTCTTCTGGCCAATAGCCACATGCCAGCCCAGGCGGTTGATGATACCCATGCATCCCAAACAGGAACGTTGGACGGCGTAAAGTTTTTGAGCAACAGGTATAAGACCAACCAACCTACAAATGTGATCGCAAGACTGATTACCCACTCGCTCTTGTTACACCAGCTGATCTTTACCTGCGTTTCGTTTTTCTTTTTTAACCAATAGATCCAACCATAAACGCTCATAACCAGGTAGTACAAATTGAGTGCGGATTCGGCATACAATTGTACTACCAGTAACAGGTAAATAGAGATCAGGGTACCCACTATTCCCGTTGGATACAGCCAGATGTTATTCACACGGGCAAACAACACTTCAGCTATACCAAGCAGAACCGCTGCCCATTGCAGCCAGGTGGTCTCCCTTATCTGTTCTTCAAAAAGTGTTACCCAATGTTGCATGGCTGTTAAAATTTAAGATTCAGCGAAGCCAGGAAATTGATTGGCGCCTGTGGGAAGAAATAGTTATAGTTCACCACTTTACCGCCTTCTATATCTGGATAGGTTGCGCCATCCGATTGATATTTCTTGCTGAATATGTTATTAACCAGCAATCCTACACCAACATTTTTAATGCCTTTTATGCTAAAATTATAATTCAGGCGCACATCATTCACAAAGTATGGGTCTAATGAACGGCTTAATGTGGAGGTATTATCCAAATATTGCCTGCTTACATATTTGCTGATAAAAGCGATCTCGGCATTTTTTACTGGGCGGTAGCTGATCACACTTGATCCTACAAAATCTGGTGAATAGGCTATGTCAGTCTTTTTGTACTGGGTTAAGTCAACATTCCCGGTATCATAGTTTTGAAGATACTGCGGGAAATTCTTCACCTTATTAGTGCTTACACTTGCATTTACTGACCAACTTAATGGCTCAGCAATTTTCACTCTGGCACTTGCTTCAATACCTGCCCGGTAGCTGTCTTTTATATTGGTGCGGATGGCTTCGCCAACAGTATCCAGCTTCCCAGTAAGCACCAGCTGGTTTTTGTAAAGCATATAGAAACCATTAATACCGGCGCTAAAAGTTGGTTCGCTGTAGCGGTAACCTACCTCCAGGTCTTTCAGGTTCTCCGGTTTTGGACGGTTTTGTGGCGATGATCCGGTATATTCACTACGGCTGGGCTCATGATTGCCAACGGCGATTGATGCATAAACATTGCTATGCTGATCGATCTCATAAGTGATACCCGCCTTAGGGTTAAAGAAGTTAAGCTCAACTGATTGCTGTGCACTATTCAAAGCCGCATCGAAGCCTAAGAACGAATAGTAAATATGCCGGTACTGCAAATCGCCATAAAACAACACTTTACCAACATGATACTCTGCACGGCCAAAAATGTTGAAGTCGGTTTTTTTAGCATTATCACGCTCATATTCATAATCGGGCGGAACATTGGTGCTTTCCTGCGTCCATTCCAGATTATTATAATGGGCGCCCTTATACTCATTATAAGCCCCGCCAAGTGTCATGTTCAGCTTATCGTCGGGCTTGTAGTTTAAGTTATAGGTGAGGCCGTAAAAATCATTGTTTAACCATAATCGGCGCACAAGGTCTGAGGTTTCAATAGTAGTCCCGCCAATTGTAACCGGGGTAACCCCATAATTTTTCAGCGAATCGGCGTTTTTATATTCTTCGTAATAGCCAAAGCCTTTTGTGTAATGCAATGCTCCGCTAAATGAAAGCTTGCTGCCAAGCTGCTGATCGTAAAGTAACTGATAGTAGTTCTGGGTGTAATTGTCGGTTTGGTTTTTATAATAACTATTGCTCGAAGCGATATAACCCAGTTCATTATACCTGCGGTTGCCATATTTTATACTGTCTTCCGGCACGCCGTCCCAGGCCTGGTAAGTTTTTTCATAGCCCGAAAATACATTGAGGCGTAACACACTGCTTTTACCGTAATAAGCGCCGCTTAGAAAGTAAGACTTTAGCTGTGATGAGGCCCGGTCAATATACCCATCTGAATTCATTCTCGACAATCGCCCGTCAAAACTGAAATGACCGCCAAGCAAACCTGTACCCACATTGACGGTATTTCTAATTGTACCATATGATCCGGCGGAATTGTTCAGCTCGGCATATGCGGTGTCCCGGCGGGTAATAGTTTGTATATTGATGCTGGCACCGAAAGCACCGGCACCGTTGGTTGATGTACCTACGCCACGTTGTACCTGAATATTATCGACGGATGACGCCAGATCAGGCAGGTCAACAAAATAAACGCCCTGGTCTTCGGCATCATTCAGCGGGATGCCATTCAGGGTAACGTTGGTCCGGGTAGCGTCCGAGCCGCGTATACGGATACTGGTATAACCTACGCCCGCCCCTGCATTTGAGGTGACTACCGTAGAAGGTGTTTGCTCCAGCAGATACTCAAAGCCTCTGCCTGAGTTGTTTTTATCAATATCCTTCTTATTCAGATTAGTAAAAGCAGTCGGCGAGTTGTTTGATGCCCGCGTGGCACTGACTGTAACTTCTTCGGTTAGCCTGCTGCTGGTACTTAGTGAAACGTTCAGTGTTTGATCTGAATTTAATGCAATCTGCTTCTCAAAAGCCTGATAACCGATATAACTTACCTTAAGCACATAATTACCGTGGGGCAGGTTGTTGAATTTGTAAACGCCCTGCGCATCTGAAACGGTGGTCAGTGTTGGGTTAATAGAGATGGTGGCTCCGGGCAAAGTAGCTCCGGTTTGCTGATCAGTGATTTTTCCTGAAATGGAAAACTGGGCCGTTGCCAGGACAGGCAACAACAGGGCGAATAACGCCGCAAATAAATTTTTCAAAATGTGAATAAATAAAACTTGTTAAACCATCTGCGCACCAGGGTTGGAATGAGCAGTACACTTAACTTTTACCTCTCCCTACGCCGGCATTATCCGGATCAGGTGTATGTTCAGGCATTTGTCAGTGGTCATTAGTCATTGGTCCGTTTTCGGAGTTAAGACTTTTGACTCAAGACTTAGTACTTAAACAATGGGTTTGATCTCAGCCTGTCTTTCAGTTTGATTGCTCAAAGCAAGGCACCCCTTGAGAATTATTGGGCAAAGTTAAATTTTGATTTCGGATTTTTCACAATTGTTTGTTTTTATTTGCGAAGGCTTCGTCGTTTCGTGAGTTTGATTGCGAATTTAATCAGGTTGCCTTAACCTTTCTGCTTTTACCTTTCAGCTTTCACCTCAAAAATGTAAGTTTGCAAACTTTTATAATCTACACATTATGCTACGGACACATACTTGCGGCGAATTAAATATCAGCCATTTAGGTGAACAGGTTACTTTATGCGGATGGGTGCAAAAATCGCGCGACCTGGGTGCATTGACTTTTATCGATATGCGCGACCGTTATGGGTTAACACAATTGGTATTTAATGCCGATAGTGACGGTGCATTACGCGATAAAAGCCGTTCGCTTGGCCGTGAATTTGTGATCCAGGTAAGTGGTAAGGTGATTGAACGCGCAAGTAAAAATACAAGGATACCTACCGGAGAGATTGAAATAGAGGTAGTTGGACTACAAATATTAAATGAGGCAAAAACCCCCCCATTCCAGATTGAGGATGAGACTGATGGTGGCGAGGAACTTCGTGCTAAATACCGATACCTCGATTTGCGTCGGAACCCTATTCGTAATAACATGGTGCTTCGCCATAAAATGGCGCAGGAAGTACGCAAGTATTTAGATGGTTTGAACTTTATCGAAGTGGAAACCCCGGTACTAATCAAATCGACCCCGGAAGGTGCCCGCGACTTTGTGGTGCCAAGCCGTATGAACCCTGGTGAGTTTTATGCCTTACCGCAATCGCCGCAAACATTTAAGCAATTGCTGATGGTGAGTGGGTTCGACCGTTATTTCCAGATCGTAAAATGTTTCAGGGACGAGGACTTGCGTGCCGACCGTCAGCCTGAGTTTACACAAATAGACTGTGAGCTGTCTTTCATCACCCAGGAAGATATCCTGCATATTTTTGAAGGGCTGACCCGTCACCTATTCAAGACGGTAAAGAATATTCATCTTGATAAATTCCCGCGCATGCAATATGCAGATGCGATGCGCCTTTATGGTTCCGACAAACCGGATATCCGTTTCGGAATGCAGTTTGTGGAACTGAATGATATTGTAAAAGGCAAAGGTTTTGGCATATTTGATAATGCCGAACTAGTGGTCGGAATCAATGCAAAAGGCTGTGCCGGTTACACCCGCAAACAAATAGATGAACTAACCGAATGGCTGAAACGTCCGCAAATAGGCGCTACTGGTTTGATCTATTGCCGTTACAATACCGACGGCACTCTGAAATCATCTGTAGATAAATTCTACAGCGAAGATGAACTGACCAATTGGGCAGCAGCATTTGAAGCAGAGCAGGGCGACTTAATGCTGATCCTGGCCGGACAGACCGACAAAGTGCGCAAGCAACTAAGTGAACTGCGTTTAGAAATGGGTAACCAACTCGGTCTGCGCAAAAAGGATGAGTTTGCTACTTTGTGGGTGCTTGACTTCCCTTTGCTGGAATGGGACGAAGAAACAGGCCGTTTTCATGCTATGCACCACCCGTTCACCTCGCCAAAACCAGAAGATATTCCATTGCTGGATACCGATCCTAAAAATGTACGTGCCAATGCTTACGACTTAGTGATCAACGGTACCGAAATCGGCGGCGGCTCCATACGTATACACGACCGTACTTTGCAAGCCCTGATGTTCAAGCATCTTGGTTTCAGCAAAGAAGAAGCACAGAAACAGTTCGGCTTCCTGATGGATGCTTTTGAATATGGCGCACCTCCTCATGGTGGTATCGCTTTCGGCTTCGATCGTTTGTGTTCTATCTTCGCCGGTCTGGACTCAATTCGTGATGTGATCGCTTTCCCTAAAAATAATTCGGGTCGCGATATCATGATCGATTCACCTTCAACCATCGCTGATGAGCAGTTGAATGAGCTGAAAATTAAGACTACTGTATAAATCATATTACAAAGCTTTAGTATAAAGGACGGATTATTCAATTCGTCCTTTATTATTTATATTTATTTCGATAAACAAATTTTATCGGGATGAAAAAAATTTACCTGCTTTTGTTTTCGCTGATTTCCGCTCAGGCATTTGCTCAAAACAATGATCTGAAAAAGATAGCGGCTAAAAGAGCCGATTCCCTCTTTAGTCAAACGGTAACCTGGCGTCGCGATTTCCATGAGCACCCTGAACTGGGCAATCACGAAACTCGCACCTCGGGCATTATAGCAGCCTATTTAAAATCGCTTGGCTTAGAGGTAAAAACAGGTATCGCCACAACAGGTGTAGTAGGAATATTAAAAGGCGGTAAACCTGGCCCCGTAGTAGCTTTACGTGCTGATATGGATGCGTTGCCGGTTACTGAACGCACGCCTGTTCCGTTTGCTTCAAAAGTTACCTCTACTTATAATGGTCAACCTGTTGGTGTGATGCATGCCTGTGGGCACGATTCTCATATGGCTATGCTGATGACCGCTGCCAAAATACTTACTTCTATGAAAAGCGAATTACACGGCACCGTTAAATTCATTTTTCAGCCTGCAGAAGAGGGTGTTCAGGCGGGTGAGACAGGCGGTGGCGAGGAAATGGTAAAAGAAGGTGTTTTGGAAAACCCCAAAGTGGATGTGATATTCGGTTTGCATATATTTTCTTATATCCCTGTCGGAACACTCAGGTACCATTCCGGCGGCATAATGGCCAGTGTGAACGATATGAAAATAGTGATAAAGGGCAAATCAGCGCATGGCGCATACCCCTGGTTTAGTGTCGACCCGATTGTTACTTCGGCCCAGATCATTACCGATCTGCAAACCATCGTTAGCCGCAATGTCAATATTACTGAAAACCCTGCTGTGGTAACGATAGGTGCAATAAATGGGGGCACCAGGCACAATATCATTCCCGAAAAGGTAGAAATGGTAGGCACGCTGCGTGCGCTGAGTAATAGCGATGAACAATTATTAATCTCCAGGGTGAAAGAGATCGTTACTAAAATTGCTGAGGCCAATGGAGCCGAGGCTGACGTAAAGATACCTTATAGCGTGCATTACCCTGTCACTTATAATGATCCGGAGCTTACAGCAAAAATGTTACCTGTTTTACGGGAAACTGCCGGATCATCAAACGTTATTGCAGGACCGGCTGTTACTGGTGGAGAAGATTTTAGCTTTTATCAGGAAAAAGTGCCAGGGCTTTTTGTTTTCATCGGTGGTATGCCAAAAGGTGCTGACCCAAAAACAGTCGCGCCAAACCATACGCCTGATTTTTATATTGACGAGAGCGCTTTCCCGCTTGGAGTTAAAACACTCTGTAGCTTAACTTTAGATTATATGGCTGCGAAACAGTAAATATTGATACATTTGCGAATCAACCCATTATGAACAAACAAATTCTTACTTTTTTTATATCGTGCCTGGTATCCGTATTGATGGTGCAAACAGCATATAGCAATACTATTGTACCGTGCATTCATGCTAAACCGATTGCTGATTCAGCTTCAAGCCGAAATGAAGTGGTCAAAATCATCAACACGGTGATAAATGCTTCCAGCTCTTTTGATGTTAACGCGGTTACCGAACTTTATACCCCCAATGCAGTAGTTGCTGATGAAGAGCCACCCTTCTCGTGGAATGGCCCTACGGCCGGCGTGCAATGGATCAGCACAGTTGAAAAGACCTGTAAAGATTTTAAACTGAAAAACTTTAAGGCTAAGATTCGCGATATAAGCGTTTACCTGCAAACTGAAGAAAGTATCTACGTTGTAGTACCTGTTGACTATACTGGTGAGATCAAAGGCGACCGTTTTGACGAAGAAGGTGCCTTTACCTTTATCTTCCGTTTGGTAAATGGCCATTGGCTTATCAAAAGCCAGGTATGGGTGGCCAGGAAAGGGATGTAAGTTTGCCCAACCTTCTTTTCATTTGTAGTAAAAATCAATGGCGCAGCCCAACTGCCGAGTTATTGTTTAAAAATCACCCTGTTCATACGGCGCGTTCTGCCGGAACAAACAACAATGCCCGCATACGTGTTAACCAGAAAATGATCGATTGGGCCGATGTGCTGTTGTGATGGAGCGCAAGCACCGTGACATTATAAAAGAACGTTTTAATATTTCAGATCAGCCGGTTGTTGTGCTGGAAATCCCCGACGATTACCAGTTTGGGGATCCCGAATTAATAGAAATATTAAAGATCAGCTTAGCGGACTATCTTTAAAATAAAGATTTGTTAGTTTGATAATCTCCGCTCTTTTTTCGTTAAATTTGAGTATAAACCGTCTATTATGAGTCTAGTTAGTGAAATTAAATGCCCTCACTGCGGGGCATGGAGTCCGTCGACTGGAATGGTTGACGCCAAGTGTGTGAAATGTAATTCATATCTCGAACCCGAGCGTATGGCGCATGATGAGGAAGTGAAGTTTGCAGAAGCCAATAGGCTAGGTTATTATTTAACGATAAGCGAAAATGATGAGCAACTGACGCAGATCTATAAGATTTTCGTAAACGCCGTGCGCTGGAGCGCATATTACTCGGTTATGTTGTTTTTTATATTTGTTGCAGCTATTATTTTCATTATCGGCCTCATCGCCCTGTAATTCTCCGGTCTCAAAAACATATACCCGGTTCCCTGCAGCCTCAGCTTAGCGGTCGATATTATTATTGCTTAGTTCTTGAACCAAATGAGCCAGGTTTGCGAAATAAAGTGCCCGCATTGCGGCGAATGGACCCTATGGAAAGGCGAAGTGGATGACAGGTGCCTTTATTGCGACGCTTTCCTGGAACCGCAGCGTTTTTCACGGGAAATAGAAAAGAAAATCGTTGCCCAGGTAAAAAAGGAGAACGACTATTTTGCTTTAAAACCAACGGATGGCCGTTTTAAGCGGGAAGTTAAGCTATTCTTCAACTCATTCCGTTGGCTGGTTTATTATTTGGAGATTGCATTTTTTATTTTCATCACCACCTTGCTGGTATTACTCAGCTTAATGGCCGCCTAAATGAAAACACTAGTCAATAAATGGTTCGTTGGCGGATGTTTAATATGGCTCGTTGTGACGGTACTCCGTAGAAGCGGTCATCCATTACCACTCTTAAATAGTTATATCGACGATTTGCCGGCCATACCGGTAATAGCTAACCTGGGTTTATGGTTTCAAAGGGTATTTGTGATACGAAGTGACTATTATGTGTTATCGCCCTGGCATGTGGTATTTATTGTTGCTTATGTTTCGGTATTATTTGAGCTGGTATTGCCTTATTATTCAAAAGCTTACACGGGCGACTGGCTTGACGTGATTTTGTATCTGGCGGGTGGAATATTTTTTTACAGAATAATAAACAAGCCAAACATAGCTGAAAAAAGGGGATTTGGTATATAACTAATTTATTATTAGTAAAAAATGAAAAAATATTTGTGCCTAATGCACACAATGACTTGAAAAAGCAATATTTTTTTCCGTACTTTGCTCTTACAAAGTAACATCATTGTTACAATGTGATAAGGTTTAGGTAAAAGTCCCCAATCAGCGAGTGAGAGGGGGCTTTTTTTTATTCCACCTTTTTGAAATAATACGGGTCATATTCTACAAAATCGGCCACCTTTACACGCACCCCTGCCACCTTGCCATTAACCACTGTAAAAGGGAAGATCGCCTTGCCTAATACAGGATCAGAAAAGGTCACATAGAACCTATTGCCGCCAAGCGGTTGCAAATGCGCATACATTTTAGGATGATGTTCAAAACGCATTTCTAAATCGTTGCCCATGCCCTGGGTCACGGTCATGTTGCCATACAGTTCATTTGCATATTTACCGGTATACTGTGCCGCTGGCAAAGCAGGCAGGCGATTTAACGCTACACTATCGCGAAGTTTTTTATCCTCGGCGTTTTCTTTTTGCTGATTGGCTTTATGGCGATCCAGGTATCTCTGGTTATAATCTCTGAAAGGCTGTTTTAAATAAGCATCGATGATATCCCACTTCATCGCCTCATAAAAGTTATTTGCGTCTGTGTTGGTCAGGATGACTATACCCAGGTGTTCTTTAGGTACCAAGGTCACGGACGATACATAACCATTTACACCACCAGTATGCGATACGATCTGGCGATTATCATACGTCTGCAAAAACCAGCCCAGGCCATAAAGCTCGTAGCTCATTTCGCCACTCAGATAGGTGATACTGCCTACATAATCCTGGGGCTGGCGTGTTGCTTCAATGGCTGATGCCGGAATTACCTGCCTTTGACCAACCTTGCCGTCATTTAACTGGGCAATAACCCATTTGCTCATGTCATTAACGGATGAACTGATGGAACCGCATGGAGCCATTCCATCTATCTGGCAATAAGGTATCGCGGTAAGCTGACCATTCACTAAAGTATGCGGCACGCTACGGTTTAATGACTTGGGAATGTCAGCGCTTAATGCGAGGGTATTCATCATACCTAGCGGTGCGAAGATATTTTCCCTTAAATAAATCTCCCACGGCTTGCCGGTTACTTTTGGTATGATCTGTCCGGCAGTAAGAAAGGCAGAGTTAGTATACCCCCATTTGGTACGGAACGGATAAGCCGCTTTAACCAGGCTCATTTTCTGGATCACCTGTTCGCGGGTCAGGTCGGTATTGTAAAAAGTGAAATCGCCCTGGAAAGTGCGGAAACCTATTCGGTGGCAAAGCAAGTCGCGAATGACGGCCTCTTCCCCTGCAAATTTATTCTCCAGCTTAAATTCAGGAAGATATTTTGTCACCTTATCTTCTAACGAAAGCTTCCCTTGCGTCTGTAGCATGGCCAATGCAGTAGCTGTAAAAGCCTTGGTGTTGCTCCCTATCATGAACAGCGTGTTTTCGTCAACTTTGTTGTTCATGCCCAACTCCTTAATGCCATAACCCTTCATCAAAACAACTTTGTTATCCTTAACGATACAAACTGCAGCCCCTGGTATACGCCAGTTAGTCAAGGCCCGGTTGATGTAGATATCCAGGCTATCAGAAATAAACTTACTGCGGTCAATCTTTTGCGCCTGGGCGGCAGACGTAACGATTATGAGACCAGTTAGGAGCAGATATAGCTTTTTCATAAGGAATTATTAATTTGCGGGGCATTATCTCGTGCTAAAATAACGCAAAAGTTAACGATTGAGTGCAAAATCTCAAATTACTGAACACTAAAATTGATTAAATGAAAACCAGGTTTTACTACTCGGGCGTCGCTGTCCTGACCATTTCTTTATTGCTTTCTTTCCAGGGTAAAGTGTATGCGCAGCGCAGCGGAACCATTTGGGCCAAAGACGGCTATCAGTATTACAAAGTAAACGCAAGCAGTATCGACGAACTGGATGCCCGCGACGCCAGCAAAAAAATAACCATCGTAACTAAGGAAATGCTTACTCCACAGGGCAAGCCTCCGCTGGCTATAAGAGGGTTTGCTTTTTCCGAAGATGGTAATAAGGTATTGATATTTACCAATACCAAGCGTGTATGGCGTTACAATACCCGTGGCGATTACTGGGTGTACGATATAGCGGCGAAAACGCTGAAGCAACTGGGGCATGACAAACCTGAATCGTCTCTGATGTTTGCAAAGATTTCTCCTGATGGCACCAAAGCAGCTTATGTAAGCGGGCATAATATCTATGTAGAAAACCTGGCAAGCGGTGAGATCAAGCCAATGACCACCGATGGCGAAACTAAACTGATCAATGGTACTTTTGATTGGGTTTACGAAGAGGAATTTGATTGCCGCGACGGTTTCCGCTGGTCGCCGGATAGCAAGCTGATTGCTTACTGGCAGATCGACGCACGCAAGATCAAGAACTATCTGATGCTGAACACGACCGATTCTATTTATCCTTACACCATTCCGGTTGAATACCCGGTGGCTGGCGAAGACCCAAGTTCATGCAAAATAGGCGTAGTAAATATCAGCGATGCCAAAACTACCTGGATCGATGTACCGGGCGATAATGTTCAACATTATATCCCGCGTATGGAATGGACAACAAATTCTAGCCAGATTATCCTGGAGCAACTGAACCGTGCGCAGAATGAAAGCAAAATATTTGTAGGTAATGTATCTAGCGGGACTACTCACGCGATCCATACCGAAACTGATAACGCATGGATTGATGGTAAGGCACGCTGGAACGACGGAAACCCGGTTGGATGGGATTGGCTGAAAAATGGCAAAGAGTTTATCTGGGTAAGCGAAAAAGACGGTTGGCGGCATATTTACCGCATTGGCGAAGATGGGAAAGAAAAGCTGATCACCAAGGGCGACTATGATATGATAAAACTGAATTGCATTGATGAGGAAGGGGGCTATGTTTATTTCACCGCGTCACCTGATAATGCTACCCAGAAATATCTTTTCCGTGTAAAACTGAACGGATCAAGCAAAGTGCCCGAGCGTTTAACGCCAAATGATCTTCCCGGATCACACAATTACGATATTTCACCAAGCGCCAAGATTGCTATTCATAATTTTTCAAACAGCTATACCCAGCCACAAACCGAAACCATTACCCTGCCTGATAACAAGCATATCAGCGGCGCTACATTGGCAGTAAGTAAAGATGCTAAGAACAAGCCTGAGTTTTTTAAAGTGAAAACACCTGATGGTATTGAGATGGACGGATGGATGGTAAAACCAACCAACTTCGATCCGAATAAAAAGTATCCGGTTGTATTTTCTGTTTACGCCGAACCTGCCGGGCAGACTGTAGTTGATTCTTATGGAGCTGGTCATAATGGCTTGTACGTGGGTAACATGGCCGACGACGGCTATATCTACATGGCTGTTGAAGGGCGCGGAGCGCCCGCTCCAAAAGGCGCGGCATGGCGTAAAGCAATTTACAAGAACATTGGTATCATCAACATTCGCGATCAGGCGATGGCTGCAAAAGAGATCCTAAAATGGCCTTTTGTCGATTCGGCCCGCATAGCGGTACACGGCTGGAGTGGCGGTGGTTCAACTACCCTTAATCTACTGTTCCAATACCCTGATATCTATAAGACCGGTATTGCTGTAGCGGCAGTGGGATGGCAATTATCATACGATAACGTTTACCAGGAGCGCTATATGGGTGTACCAACTGATGAGGCGGGTAAAGAGCCATTTATTAAGGGGTCGCCGGTAACTTACGCCAAAAACCTGCGTGGCAACTTATTGTACATTCACGGGACAGGCGATGATAATGTGCACTACCGTAATGCTGAATTGTTGATCAACGAATTGATCAAATACAACAGGCAATTCCAGTTAATGTCATATCCAAACCGTTCTCATGGCATATATGAAGGCGAAGGGACAAGCTTGCACCTGCGCACATTGTTTACCAAATACCTGAAAGAGCATTGTCCTCCGGGGGGAAGATAAATTGGTGAGTGGTGAATAGTCAGTAGTGAATGTTAGTTCAAATAAGATCATTATTTATTAGCCACTCACTACTCACTATTCATCATTGACATCCGGTGTTCGATATTATAAAACAGAAAAAGCCTCCGATTAACTATCGTGAGGCTTTCTTGATAAATTTTAGGCTTCTAGAAAGGAAGATCGTCAGCAGCACCGTTGCTTAAAGTATTGTTGTTGCCGTTACTGCCGGGTATGTTTTTTCCAGGTTGGCGCTCGCCATTGTCCTCGAAGTCGCTTTTGCGGCCCAGCATGGTAAAGTTTTCAGCTACTACCTCAGTAGTGTATTTTTTTACACCCTCTTTGTCTTCAAAAGACCGGGTTCTTAATTTACCCTCGATGTACACCAGTTTTCCTTTTTGCAAAAATTTGCCGGCCACATCGGCCAAACCGCGCCACATTACAATGTTGTGCCACTCCGTTTGCTCCATCTTCTGACCATCTTTATTGAATGTTTCAGAAGTTGCCAAAGGGAAGCTTGTTACAGACACACCTCCTTCAAGATAGCGCATTTCAGGATCCTTGCCTAAGTGGCCGATCAAAATTACTTTGTTAATACCAGACATAGTTTAAACTAAAACAGAATTTTATTTACAAATTAAATAAATTATTTATAAATATAAAAATGATTTTTGGCATAGCTATATTTTTTAAAATATTTACGTCAATGTAAAACCATTTTTGTTCTAATTTAATTGGCTCATTATTGATGTGAATAAACTGAGCATGCAAATGCTGATGGGTTAATACGTGTTTTTTTATCGGATAGTTATTGATGATCAGGCTATTTTCTCCGAAATGGCTTTTGAATTCAGGCAATAACATCACCTCTACAGCTGTTAGCCGGTGAGAACTTTCGAATAATGGGAAGTCATACATATTGGCCCAGATATCTTTTTCGCCGCGCTTATTCATCAGTATCGTATTACCGTCTGTTACTACGATATAGTTTAAAAAACGCTCTCTTATTTTCGTCTTTTTTAACTTTTGAGGCAATTGGGCTATTGCATTGTTATTGTAGGCAAAGCAACCTGATCTCACCGGGCATATATTACAATCAGGATTTTTCGGTTTGCAAAGCATTGCGCCGAATTCCATCATGGCCTGATTGTGCAAGCCGGGGTTTTCCTTGCTCAGAACGTCATTGGCAACGTCCTGGAATAACTTTTTACCCTTTGTGCTATTGATTGGCTCGCTGATACCAAAATATCGCGCCAGAACGCGGAAAACGTTGCCATCCACAACCGCCTTAGCCTGGTTGGATGAAAAAGAAGAAATTGCGGACGCTGTATACTCGCCTATACCCTTCAGGTGAATCAACTGCTCATACTTCACCGGAAACTCGTCGCCAAACTCTTCCATCACCTGCCGGGCGGTTTTCAGCATGTTCCGCCCACGGGAATAATAGCCCAATCCTTGCCATAGCTTTAGTATTTCGCCCTCGTCTGCGGCAGCAAAAGCTTTTACATTTGGATATTTTTCAAGAAAACGATGAAAATAAGGCATTCCTTGCTCCACCCTTGTTTGTTGTAATATGATCTCAGAAAGCCAGATAATGTAGGCGTTGGTTGTATTACGCCAGGGCAGATCGCGCTTGTTTTTGAAGTACCACTGTATCAGTTCGTCAGATAAATTCATGCACCTCAAATGTAGTTGTAAAGGCAGGCAATTACATGAGATTTGTAACGTTTATGTATTAATTATGGGTTAACAAAAAAAAATCGACCAATTATTTTAATCTTTGGTTAGAAACAAATACTTTTGCAACCCCAAAACAGTTAAGTATTTACATATTAAAATAAATAAAATCTGATATGACTAAGGCAGAAATTATAGCTGAGATCTCATCTAAAACAGGTATCGAGAAAGTTGACGTTCAAGAAACTGTAGAGGCATTCTTCAAGGTTGTTAAAACCTCAATGGTTGGTGGCGAGAATGTGTATGTAAGAGGCTTCGGCAGCTTCGTGGTTAAAAAGAGAGCGAAAAAGACAGCGCGTAACATTTCAAAAAATACCGCTATAATTATCCCTGAGCATTTTGTGCCAAGCTTTAAACCTGCTAAAACCTTTGTTGAGAAGGTTAAAACTGGTAACAAAACTGCTAAAGCCGCAAAATAATTTTATAACATGAAGGGGAAGCAGATAATCGTTATTTTAATAGTCCTGGCTATTTCCGGTTATTTGTATTCCTTGCCTGTTAAAGGTTTAATAAAGCCCAAGGTGGCGAAAGCTACCTCGGGTGTTGTTTCAGGATCGCAGTCTGCATCGGTTACCAAAGTAACTGTTGAAGACGTGTCCGTCCCTGCTAAAACAGCGATCGGTGCAGCGCTTGCTGCAAGAATAAACGATCTGGAGGGCCAATTGAAAGTGGCTGGCACAGATGCTGCCAAACTAGGCTTGCAAAAACAGTTGGCAAAACAATGGGACGATGACAATCAACCCGCACCATCGGCATTCTATTACCAGGAGGTTGCTCAAAAAGAGAATACCTTTGAAAACTGGATGAATGCAGGCAATCATTTCAATGATGCATATAAAAGCGCCACTGATACTGCGGTACAGCCGGCATTTGTCGAGAATGCGATTGATGCGTACAAAAATGCGGTTAAACTGAAACCAGAGGACCTGGGTGCAAAAACTGGTTTGGGTGTAGCTTACGTTAACCAGACAAGTCTGGGCATTACAGACCCTAACGGCGGTTCGCCAATGCAGGGTATTATGATGCTGTTGGACGTGGTTAAAAGCGACCCTAAAAACTGGAATGCTAACCTGAACCTTGGAATGTTCGCGATGAAATCCGGACAGTTTGAGAAAGCGGTTACCAGGTTTAAAAATATGATTGCTCAAAAGGATGAGCTTGAGCCGAACTTCTATCTGGCAGAGTGCTATCGCCAATTGGGTATGAAAAAGGAAGCAATTGCAGCTTATCAAAAATGCAAAAACATGGTTGCTGAACCTGTCGTAAGACAGAAGATCGACCAATATATTAAGGAATTACAAAATTAAACGCTCATTTAAAAAATTATCATTATGCCAAGCGGTAAAAAACGTAAAAGACACAAAATGGCTACCCATAAACGTAAAAAACGTTTAAGAAAAAACAGACATAAGAAGAAGTAAGTTTTTTGGTTGATTATCTGAGTAGTTGATTGAGTTGTTTTTCGATAACCATTCGGCTTACTCTAACGTAATCAACCTTTTAACATTACTTAGTTATGGTTTTACCTCTTATGATAGGCGGCATATTATGTCGCTTTAAGAAATGGAGTAGCAGTTGATAAAAGAATTAATTATCGATTCAACCCCGAACGGGGCTACCATTGCGTTATTACAGGACAAACAACTTGTAGAACTTCATAAAGAGCAGGCGACTAACAATTATACTGTTGGTGACATTTATTTGGGCCGGATCAAAAAGATCATGCCTGGTTTAAATGCTGCTTTTGTTGATGTGGGATACGAGAAGGATGCTTTTTTGCATTACCTGGACCTTGGTCCGCAGGTACAAAGCCTGCTGAAGCTGACCAAACAGATACGCAGCGGTGGCTACCAGTCGAAGTTGCTGGACAATTTTAAACTGGAGGCTGATATTAATAAGTCCGGTAAGATATCGGAAGTATTAACCAAAAATCAGTTGATCCCGGTACAAATTGCCAAAGAACCGATATCAACCAAAGGGCCAAGGCTCAGCTCCGACCTGTCAATAGCAGGCCGGTATGTTGTTTTGGTGCCTTTCTCAGAGGCCATCTCTATATCCAAAAAGATTAAGAGCAATACCGAGCGCAACCGTCTTCGCAAAATTGTCGAGAGCATTAAGCCAAAGCATTTTGGTGTGATCATCCGCACCGTTTCAGAAGGTAAGGGCGTTATCGAAATGCAGCAGGACCTGCTCGATCTAATCTCGAAATGGGAAACATTTATTACCCGTTTGCCATCTATTGAACCTTCGAAAAAGGCCTTAGGCGAGATCGACCGTACATCGACATTATTGCGCGACATCCTTAACCCCGATTTTCAGCATATCTATGTAAATGATAACTCCATTTACGAAGAGATACGCAGTTATGTACACCAGATATCACCCGACCTGGAAAATATAGTCCGCCTGCATAAGCATAAGGACCCTATTTTCGAACACTATGGTGTAGATAAACAGATAAAAGGGGCTTTCGGAAAAACGGTGAACCTTGCCGGTGGAGCTTACCTCGTAATCGAGCATACTGAAGCGCTGCATGTAATCGACGTGAACAGCGGCAACCGTACAGCCAATAAAGAAAACCAGGAAGAGAATGCCTTCCAGGTGAATAAAGAGGCTGCACGCGAGATTGCAAGGCAATTGCGCTTACGCGATATGGGCGGTATTGTGGTGATCGATTTCATCGACATGCACAAACCAAACAATCGTAAGGATCTTTTTGACTTTTTGAGAAACGAGATGTCCCATGACCGGGCGAAGCATACCATCTTACCTCCAAGTAAGTTTGGTTTGGTGCAGATCACCCGTCAGCGTGTGCGCCCTGAGATGAATATAGTAACCAGCGAAGTATGCCCTACCTGCCACGGTACAGGAACCATAAGGCCGACTATCCTTTTGCTGGATGATATCGAAAACAACTTCAACTATATCCTGGTTGAACAGAACGAAAAAAGCATTACCCTGATAGTACACCCCTACATAGAGGCATACATCAAAAAAGGGTTAATTAACCGTCAATGGAAATGGTATTTCAAATACGGTCAGTGGATAAAGGTAAAAACTAATCCGTCCTACCAGATTACCGAATTCCACTTCTTCTCATCTAAAGACGAAGAAATTAAGTTATAAATGTGCAGATATGCAGATTTGCGAATGTGCAGATGTCTTTAATTGGGCATCTGCATTTTTGTTTTAAGACGGGCTTATTGTTTGCTAATTTATTTAGCATTAATTATACTCTTTTTCCAAATTAATCCGCACATTTGCACATCTGTAATCTGCACATCCAACAATGGCTAAATCTAAAGTTGCATATTTCTGCCAGAGCTGTGGCTTCGAATCACCTAAGTGGCTGGGCAAGTGCCCATCCTGCCAGCAATGGAATACTTTTGTTGAGGAGGTCATCGAAAAGGTGAATGTTGCTGTTCCGACCTGGAAAAGTAATTCGACCTCGACACAGCGCTCTAATAAGCCTGTACAGGTTTCCGAGATCACTTTTGATGAAGAGCAACGCATGCTTACCCCTGACAAGGAGTTTAACCGTGTTTTAGGCGGCGGCATTGTCGCAGGATCGCTTGTATTGATCGGCGGGGAGCCTGGCATCGGGAAATCGACCTTAATGTTGCAGCTGGCTTTAAACATGCCGCAGATGAAAGTGCTTTATGTATCCGGTGAGGAAAGTGAGCGACAGATCAAGATGAGAGCGGAGCGGCTTTCGGAAGTCGGAGGTCAGAAGAGCGAAGCAGGAAGCGGGTGTTTTATTCTAACAGAAACATCCACCCAAAATATATTTAAACAGATAGAGCAACTGGAGCCTGACCTGGTGGTGATCGATTCGATACAGACACTTTATTCTTCGCATATTGAATCAACGCCGGGCAGTGTATCGCAGGTTAGGGAATGCACTGCCGAATTACTTCGCTTCGCCAAAGAATCGTCTACACCGGTATTCCTGATCGGTCATATCACCAAAGATGGTATGATAGCCGGCCCCAAAATACTGGAGCATATGGTTGACACCGTTTTGCAGTTTGAAGGCGACAGGCACCATGTTTACCGCATTTTGAGGGCAGTGAAAAACCGCTTTGGCTCGGCATCAGAATTGGGCATTTATGAAATGATGGGTGAAGGGCTGAGAGAGGTATCTAATCCGTCAGAGATATTGCTTTCACAGCGCGACGAGCCTTTAAGCGGAGTTACTATTTCAGCTACATTGGAAGGCATGCGGCCTATGCTCATCGAGACACAAGCTTTAGTGAGCACATCCGCTTACGGAACGCCACAACGTACTGCTACGGGCTTTGATACCCGGCGCATGAATATGCTGCTGGCCGTGCTTGAAAAGCGGTGTGGTTTCAGGTTGGGTGCAAAGGACGTATTCCTGAACATTACAGGCGGCATCAGGGTAGAAGATCCCGCTATTGATCTTGGCCTGGCCGCAGCAATTGTCTCATCACACGAGGATATGCCCATTCCATTCAAAACCTGCTTTGCCGGGGAATTGGGTTTATCTGGTGAGGTGCGCGCAGTGAACCGTATTGAACAGCGTATAGCCGAAGCGCAGAAACTGGGCTTTGAGCAAATATTTATATCCAAATATAACCTGGCTTCGGGTGGAAAGGAAAAAAAGCGGATAGACCTGTCCCGTTATAAGATCGAGATCAAAACCGTAGGCAGCATCGAAGAAGTATTTAGTATGTTATTCGGATAAAATAGAAAGCCTGCAAGATATTATCCTGCAGGCTTTCTATTTTATTATTTGATTTACAATTAATTGGTGCTGACAACAACAACTTTTCTTATCCTGTTATTGTTAAAGTCAGCTACAAAAATAGCTCCTGACGGAGTTACACAAATGCCTTTTGGTGTATTAAACTGGGCTGCCGTGCCCGAGCCATCAGCAAAACCTGCCACATTCGCCGAACCAGCCAGATCGTAAAGTACATTAGCAGAGGTTAATTCAATGATCCTGCCCGACTCATCAGTAATAAAGAAATTACCTTGTGAGTCCATTGATATTCCCATCGGGCTGCCTAATAGCGTAGATTGCCCTGGCCCTCCGGCTATAGTTGTAACAACCGCTGCAGGAGTAATCTTCCGGATTGCATTATTACCCTCATCCGCAACATAAATATTACCCTGGGTATCTACAACTAATCCGCTTGGATCCCTGAATGATGCATAAGTTCCGGTTGTTGTATTTACTGTGCCATTTACATACCCTGGTGTTTTAGTACCAGCAATTGTGCTAACTACTCCAGCTGAAGTAATTTTACGAATCATATTATTGTCGCGATCGGCCACAAATATATTCCCATTCTGATCGAGTGCAACAGCTATAGGGCTCCTGAATTCTGCAACCGTAAGAGCAGCACCATCAACATAGCCTGCAATCCCGTTGCCTGCAACAGTCTTTACCACGCCCGCTGTAGTAATCTCCCTGATAACGTTATTGCCAAAATCGGCTACGAAAATATTTCCTTGCACATCTACTGCCAAACCTTGCGGACCGTAAAACTCTGCGTCTAAGGCAGGGGTATCTAAAGGTGTATAACCTGCATTTCCATTGCCGGCAATGGTTATAACATTACCATCTGGTGTTATCTTACGAATCCTGTTATTAAATGAGTCTGATACATAAAGATTACCACTTGCATCAGAAGCAATACCCGCAGCATTGTTGAATAAAGCAGCTGTTCCTAAGCCATCACCATAACCACTATTGGCACTCCCGGCAAATGTAATGACCGAGCCGTTTACAGATGACAAAGTTGAGCTCGTTGTAAACTTAACCATGCTTCCATAGCTCGTTCCATATTGATTTGTGGCATAAGCCCTTAAATAGTAAGTTGTGTTTGGTGTTAAGCCAGTTAAATCAGTTGCAAACGTATATGACGTGGAACTAAGAGGTGTAGTTTGCTTTTTATCGCTTATAGTAGGCGTTTGGTTCGAAGTACTATAGCACACACCGTATTCTGTAATAACTGACGTGCCGATAGAAGTAACTGTACCTCCGCTTTGCGCAGTGGTAGAGGTCACATCCAATATTACATCATTGGTTGTAAGTGATGGAGCTGAATTAGTAGTATCGGTATTAGACTTTTTACATCCAGTATCTAAAAAGGCGACAGATATAAACAGAATGACAGCTAGTAGGGGTGTTTTCATTTAATATTTTTTGTTTTTAAGTCATCAAAATCCCTTCACTGTACCCGGATTCCGATTTTTCATATTTTCTGCAAACTTAATTTAAATCAGCCTAATGTCTAACAGATTTCAATAGTAATTCAAAAAAGTTACTTTCTAAACTGATTTAACATATATTAACAAACCCGATTTATATAAAACCTTTACAAAAAGCTGGCTGTTATAGATTTAATAGCATTACGATGAAAACGATCTATTTATTACTGGTACTATCATTATTTTCATTTTCCCTGTTTGCACAGGATAAACCTTTGCATGGAAAAGTGTATGGGAACAAGCCCGGAGCCGTAATTGTAATGGCCGACAAGCTCGAATCTTATCTCGGAGAGAGGTCGCGCAAGGAAACGACCATAAAAGGAAAAGTGCTAAATGTGGTAAAGGAAAAAGGTGGGTGGTTTACTATTGATGCGGGCAAAGGGAAAATCATAGCAGCACATTTTGCAAAATATGATGTAGAAATATCGGCTGATCTGAAGGGAAAGACCGTAGTTGTTGAAGGCATAGTGCAAAGACAATCAGCGTTGACCGGTGAGCAGAAGTTAGCAGGCGAAAAACAAGCCAGCGATAAAACCACCAACCAACTTAGTATAGAAGTGACTGGAATAATGGTGGAGTAGCCGCCCAGTTAAAAACTCGCTCTGCGGGTTAACATCACAGGCTCCAGTTCCAGATCATTCACAAACAACTCGCGCAGTTTCTGCTCCACCTCGTTTTTATTGATGGTGCTGTTGCGGCGTATTTTTGAATGGCTTTCGCGCGAAATTTTGCAGGCCAGGTCGCCTACAGTTTTCAGGTGCATTTCTTTCCCAAATTTCCCCGCCAGTTTCAAGGCGATACCGGATAACAAAAGCCCTGCCACACCGGCAAAGAGGTTATAGAAACAAAAAATGCCTGATCCAATGAATGTAAGTACAAAAATGCTCACGATCCATTGCTTAGGTTTAAGCAGGTTAGTCTTGAAGACAAGTTCGTCCTCGATCTTTGAAATTGCTTCTAAGCGGTCTTCTTTAGGGAATAGCTTGCAAAGCTTTGTATGAGTTGAAACATCACATTTATTGATACCATTTACGCTTGAAATAGCATTCCTCAGCATATAAAACGCATGCTGGGTGGTGCATTCTTCGTGCTCTGAATCAATCTTGCTGATAACCAGGTCGCAAAGGTGGCCGAATGTGGTTATGTTTTTTAACCCTTCGTAATCCAGCGTAATATTAAAGGAACGCTGGATCTTTACTAGAACGTCGCTTATATCGTTAGGCTCAACGCTATTAAGCTGATAAATTTTTTCGCTCATACACTTTAGTGTCTTTAATAAGACACTTTCTATGCCAATTCTTAATTTATTTACTCAAGTACATTGATTTCTCTTTATACAAGTGCCTGAAGTAAGGGTCTTCCAGGTTTGGTATAAAACGGATGGCTTCGCCAGTTGATTTCATCTCAGGGCCGAGCTCTTTGTTCACTTCAGGGAATTTATCGAAAGAGAACACAGGCTCCTTGATGGCATATCCGGATAGCTTGCGCTCGATTTTAAAGTCTTTCAGTTTATTTACACCCAGCATCACTTTAGCTGCAATGTTGATGTAAGGCACATCGTAAGCTTTAGCGATGAACGGTACAGTACGAGATGCGCGCGGATTAGCTTCTATCACGTAAACCTTTTCGTCTTTTATAGCAAACTGGATATTCAGCAAACCGCGTACATTCAAAGCCCTGGCAATCTTTATGGTATGATCTTCCATTTGTTTGATCACATTGGCCGACAGGTTGAACGGAGGCAATACAGCGCTCGAGTCGCCTGAGTGAATACCCGCAGGCTCGATATGTTCCATCAGGCCGATGATATGAACATCTTCGCCATCATGGATTGAATCTGACTCCGCTTCTTCAGCACGGTCAAGGAAGTGGTCAATCAACACGCGATTACCTGGCAGGTTACGTAGCAGGCTCACTACCGCTTTTTCAAGGTCCTCATCGTTGATAACGATACTCATACCCTGTCCGCCTAATACATAGCTCGGGCGAACCAGTACCGGATAACCTACTTTATGTGCTACTTCAATTGCTTCTTCTGCATTTTCAGCAACACCGTATTTGGGGTATGGAATATCAAGGTCTTTCAAAAGGTCAGAGAAACGACCGCGGTCTTCGGCAATGTCCATGTTATCGAATGACGTACCGATGATCTTGATGCCATGCTCATGCAGCTTTTCAGCCATTTTAAGAGCAGTCTGACCGCCTAACTGAACGATTACACCCTCTGGTTTCTCCAGATCGATAATCTCGCGCACATGCTCCCAGAATACTGGCTCAAAATAAAGCTTATCGGCCATGTTAAAGTCGGTCGATACAGTCTCCGGGTTACAGTTAACCATGATCGCCTCAAAACCAGCTTCTTTGGCCGCTAGCAAACCGTGCACGCAGCTATAATCGAACTCGATACCTTGTCCGATACGGTTAGGGCCTGAGCCTAATACGATGATCTTTTTCTTATCTGATACTTTCGATTCGTTTTCGCCTTCGTAAGTAGAGTAGTAGTAAGGTGTTTTTGCAGGGAACTCGGCAGCGCAGGTATCTACCATTTTGTATACACGACGCATGCCTAAAGCTTTGCGGCGCTGGTAAACATCTTCTTCAGTTACGTTGCCAAGCACATGTGCGATTTGTGCATCCGAGAAGCCCTTTTGCTTCAGCGTGAATAAGAACTCCTCAGGAATATTAGTTAATGAGTAACGACGCAGTTCAATCTCCAGGTTTACTATCTCCTGTATCTGGTTCAGGAACCAACGGTCTATCTTGGTAGCTTTTCTTACCGATTCGATAGGCACACCCAAGCTTAAAGCATCATAGATATGGAATAACCTGTCCCAGCTTGGGTTTTCCAGGCTGCTCATGATCTCATCAAGATTGCGGCTCTGGCGACCATCGGCACCTAAGCCGGCGCGGCCAATTTCCAAACTCTGGCAGGCTTTCTGTAAAGCCTCTATAAAGCTGCGGCCGATGGCCATTACCTCACCTACCGATTTCATCTGCAGGCCAAGTGATTTATTCGCGCCCTTGAACTTATCAAAGTTCCAGCGAGGCACTTTTACTATCACATAGTCCAAAGTCGGCTCAAAGTAAGCTGAAGTTGTTTTGGTGATCTGGTTTTCTATTTCGTCAAGATTATAACCGATGGCTAGTTTAGCGGCGATCTTAGCGATAGGGTAACCAGTTGCTTTTGACGCCAGTGCCGATGAACGCGATACACGAGGGTTGATCTCGATAGCAATGATCTCCTCATCTGCAGGGTTTACTGAAAATTGCACGTTACAACCGCCGGCAAAGTTGCCGATAGCCCGCATCATTTTAATGGCCTGGTTACGCATCTCCTGGTAGCAGCGGTCGCTCAATGTCATCATCGGCGCTACGGTGATCGAGTCACCAGTGTGGATACCCATCGGGTCAAAGTTCTCGATAGAGCAGATGATGATCACATTATCTTTCCCATCACGCAGCAATTCCAGCTCGTATTCCTTCCAGCCTAAAACAGCCTGCTCTACCAAAACCTCATGGGTTGGTGATGCCTGCAGGCCGCGGCTTAACGCCTGGTCAAATTCTTCTTTTTTATGTACAAATCCAGCACCCTTACCACCAAGTGTATAACTTGGACGGATAACCAGCGGGAAGCCGATCTCTTGTGCAGCCTCTTTTCCTTCCAGGAAGGAGTTGGCAATTTTTGATTTTGCCACGCCTACGCCAATGTCTACCATCAGCTGGCGGAAAGCTTCACGGTTTTCAGTCTTTTCAATAGCAGCAGTATCTACACCTATTACGCGGACGCCATATTTTTCCCACAGTCCCTGCTCTTCTGCCTGGATACAGAGATTAAGTGCGGTTTGGCCGCCCATGGTAGGCAATACAGCATCTATTTTTTGTTCGATCAGTATTTTTTCAATACTCGCACATTCCAGCGGCAACAGGTAGACATGATCGGCAATTACTTTATCCGTCATGATAGTAGCCGGATTACTGTTAATGATGGAAACAGATATCCCTTCTTCTTTCAGAGAAAGGGCGGCTTGCGAACCAGAGTAATCAAATTCGCAGGCCTGGCCAATAATAATAGGGCCTGAACCAATAATTAAAACGGATTTTATGGAGGTGTCTTTGGGCATAGTCTTTTTTGAATCTTAAAAAGTTGAGTCCGGTGTCTTAAGCCTGTTTTTGACTGCCGACTAAGGACTTGAAAACTATGCACTGAAAGTGGAAATCCCGGCTTCAGTGTCGGGATGCAAAGATAGAGTTTGTAAAGGATTTTTTTTCGATTATTTTAAAATAGTAACTAACCCTTGTGGATAGCTGTAAAAGGCAGAATTTCGAGGGGTTTCAGCCGTTTTTGCATCGCAAATATTTGGCATTTTTTAGTATAAAAAAACTTTAATATGGTTGCCTTGTAATGGTATAAATAGTAGTAACTAACAATAAAATTTATTAAATTGCTTTACGATAAACCAATGACATGTATTTGACGAATAAACGACTGCTAATTTTGGCAGGAGCATTTATTGCCCTTGGTGGCTGTGCTATGTACCAGTCTGCTGTTAAGTCGTCTTTTCCTTATACCTCAACACTTGTGGTACCCGCGTCTTCAAAAGCAGGGAGCACGGGATCGGCTATCAGTATGGCTACCAGCTTTGATCAAAACTTTGGGCGAAATAATGCCGATCGCATCAAAATGGTGAGGATTGTTTCAGCCAAGCTCATGTCGACTGAGCCTGTAGATTACAATCTTGGGAATCTTTCTGAAGTCAGGATATATCTTTCAGATAATGAAGGTCAGCAAGAGGTTATGGTAGCTTCGCGCAGCGATATTGGTGCTAATGTAGGTAACGATGTAGTACTGGATATTGATAACTCAAACATGCTCGACGAGTTGGTTCGTGAACCGCAGATACGAGTGCGAATGGCATATAAGGTACGTAAAGCCTCTAAAACGGATGCCAGTGTGCATGTAGTGTTGGGTCTGGCAGCCTATCCGGCGCCCAAATCGAAATAGAAAGTTTATTTTATCAGTTTATTATCTGCGTCGGGAAATACGAGTATCGGCTTATAACTACGCGCTTCATCCATTTCCATATAGGCGTATGACATGATGATCACAATGTCACCTACCTGAGCCAGGCGTGCAGTTGCGCCATTTAAACAAATTGTGCCTGTTCCGCGCTCTCCCTTTATTACATACGTCTCGAAACGGGCTCCGTTATTATTATTTACGATCTGTACCTTCTCGTTGGCTATTATATTAGCTGCATCCATCAAATCCTCGTCTATGGTTATGCTGCCAACGTAATTTAGTTCGGCCTGAGTTACCTTAGCGCGGTGTAGCTTGGATTTTAATACAGATCGGAAG
>Ga0207704_10000157_pt1 | contig 36439 bp, 29 predicted proteins | sample KBSMisM12_FD_184308 | JGI IMG/M metagenome (GOLD analysis project Ga0207704, IMG submission 184308) | Miscanthus rhizosphere microbial communities from Kellogg Biological Station, Michigan, USA - KBS Miscanthus M1-2 (SPAdes) (version 2) | ecosystem: Host-associated > Plants > Roots >...
CGAACGGGTGGGCGGCGGCCAGCGAGCCGCCGTTGACGTTGAGCTTCTTGCGGTCGATCTTGCCCAGCGGTTTGTCCCGCCCGAGCTTCTCCTTGCAGAACTCGGCGTCCTCCCAGGCCTTCAGCGTGCACAGCACCTGCGCGGCAAAGGCCTCGTGGATCTCGTAGTAGTCGAAGTCCTGCAGTTTCAGCCCGGCGCGGTCGAGCATCGTCGGCATCGCGTAGGCGGGCGCCATCAGCAGCCCCTCGCGCTTGTGGACGTGGTCGACGGCGGCGGTCTGTCCCTCGGAGACGTAGGCGAGGATCGGCAGGCCGCGCTCTTTCGCCCACTCCTCGGAGGCCAGCAGCACCGCCGAGGCGCCGTCGCTGAGGGGGGTTGAGTTGGCCGCGGTCATCGTCCCCTCGGGGCCGCCGAAGACCGGCTTCAGCTTCGCCAGCTTCTCCAGGCTGGAGCCCGGGCGCAGGTTCTGGTCGCGCTCGAGACCCAGGTACGGGGTGATCAGGTCATCGAGGAAGCCGCGCTCGTAGGCGGCGGCGAGGTTCTCGTGGCTGGCCAGGGTCAGCTCGTCCTGCTCGGTCCGGCCGATCTCCCATTCGGTCGCCATGATCGCGCAGTGCTCGCCCATCGAGAGGCCGGTGCGCGGCTCCTCGTTGCGGGGGATGGCGGGGACGATGTGGCCGGGGCGGACGCCGGTCAGCGTGCGCAGCTTGCCCAGGGTCGAGCGCTGGCGGTTGGCGTCGAGCAGGGTCTCGCGCAGCTGCTCGTTGAGCGCGATCGGCGCGTCGGAGGTGGTATCGGCGCCGCAGGCGATGCCGGAGTCGATCTGCCCGAGGGCGATCTTGTTGGCGACCAGGATCGTCGTCTCCAGGCCGGTGCCGCAGGCCTGCTGGACGTCGTAGGCGGGAGTCTCGGCGGCGAGCCGGGTGCTGAGCACGCTCTCGCGGGTGAGGTCGCGGTCGCGCGAGTGCTTGAGGACGGCGCCGCCGGCGACCTCGCCGAGCGTCTCGCCCTGGAGGCCGTAGCGGTCGATCAGCCCGTCGAGCGCCGCGGTCAGCATGTCCTGGTTGCTGGCGTGCGAGTAGACGCTGTTGGAGCGGGCGAAGGGGATCCGGTTGCCGCCGACAATGGCGACTTTTCGGGTTTTCGTGTTCATCAGGGGGTGATTCCTCCTTGGGGGGACTTGGAAGTCGAAGTGGGGGTGGAGCGCTCGCGCAGCCCCGGCTCCACGGTGGAGACGAGGAGCTCGGCCGCGTCCTCGGCGGTGATCGCCTCGGTGCGCAGCCACCAGCGGGCGAGCGCCTCGGCGGCGCCCAGCAGAGCGGTGGAGAGGGCCTCGATTTCGACCTTGACGCGGCGGCGGTCCGGCAGTTGCGGCACCAGCGTCGCCGAGACGAGATCGATGATCTGGCCGCGGTAGGCGGCGACGCGGTCGAAGACCTCGCCGCCGTGGGGGAGGGTCTCGTCAAAGAGGACGGCCCAGGCGGCCCGGTCGGTGTCGAGGAACTCGAAGAAGGCGCGGACGCCTGCCCCGAGGGCGTCGCCCGGGTTGGCGCTCTCGCCGACCGACTCAGCCACCGTGTTGATCAGCGCGTCGCCCGCCCGCTCCATGCAGGCGATGTAGAGGCGCTCCTTGTTGCCGAAGTAGTTGTAGAGCAGCGGCTTGGTCACGCCGACCGAGGCGGCGATCTCATCCATCGTCACCGCCGCATAGCCGCGCTCGGCGAACAGCTCATGGGCCGCCCCAAGCGTCTGCTCCATGCGGTCGTCCCGAGAAAGCCGCGTTCGAACCGATGCATCCATCGATGTCAACGTTACGCAGATATAAATTTATATGCAAGTAACGTGATGCTTCGCACAGAGCTCAAGCTGCTGGTGTCGGCTGAAGACCCAGGTGGGCGCTACCCACCGGCCGCCTGATCGTTGCGGCCTCTTCAGTTGATCCAACACCAGCAGCAAGTTCTGAGGAGGACGGGGGACTCGAACCCCATCCGAAGCGCGAACTCCGGACTCATGGTTATCAGCCAGTCGCGGCACCTCGCCGCTTCGTCCTCCGCCTCTCTAAGGCTTGGACGAATGCGAACTCGCCCCCTACTGTCGGCGTGAAGTACGCTTGGTGGACGGTTATCAGTCGGTCCGGGGGTAGCTCCCCCGCACGAAAAGGCCCGCTTCGGCGGGTCTTCGTGATTCAGGAGTCGGAGGAGACGGCTACTTGAGCTCGGTGCCGTCGTAGAGCTTCTTGACGTGCACGGTGCTCGGGGGGCTGGCTTCGATGCAGAGGCGGCAGAGGACGCACTCGTCTACGTTCTGGTCGACGATCTCGACGGTGCCGTTGGCGTCCTTGTAGATGTCCACGGGGCAGACTTCCTCGAGCTTGGCCGCGATGGCGGCGTCATTCTTGATCGAGTCCTCTACCTCGATGTCGATGAAGACTTTGTTCTTCTCGGCCATCAGGCGGCGGCTCCCAGTTTCTCCTTGACGACGTCGGGGATCTCGTCGATGCGCTCGACGACGCGGATGCCGGCGGCTTCGAGGCGGGCGATCTTCTCGGTCGCGGTGTCCTCTTTGCCCTCGACGATCGTTCCTGCGTGGCCGAAGGACATGCCTTTCATCTCCTCGTCGTCCATGAATTTGCCGGCCATGAAGGCGACGATCGGGAGACGGGAGTTGTTGTCCTTGACCCACTCGGCGAGCTGGGCCTCCATGCGGCCGCCGGGCTCGGTGTAGATGACGATCGCCTCGGTCTGCTCATCGGCCTCGAAGTAGGGCATCAGCTCGGCGTAGGTGGAGCCGATGATCGCGTCGCCGCCGATCGAGACGGCGGTGGAGACGCCGAGGCCGGCCTGGGTCAGCGAGGAGGAGATCTCGGTGGTCATCCCGCCCGAGCGGCTCATCACGCCGACGCGCCCGGGCTGGTAGGCCTTCGCCGCGTCTTTGGCGGGGCCGCCGATGCCGCCCATCTTGCAGACCTCGGGGACGATCAGGCCGAGGCAGTTGGGGCCGATGATCCGGGCGCCGCGCATCTCGGCCAGCTCGACCATCTGGGCGACGTCGCCGCGCGGGATCCGCTCGGTGACGATGACGATCAGCTTGATCCCGTTCTCGATCGCCTCGAGCACGGCGTCCTTGGTGAAGGCGGGGGGGACGGTGACGACGGAGCCGTTGATCGGGCCGCCGTGGTGCTCGACCGCCTGGGCGACGGTGTCGAAGACCGGCACGCCGTGGACCTCGCGGCCCTTGCGCCCCGGAGTGACGCCGCCGACGACCTTGGAGCCGTAGTCGAGGCACTCCTTGGTCAGGTTGACCGCCTCGCGGCCGGTGATCCCCTGGACGATGAAGGTCGTGTCTTTGCTGAGCAGGATGCTCATGCCGCCGCTCCCTCTCCCTGGATCTTCGAGACGGCGCGTCCCGCGGCCTCCCACATCGAGACCGAGCGGTCGCAGTACTCGACCCCGTACTTCTCGAGGATCTTGAAGCCCTCGTCCTCCCAGGCTCCGGGGATGCGGAAGATCGCGATCGTCTCGCCCGGGTCCTTGCCGAGCTCGAGGCAGGCCTTGATCACGCCGCGGGCGACGATGTCGACGCGGGTGTTGGAGACGATCGACATCATCACCGCGATCTTCTCGACGCCGTCCTTTTCGAGCACCTCCTTGGCCAGGCCGCAGGCCTTGGCGACCGACGGGTTGCCGCCGATCTCCGAGTAGTTGGCCGGCCGGCCGCCCTGGTTGCGGACCGCGTCGGTCAGCGTCAGCGAGCCGCCGCCGGCGCCGATCACGAGGCCGAGGTTGCCGGTGAAGCCGTGGTCCTTGCCCTGGATGACGCCGCGGTGGTCGGCGGCGTCGATCGCGCTGACGTTCTTCTCGAAGTCGGACGGTTCGTAGGTCTCGCGGGTGTCGTCCTCGGCGATCGCGAGCTCCACCCGCAGAAGTTTCTTTTGACGGCTGACCGCCTCGTTCTCCATCTCCATGTGGGCGTCGAGGGCGACGAAGGAGCCGTCGGTCAGCTCGGCCAGCGGGTTGATCTCGGCCAGGGTCATGTCGTTGTCGCGGAAGAGGCGGGCGAGGCGGGCCAGGACCGGGGTAGCGCGGTTCAGCTGCGAGCCGGTGACGCCGGTCGCGGCGACGACCTGCTTGGCCTCGAAGTCGGAGACGGGGAGGAGGTTGGAGACGTGGCCTTTGCCGACGTGGTCGGGGTGGGTCTCGGCGACCTCCTCGATGTCGATCCCGCCCATGTCGCTGAACAGCATCAGCGGCCGCTTCGCGGTCCCGTCCCAGACGACGCCCGCGTAGTACTCCTGCTTGACCTCGGCTTTGGGGTCGACGAGGACGCCGCGCGGCATATGGCCGTTGATCTCCAGCTTGAGGATCTCCTCGGCGTGTTGGGCGGCCTCGTCGGGGGTGTCGGCGAACTTGACGCCGCCGGCCTTCATCCGGCCGCCGGTCAGGACCTGGCTCTTGATCACGACCGGGCCGCCGATCTCCTCGGCGACCTTGCGCGCTTCGTCGGCGCTCGTGCAGAAGCCGTACTTGGTGACGGGAATCCCCGCCAGCTCGACGATCTTGCGTGCCTCGTACTCGTAAAAGCGCATCAGCGGCGCGGAACCCTATCCGACCGCCCCGGAAGATCGTCGCGCCGCCCTGCTTTACTGCCGCGGGTGCTTCCCGTCTTCGCCGGGTGGAAGATCCCCCTTCGCCCGCCCGTTTTCCTGGTGCTGGCTCTGGTTTTCGGCTCTGTGGCGCTCTCCGGGTGCGGCACCGTTGTCAGCCGCGAAAAGCTCGAGTTCGCGATCGAAAGCAGCCTGGAAAACTCGATTCATGAAAAGATCAAGAGAGTCGAATGCCCTTCCGATGAGTCAGTTGACCCGGGCGCGACGTTCACCTGCGACGTCGTTTTTTCCGATCACAGGCGGGAAGTAGCGACCTTGAAGATCCGCAACGAGGAGGCAGACATCTCGATGGTCAGCCTCAAACCGAAAAAATAGAGAGAGGCGAATGAGCGACCTGACGACTGCCCCTGACGAGCTGACGACCCACGCCAAACTTCTCAGCTGGGTGGACGAAATCGCCTCGCTCACCGAACCGGACTCGGTCTACTGGTGCGATGGCTCCGCCGAGGAGTACGACCGCCTGGCCCAGGTCCTGATCGACGCCGGCACCTTCGAGCGCCTCGACGAGGCCAAGCGCCCGAACTCCTACCTCGCCCTCTCCGACCCCGCCGACGTTGCGCGCGTCGAAGACCGCACCTTCATCTGCTCCGAGAAGGAGGAGAACGCCGGTCCGACCAACAACTGGCGTGACCCGGCCGAGATGCGAGCCACCCTCAACGACCTCTTCAAGGGCTCGATGAAGGGCCGGACGATGTACGTCGTCCCCTTCTCGATGGGCCCGCTCGGCTCCGAGATCTCCGAGATCGGCGTGCAGCTGACCGACTCGGCCTACGTCGCCACCAACATGCGGATCATGACCCGGATGGGCAAGGCGGCGCTCGACGTGCTCGGCGCCGACGGCGAGTTCGTCCCCTGCGTCCACTCGGTCGGGATGCCGCTGATCGAGGGCGTCGAAGACGTCTCCTGGCCCTGCAACGAGGCCAACAAGTACATCGTCCACTACCCCGAGACGCGCGAAATCTGGTCCTTCGGCTCGGGCTACGGCGGCAACGCCCTGCTCGGCAAGAAGTGCTTCGCGCTGCGGATCGCCTCGGCGATGGCCCGCGACGAGGGCTGGCTGGCCGAGCACATGCTGATCCTCAAACTCACCTCGCCGGAGGGCAAGGTCAAGTACATCACCGGCGCCTTCCCCTCGGCCTGCGGCAAGACCAACCTGGCGATGCTGGTCCCGACCCTGCCGAACTGGAAGGTGGAGACGGTCGGCGACGACATCGCCTGGATGAAATTCGGCGAGGACGGCCGGCTCTACGCGGTCAACCCCGAGGCCGGGTTCTTCGGCGTCGCTCCGAACACGAGCCACAAGACCAACCCGAACGCGATGGACACGATCGAGCGGAACACGATCTTCACCAACTGCGCCAAGACCGACGACGGCGACATCTGGTGGGAGGGGATGACCGGCGAGCCGCCGGCGCACGCGATCGACTGGCACGGCAACGACTGGACGCCTGAGTCCGAGACGCCAGCCGCCCACCCCAACGCGCGCTTCACCACCCCCGCCGCCCAGTGTCCCTCGATCGCGCCGGAGTGGGAGGACCCCGCCGGCGTCCCGATCGACGCCTTCCTCTTCGGTGGCCGCCGCGCCACCGTGGTGCCGCTGGTCCAGGAAGCGTTCGACTGGGAGCACGCCGTCTTCATGGGGGCGACGATGTCCTCGGAGACGACCGCCGCCGCGGCCGGCGCCGTCGGCCAGCTGCGCTTCGACCCGATGGCGATGCTGCCCTTCTGCGGCTACAACATGGGCGACTACTTCGCCCATTGGCTGAAGATCGGTCAGCGTGAGGGCGCCGAGCTGCCACGCGTCTTCTACGTCAACTGGTTCCGCAAAGACGACGACGGCAAGTTCCTCTGGCCCGGGTTCGGCGAGAACAGCCGCGTCCTCGAGTGGGTCTTCCGCCGCTGCGAAGGCGAAGGCGAGGCGGTCGAGACCCCGGTCGGGCTGCTGCCCGCCGAGGGCGAGATCAACACCGAGGGGCTCGACATCTCCGACGCGGCGATGAAGGAGCTGCTGAGCGTGGATCTCGACCTGGTCAAGGAGCAGCTGCCGCAGGTCAAAGAGCACCTGGCGAAGTTCGGCGACAAACTGCCGGCCGAGGTCGGGGCGCAGCTCGAGGCGCTCGAACAGCGGCTCGGCTAGAGCTTCAGAGCGGCCGGGGCGCGTGGGCGCTCCGGCCGTCTCTATGCAGGGCTATCGAAGTGCCGGCCGCCGGCCGACCATAAGCTTTCATGGTGTCGGCCCGGCGCACTAAACCGAAAAAAGCAAAACCCAAGGCGACGGGAAAAGCGGAGAGGCGTCCTTCTGCCTCTACCCGCACCTCTCTCTCGCTGCCGCTGATCGCGCTGCTGGCCGCGCTCGGCCTGCTGATCGTCGCCGTCGCCAACGCGCTCAGTCGCGCCACCGTTACCGAGACCTCGCTGATCTACTGGGCGGGGCTGCTGCTGATCGCCCTGCCGATCTTCTACAAGCTGAGCGCGAAAGAGCCGGACTACCGGGAACGGTTCCTCCTCGTCCTGCTGCTGGGCCTGGCCCTCTACGGGGTCAAGGTCGTGCACGACGGCATCTACTTCACCTTCACCGACGAGTTCGTCCACGCCTTCAACGCCGAGAGCATCGCCCGCCACCACCACCTCTACTACTTCAACTCGATCATCCCGACGACCGCCCACTACCCGGGCCTGGAGGGAGCGACCTCGGCGCTGATGATGCTGACCGGGATGTCGAGCTACGGCGCCGGCACGATCCTCGTCGGCGCCGCCCGCCTCACCTTCATGGCGGCGCTGTTCTTCCTCTTCGCCCGCCTCAGCGGCTCGGCGCGCGGTGCCGGCCTCGGCGTCGCCATCTACACCGGCAGCTCCAACTTCCTCTACTGGGGCGCCCAGTTCTCCTACGAGTCCCTGGCGCTGCCGCTGATGGTCGTCGTGCTGATGGCGTTCACAGAACGCGAGGCCGGGCCGCTCGAGCGACGAACGCCGTGGACCCTGCTGATCGTGCTGGGCATCCTCGCGATCACGATCACCCACCACCTGACCTCCTATGGCCTCGCCCTCGTCTTCGTCATCCTCGCGGTCCTCTACCGGGTGATGAAGATCAAGCGGCCGAACCCGTGGCCGCTGGCGCTGCTGGCGATTGTCACCGCGGTCGGGTGGCTGCTGATCGCCGCCCGTTCGACCGTCGGCTACCTCTTCCCGGTGCTCGGCGACGCGCTCAAGGCGATCTGGAACACCGCCTCGGGCGAGTCGGCGCCGCGGACCCTCTTCCACCAGTCCTCCAACGTCGCCGAAAAGGTCGGGGTGACGCCGATCGGCGCCCGCGGGCTGGCCCTGCTCGCGGTGCTGATCCTGCTCGCCGCGATGGTGATCGGGATCAGGCAGACCTGGCGCCGCCACCGCGACGAGCCGCTGGTCCTGCTGTTCATGGCCGCGGCGGTGGTCTTCTTCGGGGCGCTGGGGCTGCGCTTCGCGCCGGCCGCCTGGGAGACCGGCAACCGGGCCGGCGAGTTCCTCTTCATCGGCCTCGCCTTCGTCGCCATCTACGGCGCCGCCGAGCTGCTGCGCTCCGGCCCGCACATGCAGCGCCGCCGGCTGCTGTTCACGGCGGCGCTCGGCGTCGTCCTCTTCGGCGGCGTCATCTCCGGCTGGCCCTGGGACGTGCAGACGGCGCGGCCGCTGCAGGCGACCGCCGACGGCCACGAGATCGACTCCGAATCGCTGGCCTTGGCGAAGTTCGCCGGCGACCGTCTTGACGGCAGCCGCTTCGCCGCGCCGGAAGCCGAGGCGCGGCCGCTGCTCAATCCGGGCGGCCAGATCGCCTTCGCCGGCCAGGGACCCGACATCGAGGACATCGTCAACAGCGGCCAGCTCGAATCGTGGCAGCTCCCCGTCCTGCAGGAAAACCACCTTCCCTACCTGGTCGCCGACCGCCGTCTTGCCTCCGGCGACTCGATCCGTGGCTTCTACTTCACGGTGCCGGGCCGCTACAACGATGCGCTGCGGGAACGCGGGGTCCTCCACAAGTTCTCGCGGCTGCCGGTGGCGCGGGTCTGGGACAGCGGCCGCATCGTCCTTTACGACTTGAAGGACAGGCCATGAGAGGGCATCGCGACCTGACCGTTGCCGCTGCCGCAGCCGTGCTCTGCGCCCTGGTCGCCGCCTTGGTGCCGGTCGAGCTGATCCGGGTGATCGCGGCGCTGCCGCTGGCCCTGTACCTGACGGGCTTCGCGCTGGTCGCCGCCGGCTTCGACGGCGAGGAACTGCCGCCGCTGAAACGGGTGACGATCGAGGTCGCGGCGAGCCTGATCCTGCTGGTCCTCGGCGCCTTCGTCCTCAACGTCTTCCCCTTCGGGCTGACGACCGCGAGCTGGGCCGTCTTCCTGGCGCTGCTGGTTGTCGGCGGCTGCGCCTGGGCGGCGCGGCGGCGCGGCCGGGCCAAAGTCACGCAGCGGCCGTCCTTCGCCGCGATCGTCCGTCCGACGACCCGCAACGTCGTCCTGGTCGGAGCGGCGCTGCTGATCGGCGCCGCCTCGATCGCCCTCGCCCAGAAGCCGCTGCCAGCCAAGCACGCCGACGGCTACACCGCCCTCTGGATTCTGCCCGCGAACGCTGACGAAGAAGCGCTCGTGGTCGGGGTCCAGAGCAACGAACAGGACCCCGCCTCTTACCTGCTCCGGGTTGACACCGGCGGGGAAAGCCAGTCACAGACCTATCGGGTCAAACTCGATCCGGGAGAGGAAAAAACCTTCGCGGTGAGGGTTCGTCCTCGTTCCACCGGCAGGACCCACGTGGTCGCCTCGCTCTATCGCGAGGGGCGTCCCGATCGTCTCTTCCGCCGGGTGACGCGCTGGCTACCGAGGCAACAGACCTTCCCTTGAGCACCGCTCCGCTTCCCGTCGACGTCGTCGTCACCAACCACAACTACGCCCGCTTCCTCGGGGAGGCGATCGAGAGCGCCTGCACGCAGACCCATCCCGACGTGCACGTGGTCGTCGTCGACGACGGCTCGACCGACGGCTCGCGCGAGCTGCTCGGGAGCTACGCCGACCGGATCGAGGTGGTGCTGCAGGAGCAGGGTGGCCAGGCCTCCGCTTTGAACGCGGGCCTCGAGCGCTGCCGCGGCGAGGTGTTGCTGGTGCTCGACGCCGACGACCGTCTGCGCCCACAGGCGGCCGAGCGGGTCGCGGCGGCGTTTGCCGCCGATCCGCGGCTCTCCAAGGTCCAGTTCCCGATGGCGATCGTCGACGCCGACGGCCGGCCGACCGGCGAGGTGAAGCCGGGGGGTCACCTGCAGGCGCCGACCGGCGACCAGCGGCGGGCCGAGCTGCTCTTCCCCTTCGACCTGCCCTGGCTGCCGGGAGGCGGCACCGGCTTCCGGACCGAAGCGGTGCGGCGGATCCTGCCGATCCCCGCCGCCGACTACCCCCGCAGCGGCGCCGACTGGTACCTCGTCCACCTGACGGCGCTCCTCGGCGAAGCAGCGCTCTTGGATGAGGTCTGCGCCGAGTACCGCGTGCACGGCGGCAACGCCTACCAGCAGGATCGCGACGAGATCGACCTCGACCACGTGCGCGAGTCGATCCTCTTCGCGGCGGCAACGACCCGCTCATTGGAAGCGCGGGCGGTCGAGCTCGGGCTCGCGCACCCGCGCCCGATCCTCTCCTGCGCCGACCTCGCCAACCGCCTCGTCTCGCTCAAGCTCGAGCCCGAGCGCCACCCGCTTCCCGCCGACCGGCCGTCGGATCTCGTGGCCAAAGCCGCGCGGGCGAGCCGGCGCCGTACCGACGTCTCCTGGCCGATGAAGGTCCTGCTCGTCACCTGGTTCGCGCTCGAGGCTCTGATGCCGCGGCCCCTCGCGCGCCCCCTGGCCGAGTTGTTTCTCTTCCCGGGGAGACGTACCCGGGCGAATGACCTGCTGGGAAGATTGCAGAGCTGATGCGGATCCTGATCGTCACCGACCACTATCCGCCGTTCATCGGCGGCGCCCATCGGCAGGCGCGGCTGCTCGCGGCCGGGATGGCCGAGCGGGGACACGACGTCGCCGTCGCCACCACCTGGCATGGCGGCCTGCCGCCGCTCGACTGGGAAGAGCACGTCACCGTCCACCGGCTGCGTCAGCTGCGGACGATGGCGCGCTCGCTGATTCGCGACGAGGAGCAGCGCCACCAGCCGCCGTTCCCCGACCCGGTCACCGTCGCCGGGCTGCGGCGGCTGATCTCCGGGTTCGAACCCGAGGTGATCCACGCCTACGGTTGGCTCGCCTTCTCGGTCGCCGCGGCGCTGGGGCGGCGGCGGATCCCGATGCTGGTCTCCGCCCGCGACTACGGCTACTTCTGCGCCAACCGCACCCTGCTGCGCAAGGGCGAGCCCTGCGCCGGCCCGGCGCCGCTGAAGTGCGCGAGCTGCGCCAGCGAGTACTACAGCGGCGTCCCCAAGGGGCTGGCGGCGACCGCCGGCGTCTACGCCTGCCGGCCGCTCCTGGCGCGGAAGATGACCGGCCTGCACAGCGTCAGCAGCTTCGTCGACGAGGTCACGATCCGCTACCTGTTCGGGCCGGCCGGGCCGCCGGACGACCTGCTGCGGGTGGTGATCCCGAGCTTCCAGGACGTCGCCCCCGACGAACCCGTCGACAGCTCCGACGGCGAGGTCGGCGCTTACATGGCGCGGCTCCCGGTCGAGCCCTTCATCCTCTACGTCGGCGCCTTCCGCAAGGTCAAGGGGCTGGAAACGCTCTTCGACGCCTACCGGCGCCTGGAGGCGCCGCCGCCGCTGGTGCTGATGGGGACCTACGAGCGCGACAGTCCGACGAACTTCCCGGACGAGGCCGTGGTCCTCACCGACGTTCCCCACAAAGCGGTGATGGCGGCCTGGGACCGGGCGATGTTCGGGGTGATGCCGTCGCTGTGGCCGGAGCCGTTCGGCGCCACCGTCGCCGAGGCGATGAACCGCGGCAAGCCGGTGATCGGGACCACCCTCGGCGGCCACGTCGACATGGTCGGCGAGAACGAGGCCGGGATCCTGGTGCCGCAGGGCGACGTCGGGGCGCTGGAGAGGGCGATGAAGGAGCTGATCGGGGACGCCGAGCAGCGCGAGCGGTTCGGCAAGGCGGCGAGCGAGAAAGCGCGCACCTTTGCCGCGACCGCGGTGATCCCGCGCTTCGAGCAGGCCTACCGCGACGTCCTCGCGGCGGGATGAGGGTCCTCCTCGTCGTCCCGGTGCCGCCGGCGGCGGAGGGGGGCGGGGCGATCCCGGTCCTGCTCCACGCCGAGCTGCTGGGGTTGAGCGAACGGCACGAGGTGACGCTGGTGACCGCGGTCGGCGACGAGCCCGGCGAAGCCGAGGCAGTGGAGCGGCTGGCGAACCAGGTCGAGGTCTTCGCGGCCGACCGGCAGCGGCCGCCACCGGGGATGGCACGGCGCCGGCGCCAGCTGCGGATGGCGGGCACCTGGGCGCGTGGGCGCTGGCCCTGGCGCACGGTCTGGTACGCGGCGCCGGGGATCCAGCGGATCCTCGACCGGCTCGGCGCCGAGCGCCGCTTCGACGTCGTCTTGGTCGAGGACAGCGCGATGTCGGTCTTCCGCTATCCCGCCGGGGTGGCGACGGTCTTCACCCACCACGAGGTGCTGCGGCCGCGTCCGCTCGAGTGGCACCCGGGAGGGCCGCGCACTTGGCTGGGTTGGGCCTTCGCTGAGCTCGACTTCCGCCGCTGGGCGCGCTTCCAGCCCGAAGCCTGGCGTCGCTTCGACCTCCTGCAGGTCTTCAGCCGCCGCGACGCCGAGCAGGTCGCCGAGCTGGCGCCCGACGTGGCGCCGCGGGTCCGCGTCGACCCCTTCGGGCTGGTGATGCCGCCGGCGATGGACCCGGCGCGGGAGGTGCCGGGGACGATCCTCTTCGTCGGCGCCTTCCACCACCCGCCCAACCGCGACGCGGCGTTCTGGCTGGCGCGGGAGATCCTGCCGGCGGTGCTGGCACGCCGACCGGAGGCGCGGCTGCGGATCGTCGGCAGCGGCCCGACGCCGGAGGTGCGGGCGCTGGCCGGCCCGAACGTCGAGGTGGTCGCCGACGCGCCGAGCGTGCTGCCCCACCTGGAGGAGGCGGCGGTGGTGATGGCGCCGGTACGGACCGGCGGCGGCATGCGGATGAAGGTCTTACAGGCGATGGCCGCCGGCAAGGCGGTGGTGACGACCCCGCGCGGGACCGAGGGCTATACCGGCTTCGGCGAGGAGCCGCCGCTGGCGGTGGGGGAGAGCGAGGCGGAGATCGCCGCGGCGACGGCGGCGCTGCTGGCGGACGACGGCGAGCGGCGCCGGCTGGGGGAGCGGGCGCGCGATTTCGCCGAGCGCCACCACAGCCCGAGTGCGTGGGCGGAGCGGCAGACGGCAGTCTTCGAGGAAGCGATCGCGGCGCGGGAGGGTCGGCGTGGCTGAGGGCGGCGGACCGAGCGTCAGCGTGCTGATTCCGACCCACCAGCGGCGGGCGACGCTGCGGGCGGCGCTGGAGTCGTTGGCGCGCCAGAGCGTCGCGCCCGAGACCTATGAGGTCGTCGTCGCCGCCGACGCCTGCAGCGACGGCACCCAGGAGATGATCGACGGGCTCGAGGTGCCCTACGAGCTGCGACGGGTCGGGCCGCGGGGGCGGGGTCGTGCCGCCGCCGTCAACGCCGCGCTGACGGCGGCGCGGGGCGAGGTCGCGATCGTCCTCGACGACGACATGCGCGTCGTCCCCGGGTTTGTGGAGCGCCACGGCGCCCACCACCCGGCGGGATCGCGCCGCTGCGTCCTCGGCGCCGTCCCGGTCGAGCTGGGTCCCGGGAGCACTCACGCGGCGGGCTACGTCAAAGCCAAGTTCGACCTCCACCTCTCGCGCCTCTCCGACCCCGCCCACCTCGCCCTGCCGCGCTCCTTCTTCACCGGGAATGCCTCGCTGCGGACCGAGGTGCTGCGCGAGGTCGGCGGCTTCGACGAGTCCTTCGGCATCTACGGCAACGAGGACGTCGAGCTCTCACTGCGGCTGCGCAAGGCCGGGGTCGAGCTCGGCTACGACCCGGAGGCGAAGGCGCTGCAGGAATACGGCAAGGACCTCGGCGGCCTGCAGCGCGACACGCTGGCGAAAGGCGAGACGACGGTGCTGCTGGCCCGCAGCCACCCCGAGTTCTTCGGCGACCTGCGCCTCGCCGCCCCCGACGACGCCTCCCGTCCCTGGCTGGCCGTACGGGCGCAGCTGCTCTGGCTGACCCGTCGTCTGCCGGGCATGGCCGGCGCCGTCTTCACGCTCTTCTCGCTGCTCGAGCGCGCCGGGCTCTGGCGCTTCCCGCTCTTCTACCGCCCCGTCCTCGACTACGCCTTCTGGGCAGGGGTGGATGCGGCGCTGCGCGAATCAACCGACGAAGGCGACCTGTCGAACCTCTCCCGTGAGCTGCGGCGTGGCCCGATCGATCTTCTTCTACACGGATAGCTGCGTTCTCGGCGGGGCCGAGAACGCCATGCTCATGTTGCTCGAGTCGCTGCTGCTCGGATCGCTCGATCGCGAGCAGTGGCGGCCGACGCTGCTGCTCGACGACCGGCCGGGGGCGGAGGTGCTGGCCGAGCGGGCGGCGGCGCTCGGGGTGCCGGTGCGGTTGGTCGGTCCGCTGCCGCTGGGGTTGGCCGGGGCGCGCGAGGTGCCGGCGCTGGTGCGGCTGCTGCGGCGCGAGCGGCCGGAGGTCTTCCACGCCCACATGAGCTCGCCGGTCGCCTGCAAGTGGGGGTTGACGGCGGCGGTCGCGGCACGGGTGCCGGCGGTGCTGGGGACGGTGCAGGTCGGCGGCTACGAGCCCCCCGACCGCTCGGCCGACCTGCAGCTGCGGGCGCTGGCGCGCGGGGTGGACCGCTACCTGGCGGTGTCCGAGGAGATCGCCTGCGAGCTGACCGAGCAGCTCGGTTGGCCGGCCGAGAAGATCGACGTCGTCTACAACGCGGTCGACCTGGCGCGGGTCGAAGTCGAGGCGCCGCCGGGGCTGCGCGAGGAGCTCGCCGGCGGCGCCGGCAGGCCGCTGGTCCTGACCCCGGCGCGGCTCGACGCCCAGAAGGGGCACCGGGTCCTCTTCGAGGCGATCCCGGAGGTGCCCGACGCCCTCTTCCTCCTCGCGGGCGAGGGGCCCGAGCGCGAGCCCCTGGAAGCGCTCGCCGCGCAGCTGGGGATCGCCGACCGGGTCCGCTTTCTCGGCCGCCGCGATGACGTGCCCGAGCTGCTCGCCGCCTGCGACGCCTTCGCCCTGCCTTCGCTCTACGAGGGTTCTTCGCTGGCGGTGCTGGAGGCGATGGCGGCCGGGATCCCGATCGTCAGCTCGGCGATCGGCGGCACCGAGGAGCTGATCGAGGACGGGCGCAGCGGCTTGCTGGTCGCGCCCGGCGACAGCGCGGCGCTGGCGGCGGCGCTGCGGCGGCTGCTGGGCGATCCCGACCTGGGCCGGGGACTGGCCGCCGCCGCCCGCGAGCGGGTGGAGGCGGGGCTGACGCGGGAGGCGATGGCGAGCCGGGTCACGGGGATCTACCGCGAGCTGCTGGGCGAGCCCCCGAATGCGGCGGAGCCGCTGCCGGAGGCGCGCCGGAACCCGCTGCTGCGACGCCAGGACTGGCGCTTCGCGCTGCCGGACGCCGAGCTGGTCGCGAGCTGGAAGCTGCCCTGGCCGGGGCGCGCCGCTCGGGCGCGACGGCGGGCCGAAGCCGCCGGCTTCGTGGACGTCCGCATCTATTGGGCCGGGCCGCTGCCGCACCGGCTGCCGCAGTTCTGGCTGCCGCTCGAATCGGAGGAGGCGGTCTCCTACCTGCTGGCCGACCGCAGCGGCTCCTCGCTCGTCGGGAAGGCCCTTCGCGGCCTCTGGCGCCTGGCGCGGAAGGCCGGCCTGCTGGCGCCGCTCTACGTCGTCGGGCGTCGACGCGACGCGGGCGGGGATGGAGACGTCAAGCGGCCGTCCTCGGCGTCGCTGCTGTTGCTCACCGGCGGCCGGCGCAGCATCAACAAGGTCGTCGGCCTCGCCTTCGAAGCGAGCGCGTCCCGACCCACGGCGGCGGTGAAATTCGCCCGTGTCCCGGAGGCCGAGCCGGGGCTGGAGCGCGAGGCGCTTGCCTTGCGGCGGCTGGGAGAGGAGCGCCCGGACTTCATGGGGGCACCACGTCTTCGCGGCGAAGGGCATCGCGCAGGCCGCTTGGCCGTCGTCGAGAGCGTGGTCGAAGGCCGCACGCTGCTCGATCAGCTGACCCCACAGAACTTCGAGCAGGTGGCGCTCCAGGTAACTCGCTTGCTGATCGACCTCGCTCGGGCCCGTCGGCAACAGCACCCGCAGCTGGTCGAGGATGCGCTTGCGGACTTCGGGGCGCAGTTCGGCGCCGTAGTCGAGGATTCGGCACTCGCCTCGATTCGCCAGGAGCTGGGGAGCCTCGGCGAGCTGCCGTCGGTTTCCGAGCATCGCGACTGCTCGCCCTGGAACGTGGTGATCACGCCGGGCGGGGAGCCGGCGTTGCTCGACTGGGAGTCGGCCGAGCCCGACGGGCTGCCCGGCCTCGACCTCGTCTACTTCCTCGCCAACTGCGCCTTCGTCCTCGACGGCGCTTTGGAGAGCGGCCGCACCCGAGAGTCCTACGCGCGCCTGCTCGATCTGGGGAGTGACCTCGGCGGTATCGCCGCCCGGGCGGTCGCCGAGTACACGAGCGCGCTCGGCATCGATCCCGATGACTTCCGCCGCCTGCGCCTGCTCTGCTGGGTCGTCCACAGTCGCAGCGACTACCGCCACCTCCGGCTCGAGACCGGCGGCGCGCCGCGGCCTGAAGACCTGCGCAGAGGGATGTTCCTCGGTCTGGTCGAAGAGGAGCTGCGATGAACCTGCGGGCGATCCTCGAGGAGCGGCTGGCTTTGATGGCGCCGGCGCGACGGCTGCGCCTGGCGTTGGCCGAGGGCGAGGTCGCGGCCCGCTTCGGCGACGAGGCGCGGCTGCGGGTGCTCGACGCCGGCTGCGGCGACGGCCTGCTCTCGCTGGCGATGGCGAAGCGCCATCCGACCTGGGCGCTGGTCGGGGTCGATCTGCGCGAGGACCTGCTCGACGGCGCCCGCAAGCGCGCCGCGGGCCGCGGCCTGACCAACGCCCGCTTCGTCCCCGGCAACCTCGAACAGCCGCTGCCCGAGCGCGACCGCGACGCGGTGACCGCGGTCGAGTGCCTGAGCGAGATCCCCGACGACCGCCAGGCGCTGCGGATGATGCTGGAGGCGCTGCGCCCCGGCGGCCTGATCGTCGTCCAGGTGCCCGAGCGCGACTGGCAGCCGGTGCTTCCCGGCAGCCCCGGCACCTGGCGCGAGCAGGTCCGCCAGGGCTACACCGCCGAGCAGCTCAGAGCCCTTTTCCAAGAGATCGGCTTCACCGAGATCGAGGTGCGTCCGACCTACCGCAGCCTCGCCGCCGCCGCCCAGGAGATCCGTGACCGGATCAAGGACCGCGGCCTCCTCGTCCGCCTGCTCGCCTTCCCGTTCTTGGCGGGAGCGGTGCGGCTGGAGCGGGCGGGATTGACCTGGGGGCGGGGAAACGCGCTAATCGCGACCGGCGTAGCGCGCTAGCGCCTCTTCCCAAGCTCGCGCCGGGTCGTCCACCGCCACCACCCCGTCGAGGGTTCCCTCCTCGGTCGCCTTGAACCGGGTCGCGTAGAAGTTGTGGTAGACGAGGTCGCCGAAGACGGTGCCGACGTCGCCCGGTCCGCGCTGGCTCGTCACCTCGAAGAAGTGCACGTCAGGCGCCTCGGCGGCGCTGATTTCCTCGCCGACGTCGCCGGAGGCGTCGCGCCCTTCTTCGCGGGGGCGGTAGCGCGAGCGGAACGAGTGGTCGCGCTGGACGAACCGTGCAGTCTTCATCGCCAAGCAGCAGGGGTGGACGTACTCGCGGTTGAGTCGGGCGCCGGAGACCTGGGCGCCGGCATCGAGCGGCCCCAGCAGCTCCTCCAGCCAGCGGTCGTGCAGCGGGAAGGCGTCGACGTCGAGGGCGACGGCGTACTCGGTCTCGCAGAGCAGCACGCCGATGTCCATCGCCAGGTCGTGGCCCATGTTCACGGGCAGCAGCAGATGGCGGACGTCCTCTCGTGCCCGCAGCTGCCTGCGCGAGTCGTCCTCGGAGGCGTTGTCGACGACGAGGATCTCGGTTCCGGCGGGGCTGCGCCGCTGCACCAGATCGATCAGGACGGCGCAGTGCTCCCAGGAGTTCCAGTTGACGGTGACGATCGTCGCCGTCCCGGGGCGGAGCGAGCCGAGTCGCCGTCGGGCCCTCACCCGTAGCAGCGGGACCGCCGCGCGCCAACCGATGCCGCGGGCGAGCCACTGGGCGCCGGGGAGGTTGGAGAGGCGGTTTTGCATCCCGGGGCTGACTCTATTGTGTGCCCCCTTGGAACCAGAGCTGAGCGTCATCGTCGCGACGCACAATCGTCGCGAGCTGCTCGTCCGCTGTCTTGAGTCGCTGAGCGCCCAGGAGGTCGATCCCGACCGCTTCGAGGTGATCGTCACCGACGACGGCTCGAGCGACGGAACCGCGACGGCCGTCGAGGCCCTGGAGACGCCATTCCGCCTCCGCTGCCTGCGGCTGGAGAAGGGCGGGCAGGCGGTGGCGCAGAATGCCGCGATCGCCGAGGCCGCGGGGCGAGTGGCGCTGATCCTCGACGATGACGTGGTCGCCGGTCCATACCTGGTCTCCGAGCACCTGGCGGCTCACGAGCCGGATCGGCGGCTGCTCGGGGTGGGTTACCTCGAACAGCGTCCGCCGCGAGGACGGGACTACTTCGCGAGGATCTTCGCCCGCACCTGGAACCGTCACTACGACGAGCTCGCGGGCCGCGAGATCGACTGGACCGCCTGCTTCGGCGCCAATCTCTCCGCACCGCTCGACGCCCTCCGGGAGGTCGGCGGGTTCGCCACCGACCTGCCGGTCGGCGAGGACATGGAGGTCGCCTACCGTCTTGAAAAGGCCGGGTGCGAACCGCGGTTCCTACCGCGAGCCGAGGCCGTCCACGACGACGACAAGGGCTGGCGGCAGCTGCTCGCCGACTCGGAGCGCCAGGGGTCAGGGCAGGTCGCCCTCGTCGATCGCCATCCGGAGATGAACCCGAAGCTGTTCGGCTGGTTCGGTTCCACCAGCCGCCGCGAAGTCGCAGTCAGGCGACTGTTGCTGGCGCTGCGGGTATCGCCGCGCAGCCTGGTTCCTCTCGGCCGCCTGCTGCCGGGGGAGGGGAGGAAGGAGATCTGGTTCCACTTCGTCTCCCGCCTTGCCTTCTGGCGGGCGGCACGCGAAGCGATGGATGCCGAGCGCTGGGAGCGGACGACCCGCGGCGTCCCGGTGCTGATGTACCACGCCTTCGGCGCCGGGGACGAGGGCGACCGCTATGTGATCTCACGTCGCGCGCTCTCCCGACAGCTGCGGCTGCTGCGGCTGCTCGGTTACCGCGGGGTCGATTTCGCCGAGGTTGCTCGCTGCCTGCGCGAGCGCCGGCTGCCGCCGCGTCGGGCAGTCGCGATCACGATCGACGACGGCTACCGCGACAACCTCGAGGTCGCCGCGCCGGTTCTGCGCCGGCATGGCTTTCCGGCGACGGTTTTCCTGGTCAGCGGCAAGCTCGGCGGCGTCAACGACTGGACGAAGGAGGGCGCGCTGGCCGACCGCCCGCTGCTGACGCCCGAGCAGGTGGACGAGCTGCGCGAGCACAACATCGCGATCGGCGCCCACACCCGCCACCACCCGGAACTGCCCGCGCAGACGGACGGAGAGGTCAAGGGAGAGATCGGCGGCTCCCGCGAGGATCTGCGGCCGCGGTTCGGTGAGGTCGCGACCTTCGCCTATCCGTTCGGGCTCCTCGACGAGCGCGCCGTCGCCGCAGCGGACGAAGCGGGCTTCGAAGGTGCCTGCACCGTCGAGCCACGGCTGGCCTCGCTGCTCGACGACCCGCTGCGGGTGCCGCGGGTCGAGGTGCGGGCGGGCGAATCGCTGCCGCGCTTCCTGCTCAACGTCTGGCTCGGGGCGCGGTGAAGGCGGAGGCGCCGAGCTTCGCGGTGGTGATCCCTGCCTACGAAGCGGCAGGGACGATCGGCGAAGCGATCGAGTCGCTGCGGGCCCAGACCGCGCCTGCGGCCGAGATCATCGTCTGCGACGACGGCTCGAACGACGACCTCGAGCAGGCGCTGGCGCCCTTTCGCGACCAGATCAGGCTGATCTTGGGCGAGCACCGAGGCGTCACCGCCGCACGCAACGAGCTCCTGCGCGCGGCGACGGCGGACTTCGTCGTTCCCCTCGATGCCGACGACGTCTACGCGCCGACGCGGCTGCAACGACTCGGTGAACTGGCGGCAGCCCGGCCGGAGCTCGACATCCTCGCCACCGACGCCGTCTTCGTCAGCGGCGGCCGGCCAAGCGGGCGCTTCAACGAAAAGACCCCGTTTGCGGCCGAGAATCAGGCCGACGCGATCCTCGACCGCTGTTTCGTGATCTGCCCGGCGATGCGCCGCGAGCGGCTGCTGGAGATCGGCGGCTACGACGAGCGGCTGCGGACGGCCGAGGACTGGGACGCCTACCTCCGCCTCATCCTCACGGGATCGAGCGCTGGGCTCGTCGCCGAGCCGCTGCTGGAGTACCGGCTCGGCAGCGAGAGCCTCACCTCGGGCCGCGTGCAGACGCTGCGCGAACGGGCGTACATGCTCGAGAAGGCGGCGGCGTTGCCCGGGCTGGCAGCGGACCTGCGGAACCTGGCCGAGCGCAAGGCCGCGGTTCAGCGGGGGCGGGCCTTACAGGAGGCGGCGCGGGAGGCGGTTGCCGAGGATGCTCCCGAGGCGCGACGCCGACTTCTCGAAGTTTCCCGCGCGGGGTCCGTGCCGCCGCGCGCTCGTCTCGGCGCCTTGGTGAGCTCGCTCTCGCCGCGTCGGCTGCGCCGCCTCGTCGAAGCGACCGTCGCCGGCTCCAGCGGCCGCCCGCGCTGAGTTCAGGGTGGCAGACGCCAGATGTGAGGGAGGACGACGTCGCCGTCGCTCCCGGTCGCCGGCGTCGGCCGGCCGTCGATGACGCCTGGCTGGACCTCGAAGAAGCCGGCGGCCTGCAGGCCGTCCTGGATCTGGCGTTTGGCTTTGAGCAGTATGTCGAGCCGGTAGCGGCCGGGCATCAGCGGCAGCGATCCGACCTCGCACTCGATCCGCGCCCCCAGCTCCGGGTCGCGGACGTCAGTGGAGGCCGAGACCTCGCTGTCGAAGGTGGTCACCGGCTGGCCGAGCCCGTTGACGATCGTGATCCGACACTCCATCGTCGGCAACTGCTCGGTCAGCTCGACCGCGATCGTCGCCTCCTCTCCGGCGACCACCACGTCAGGCGGGCCGTCGCCACGGCCGCGTAGTTCGACGCGCTTGATCTGAGTGTCGTAGTAGCCGCGGCGGTCGCGGTCGGTGCGCACGAGCAGATCGTCTGAAGCGGCGCGCTCCAGCGAACCGAGGTACTGGTCGATCGTCGCTTTCACCGGGCCGTCGGCAACGGCTTCACCCCGTTCCATCAACACCCCCCGCTCGCAGAGCGCCTGGATGATCGCCAGGTTGTGGGAGACGAAGATGACGGTTCGCCCCTGGCTCGCGACCTCGGTCATCTTGCCCAGCGACTTGCGCTGGAAGGCGGCGTCGCCGACCGCAAGCACCTCGTCGACGAGCAGGATCTCCGGCTCCAGGTGGGCCGCGACGGCGAAGGCGAGCCGGACGGACATCCCGCTCGAGTAGCGCTTCACCGGCGTGTCGAGAAAGCGCTCGATCTCGGCGAACTCGACGATTTCGTCGAAGCGTCTGCGGATCTCCGAACGCCGCATGCCGAGGATCGAGCCGTTGAGAAAGATGTTCTCGCGACCGGTCAGCTCCGGGTGGAAGCCGGTCCCGACCTCGAGCAGGGAGCCGACCCGGCCGGTGACGTCAGCGTAGCCGGCGGTCGGCTCGGTGATCCGCGAGAGCAGCTTCAGGAGCGTGCTCTTGCCGGCGCCGTTGTGACCGATCAGGCCGACGACCTCGCCGGGCTCGATCGAGACAGTCAGATCTTTCAGCGCCCAGAGGAAGTCGGGCCCGTCGTAGTCGGATTCGTCCGGACCCTTTTTGCGGAACGCTTCGGTCAGCGCCTCCCGCAGGGTTCCGTAGCCACGCCGGTAGAGGCCCAGGCGGTAGCGCTTGCCCAACTCCTGCGTCTTGATCGCGGTGGCCATGGCCCTAGACGTAGTCGGCGAAGCGCCGCTCGACGCGGTCGAAGTAGGCGAGGCCGGCGAAGAAGAGGACGGCGGCGGAGACGGCCGAGATCCCGATCAGGTCCCAGGGGGCGTTGCCGGTTCCCAGGGTGGCCCAGCGGAAGCCTTCGACGACGCCGACCATCGGGTTGATCGCCGAGAGCGTCCGCCAGGGCTCGTCGAGGAGGCTGCTGGGGTAGACGACCGGGGTGGCGAAGAGCCAGAGCTGGATCGCGAACGGGATTACGTAGCGGACGTCGCGGAAGCGGACGTTGATCGCCGAGAGCGCCGTGCTCGTCCCCAACGCGGCGGCGGCGGCGATCACGATCAGCAGTGGCAGCGAGAGGATCGCGAGCGACGGCGTCAGGCCCCAGATCAGGACGATCGCGAGCAGGATCACCAGCGAGATCGCCAGGTCGACACAGCCGGCGACGAGGATCCCGGCCGGCATGAAGATCCGGGGGAAGTAGATCTTCGAGACCAGGGCCGAGTTGGCGACGAGGCTGTCGGAGCCGAGCAGCAGCGCGTTGGCGAAGAAGGTCCAGGGGACCAGCGCCGCGAGGCTGAAGAGGGGATAGGGGAGCCCGTTCGAAGCGACGCCCGCCAGGTTGCCGAAGAAGAGCGAGAAGACGACCATGAACCCGATCGGCTGCAGGACCGCCCAGGCCCCACCGAGCAGGGTCTGCCGGTAGCGGACGGTGATGTCGCGCAGGGCGATCTGTCCCGCCAGGTCGCGGTAGCGCCACAGTTCCCGCGGCGCCAGCACCCGGCTGAAGCCCTTGGTCGGCTGCAGGCGGATCGTCTCGACCGGGGTCTCCATCGGGCGCAGCATAAAAAGGGCATCGGTTCCGCCGGCGGCAACTGCGAGAATCGCTCGCGATCATGCAGGCCTCTCGCCTCGCCCGAGGCGCTCAGCGGCTGAGGCGGCTCGGCGAGCAGTCGCTGTTCCGCAACAGCGTCTACATCATGGGTACGACCGCGGCGACCTCGCTGCTGGGGTTCGGCTTCTGGCTGGTCGCGGCGCGGACGCTGTCGGCGACCGAAGTCGGGCGCTCGGCGGCGCTGATCTCGGCGATGCTCTTCGTCTCCGTCCTCACCAACCTCGGGCTCGGGCAGGTGTTTGTCTCGCGGCTGGCGTCGCGGCGGGAGGGGGCGGAGTGGTCGCGCACGGTGACGACCGGGATCGCCCTGGCGGCGGTGACGAGCCTGGTGGGCGGGGCGATCGCGGCGGTGCTGCTGCCGACCCTGATCCCGACCCTGAAGCACGGCCTCAGCCCGGCGACCTTCCTGCTGCTGCCGCTCGGGGTCGCCGGCTCGGCCTGCTCGCTGGTCATCGACTACGCCTGCATCGCGGAGCGCCACGCCAGGCTCTCCTTTGTCCGCAACGTCATCGCGGCGGTGCTGCGGATCGCCCTGATCCCGCTCGCCTCGGTCGTGCCGACCGACGGCACCACCTGGATCCTGGCGATCTGGGCGGGCTCGTTCCTGCTGATCGACGGCCTCGCCTTCTTCAATGAACTGCCGAAGCTCGGCCACGACTTCCGCCCTCGCCTCGAGGGCTGGCGCACCGAGCTGGCCGAAATCCGCGGCCTGATCGCCGGCCACCAGTCGATCAACCTCGGCGCCCAGGCCTCAAGCTACCTGCTGCCGGTGCTCGTCTCCGCCCGCCTCGGGCCCGAGCAGAACGCCTACTTCTACACGACCTTCATGGTCGCGAGCGCCCTCTTCTTCATCGCCCCGGCGATCGGCAACGCCCTCTTCGCCGAGGCCTCCCACCACCCCGAGCGGCTCGGCGAAGACGTCCGCAAGGCGATCCGCCACGTGCTGATGCTGGCGGGGCCGCCGGCCCTCGTCCTGCTCGCCTTCGGGCCGCTGATCCTCGGCTTCTTCGGTCCCGCCTACCGCGAAGAAGGCGAGGCCCTGCTGCTGATCCTGATCGCCGCCGCCGCCTTCGACTCCGCCCTGCAGATCTCCCTCGCCGTGCTCCGCGCCAGGCACCGCCTCCAGGACGCGGCGATGGCGACCTGGGCGACCCTGGTCGTGGCGATCGCCGCCACCTGGTTCCTGCTGCCGCCGCTCGGCCTCGAGGGAGCCGGGATCGGCTGGGGCCTAGGCAAGCTCGTCGGCGTCCTCCTCGCCGGCGCCTTCATGCTCCGCGGCGGCATCTTCCGCGCTCAGAAGGCGCGGATCGTGTAGCGGAGCTTGCCCGAGGCGCTGGGCTCGATCGTCTCCACCTGCTCGAATTCCACCGTGCAGGCCTCGCCGAGCACCGTTCGCGTCTTGGCGACGATCTCCTCGCGGTCGGCGGGCGGGATCTCGGCCTCGCAGGCGACCCGGTAGACGACCTCCGCCGGGGCGCGCTGGACGACCTGGAACTGGCGCAGCCAGGGGCGGAAGTACATGAGGTGGGTGAAGTACTCGCCGTCGACCATCTGGCCGTCGGCGCCGAGGAAGGTGTCGACGCTGCGGCCGGTCACCTCGGCCAGCATCTGCGTCCGCCGCCCGCACGGGCACTCGACCTCGCGCTCCGGCAGCCGTGCCCGGTCGCCGATCAGGTAGCGGACCAGCGGCATCGCCCGGTTGGTGAAGCCGGTGACGGCGATCTCGCCCTCCTCACCAGGACCGACCGGCGCCCCCTCGGCGTCGAGCACCTCGACGTGGCAGTTCCAGGGCAGGACGTGGAGGCCGGTGCGGTGCTCGCACTCACCCGCCATGTCGCCGGTCTCGCGCGAGCCGTAGCGGTTCAGCACCCGGCAGCCGAAGGTCTCCTCCAGCTGGTCGCGCATGAAGTCGTAGAGCGTTCCGGCGGTGGCGATCGCCCCCCGCTGCGGCGGCACCTCGATCTCCCGGCGGGCCGCGTAACGTGCCACCTCGTAGCCCGCCTGGGCGTAGGCGATGACGAGGTTGGGCGGGCCCTGGCGCAGCCGCGCGAGGATCGCCTCGATCGTCTCGTCGGTGAGCTGGAAGGCGTTCAGCAGCCTCCGCCGCAACAGCCCGTTGCCGACCCGGTTGCGCAGCGAGGCGCCCCCTTCGAGGTCTTTCTCCGAGCCCCAGATGTAGAGCTCCGGCTCGCCGAGGCCGCCGCCCGCCCAGGTCGAGTAGACCTCGCGCGCGGCCACCGTCCAGGCGAGGTGGTCGGGGTCCTGCAGCAGCCGCACCGGCTCGCCGGTCGAGCCGCCGGAGGTGTTCTCGATCCAGGTGCCGCGGTCGCCGGCTTCGGAGAGCAACTGCCGGTGACTGGTCCGCACCGTCTCCCGGTCCAGCAGCGGGAACTTCGCCAGGGCGGCGAAGGGATCGGCTTCGATCGCCCGCGGCGAGGCGACGCCGCGGTAGTGGGGGACGGTGGTGACCGCATGGACCAGCGTCCGCGCGAGCAGCTCGCCGGGCGGCGGGTAGGAGCGCTCGCGGTCCTGGCGCAGGAACTCGCGGTAGTAGGAGCCGAGCTTGCTGCCGGTTGCCCGGTGGAGCAGCAGGTAGGCGCCGCCCCGCAGCCGCGCCTGCGCCGAGCGGCGCTCAGCAGCCGGCATCGGGGCAGGTGCCGCCGAGGCGCCAGAGCGATTGGTCGCGGCCGGGGTCACTCCAGAGAAGCTTCGCCGGAACCGCCGGATGCTCCTGCGGCCATTCGCCGTCGCTGATCACCAGCCGCGAGGCAGGCGCCTCGCGTTCGCCTTCGAAAAGCGAGATCTCGCTGTCGGGGAGGAACCACTGCACCGCGTAGAGGCCGATCGTGTCGTAGTGGTCGAGGTCGTAGGCGATCGTCTTGCCGCCGGCCCCGGCGACGACGGCCTCGGGGCTTTCCCAGCCGCCAGGGTAGACGGCGCGCTGCGAGCTGCGCACGGGGTTCCAGGCGCCGTAGACGACGACGGCGAGGAAGAGGCCGATCGCAACCAGCCCGAGCGAGGCGGGGGCGCCCGGCGAGGAGGCGCGCCAGAGCAGCAGGGCGCCGGCGACGGCGACCACGGCCGCCCCGATCAGGATCCCGGCCCCGAGCTGGACCGTGACGAAGGGCAGCGCCGAGATGTTCCAGCGGTTCGGCGCGTCGGGGTCCGAAGCGGTGACCCGGATCAGGACGACGACCGCGGTCAAGGCGCCGAAGCCGAGCAGCGGCCCCGCGAGCCGCCGGCTTGACCACACCCCGGAGAGCGCCGCGAGGCCGAAGGCGACGAGCGCCGGCGCCGCGACCTCGGCGTAGCGGCCGTAGATCAGCATGTCGGGCCGGGTCCGTTCCGGAAAGGCCGCAGCGGAGATCAGCAACAGCAGCCCCGTCAGCGCCAGTAGCACCCCCAGTACCGACACCGGCCGCCCATCCTCCCGAACTGCATCAGATTTCCTCCCTGCCGGGTTGGAAATTTGATGCAGTTCGGCGGATTTGGTGCGTGGCCGGAAGAAGTCCCAGGCGGCGGCGGCCGCTAGGCCGAAGGTGGCTACCAGCAGGTACCAGGTCTGGCCGATCAGGTTGGCGAGGGTGGTCCGAAGGCCGCTGAACCCGGCGAGGCTGTCCATCCGTTCGCTCAATTCGTCGGGGGCGGAGCCGGCGTAGTTGTGGTCGATCAGGTAGTTGTCGAGGAAGTGGACGCCGACGAAGGCGACCGCGATCACCGCCAGGCCGGCGACGAGCGCCGCCGGCCGCAGTCGCCGCCGCCACACCAGCCACGCGAGCCCGCCGACCGCCAGCGCCACGGCGACGATCATCCGGTTGTGGACAGCCCAGAGGGCTCCGGTCGCCGCGCCCAACCCCACCGCCCAGGCGACGTCGTTCCCCCGCTCGCGAGCCGAGAGCACGCCGCCGAAGGCGATCAGCCAGACGACGACCAGCGGGAAGAGCGCGTTCTCGGACATAGCCACCTGCGAGAGCACGGTCAGCGCCGGATAGACGGCGCCGGCCAGCGCCGCCCACAGCGCCGCCTCCGGCCGTACCCCGCCGAACCGCGTCAGCAGCAGGTAGAGGAGGGGGAAGACCGAGGCCGCCAGGGCCGCGTTGAACACCAGCACCAGGTGGTAGGTGAAGGTCGGGCCGGCGCCAAGCGCGACCAGCGGCGCGATCAGCAGCGAGTAGCCGCCGCGGTAGAAGGGCGCTTGTTCGAGCTGGCCCGCGACGCCGCCGGCGAGGACCCGGGCGTTGGTCAGGTAGCCGATCTCGTCGGCGACGAGAACGGGGCCGGTGCGGATCAGCGAGAGGATCAGCCGCGCGGCGAACAGGACGGACGTGCCGGCCAGCAGCCGGTACCGCACAGACTGGTTCATCTTCTCCGCGAACGGAGAAGATGCTGCGTTGTCAGGCCAAAGCTCCTGAAAGGATCAGGCGGCTCGCGCCCGGTGCGTCGCCAGCGCCACCTCGTAGGCCTGCTCGAACTGCGGGATTACCGCCGCGGGGCTGAACCTCGCCGCCTGCCGCCTCGCCCCGGCGCCCAGCCGCTCCCGCAGATCTGCGTCGGCGATCAGCCGCTGCATCGCCGCTGTCAGCGCCGGGCGGTTTTCCGCCGGCACCACCAGGCCGGTCTCGCCGTCGACGACGATGTCGCGCAGCCCGCCCATGTCGGTGGCGACGATCGGCTTGCCGGCCGCCGCCGCCTCCAGGGCCACCAGGCCGAAGGGCTCCGGCCACAGCGAGGGGGCGACGCTGAAGAGCGAGCGGCGCAGCGCCTCGATCGCCAGCGTGTGCGGCCAGGCGCCCATCGCGTGGACCCCCGGCTGGCGCTTCAGCTCCTCGATGTAGCAGCGGCCGACGAGGACCAGCGGCGGCGCCTCGGCGAGGTCGCGGTAGGCCTCCGCCAGCTCCCAGGCGCCCTTGTCCTCGGTGACGTCGCCGAAGTAGAGGATGAAGGGCTCCTCCGGGAGCTGAGCGAGGCGGGGGTCCTCCGGCGGCGCCGGCGGCAGCTCGCCGATGAAGTTGGGGATCACCCGCGAGACCTCGTCGTCGCGGATCCGGCAGAGCTCCTCGACCGTCGAGCTGACCGGGAGGAAGACGTCGACGTGGCGGCGCAGCCGCGACTCCTGCGAGCGGGTGCCGAAGGCGGCGACCAGGCCCTTGGTCAGCCCGTAGTGGTCGACCGCGCACTGCTGGCACTTGACCGGCGCCGGCCCCGAGCAGACGTGGTCTTTGCGCCGCAGCCTCCGGGTCGCGCAGATCAGCCCGTAGTCGTGCAGGGAGAGGGCGAGGGCGCTGTGGGAGGTCCGCGCCAGCGGCAGGTAGGAGTGGACGATCCAGTTGTGGGCGTGGACGATCTGCGGCCGCTCCCGACGCAGAACCCGGCTGAGGTCGAGGACGGTCTCGGGGTCGGGGACGGGCGGGGCGTGGCGGCGCTCGACGTCACGCCGACTGCGCACGACGCGGTAGCTGCTGCTGCGCAGCGGGTGGACCTTTACGTCCGCGACCTCGTCGGCCAGTGCCCCGCCCGGCTGCCGCAGCGTCGCCACCGAGACCTCGTGCCCGCGCGCCACCAGCTCGCGGCTCAGGTCCTCGACCACGCGCTCTTCGCCGCCGACGATCGGGGCGAAGGATTGGGCGAGCATCATGATTCGCATGGGGGGAGAGTGGCAGGGTACGGGCGGAGGGCGTGCCAGAATCTCGCCGGTGCCGAGCGAGCCGCCCACCATCTCGGTCGTCATCTGCGCCTTCACGCGCGACCGTCTAGAGGTTCTAAGCGAATCCGTCGACTCCTTGCGGGCGCAGACGCTGCCCGCGCACGAGATCGTGCTGGTGATCGACCACGCGCCGGAGCTGCTGGAGGAGGTGCGCGGGCTCTGGCCCGACCTGAAGATCGTCGAGAACCGCGAGCGCAAGGGCCTCTCCGGCGCCCGCAACAGCGGCGTCGCCGAGGCGACCGGCGAGGTCGTCGCCTTCCTCGACGACGATGCGATCGCCGCCCCCGACTGGCTGGAGCGCCTGGCCGCCGCCTACGCCGACCCGCAGGTGCTGGGGGCGGGGGGGACGGTGCGGCCGCGCTGGGTCGAGGGCAAGCCGTCGTGGTTCCCGCCCGAGTTCGACTGGGTCGTCGGCTGCACCCACTCGGGGATGCCGCGACAGCTGGAGCCGGTCCGCAACCTCGTCGGCGCCAACATGTCCTTCCGCCGCGCGCCCCTGGTCGAGGTGGGTGGCTTCAGTCACGAGCTCGGCCGGGTCGGGACGCTGCCGGTCGGCTGCGAGGAGACCGACCTCAGCATCCGCGTCCACCAGCGCTGGCCCGACGCCGAGATCCTCTACGACCCCGCCGCCGCGGTCGAACACGTCGTGCCCCCCGCCCGCGGCAGGGTCGGCTACTTCATCGACCGCTGCCGCGCCGAGGGTCGCTCGAAGGCGGTGCTGAGCGGCATGGTCGGGACGCAGGACGGCCTCTCCTCCGAGCGCTCCTACGTGCGGCGGACGCTGCCGCTCGGCGTTCTCCGCGACCTCGGCGCCGTCTTCAAGGGCGATTTCAGCGGCCCGAGCCGGGCGGCGATGATCTTCGTCGGCCTCGCCGCGACCACGGCCGACTACCTACGGGTCCGCACCGGCATCGCCGAGCCCGACGAGACCGAGTCCGCGCACCCGAGCTCAGACGGCGCCGCGCCGCGGGTGCTGATGGTGACCCCGCGCAGCCCCCTCGCCCAGGGCGGGGTGGAGCGGCACGTGCTCGAGGTGGGCACGCGGATGGCCGCCGCCGGCGTCCACGTCGAGGTGATCTGCACCGACCCCGACGCAGGCAAAGCCACCGAGGAGAGCCACGAAGGCGTCTGCATCCGCACCCTGCGCGCCTGGCCGCGCGGCCGCGACTGGCACTTCGCGCCGGCGATCTGGCGGGCGATGGGGGCGGAGAAGTGGGACCTCGTCCACGTCCAGAGCTACCACACCCTGGTCGCCCCGCTGGCGATGCTGCGGGCGCTCACCCTCCGCATCCCCTACGTCGTCACCTTCCACGGCGGCGGCCATTCGCTGGAGCACCGCAACCGCGCCCGCGGCCTGCAGATGCGGCTGCTGCGGCCGCTGCTGCGGCGGGCCGCCCGTCTGGTCGCGATCGCCCGCTTCGAGATCGAGCAGTACGGCGCCGCCCTCGGCGTCCCGCCCGAGCGCTTCGTCTTCATCCCCAACGGCACCGACCTCAGCTTCTCCGACGGCGACGTCGCCGCGGCCGAGCCGGCGGTGCCGACGCTGGCCTCGATCGGGCGGCTCGAGCGCTACAAGGGCCACCACCGCGTGGTGGAGGCGTTCCCGCTGGTGCTCGCGCAGCGGCCCGAGGCGCGGCTGCTGATCGTCGGCAAAGGCCCTTATGAAGAGGAGCTGCGGCGCCGGGTCGAGCAGCTGGGGCTCGGCGAGAGCGTCGAGGTGACCAGCGTGCCGCCGGGGGACCCGCGGGGGATGGCGGCGCTGCTCGGCCGTGTCTCCCTCGTCGTCCTGATGAGCGAGTTCGAGAGCCACCCGCTGGTCGCCCTCGAGGCCGCCGCCGCCCGCCGCCGGCTGCTGGTCGCCGACGCGGGCGGCCTCTCGGAGATCGCCGAGGACGGTTTCGGCCGCGCGATCCCGCTCGACTCGACCCCCGAGCAGATCGCCGCCGCCGCCCTGGAGGAGCTGGAGAAGCCGCCGCCCGAGACCTCGCCGTGCCTCACCTCCTGGGACGAGTGCGCGGCCGCGCTGCTCGCCCTCTACGGGTCGCTACTCAATAGTGAGGAGCCGATTGCGGACGTAACGTCCAGTGGCCGCGCCGCCGGGCGCGGACAAACGTCCAGCGCACCCGGCCCGCAGTGAATTGCCGCTTGGGGTGAGTCGATGGGTGCGGGGCAATGGCTCCGGCTCGACTCCTCTCCAAGCTCTTCATCTTCTGTTTCGCCCTCGCGGCCCTGTGGGCTCCGAGCGCCTTCGCCGCCGAAGGCATCGGCCCCGCCAAGTCGCTCGGCGGGGGCAAGACTTCGAGCTCCACCACGACCAGCAGCGGCCGCGACAAGACCAGCGGCAGCAGCACGACCAGCACGACCACCCAGACCACCGGCAAGAAGGACGTCGTGAAGGTCTCCAAACCGGCACCGGCACCGGCACCGGCGCCGACCCCGACGCCGACCCCGACGCCCGCTCCCGAACCGACTCCGGAACCCGCCCCCGCAACCGGCAGCGGCGGCCCGATCTACTGGGGCGCGACGATCGGCACCCAGCTCACCGGCAACCAGCCGCCCTGGGACATGTCGGCGGTCAGCAAGTTCGAGGAAGCCGCTCACAAGAAGGTCTCGATGGTGAACTTCTTCCAGCCCTTCGCCAACTGCAACCCGGGCTGCTCCTTCTACGGCTTTCCCACCGGTCCGCTGGAAAACATCCGCACCCACGGCTCGATCCCGGTCCTCAGCTGGAGCTCGCAGTCGATCCCCTCGACCAAGAACGAGCCCGACTTCCAGCTCTCCGACGTGATCGCCGGCCGCTACGACTCCTACATCCGCGAATTCGCCGGCAAGGCGAAGGCCTGGGGCCACCCGTTCATGCTCCGCTTCGACTGGGAGATGAACGGCAAATGGTTCCCCTGGCACGAGGGCGTCAACGGCAACCAGCCCGGTGAATTCGTCACCGCCTGGCGCCACGTTCACGACATCTTCAGCGAAGTCGGCGCCGCCAACGTCACCTGGGTCTGGTGCCCGAACGTCGAATACAGCGGCGCCACCCCACTGAGCGAGGTCTACCCCGGCGACGCCTACGTCGACTGGACCGGCCTCGACGGCTACAACCGCGGCACCAACCCGGTCGCCCCGGAAGGCTGGAAGACCTTCAGCCAGGTCTACAAGTCGAGCTACAACGCGATCGCCGGCTCGATCGCCCCGTCGAAGCCGCTGATGGTCGGCGAGGTCGCCTCCAGCGAGTACGGCGGCTCGAAGGCCGCCTGGATCGAAGACATGCTGGCCCGGGTCCCGACCGAATACCCGAAGATCCGGGCGCTGCTCTACTTCGACAAGTACGACAGCAGCATGGATTGGCCGCTTGAGACCTCCGGCAGCGCTCTCAGCGCCTTCGCCGAAGGCGTCCAGAGCTCCGCCTACGTCGGCAACACGCTTTCCTCACTCTCGGCGACGAAGATCCAGCCGTTGGGCTGACGGCCGGATGCAACCCCACCTGGACAAATGTCCAGGTGGGGGGCCGAGAGCTGGAACAGACGGCCAGGCGGCCGATGGGCTCCTATGCCCCGAGGTTCTTCGAGCCGTCTTCTCGCCCCCGTCGCCCTGCTGGCGACCGCCATCTTCCTGCTCAGCGCGGGGATTGCCCAGGCAAAATCCGACGGGAGGGCTGGTGGACATAACAAGGCGAAGCTGTCCGACGCGCGGGCGCTCGGCAGCTTCAACCGCGCCGTCTGCGGCCGTGCTGCCCGCGTCAAGCGGGTCGCCGTGCGGCGCCGCTGCGCCCAGGCCTCGAACGCCTCCCGCAGCGAAAAACCGGCGTTGGTCAGCCGCACGCCGCAGCCGCTCTACTGGGGCGCGACGATCGGCTCCCACCTCACCGGCAACCAGGCGCCCTGGGACATGAACGCGGTCTCGAAGTTCGAGCAGGGGGCGGGCAAGTCGGCCTCGGCGGTGCAGTTCTTCCAGCCTTTCGCCAACTGTAACCCCGGCTGCTCGTTCTACCGCTTCCCGACTGCGCCGATGAACAGCATCCGCTCGCACGGCTCGATCCCGGTCCTCAGCTGGAGCTCACAGTCGATCCCCTCGAGCCTGAACGAGCCGGATTTCCAGCTCAGCGACTTGATCGAAGGCCGCTACGACTCCTACATCCGCGAATTCGCCGAAGAAGCGCGCGCCTGGGGCCACCCCTTCTTCCTCCGTTTCGACTGGGAGATGAACGGCGGCTGGTTCCCCTGGGCCGAGGGCGTCAACGGCAACCAGAGCGGGCAGTTCGTCGCCGCCTGGCGCCACGTCCACGACATCTTCGCCGCCGCCGGGGCGACCAACGCGACCTGGGTCTGGTGCCCGTTCGTCGAAGGCGGCGAACCGGCGGGTCGCCTCAGCTCGCTCTACCCAGGCGACGCGTACGTCGACTGGACCGGCCTCGACGGCTACAACTGGGGCACCAACCCCGCCGCGCCGAACGGCTGGCGCAGCTTCGACCAGCTCTTTGCCGGCAGCTACGGCGCGATCGCCGCGAGCGTCGCCCCCGCAAAGCCGATGATGATCGCCGAGGTCGGCTCCAGCGAGTACGGCGGCGACAAGGCGGCCTGGATCCGCGACGCCCTCGCCAAGGTCCCGACCGCCTACCCGCAGGTCCGCGCGCTCCTCTGGTTCGACAAATTCGACGACAACATGGACTGGCCGATCGAGACCTCTAGCACCGCCACCTCCGCCTTCGCCGAAGGCGTCAGCCAGTCGGTCTACGTCGGCGCCGACTACGCCCAGCTCGCCGGCGGCCCGATCCAGCCGCCGAGCTGAGCAAGCCCGCAGTGACCGCGTCCCCGTTTCCTACACTGCCCGCTCTGCGCTCGATGCTCAAATCGCGGCGCCCAGGGGGGGCGCGCCTGCTGCTGGTGTTGGTCCTGGTGCTGGCCGGCGCCTGCCTGATGGCCGCAAGTGCCGCCGCCACTCCGGCCGACGCCGCGAAGAAGCCGGCGCACAAGCCGCTCCTGAAGCCGAAGCCGCTCTACTGGGGCGCCTGGATCAGCGATCCGGCGAGCGACCGCGACGCGCCCTGGGACATGAGTCGGGTCGCCGAATTCGAAACGCTGGTCGGCAAGGGCCTCTCGCTGATCGAGTTCTCCTCCTCCTGGCAGGACTGCAGCCGCAATCCCTGCCGCCCCTTCCGCTTCCCGACCGAAGCGATGAACAACGCCCGCAACTACGGCGCGATCCCCCTCTTCAGCTGGGGGTCGGAAGCCACCCCGCGCAGCTCCGCCGAACAGCCCTCCTTCACCCTCGGCAACCTGATCGACGGCAGCTACGACGCCTACATCCGCGAATTCGCCGAAGAAGCGCGCGGCTGGGCGCACCCGTTCTTCCTCCGCTTCGACTGGGAGATGAACGGCAACTGGTTCCCCTGGTACGAGGGGGTGAACGGCAACGCGCCGGGCCAGTACGTCGCCGCCTGGCGCCACGTCCACGACATCTTCACGGCCGTCGGGGCGACCAACGCGACCTGGGTCTGGTGCCCCTACGCCGACACCGAAACGAATCTACGCCGGCAGCGGCTGAAGAGCCTCTACCCGGGCGACGGCTACGTCGACTGGACCTGCCTCGACGGCTATAACTGGGGCCAGAACCCGGTCAACCCGCGCCCTTGGCGCAGCTTCTCGGAAATCTTCGACCCGGCCTACAAACTGCTGACGAAGAAGATCGCGCCGCGCAAGCCGCTGATGCTGGGCGAGCTCGCGTCGAGCCCCTACGGTGGCCACAAGGCGCTTTGGATCAAACAAATGTTTCAAAAGCTCCCGCGCGACTATCCGCGGGTTCGCGCTCTGATCTACTTCAACACCATCGACCGCACGGTCGACTGGCCGCTGGAGACCTCTCCGAACGCGGCCCAGGCGTTTGCCCTCGGAATACATAAGGGGATATACGCCGGCAACCGCTTCGGCGAACTGGCCACCAGTCCAATTCCGGCGCCGCGTTGATCCCGGCGGCTCCGCCGCCCGTAACAAGGGGTCAAGAGGGCGCAGCCAAGGCGAAAACAGCGGGTTAGAAGCACAGAGGCCATAGATGAAGATCACGCACAGCAGACTCCGACGCGCCGGCTTCGCCTGTCTCCTGAGCTCCTTGCTGCTGCTGGCGCCCGGCGCCGCCGTGGCAAAGAAGCGGCCGCCGAACTCGCTCTACTGGGGCGCCCAGATCGGCGACCAGATGACCGGCGAAGCGGCCCCCTGGGACATGAACCCGGTCTACCGCTTCCAACGCCTCACCGGCAAGGGCCTCTCGTTGATCGAGTTCGCCTCGCCTTTCGCCGAATGCGGCAGCAGCGGCTGCACCTTCATCAAATTCCCGACCACGCCGCTGGACAACATCCGCGGCTACGGCGCGATCCCCGTCTTCAGCTGGAACTCGACCTCGAGCCCGCCCGGCCTCGACCAGCCCGAATTCAACCTCGGCACCTTGCTGAGCGGCCGCTACGACGGCTTCATCCGCGAATTCGCGCTCAAGGCGAAGGCCTGGGGGCACCCGTTCTTCATGCGCTTCGACTGGGAGATGAACGGCTTCTGGTTCCCCTGGAACGAGGGCGTCAACGGCAACACGCCGGGCCAGTTCGTCGCCGCCTGGCGCCACGTCCACGACATCTTCACCTCGGTCGGAGCGACCAACGTCACCTGGGTCTGGTGCCCCAACGTCGACCTCTACAACAGCCTGACGCCGCTGGGGAAGCTCTACCCGGGCGACAACTACGTCGACTGGACGGGACTCGACGGCTTCAATTGGGGTAAGCGCCGCGGCTCGCCCGGCTGGCAGAACTTCAACCAGGTCTTCCACCGCACCTACAAGCGGATCATCACCCGGGTGGCGCCGGACAAGCCGATGATGCTGGCCGAGGTCGCCGCCAGCAACAAGGGCGGCAACAAGCCCGCCTGGATCAAGAACATGCTCACCACCGTCCGCCACCACTACCGCAAGATCCGCGCCGTGATCTGGTACGACGTCGACGACCGCGGCACCAACTGGCCGATCGAGCGCCGCAAGCAGGACTACCAGGCGTTCCGCAAGGGCATCAGCGCCGGCGCTTACCGACCTGACGAGTTCGGCGGCATCGCCCAGAGCCCGATCCAGCCGCCTGCCCGCGGCCAGTAGGGCGAACGGGCTTCGGCCCCCAGGTTCAGCGGGCGTCCTCTCCGGTTCCCCGCTCCAGGCCCTCCGCCAGCTCCAGCAGGCGCTCCAAGGGCGTCTGGAGGGCGTAGGCGATGCGGCGTAGGTCTCCCCAGGTCGGCTCCTCGCGGCCCGCTTCGATCGCCGTAAGCGCCGGGGGATCGATCTCTGCGCGTTGGGCCAGCTCCTCCTGGCTCAGGCCCGCCTCGGCCCGCAGGGTGCGGATCGCCTCGCCCAGGGCCGGCAGCGGCTCCAGGCCGCGGGCGTTCTCGTCGGCGCGTTCGCTCATCGCCGCCGAGGCTAACGGCCTGGCTCTCCGAAAACTTGGAGTTCGGCTCAGACGGTGGCCCCGGCGCGCTGCTGCTCGGCGACCTCGGGGGAGGTCGCCTCGTGGCGCTCGTGGCTGAGGCTGCGGCTGCGCCGGGCCTCGCGGAAGATCGTGCCGAGGACGCGGAAGCCGTCGCGGAAGGTCTTCAGGTTGCTCTCGCCGTGCATCCGCAGTTTCTCGTAGCTCGGCACCTCGGTGATCTTCATCCCGGCGGAGGCCATCCGCAGGTTGATCAGCGTCTCCACCTCGAAGCCGGGGACGTCGAGCGAGATGAAGGGGAGGCAGCGGGCCCAGAAGGCGTTGTAGCCGTAGCAGAGGTCGGTGAACTTGGTCCCGTGCAGCATGTTGGCGGTGCCGCTGAGGACGGTGTTGCCGAGGCTGCGCAGGCGGGTGATGTCGGCGCTGCCGCCGCCCTCCATGTAGCGCGAGCCCTTGGCGAAGTCGGCGCCGGCCTCCAGCGCGGCGACGAAGGCGGGGATCTCGGCCGGGTCGGCG
>Ga0207704_10000173_pt1 | contig 34056 bp, 32 predicted proteins | sample KBSMisM12_FD_184308 | JGI IMG/M metagenome (GOLD analysis project Ga0207704, IMG submission 184308) | Miscanthus rhizosphere microbial communities from Kellogg Biological Station, Michigan, USA - KBS Miscanthus M1-2 (SPAdes) (version 2) | ecosystem: Host-associated > Plants > Roots >...
GGTACTTATTCAGATAATTCCGCTTTAAGGTAAGATCATTGTTGATGTTTCGCATAACGCTTTAGCTTTATTCTTTAAAGCTAATTCTGTTACCGAATTATCTAACCTTTACAGCAATGACAGGAAAGCTTTTTAACAATCCACATGCAAACACTTCTCATCCGAGAACTCAGGCTCAAAGGTGCTGTGGCTAATAGATAAATGCTCCAGGCGATGGCGCAGATCGTGCTTGATGTTATCAAAAGAAGATACCGAATTCTGATCGATCACCAGGTGAGCAGTCAATGCATTTTCGGTGGTACTTAATGCCCATACGTGGATATGGTGAACATCCACCACGCCTTTGGCTTTCATTAACTCCTGTTTGATCTTTTCAAGGTCCATTTCCTTTGGAACGCCATCCATTTCCAAGCGTAAGCTGTCGATCAGCAGGCTCCAGGTGCCACGCAGGATAACAATGGCAACGATCAAACTTACTACGCTGTCGATCCAATATAGTTTGGTGAAATAAATAATGATACCTGATACGACTACACCGAATGATACAATGGCATCAACCGCCATGTGCAAATAGGCGCCTTTTACGTTCAGGTCCTTGTCTTTATCTTTTACAAAAAGCCAGGCAGTAATGCCGTTGATACCTATACCGGCAAATGCTACCCAGGCCATTGTTCCGCCTGCAACTGCCTCTTGGTGAATGAAGCGCATAACGGCTTCGTAACCAATAAAGCCAACTGCAATAAAGAGTATCAATGCATTAAAGAAGGATACAATAATGGTAGAGCGTTTGTAACCGTAAGTATATTCGCGATTGGAGCTTACTTTGCTCAATTTAAACGCTAACAGTGCTAAAGCAAGCCCGGCAACGTCGCTCAGGTTATGCCCGGCATCCGTCAATAATGATAAAGAGTGGCTCCATAATCCGGCAATAACTTCCAGTACAACAAAAGCAGAGTTTAAAACAATACCGACAATAAAGGCATTGTTCAAATGATCCAGCTTTGGGGTATGGTCGTGATGGTGATGACCGTGACCATGCGAATGATCGTGGGAATGTGAATGACCTGCTGACATGCAGGCAAAGTTAGTGTTTAAAAATCAGATTAATGATCCACCTGAAAAAGGCAAAGTACAATATGATAAGCAGTAACAGATATTTTACCGCATAATACAGCTTGATATTGTAGGCTTTAATACGCTTGCCCAATAGCCTTATGGAATAGATGTATTTGAATACTTTGTTGATGTTTCCGGTTTTATCGTTACCCATGTTTGGCGATGCAGCAGCAGCCATGATAAACCACCCAAAGAATTTGTTCCATCCGCGACCAAACATCGTTTTTACAGGGCGTTCGATATCACAAAAAAGGATGATACGATCTACATCGGTTCTGTTTTCTGCATGGTGGATATAAGTTTCGTCAAATATCACATCATCGCCGTCTTTCCAGTAATAGCTTTGTCCGTCCACGACAATATGACAATCTTCCGAATTAGGGGTGATCAACCCTAAATGATAGCGCAGCGAACCAGCATAAGGATCACGGTGTTGAAGAAGCTGGCTACCTGCTGGTAATACGGTAAACATAGCCGCTTTGATAGATGGTACGCCTTTTATCAGCTCGATGGTTTTAGGACAATGTTTCTTCGCAGATTCATGGAAATCATCATACCATTTCAGATAGAAACGCTTCCATCCCCGCCTGAAGAAGGAGTTAAATCCCACATCATTATATTTATCTGATCCTTTTATTAACTCCTCCCGTTCCAGTTGTAATGCTTCATCACGGATAGTTTGCCAGTTAGCTTTCAGTAATGCAAGCTGCGGGAAATTTGCCTGACTGATGTATGGCTTATTCCCTACACCCGATAATGCATACATCGGTATATTGATAGGCGCCATAAAGGTAGAGTGGTCGGTAAGTTGCCTGAAAAACTTATACCGGATTTTTCCCCTGTAATGCACAATGATCGTAGAAATTATAAGCGTGTAAAGAATGATAAACTTTACAGAGACTAATTCTGCTAATACCTGATGCATGGGCATACTGATTTACATCAAATTTAGATACGGAACGAATGAAAACTGTCTTTTTTTTGTAGTAAAACGAGGATTTTACAAAATGCTGACGATTTTGCTTTTTTGGTCAGGAATGATGGTACGGCTCGCCTTTGATGATGGTGAATGCCCTGTAAAGCTGTTCGATAAAAAATAGGCGCACCATTTGATGCGAAAAGGTCATGCGGGATAGCGATAGCTTATCATTTGCCCGCTGGTAAACCGACTGGTCAAAGCCATACGGTCCGCCTACAATAAAAACCAGGTTGGTAACCGATCCGATCGCCTTTTTATCGATATAAGCGGCAAATTGGGGTGAGGATAATTCCATGCCCTTTTCATCAAGCAAAATGACATAATCGTTAACGGTTATCTTTTTAAGGATCAGCTCGGCTTCTTTGCTTTTCTGTTGTTGTTCGGTAAGAGCTTTGGTATTTTTCAATTCGGCTATTTCGGCAATCTCAACCCTGGCATAAAACTTTAGCCGTTTCAGGTATTTATCAATCCCTTCCTTCAAATAGGTATCTTCTGTTTTGCCGACTATCAGCAGGGTGATTTTCATTTTTTTGTTGTAAAGTTGTAAACCTGAAACACCAAAAATAAAATAAATCAGTGGAACCACATATCATAGATGATTATCACAGCAGAGTTAATGCAGCAGCAGAGCAAGCTAATAAATACAAGGAACTCCTGAATACCTATTCCCTTTACCGGTTAGGTATTTTTGGTTTGTTTATCGCAGCTATATGTATTGGTGTCAGTTTGGACGATTTTACCATCATCATGCTTTCAATGGTAACTCTGAGCCTTTGTTTTGCCTGGGTGATAAATAAACAAAGCCAGTTTGAGGTATTGAAAAACTATTACCAGAACGTAAAAATTGTAAATGAGAATGAAATTGGCAGCATATCAAAGCGGTCAAATATCTATCAAAACGGGAACTGGTTTGCAAATGATAAGCACCTCTATACTTCCGACCTCGACATATTTGGTGAAAGTTCACTGTTCCAGCTAACAAATCGCGCTGCAACTTTTCCGGGTATTGTTAAGCTGGCCAAATGGTTGAATGCACCTGAATCCAAAGATACAATCGTATTGCGCCAACAGGCCGTAAGCGAGATAGGTTCAAAAAATGACTGGCGGATTGATATGCAGGCCCACCTGGTGTTCTCCATAAAACAACAACGGGAGCAAATAAAAAACCTGCTTGATTATTTAAAGATCCCCATTGAATTGGAAGACCAGAAATGGCTGGCTCTCTATAGCAAGGTAGCCCCTTATTTGCTGATTAGTGTTATTGTAATCGGTGTTTTTTATACTCCGTTACGCTATTTTGCCGGGTTGCTTGCGTTAGCCAATGTCAGGATAGTTGTATCCAGGGCAAAGACGGTTAACAAGACTGACCTGATAGCCGGAAAAATAGGCGAGTCCCTAAAGCATTTCGTATCCGCCTTTAAAGGTATTGAGAATGAAGAATGGGAATCCGCCTATTTAAAAACACAGTCTGGCAGAATTAAGCGGGTTGATGATGAAGCGATTTCAGTACGTGTGGAACAGTTGTCGAAACTGATTAATCAGCTGAATTACCGCCTTAACATAGTTGCAAGCTTTATATTGAATACCTTTTTGCTTTGGGATATACGTATGGTGATCGCCATTGAAAACTGGAAGAAGAACAACCAGCAAAACCTGGAAGAGGCCTTTGATGTGATCGCTGAATATGAAGCACTCATCAGTCTGGCAAGCTTAAGAATTAACTACCCGGATTGGTGTTTCCCTACGGTCGTTGAAAGTGAAACCTATACCATCGCCGTAAAACAAATCGCTCATCCATTGATCCCAATCAATCAGCGCGTTGCCAATGATTATGACCTGACCGATACTTATAAGATCGATATCATCACCGGCTCTAACATGGCTGGTAAGAGTACATTCCTGAGAACCATCGGCATTAATACTGTACTTGCTTTGAGTGGTGCCCCGGTTTGCGCTGAATCGATGCAAGTATCGGTGATGACTGTACTGAGTTACATGCGTATCAAGGATTCATTGAACGAAAGCACCTCAACCTTTAAAGCAGAACTCGACCGCTTACAGATGCTCCTTGCCGCAGTTGATAGCGATGCTAAAATATTCTTCCTGATAGATGAAATGCTGCGCGGAACAAATTCCGTTGATAAATACCTCGGCTCAAAAGCAGTGATACAACAACTGATCGGTAAAAAAGGAGTTGGGATGGTAGCTACCCACGATCTGCAAATAGCCGAACTGGAGAAACAATACCCGGATTATATTCGCAATTTTTATTTCGATATCCAGGTAAAGGATGGAGAAATGCTGTTCGATTATAAGATCAAGCATGGTGAATGTAAGACTTTTAATGCTTCGTTGTTATTAAAGCAAATAGGCATCAATGTCGAAGCTAAATAATCTGCAAGAATATTCAAACGCGTCATTGCGAAGAGTGAGCGACGAAGCAATCCCAAACTGTACAGGGCGAATAGCAGGGTGCAGAACTTGCATAGCCGCTCTGCTAATCGGGGGGGGCTTCGTTCCTCAATGACGTATTTTTTACAGGTGTCCGTCCGTCCGCTTCTGCCCATGGAATGTGACAAGGCGTGACAAATCACGATAAATCTTTTAAATCACATAATCGTGTAAAAAAAATGTGCAGATGATTACTCACCTGCACATCCAAATATAGTTGACAATCTAATATTTATTATCGTGTACCGGGACCGCCACCTGCACCACCCGGTGAACTTTGGTCGCCTTGTTTTATGTCATCGTTGTTAACACCTTTTTTCTGCGCCGGATTGCTGAAAGTAGTTTTACCGAAGCTGTACTGGAAAGTAAGACCCACCGAACGGAACGGAAACTGGAAGGTGCTGTTTTGAACAAAGCCCGGGCTCGACAAGTTAGAGTTGAAGTTTTTATACTTGTTGAACGGCTCAAGCACGTTGATTCCCAACGACGCCTTCTTTTTCATGAACTGCTGACGAACACCCATGCCCAATATGCTGAATGAAGGGTTGGTACCCTGTATGGTGCGTCGTGGCGAGCTGCCGAAAGTAAATACCTGCGCAATGAAACCACTTTTTAAATCCCATTCAGCCATTGCAAAACCATTGTATTGCATATAAGTTCCGTTTTGGGTTTGGTCTTTGAGGAACGAACCTGAAGGATCAGGTTTGTAAGTATAGGCATTCACATTGGCCCTTACAGTCACATTTTTGATTGGGCTTACAGATCCAAAAAAGCTTCCTCCGAATGAGTTGTTATTTCCAATATTGTGGTAAGTTGTTAAAGTTCCTGGTTGCACATGGGTAGCATCAACCTGTATAAGCGTTGGCTCCGCTATGCTTTCGATCAAACCGCCTGTATGTTTATAATAAATTGACATATTGATTACTGACGATTTAATGAAAGTCACATAATCAAACTCCAGTGTCTGCGATACCTCCGGTGCAAGACGTGGGTTACCTTGAGTTTGAGCCAGGATATTGGTTTTATTATCGTATGGGTTCAGGAAAGTTAAGCTTGGGCGTGTAATACGTTTGCTATAAGCCAGCTTGATGGTCTGGGTAGCTGATAACTTCTTCTGGATAGTCAGGCTTGGAATAAAGGTGTTATAGCTATTGCTGAATGGCCTAAGCGTTGTATCTGTGCTCACGGTTTCAGGTTTCCCGCTAATGTTAGTGATCTCATCCCTTGCACCAGCCAATATCGAGTAGCCCTTTGGCAATGTAATAGTCAATACGCCATAACCTGCTGTTACGTCCTGGTTATAATCATAAACGGCTGAATTAACGTTATCATAAATAAAACCATCCGGGCTGCCTGCTGTGGCGTCATAATTATAGGCATCCTGGGTACCTACCAATCGCCTTAATATCTGCTTACCTCCGGCTTCAAGTTTGAACACAGTGTTGATAGGCAAAGTATAATCTACCTGTAATGTGTATTCATTATTTAAACCATCAATGTTGGCTTTTGAGTTGGGTAATTGCGCAGTTTCGCTATAATAGTTCTTAAAATCTGTCACAGTGCGGCTGTGGCTCCATTGGGTAGAGATGTCAAGCTCCTCCCCCTCTTTATGGAATTTATGGGTGTAATCCAGGTTCCAGTCAAAACCACCGAAACTGTTATGACCTAATCCATGACTTGAATATTGGTGTGATGTATCACCTATCTTTATGTCATAAGGAGTGGTATTGAGATTGTTGAATGCTGATTGATTGTCAGCCAGTGTATTAAACCCACCCTTGTTAAGCCGGATATTGGTATGCAGGCTGTTAAAGGCATTGAAATCGTAATTTGCTGAGGCGTTGCCAATAGTACCATAACGCTTTACATAATTAGTACCCTTGGAAGTTGTGCTGGTATGCACAGTATCGTTAGGCTGGATATCGTTAAAAAAACCAGTAAGCGAGGTTTGAGGCCAGGTGTAGTTACCACCCGCGTTCATCGAAAAGCTGAAGCGGTTTTTGTTATAGTTCAGGTTAAAGTTACCGTTGTTCTGGCGTGTGCCGATACCACCGCTTACAGAGCCACTAATGCCGCTCATATTCTTTTGCTTAGTGATGATGTTGATGATACCTGCAGAACCTTCAGCATCATATTTAGCAGATGGAGAGGTGATCACCTCGATGCTCTTGATCTGATCGGCAGGGATGGTTTTCAATACATCAGATAAGCTGGCTGAGGTTGCACCTGAAGGCTTACCATTGATCAGCACACGTACATTCTGGTCACCGCGAAGAGATACGTTACCATTCATGTCTACTGCAACCAAAGGTACTTTTTGTAATACGTCTGTCGCATTACCTCCTGCGGCCGTAAGGTCTTTCTCAGCGTTATAAACTATCTTATCAATCTTGTTTTCTACCAATGCGGCTGTACCAGTTACCTCAACGCCCTTTAAAGCCTTAGCGCTTGGTGCAACCACAATAACCCCCATATTTTTATCAGGTTTGGAGTCGGTAGTAACAACGCCGGTAACAAATTTGTCAGGATAACCCACGTAGGTTATCCTCAGTTTGTAGCTACCCGGGTGAAGCCCTTCGATCTTAAAGCCGCCTTTCTCATCAGAGAGAACCCCATTGATGGGAGAAGAACCTGTTGCACGGAAAATACTTACAGAAGCATAATCCAGGGGTTTCTTGGAAATAGAATCGATCAGTGTGCCCGATACCTTCCCCACTATAGATGAGCCGCCACCTACGCCGCCAAGTTGTGCACTGGCGGTAAGCACGGTTGATAATATTATTGCAAAAAGTAAAAGTATACGTTTCATTTCAAATCATTTTCGTAATTGGAGGCGAAATTAGTGTAAATGTTACAGCGGAATGCTCAGTTTTTTGCCAAGATGCCTATTTGTCACTTATTCGTTACATGGTAAATAATACGTGTCCGTCCGTTTTGGGGTATAACAAGTGTGGTGGTACAAATTGGACATTTTTATATCCGATACGTCACTGCCTTTAGATTAGCTTCAACAAAGTAATAATAGCCAGTATTATTTTGTTGAAGCTAATCTAAAGGCAATGACCGTTTGTTGAATATTGCAGGTTTACACCACAATATTCACAATCCTGCCCTTAACCACAATCACTTTTTTAGGCGATTTGCCATCGAGGTATTTCTGTACATCGGCATTGCCAACTACGACGCTTTCAATAGCCGGTGGATCGAGGCTTAATGAAATGTTCAGGTTCATTTTCATTTTACCGTTGATAGATATTGGATAAGCAAATTCATCCTCGATCAAATATTCAGGATTGAATTTAGGATAAGCGGCATAAGATAGCGTACCTGCCTCGTTACCTAACAATACCCATAGCTCCTCACAAATGTGCGGTGCATAGGATGATAACACGATCACTAAGTCTTGCAGAATAGCTTTCTTATTGCATTTCAGATCAGTTAACTCATTTACAGCGATCATGAAGCTGGATACCGAAGTATTGAACGAGAAACGGTCAACATCTTCCTCTACCTTGCGGATGATTTTATGTAACGATTTCAATTCTGCTTTAGTTGGCGCATCTTCCGATACCCTGAAGTTGAACTGCTCATCATGGAAAAGCTTCCAGAACTTACGCAGGAATTTGAATACCCCTTCGATGCCGTTGGTGTTCCACGGTTTGCTTTGCTCCAATGGACCGAGGAACATCTCGTACATACGTAGCGTATCTGCACCATAACGCGCGATCAAATCATCCGGGTTAACCACGTTGAACTTGGATTTCGACATTTTTTCGATCTCCACGCCGCAAACGTATTTGCCGTTTTCCAATATGAATTCAGCGTCTTTAAAGTCCTCACGCCATTGTTTGAACTTATTGATGTCGAGGATATCATTCTCTACAATGTTCACGTCGACATGCAGCTCGTAGGTTTTGTATTGTTTGATCAATCCATGAGAAACGAAAGTATTGGTACCACGCCCCTCATCGTCAATCAACCTGTACACAAAGTTTGACCTTCCCTGTATCATCCCCTGGTTGATCAGCTTTTTAAACGGCTCTTCTTCAACCACCAGGTTCATATCCTTCAAAAACTTATTCCAGAAACGGCTGTATAACAGGTGACCGGTTGCATGTTCACTTCCTCCAATATACAGGTCAACATCCTTCCAGTATTCAATCGCTTTTTGTGACGCAAACTCTTTATCGTTTTGCGCATCCATGTAACGGTACCAGTACCAGCTTGAGCCTGCCCAGCCCGGCATGGTCGAATGCTCGTATGGGTAAGCATCAGCCTCAGCCCCCTCTAAATCTCCTGACTTCTGACTTCCGACTTCCGACTTCCGACTTCCGTACTTCCAATCCTTAGCTCTCGCTAATGGCGGTTCACCGGTTTCAGTTGGTAGATATTTATCTACTTCAGGTAATATAAGCGGCAAATCTTTCTCGTCAATCAGGTGTGGCAGATCATCCTTAAAGTATACCGGCACCGGCTCACCCCAGTAACGCTGACGACCGAATATAGCATCACGCATCCTGAAATTCACTTTAGCTTTGCCTGCGCCTTTGCCCTCTAAAAACTCGATCACTTTTGCTGTTCCGTCCTTATAGTTCAACCCGTTCATAAAGTCGGAGTTGATATAAGTGCCTTCTTTGGTCGGGTCGGCTTCGGTTTCTATGTTTTGTACATCGATGATCGGTACTATCGGCAAATTAAAATGCTTCGCAAAAAGGTAATCACGCTGATCACCAGATGGTACTGCCATAACAGCGCCTGTGCCGTATCCAGCTAAAACATAGTCGGCTATGAAGATGGGCACCAACTCATGATTTACCGGGTTGATCACATAACCACCCGTAAAAGCACCCGATACCGTTTTGGTATCCGACATACGGTCCAGCTCCGATTTCTTTTTGCTTTGCGCCACGTAGGCATCTACCACAGCCTTTTGGTCAGGTATAGTCAATGCAGGTACCAGTTCATGCTCAGGAGCCAGTACGAGGAAAGTAACACCGAATATGGTATCGACCCTTGTCGTAAACACCTCTATGTAGTCAGCAGTGAGTTGTGAGTGGGCAGTATCTTTATTGATAGGAAATTTTACACTCGCTCCCACGCTCTTGCCTATCCAGTTGCGCTGCATTTCCTTCAGCGGTTCGGGCCAGTCGATGATATCCAAACCTTGCAACAAACGCTCGGCATAGGCGGTGATGCGCATGCTCCACTGCATCATTTTCTTTTGCTCCACAGGATAACCGCCGCGCTCGCTAAAGCCGTCTTTCACTTCATCATTAGCTAATACGGTACCCAATGCGGCACACCAGTTTACGGTGCTTTCGCGCAGGTAGGTGAGGCGGTATTTCAACAATTCATCCTGCTGATCGTTATTGCTCATGGCTTTCCACTCAGCAGCAGTGAAGGTTTTGATATCTTCATCACATACTGCGTTGATACCTGACGAACCAGTCTGCTCAAAATGAGCAACCAGCTTTTCTATCGATTCAGCTTTATCCGCAGCCTTATTATACCAGGAGTTGAACAGCTGCATAAATATCCACTGCGTCCACTTGTAGAAGTCGGGTGAACTGGTGCGCACCTCGCGGCTCCAGTCGAACGAGAAACCTATCTGGTCAAGCTGACGGCGGTAGGTGGCAATGTTTGTCTCGGTAGTAATAGCGGGGTGCTGTCCGGTTTGAATGGCGTACTGCTCGGCAGGTAAGCCGAAGCTGTCATAGCCCATCGGGTGCAGCACGTTGAAGCCGCGCAAACGCTTATAGCGCGCAAAAATATCAGAAGCGATATAACCCAGCGGATGCCCAACATGCAGCCCCGCACCTGATGGGTAGGGGAACATATCCAGCACATAATACTTGGGTTTGGCAGAATCGTTATCAGCCTTAAAGGTTTGATTTTCGGCCCAAAACTGCTGCCACTTTTGCTCTATATCCTTAAATTGATAGTCCATTGCTTATAATCTCGCGTTTGAGGTTGCGAAATTAAGAAAAATGTGGGTTAGTTGATTAAGTTGATAGAGTTAAGTGGTTGATTAGGTTTAAGGGTGTGGTAAATAACATAATCAACTCAATCAACCACTCTACTCAATCACTATTCAACCAAAGCACAGCATCATCAATAAACTGCTGCCATATCCCATCAGGTTGCCATACACCTTCAATAAATTCCTGCATTTCATCCTGGTTTAAAACATCAGTAGAAAGCAGATATAAACCTGTAAAGGCAGATGCTCTGTAATTAGCAGCGCAATGAACCAATGTTTTTTGATGACTATGCTCATTCATCACCTTAATAAAATCAATCAACTCACTTAACTGCGGATCATCAAAAATAATTGGCAGGTGATAATAGCTCAAACCAAGCTTAGCAACCGATGCACCTTCATCAGCCAAAGCATATTTGCCATCTGTTAAACCAAGATTGATCACCACCTGGTAACCATCATCGGCAATGCTTTGCAACTGCCCCTCACGTGGTTGGCCGGCACATGCCAGTATATCGGATACCTGTTTGAAATTGTAGATGTCGCTCATGATGTAAAGATAGTTGATTAGGTTAGATTGAGTTGATTAAGTTGATTAAGTTGAATAAGTTGAATGGTTATTAGGGGTGTCATGCTGAAGTACAAGCCTGTCCTGAGCCTGCCGAAGGGAAGCATGGTGGGTAAAGGCCTTTACGCACTACACTTCGACTGAGCTCAGTGCGACACCCTGCTTGTACCGTCCGTCCGTTATTATGTAGGACTCCTTACCGGATGAACAGAACACTTTTAAAAAACATCGTTCATCGCAAAGGCATGTTTAAAACTGTAACGTCCGTCACGCACTACCCATCCCCCGTGACGGACGTGACACCCCAAATTCCCCTATAACCCAGTAACCGATTTTTTCGTATAAGGGTGAAATAACTTAAATAAGAAAAATTTAAATCTTATCATGAAATTAAAACGCATCGCATTAGTGGTATTGGCCTGTGCAGCATTGGGCTATACATCATGTAAAAAATCAGGTTCATCACAAACAGCCGACAACAAAACTGTAACCAGCCAGATCGCCACAAACCTGGCGCAAACCCTGTATTCGGGTTTCGGTGGTTTTAACATTACAGCCGGTCTTAACTCTCCGTCGCAATTCGGTTTAGATCGTAATTCACTTAAATTAAAGCTGGGCAAGAGCGGTATGGGGGTTAACAGCTTTGGAGATATTACCTGCGGCATGCACGCCGATACTACCTTCAGCGCTACCATTGATGCGGACGGTGCCCAGGCAACCGTATCGGGCTCTATCGGTTATACTTATAACTGTACCAACAATGTATTTTCAGGCTTTGTAGTTACTGACAACCTGAAGGTAACAGCTGCAAGTGCACAAGTGAATGGTACTTTCAACATCGCAGAAAACCTGACATTAGCCCAGGTAAATCCGGGTGTTGATACTTCAAATGTTTCATTGAACGGTACTGCCAGCTTCTCTGAAAATGCAAAAGTAAATGGTAAAAGCACCATTATGTCATTCAATTATACCTTCCATAATGTGATCATTGATCAGATGGGTTCAATTATTAGCGGTTCTGCCGACTTTTCAACCACTGGAAGTGGTCCGCAAGGCTCATGGAACGCCACTGGTACCATCACCTTCTTAGGTAATAACTCAGCTAAGGTGGTTATCAACGGCGCAACTTATACAGTTAATCTGGAAACAGGTACAGTAAGCTAATCAGCATAAAAGATATTTGTAAAGAAAGCTCTCTTCGGATGAAGGGGGCTTTTTGTTTTTATTGTATCGGCTGATGTCGCTCGCATATTCTACCCACTCTGTCGACGCTGCTGTAGACATCTCTCCCTAAGTTTAGGGAAAGAGATTATTATAATAAATTTCATATTTTTCCAGTATGAACCCTATCACACAATTATGCCGCGATTTAAGAAATAATGCTACACCCTCAGAAAGACGACTTTGGAAAGAGCTGAAGATACGAAACATGGGCGGTGAGAAGTTCCTGAGGCAATTCCCAATATTTGTTAGCTCAAGTTTCGGCCGAAAAAGCTTTTACATCGCCGATTTTTATTGTGCTAGATTGAAACTGGTTATTGAAGTGGATAGACCCATTCATCTGCTCAAAAAAGATTATGATGCTAACAGAGACCTTGTAATGAGTGAACTTGGGTTTAATATTTTAAGGTTTACCAATCAGCAAGTGGTAAGTAATTTAAATGAGGTGGTGGAGAAGATCATTTTTTGTGATAGCATAGCTTACCCCACCCCGCCTCCCCTAATTTTAGGGAAAAACTAAAAAAATCTCTCCCTACGCTTAGGGAGAGATGTCGAGCGAAGCAATGACAGAGAGGGTAAAATTTGGGACGGTCTGCAATAGGCACTTCATAACGGACGGACACTAATCAACTTACCGATGGTTATCGGGACAACCCAATCAACCATTCAACAAAATCCCGTATACTTGTTTTCGATGAAGAAACTCTTATCCAATTTAACTTTCCAGGTGATAGCAGCCATTGTGCTGGGCGTAGTGGTGGGACTGTATTTCAAAGATTTCGGTCCGACGGCAAAGATCATCAGCGATAAATTTATCGATCTGATCAAGATGCTGATACCGTTCATCATCTTCCTCACCATTGTTTTGGGTATAGCCGGCATGGGCGATATGAAGAAGGTAGGCAAGGTTGGGGGCAAGGCGATTCTGTACTTCGAGATCGTAACCACTTTCGCACTCATCATGGGCGTGGGCTTTGCCAACCTGATAAAACCCGGCAGCGGATTACCTGCACCACACGGAGCCGCCAATGCCAAATTGCAGGTATACCAAAAAGCTGCTGCCGATATGAAATGGGGAGAGTTTTTTGCGCATATCATCCCATCCAGCATATTCGAATCTTTTGCCAAAGGCGATATTTTGCAGATACTATTCTTCGCCATCCTGTTTGGCTATGGATTGAGTTTATTGAAAGATACAGGTAAACCCGTGCTGGATTTTTTTGAAAAGGTGAACAAGGTTTTCTTTAACATTATGGGTGTGGTGATGAAGGTAGCGCCTATAGGTGCTTTCGGCGGGATGGCATATACGGTAGCAACTTACGGTATCGATACGCTGGGGCCATTACTCAAACTATTAGGTGCAGTATTCCTGACTATGTTGCTGTTTATTTTTATCGTCCTTTATCTTGTCAGCGTGATGTTCCGGTTCAGCCTTTGGCAGTATCTGAAATTCATCCGGCAGGAAATACTCATTGTATTAGGCACGTCATCGTCAGAAACCGTACTCCCGAGTATGATGGAGAAGATGGAGAAATTTGGCTGCGCTAAATCGGTAGTTGGCCTGGTTATCCCGGCAGGGTATTCTTTTAATCTGGATGGCACGACGATCTATCTTTCCATGTCAGTTATCTTCCTGGCACAGGTGTTTAATATTCCATTATCGCTGGAGCAGCAACTGGTAATTATTGGCATCCTGATGGTGACCTCCAAAGGCGCAGCAGGGGTAACGGGCAGTGGATTTATAGTGTTGACATCAACCTTAACAGCTATAAAAGTGATACCGGTTGAAGGTGTGGCACTACTATTAGGTGTCGACAGATTTATGTCAACTGCACGGGCGCTTACTAATATGATCGGTAACGGGATTGCCTGTATTGTGATAGCGAAGAGTGAGAAGGAGTTTTATCCGGTGGCACTGCCTGAATGATTTACGATTTTAGATTTACGAATTACGAATGGAATTTTTTGATGAAATAAACAGTCTGAAGTACTTGTTTCTAAAAAAGATGGAAAATCTTCCAGCAAATAGATTGTCAATCACTATTAAAGAAGCAGCTATATCGGAACAAGAGGAAGATTTAATTATAAGCGATAAAAATATAGGTCAGGCAAAGCAAATCCTTTCAGATGGGCCGGGAAAGGAATATGAGTTCATTTTCAAAAGTTATGGTGCTTATAGCGTGATTAATGAAAGTTTTTCAATGTATCAGGAAGAAGAGGAAAGAATTGGCAGATTGTTTTGTATCTATTCAAAATCTCACTATTTAGATTTCATTTATAATAATACTTTGGTTGATGATATATATGATTACGATGGTGAACTAAAGCATTATGCGATCAATTGTTTAGACCATGTGATTAATATTGTAACGATTGATGAGCCAGTAATAAAAAGGATTTTTTAAAATAGCTTGTCCGCCTTGTCACATACCAATGGGCACACGGGGACGGACGGACAAAACAATATGCATTCATAAAAATCTAAAATCGTAATTTATTCCCTCTTATTTTAATTTGAGATTATGTGTAATAACTTTAGCTTTGCGCACACATAATAAAATCTATGAGCGTTCTCGTAAATAAAGATTCCAAAGTAATAGTTCAGGGTTTTACCGGCCAGGAAGGTACTTACCACGCATCGCAAATGATAGAGTATGGTACACAAGTGGTTGGTGGTGTTACTCCCGGAAAGGGCGGCAACACTCATCTTGACAGACCAGTTTTTAATACCGTAGCCGACGCAGTTGCTAAAACCGGCGCCAACGTTTCTATCATCTTCGTACCGCCGCCATTTGCAGCTGATGCCATTATGGAAGCAGCTGAGGCAGGTATCGGGGTGATCGTTTGTATCACCGAAGGTATCCCAACTAAGGATATGATACAGGTGAAGGAATACCTGAGAGGCAGAAACAGCCGTTTGATCGGTCCTAACTGTCCCGGTATAATTACAGCAGGTGAAGCGAAGATCGGTATCATGCCGGGCTTTATCTTCCGCAATGGTAATGTAGGTGTGGTATCAAAATCAGGAACTTTAACTTACGAAGCAGTTGACCAGGTAGTGAAAGCCGGAATGGGTATCACAACAGCTATCGGTATTGGTGGCGACCCGATCATCGGCACAACTACCAAAGAAGCGGTTGAGCTATTGATGAACGACCCTGACACACATGGCATTATTATGATAGGCGAAATAGGCGGTGGCATGGAAGCCGAAGCTGCACGCTGGATAAAAGAGAACGGTACAAAACCTGTAGTAGGTTTTATAGCGGGCCAAACCGCTCCTCCGGGACGTAGAATGGGTCACGCCGGTGCTATTGTAGGCGGTGCCGATGATACTGCTGCTGCCAAAATGAAGATCATGACTGAATGCGGTATCCGCGTAGTAAAATCACCTGCCGATATAGGCGCTGCAATGGCGGAGGAACTTTCTAAGAAATAGATTCAAGAGACAAGAATCAAGATTCAAGACATATGAGAAATCCTGGTAAGAAATTGCCGGGATTTTTTTGTTTGTATGAACCATGATTTACTTGATTTAAGGATTAAATGATTTTTACAATTAAATCCCAAGTCATGCTGAACTTGTTTCAGTACCCCATCAGAAAGGTATACGTTTGCAAGGTAACCCGCTCGCTTAGAAGCCACATTGATTTACAAAAAATCTTTAAATTGAAACCGTAAATTAATCCGAACCTTATCATGTTATTCAAACAAGGTTATATCTACATCATGACCAATAAGTACCGAACGACTTTTTATATCGGTGTTACCAGCGACCTTGCAGCAAGAGTTTGGCAAGACATCAATGGTGAGGGTTCACAATTTGTAAAGAAATACCGCTTATATGACCTTGTATTCTTCGAGCATTTTGAAAGAATAACCGATGCGATAGCCAGAGAAAAACAATTGAAGAATTGGCATCATGATTGGAAAGTTAATCTGATCAGGTCGATGAACCCTGAAATGAGGGATTTGAAGGATCAATTGGAATTATAAGGTTCAATTGATGGTCCCAGGCATGGCGCAGACTTAGCAAGTGGGGTGCTGAAACAAGTTCAGCATGACATGGTTGTTTGTCACGCGCTGTCACACACCATCGGCACAGTGAGACGGACGGACACCTTGTCAACCCAATGTAAACAAGCACGCCCTTCAAAAATCAAAACACCAATGCCATCGTATATTTGTTGTAACCGGTGAAAAGGTGATCAAATCACTCATTCACTAATTCAATCATTCACTCATTAAAATATATGGAATACAACAAATTAACACCCGAAGAAGAAAGGGTAATACTATACAAAGGAACGGAAAGACCGTTTACCGGATCATTATTAAACAACAAAGCCAAAGGCCTGTATGTGTGCAAACGCTGCGATACTCCGCTGTACCGATCAGATGATAAATTTGAATCCTTCTGTGGATGGCCCAGCTTTGACGACGAGATTCCAGGCGCAGTACGCAGGGAAACCGATGCAGACGGACGACGTACAGAAATACTTTGCGCCAATTGTGGCGCACACCTCGGTCACGTTTTTGAAGGCGAATACATGACACCTAAGAATACACGGCATTGTGTGAATTCGGTATCGCTGAAGTTTGTGCCTTTGGAGAGTTGAAAAGTTGTAAGGTTGAAAAGTTGTAAAGTTGCCTGTCAAAAGGATAATAACCTTACAACATTCCAACTTTTCAACCTTACAACAAATTATTTAACCTCCTTATCAAATACCCCATTCCACACCAAAGCTGCCACTATCCCTCCAACAATCGGAGCGACGATAAATAACCACAATTGCCCTAATGCTTTACCCCCGGCAAATATAGCAGGGCCAAAACTACGGGCAGGGTTTACGGATGTGCCGGTAATAGGTATGGCTACTAAATGGATAAGCACCAATGTGAGGCCAATGGCTAATCCGGCCATTGTGGAGTTTCCAAAACGCGAAGTAGTAGCGAAAATAACGAACAGAAACAGGAAAGTGAGAATCGCTTCAGTCAGGAATGCGGATGCTGTTGAATAGCCCCCGAGATAGCCAGGGCCCCATCCATTTGCCCCGAGGCCATATTCGGGTACCCCGCTAAAGCCGGGACTGCCCCGAATAAATGCAAACAAAACTGCGGAGCCAATAACAGCGCCAATAAGCTGGGCAACAACATACCCGAGGGCATCTTTCCCGCTTATTTTTCCCGCTACAAGCATAGCTATCGTAATAGCAGGATTAATATGACAACCCGAAATAGGGCCTATGGCATAAGCCATTACAACAACGGCAAGCCCGAAGGCAAGCGCGATACCTAAAATGCCAATGCCTAAAGGGGCATCTGGAAGAACCGCGGCAGGAATTGTCTTTCCGTCGACAACTGCTGCTCCGCAGCCAAATAAAACTAAAGCAAAGGTTCCAATGAGTTCGGCTAGATATTTTTTCATGATGGGATAGATTGTTTAAACTAAAGTTATCACAAATTATTTCGCATTTAAAAGAACTGCCGTAATTCTTTTTGTTCATAAGTTATATCGATGTGAAAAACTATCACTAACATCATAATAGCATCATCCGCTATCTTTGGAGCTACAAGTTCTTTAACAAACGCTATCAAAGGTTGCCGGGGTAAAAGCCGGCATTAAAAGGGAACCATGTGCAAATCATGGGCTGACGTGCAACTGTGAAGTAGTGAGTGGTGAATAGTGAGTTGTCAATAGTGAATAGTCAATGAATAATGGTGAGTTAAGTCGCGCCATCCACTGACTAATGACTAATGACCATTGACTAATGACCATTGACCACCAGCCAGACACCTGCCAGGATAGCTTGTCAAGACTTTCACGCATAAAGTGTTGGCAAAAGCCCTGTTCCGCGCTTCCGTAAACGCGCCTGGTTCATCGTCTTTTGTCGGCTCTAATAAAAAATGACAAAGCATGAAACAGGAAAACGAAGTACTACTACGCGAGAACAAGGATCGGTTTGTGATCCTGCCCATCAACTATCCCCGCATCTGGGAGATGTACAAAAAACATGAAGCCAGCTTTTGGACTGCCGAAGAGATCGATCTGTCGGATGATCTGAAGCATTGGGAAAATTTAAACAGCGGCGAAAAACACTTTATATCGCACGTGCTGGCATTTTTTGCCGCCAGCGATGGCATTGTGAACGAGAACCTTGCTGTCAACTTTATGAGCGAGGTGCAGGTACCCGAGGCACGCTGTTTTTATGGTTTCCAGATCATGATGGAGAATATCCACTCGGAAACTTACGCGTTATTAATAGACACCTACATCAAAGATCCTGTTGAAAAAGACCGCCTGTTTCATGCTATTGACACTGTTCCGGCAGTAAAGAAAAAAGCCGAATGGGCCCTGCGCTGGATAGAGAATGGTAGTTTTGCCGAACGACTGGTAGCTTTTGCTGCGGTAGAGGGTATCTTCTTCTCAGGTAGCTTCTGCTCGATCTTCTGGATGAAAAAACGTGGATTGATGCCTGGATTGACTTTCAGCAATGAGCTGATTTCGCGTGATGAAGGGTTACACTGTGAATTTGCCTGTTTGTTGTACAGCATGCTCAGCCAGAAACTCAGCAAGCAGGAAGTTAACCATATCATCACTGATGCGGTAGATATAGAAAAAGAATTTATAACGGAAGCGCTGCCTGTAAACCTGATCGGCATGAATGCTAAGCTGATGAGCCAGTATATCGAATTCGTAGCTGACAGATGGTTGGTTGAGTTGGGATATGATAAAGTTTACAATGCAACCAATCCATTTGATTTTATGGAGATGATATCCCTGCAAGGCAAAACCAACTTTTTTGAGAAGAGAGTCGGCGACTACCAGAAAAGTGGAGTGCTAAACACAACAGAATCAAAGGCTTTCACGCTCGACGAAGATTTCTAATTAACCTCTAATCGCTAACCTCTAATCTCCAGACACCATGTACGTAATAAAAAGAGACGGGAAAAAAGAACCCGTAAAATTTGATAAAATAACAGCACGCATCGAAAAGCTGTGCTATGGTTTAAACCCTGCATTGGTTGACCCGATTGACGTTGCCAAAAAGGTAATTGAAGGTTTGTATGATGGAGTAACCACTTCCGAGCTGGATAACCTGGCAGCTGAAACGGCAGCATCCTTAACTACCAAACACCCGGACTATGCTTTGCTGGCATCGCGTATAGCAGTATCTAATCTTCATAAAAATACCATCAAGTCATTCTCGGAAACTATGAGGAGATTGCATGGATATATCGACCTGAAAGCAGGTAAAAGCGCATCATTAATTGCTGATGATGTTTGGGAAGTGATCGAGAAGAATGCAGAAGTATTGGACAGCACCATCATATACGACCGTGACTTCGGGTTTGATTACTTCGGTTTCAAAACGTTGGAAAAATCGTACCTGTTAAAACTCGATGGTAAGATTGCCGAGCGCCCTCAGCATTTGTTTATGCGGGTATCTGTAGGAATCCACAAACACGATATCGACAGCGTTATCAAAACCTACAACCTGATGAGCGAGCGCTGGTTTACTCATGCTACTCCAACGCTGTTCAACGCAGGTACACCAAAACCGCAAATGTCATCATGCTTCTTGCTAACTATGAAGGATGACAGCATCGACGGTATTTATGATACATTGAAACAAACAGCCAAAATATCGCAAAGTGCAGGTGGTATTGGTTTGAGCATACATAATGTACGTGCAACTGGTTCCTACATCAGCGGAACTAACGGTACCAGTAATGGCATTATTCCGATGCTGAAGGTATTTAATGACACCGCACGTTATGTAGACCAGGGTGGGGGTAAACGTAAAGGAGCATTTGCCATTTACCTGGAACCCTGGCATGCAGATATTTTTGAATTTTTAGATCTGCGCAAAAATCACGGTAAGGAAGAAATGCGTGCACGCGACTTATTCTATGCCCTTTGGGTATCCGACCTGTTTATGAAAAGGGTAGAGGCTAATGAAGATTGGAGCCTGTTTTGCCCTCACGAAGCGCCGGGACTGGCAGATTGCTTTGGAGCAGAATTTGAAGCTTTATACACTCAGTACGAAAGTGAAGGTCGTGCACGTAAAACCGTAAAAGCGCAGGACTTGTGGTTTGCGGTATTGGATGCACAGGTGGAAACAGGTACACCGTACCTGTTGTACAAGGATGCTGCCAACAGCAAATCCAATCAACAAAATTTAGGAACGATTAAGAGCTCGAACCTGTGCACCGAGATCATGGAGTATACGTCTGAAAAAGAAGTGGCGGTGTGTAACCTGGCTTCGCTGGCATTACCGAGATATGTGATCAACGGTGTATTCGATCATCAAAAATTATATGAGGTTACTTACCAGGTTACCTTTAACCTGAACCGCATCATCGACAATAATTATTATCCGGTTGAAGAGGCACGTTACTCAAACCTGCGCCATCGTCCTATAGGGTTAGGTGTACAGGGATTAGCGGATGCATTTATCCTGCTGCGCTTGCCATTTGAAAGCGAAGAAGCAAAGCAGCTGAACAAAGAGATATTTGAGACGATCTATTTCGCAGCGATGACGGCCTCAAAGGACCTCGCTATAAAAGAAGGTGCGTATGAAACTTTCAAGGGTTCGCCATTATCGAAAGGCCAGTTCCAGTTTGATTTGTGGAACGTAAAACCGGATAGCGGTCGTTGGGATTGGGAAAACCTACGTTTGGATGTGATGAACCATGGTGTACGTAACTCGTTATTGGTGGCGCCAATGCCTACCGCATCTACCTCACAGATATTGGGTAACAATGAGTGCTTCGAGCCTTATACTTCGAACATTTACACCCGCAGGGTATTGAGCGGTGAGTTTATCATCGTCAATAAATTCCTGCTGCGCGATTTAGTTAATCTTGGCTTGTGGAACACTACCATGAAAGATAAGATCATAAGCGCCAATGGTTCGATACAAGAGATTGACGAAATACCACAGGAACTGAAAGATCTGTACAAAACCGTTTGGGAGATCAAGATGCGTAACATCATTGATATGGCAGCCGATAGAGGCGCTTATATCTGCCAGTCGCAATCGCTGAACTTGTTTATAAACGCACCAAACGCATCTAAACTAACCTCGATGCACTTCTACGCATGGAAGAAAGGATTAAAAACAGGTATGTATTACCTGCGTACGCAAGCAGCTTCACAAGCAGTGAAATTTACCGTTGAGAACCAGGGCGGCAAAAACATGGAGCCGGTGATCCCGGATCATGTAGAGCAAGTGGCCGACGAGATTCCAGCCGGGCCAAGCTGCTCGATGGAAGAGGGCTGCGTGACGTGCTCTGCCTAGACAATATTTGTAGAGACGCGATGCGTCGCGTCTCTACATTTGCTAGTTTTGACAAATGATCCATCAAAAGCACGAAATAGTTCGCTGTGAGCGATGCCAGTCGCCGTTTGAATGTAAGGCCAATTCATTCACCAAATGCCAGTGCACTACCGTGCCGTTGACGCTGAACGAAACACAGTATATCGGTGAGCAATTTGATGGATGTCTGTGCGCAAAATGCCTGCTGGAGTTGCAGCAAGAGTATATTGCTTTGTTAAAAACATAAAACATTGCCTATATTTAGCCCGTATAAAACCAAAACTTATACTGACTAATATCTTATCACGAATGTCTTATCTTTCTTATTTGTTATCAGGAAATGTTCAAAAGTGGCTTTTCCTGATCTGTTTCATTATCCCCATTTTTTTTACATCAACAGCCAAGGCACAGGGCAGCTACGATTCGAAATATGGAATATCCATTGGAACTGATTATGATGTTCCTGTAGGGAATTTTTCATACACTTTTAAGCCGACCATGAATTACAATCTGTCTTTTCTTATGACTTCAGGCAGCCTTACCGGGAGTGTGAATTTCGGTTATCATAATTACAAAGCCAAACAGGATACTTTTTACTACCAGGTGATCTACACAGAAGACGGTAGAGATCATTTAGACTATGGCAGCGTTCACTATGAAAACTTCCCGGTTTATTCAATTTACTTAGGGTTAGTTTACAATCTTGAATTATCTGAACAGTTAAAAATTTATGCAGGGGCCAACCTGGGAGCCTACTACACGCATTTCGTGTTCCAGGCAAAGGATGTGCAGGGTGGTTCAAATACGGATCTTCACGAGCGGGATTTATATATCGCTCCCCGCTTAGGACTTACTTATTCGCTGGCAAACAATATTGGAATAGGGATGGAGGGCAAATACAACTTTTTTGCACCCACAGGAGATAGCCGGTATAGCGACCGGGTTGGTACCTTATACAATTCCTATTCGGTCGGAGTTAGGTTGATTTACAATTTTTAATCGTTAAGACATGAAAAGAATATTTTATAGCCTGATCGTTGTAATCACTTTGCTGGCTTTTGGATGTCAAAAAGATCCATATCCCTATATTTCAAAAGAAGACACCAAGAAAATAGATAGTGCTATTCACCCGGCTATTAAAAATGCGGCCTTTATTTATCAAAACAATGTTTATTATGTCCCTGATTTTGATAAGCCGGTAATACAGATAACCTCAGACGGTAGCGCCGTTAAGTTGATCAAAATGTCTCACGACCATAGCAAATTTGCTTACATGGACATTTTGAACAACATCATAGTGGTAGATAATAAGGGCAACAACATCGCAACTTTATCTCAATATAAGCAAGCAAAATGTTTTGACTGGAGTCCGGACGATAAAACACTCTATATTCTAAATGGCAACACGATGGCCTATTTCGGCCCTGATATGAATCTGCCGGCATTTACTCATCCGGGATTGCCAACTGTGTTTGGAATGGAGGTTTTGTGTGCAGCGGTATCTACGCAAGGCGATTTTGCTTACATCTATCATGCCAACCTGATTGATGGGGATAAATATGAGTTGTTTATTGTTCCTGCCAATGGTGGGCAAATAGTCAGTTATTCAGATTCGGACGTCAGCTATGACGCTATGATTTACGTAAACTTTACAGCTAACACTACAGATTTTGTTGTTGGCTATGGATACCCTAACGGGCAGCTGACAAATGTGTCGTTCTTCCAGGACCTCCATAACTACCCAACTGTGACACATGGCGGAACTGCTACAGCTACCCCTGTATATAATAGTACATTAAATTACATGGTTGGTGGTGCAACTAATAAAACTACAAATGCTATAGCACCGGCAGCGATATATCTTGGCGATCCTCCTGAAATTGTAGGTGAAAATGTGCCAACAAGCAAAATATTAACCCAATACAGTTCATCCGGCGGTAACATATATACCGACTGGAAATAAGAAATAGGTTCACAAGGGCTATTTAAGTGGCTGCTTCTTTAGTACATTTATCAGCTTAAATCGAGACTGCAGGTGAATATTGAAAAGTAATGCGGGTAAACTGTTAGTGATATGTCGACATTTTTTTTGCAAATACATTGCGAGTTTGATGACTTTTATTCTACGGTGATAGAGGACGATGGCCGTGTTGCTTACGCCTATTTATGTGAAGGAGAGGATATCATAGGCGATGTTTGGCTCTATAATCAACAACAAGCTCCCGCAACGTCTTTCTGGCGGGAGGAGGATATGCCCTTTTTAAATCCAACAGAATACCTGGCCAAAGATGCCGCCATAAAGCCGATAATCAATGAAAACGAAGTAAGATGTGAATGGACAGAATCTAAAGATGATGGATTAGTAGAGGTTGGTATTTATATCCGCGATAAATTTATAGCTTCTATAACATCGGGTTCCAAGCCTGGTTGGTCGGTACTGGTGATAAAAGATGGGCCGCTGGCGTTGATCTATTAATTGTTTCTTTCCGACTTAACTGACTTTTCCGACTTTCCGACTAAATAAGTATCTTCGACCCCCGAAATCATTTACAAGACAATGAAATTATTAGAAGGAAAAACAGCACTCATTACCGGAGCATCAAAAGGTATAGGCCGTAAAATAGCTGAAAAGTTTGCCGAGCATGGCGCCAATGTAGCATTTACTTACTTATCGTCTGTTGAAAAAGGACAGGCTTTGGAGCAGGAATTGCAAAGCTTCGGCACTAAAGTAAAAGGCTATCGTTCTGATGCTTCCAAATTTGATGAGGCTGATAAGCTGATCAATGACATTGTAGCTGATTTCGGGACCCTGCATATTGTGGTAAACAATGCCGGTATCACCAAAGACGGTCTGCTGATGCGCATGACCGAGGAGCAATGGGACGAGGTACTGGATGTGAACCTGAAATCCATCTTCAATGTAACCAAAGCTGCATCCAAGATCATGATGAAAAACCGCGAAGGCGTGTTCATCAATATGAGCTCGGTAGTAGGTGTTAATGGCAATGCAGGCCAATCAAACTATGCTGCTTCTAAGGCTGGTATTATCGGCTTCTCTAAATCTATAGCCAAAGAATTAGGCTCGCGCAATATCCGCACCAACGTGGTAGCGCCGGGCTTTATTAAAACTGAAATGACCGAAGTACTCGACCCGAAAGTGGTTGAGGGCTGGGCAGCGGCGATCCCGCTTAAACGTGGCGGCGAGACTGCGGACGTAGCCAATGCCTGCGTATTCCTGGCATCAGACATGGCTGCTTATATCACCGGTCAGGTTATTCCTGTTGATGGCGGAATGTTATAGAGAGATTTCGGATTTCGAATTTTCATTTTCGGATTTAAACATTTGACAAAATGACAAGAATTGGGAGAATTAACTATTTGATGTTAATCGCTGTTTTCTTGTTATTTTTTGTTTTTAGTGCCGGTATTGCTAAACCCCAACCTCAAGATCAGCAATGGGAGGTTAGCGTATCTGTTAAAAAGAAGCAGAAGCATTATCTCGATATTTTAAAGAGCGATCAAGTAGTAAAGTCATTTAGTGTTGACAAGCTAAGTCAAATGGACGAATTTGATCACATTGATGATGTTAAAATATTAACCCATAAAAAGGTAAATGGTGTCTACTACATTTTATTTTGGTATGAATATCGATCAAACCCATCAGCAAAACCTGGACGAGGCTTTTGTGGGGCAGGGTATGAAGAATTCGTGGCGTCATTACAGTTGAATAATGATTTTAATGTATTAAAATTTAAACCCGAACAGGTTTCCAGTTGTATTAAAAGCTTGGACAAAGTTTATAAGTACAATAAACACCATCCAGAATATGGATTTCGAATTACCGATAGACCTCCCGGATCCTGATAAAACATTCACAATAATTTTGCATTTTGCACACTAACGTAAAACGTATTACGTCATACGTACAACGTAAACCATATGCAGCTTTTATTTTCAGTAACATGGGGAACAGTTTCGGGGTGGTGGACACCGGTTTGCCTGCTGCTGGGTTTGCTGTATGGCTGGTTGATGTACCGTCAGCCCGTAAGTTTAGGTAAGCGTGCACGGTATGGCTTGTTTGCTGCGCGATCTTTAGCTGTATTCCTGCTTTCGTTTTTATTGATCTCACCTTTGATACGGTCTGTGGCTTATAATCCGCAGAAACCGTTGATATTGGTTGCACAGGATAATTCGGAGTCGATAAAATTATTCGGGCAAAATCAAAACGATAAAGACTTTACGGGAGCACTCTCACAATTAAAGCAACAATTAGGCGATCAGTACGATGTGCGGGAGTTCAATTTCAGCAGTGATCTGAAGGATGGATTGTCTGATAAGTTCAACGGCAAGCAAACCAATATTTCAACAGCTATTCACCAACTGAATGAGCGTTACGTGAATCAGAACATCGGCGCTTTAGTGTTGGCTACCGATGGCCTATACAACCAGGGCAGCGATCCGCGCTACGAAGCGAAAAACCTGAAGACAAGCATCTACACTATTGCCCTGGGCGATACAGTAGCTAAGCGCGACCTGCTGATTGGCAATGTCAACTACAATAAAACCGCCTACCTCGGAAATGATTTCGAGACGCAAGTATTAGCCGAAGCTTTCCAGGCTAAAGGTGAAAATATCCGCCTAACGGTTGACGAGGACGGCAAGCAGGTATTTTCTCAAACAGATGCCGTTACATCTAACAACTTCCGGAAGACTATCCCAATAAAATTAAATGCCGATAAAAAAGGGACACGGAAGTTCACGATCAACATTGCCCCGGTAAAAAACGAGATATCGACACAAAACAATACCGAAACCATTTATGTAGATGTGCTGGATGCGCGGCAAAAGATACTGCTGTTGTACAATGGCCCGCACCCGGATATTAGCGTTATTAAGCAATCGATAGAAAGCAATAGAAACTATGAGGTAAAAACCAGTTTGTTGAGTGATCTGCCAAAGTTGAAACTAAGCGATTACAGTCTTATTATTCTATACCAGGCAGCCAGCAACAGCTTAGGTGAACTACAAAGCTTTATCGCCAAAAGCAAAGTGCCGGTTTGGTACATTGCCGGTGCGCAGACCGATCTGTTGCAACTGAATAGCGAACAGAAACAAGTGCAGATCAATTCTGGTCGCAACGAAATGCAGGAGGTTTTTGCGCAGCCAGTGCAGGAGTTCTCGTTATTTACCTTGTCTGATTCTACCAAAAATAAAATAAGCAAACTACCACCACTACTGGCGCCTTATGGTAATTACAGTAGCAATGGCACCGGGCAGGTATTATTCAAGCAACGAATAGGTGAGGTATCTACACCTTTTCCACTTTTATCTTTTAGCGATGAAAATGGTCGTAGAACGGCAGTACTGAATGGAGAAGGTATTTGGCGCTGGTCGTTATCGGAATATAATACATATGGCAGCCATGTGGCTTTGGAAGAACTGTTCGGTCAGGCAGTACAATATCTGACGGCTAACAGCAATCATCAGCGTTTGCGGGTTTATGCTGCCAAAAATGTGTTTGATGAGGGTGAGAATGTTATCCTGAATGCTGAATTGTATAATCAGGCGCTTGAACTGGTAAATACGCCGGATATCCGTATCGAACTGAAAAGCCGTGCCGGAAAAACTTACAGCTTCCTGTTTTCACGAAACGGGCAAAGCTACCAACTGGATGCCGGGACTTTGCCTGTGGATGAATACAGCTATTCTGCGTCAACCAGGCTGGGTAATGAGACCTTCACTGCTACCGGACAGCTTACCGTCAAACCATTGAATTTGGAAACCCGCCAAAGTGCCGCGGATCATCAGTTGCTATCTGATCTGGCTAAACAATCAGGCGGACTGATGCTGCCACCTTCACAAATCGGCCAGCTTGCTGACCTGATAAAGAAGAATGAGAATGTCAAAACCGTGGTTTATGAGGATAAACGCTACAGCGACCTGATCGATCTGAAGTGGGTATTTGTTTTGATTGTAGCGCTGTTAAGTATAGAGTGGTTTGTCCGCAAACGGGAAGGAGAAGTATGACGGTTAATATCTCATCGGTCATAGAGATCTCCGGAACGATAGCGTTTACTATTTCGGGTGCATTTTCGGCTATGCAAAAACGGCTGGATGTCTTCGGCGTACTTATTATGGGTTTTGTAACAGCCATAGGTGGAGGCACCATCCGGGATGTACTAATTGGATATACGCCTGTTACATGGATGCGTGATTATGAAACGTCACTGATCATTCTCGGTACAGGCATCGCCACTATCTTTTTCAAAAAATATATTAAAACCTTTAAAACGACCCTGTTTTTGTTCGATGCACTTGGCTTAGGCCTGTTTACTATTATCGGTATACAAAAAGGAATAAATGCCGGATTAAATCCGGGTGTTTGTGTCGCTTTGGGGACAATAACCGGCTGCTTTGGCGGTGTGCTTCGCGATATATTATTGAACAATATCCCGTTGATATTTCAAAAGGAGATTTATGCTACAGCATGTATTATCGGCGGGACATTATATGTCTTGTTGCTCAATCATATGGATACAGATGTTGTGGAGTTATTGGCCGTAGCTGTTGTATGCGCTATCCGCATCATCGCTGTGAAATATAAATTATCGTTGCCTAAGTTTTATGCGTAGTTAGAGGTCGGAATTCAGATGTCGGAAGTCAGAGATCGGAAATCTGAAGTCGAAATTTCAGAAATAAGAAGTCTGACAATTACTACGATTTCCAGTTTTGGTGAAGTTTGAATAGTTTGGAACCGATTATCTCCGCGTCTTCCATCAATTTACTGTGCTCTTCAATATTAATGTATTTGCACTGTAACGCAAATTGTAACCAGGATTTAGTCTCTTGAAGAGAACCCATTGAATAAACTAAGAATTTTTTAAATTCTCCCTCATAGGTCCGCCTTCCCCAGCCTTCAGCAATATTGGCGCAGATTGACCGCGAAGAATCGACTATTTGACTCGTCAATGAATAGGTTTCTGATTTCGGAAAAGTTCGGGTCAAAACGAATATGTTCATGGCATATTCATTGCCGATGCGATAAACGTCCAGGTCGAAGAAGGTCTTGATCATATACAAATAAAAAGAGACGCCCACGCATCTCTTAATTCTGATAATAAAATAGTTCTGACTTCAGATCTCTGACTTCCGACCTCTTTCAATCCTTCTTCTCTTTCACAATCACAAAAACGTCCTCATTCTCTTTCTTCATAAGGTACTTTTCGCGGGCGAATTTTTCGAGCTTTTGTTTGTTGGAAGTAAGTTCATCCAGATCCTGATGAACTTTGGCAGATTCTTTTTGGTAAAAATCGCGCTCCTGCTGCAGTTTGCTTACTTGCTGATGGTATTCCCATTGCGAAAACAGATCGTTACGGTCGAAGAAAACCATCCAAACAAGGAATATGGAAGAAACCAGGAAATATTTATTTCTGAAGAGATTTAAGAAGCGCTTCATCCCAATCGCGTAATTTTCGTTTAAAGCTATTTAATTTATTTGAATGGTGCAAAAAAAATGTCATTGCGAGGATACGAAGCAATCGCATGCTATGCAGGGCGAAAATGCATAGTTCGCGATTGCCACACTACGTTCGCAATGACAGTTGTGGACTATCTTCTATTCCCCCGGGATTTATTCCCGCCAAACCTTCTCTTACCATCCCGGTGTCCCGGAGTACCCCCATGGCGTTGGCTCGATGCAGGTCTCTGTCCGTTTTGCCCAATTTGTTTGGTCAATTCCTGCTTACGCACAATAGCAGCCGCATTCATTGGATAAGGGTGTTCTTCGGTTACCGGAATAGATTTGCCGATGAGTTTATGAATATCCCTGATGTATTCCATTTCTTCTTCATCGCAGAAAGAAAAGGCAATGCCATCAGCCCCGGCGCGGCCTGTACGACCGATACGGTGTACATAAGTCTCAGGGATGTTCGGTATTTCGTAATTAATTACGTGGGTCAGCTCATCAATATCAATACCGCGTGCAGCAATATCCGTGGCAATCAGCACCCGCGTTGTGCGGTTCTTAAAGTTGGTTAATGCCCGCTGACGGGCATTTTGCGATTTATTGCCGTGAATTGCCTCGGCAGTGATGCCAACCCTGTTCAGGTCTTTTACCACCCTGTCAGCCCCATGCTTGGTGCGGGTAAATACCAACGCAGTCTTTATAGACTTATCACCAAGCAAATGGATCAGCAATGATTTCTTGTTATTCTTCTCTACATAATAAAGCGTCTGCTGAATGGTATCCGCAGTAGATGATACCGGTGTAACTTCTACTTTTTCAGGGTTCTTCAGTATGGTATCGGCCAGTTGTTGGATTTCTTTTGGCATTGTAGCCGAGAAAAACAACGTTTGTCTTTTAGCCGGAACTTTAGCGATCACCTTTTTCACATCGTTCACAAAGCCCATATCCAGCATGCGGTCGGCTTCGTCGAGCACCAGCATTTTGATATGGTCCAATCTGACGTAACCTTGATTCATCAGGTCGAGCAGGCGACCGGGAGTAGCAGTCAGTATGTCGACCCCACGACGCAAAGCATCTACCTGTGGATTTTGCGATACCCCGCCGAAGATCACCAAATGCTTTAGTCCCGTATGCCGACCATAAGCCGCAAAGCTTTCATCAATTTGTATGGCGAGCTCGCGGGTTGGGGTTAGTATAATAGCTTTAATGGTCTTTTGTTCCTTGTGCTGAAGCCTGTCCTGGTACAGCAACTGCAAAATTGGTATAGCAAAGGCTGCCGTTTTACCTGTGCCCGTTTGTGCACAGCCTAACAAATCTTTTTGTTGTAATAATATCGGTATGGCTTGTGCCTGAATAGGCGTAGGGGTGGTATATCCCTCTGTTTTTAAGGCCCTGAGGATAGGCTCAATTATTTTTAAATCTTGAAATAACATGTAATGTATCTAATGTAAAATGCTAACGCGAATGCATAAGCGGATCTGAAGAGTCTCGTCTGAAATGATCAAAACCGTAAGCGAACGGGTACTATTGGCGGCAAAGGTACGCTTTTTTATTGAGGTTGAGGCGTTGGTGATTAGTTAACCAGAAATCAGAGATCAGGTACAGGGGGAAATACACTAACCCGTGTGTCCGTCCGTTTTCTAAGCCCATACCTATAGAATAAAACGGACACCCCAAATTCCCTCCTCGGGGAGGGGTGCGGCTGGATGTGACGTGGCAGGGAGGGGTTTCTACGCCATGCTGTAGAACACACACCTGCCCCTCTCAAGAGGGGAACCGACCCTCAGGTTTTGCTTTCTATCGCGTCTATCATCGATTTTATTCTTCGCTCGGCTTCGGCCTTGGTTATCCCATTATAATAATCGTAAACAAAGGGATGGTCGAAGTTTTCATGAGGTACGATCTCTGGCCGTTGGTGGCCCGTTCTGGTAAAAACGGTTGTTGGTATACTGTCATTAAAGTCATAATCCGGGAGATCATTGCATAACCATCCAAAATATTTCGTCTCATGATTTTCGTTGTCATAGTTGTCACTATAGTCCTGGAAACTTTTCTCGCTCAACGATACCCACAAACCATATTCAAGATCTTCGCAATGATCAATTACCTTTTGGGTTAAAGTACAGCGTATAAATCTATCGGTTCGCCCTGGATGATTAATGACACAAAAGTCACTATCTAACTCACCCAATTCTTTTTTTTCGTCATCAGAAAGGACATCGTAACTGATTGGTGAAATATAACTCAGAGCAGGCCATTCTTCATGTTCTTCTCCGCAACAGCTACATTTATATTTTATAGGTTCAGGCATTATATTGAATTATTGATTTACAAATATAATATTCCTTCCGTCCGTTTTCTAAGCCGGTACGCTTTTGGACAAAGCAGACAGTCTCTCCCCATTAATAAATCTTACCGACCATTTCAGGAAAAACAGCAATAACCCGATAGTGAGCATAATTAATCCATTGGTCAGGTAATATCCTATGTATGATTTAAAAAGCAAGCCGGGTTTAAGGAAAATGTGTTTTAAAAACTGCCATCCAAAAAGATCAAAGCGATTCAGGAAAAACCCCACCAGTAAAACAATAACGGAATTAAGCCAATACCACCTATGCTTTATAGAAAGGACCAGCGAGATGATAAACGCTGTTAAAACCCCGGCATCTTCGCCCAAACTAACCCAAATGGCATCGTAAAAGATTCTACGTTGAACGGCATTTGATCTAATGTCTTTTAATTCTTTAAAAATGTTTATATCATACAGAGCAGCAAGCTCCATGGACGCATAAATAAAAAACCAACAAGCTATTAAATGTACCAGCATCAGTCGCCAGTTTAGTTTGGATACGAATTGGGATAAGGTCATGTTAAGTGTTTTGATAAAGTAAATATAATAATTTACTGCTCTTCCGTCCGTCCGTTTTCTAAGCCCATACCCATGAAATAAAACGGACACCCCAAATTCCCTCCTCGGGGAGGGGTGCGGCTGGATGTGACGTGGCAGGGAGGGGTTTCTACGCCATGCTGTAGAATACACACACCTGCCCCTCTCAAAAGGGGAAGTCAATATAATGCTGATCGTCATACCCAACATAATCAAAATGCCTTGAAAATTATCCCGCTGATAATCAATAATTACCATTTTATTCTGTTAACGGGTATTTTATTTACTAATTTTTTTAGTATATTTGTTACGAACATAATCCCCACGGCTAATACCGTTCTTAAACAATCGCCGTCCGTTTTGTAAATACCTTATCAGCTTAGAAAACGGACGGACACACAACAAAACCATTTAGCAGGCTTTACCATCAAGGCAAAGTCAAAGCACATTCTACTTAGATAGGGCTATTAGGGGAGTATTTTTCTTTTGCGCAGCAAAGAAGTTGATTGAGTTAAGTGGTTGATTAAGTTGATTAGGTTAACTCAATCCAACTTAATCTAACTTAATCTAACTCAATCAACCTAATCAACCAACTCACTAACGGCGAAGCCTTCTTGAGTACCTTAAAAAACAAATTACTAACGAAAAATTCAATAGCTAAACCATGAACCAAAACCCAGGCAGTCCCTCAATCACTGCCGATCAACTCCGGGCTGATGCAGCCTACTGGCAAAACTACGCCAAACTACCCGAGGCAAAAGACAACTCATTACGGGTACGAACCTTTAACCAGATTATGAAAATTGCAAAAGAGCAGCCTATCCCCCAGATGCTTTTCGGTAAGTTCTGGTTCGAGGGCGAACTGTGTATACTATTCTCTGATAGTAATGCAGGCAAATCAATATTAGCAGTGCAAATTGGCAACAGCATTTGCAGTGGTAAAAGCATGGAACCTTTTGCTTTAGAAACCGAAGGACAAACCGTACTATACTGCGATTTTGAATTGGGCCCCAAGCAACTGGAAGCACGCTATACCCAAGACTGGGATCAGCATTACCAGTTTGCGGATAACTTTTACCGGGCAGATCTAAACCCTGATTTAGAACTACCCGAAGGCTTTGATTATGAAGAGTACCTTAATCACAGTATTGAAGATGCTATTATTACCACAGGTGCCAAAGTGATTATAATCGATAACATCACCTACATAGGTACCGAGAATGAGCAGGCAAAATTCGCACTGCCACTGATGAAGCAGCTTAAGGCATTAAAAAGTCATTACGGCTTAAGTATACTGGCATTGGCACATACGCCAAAACGCGATAAATCAAAACCGATTACCAGTAACGATTTGCAGGGCAGCCGTATGATGATGAACTTTTGTGATAGCTCATTTGCTATTGGCAGCAGCAATCAGCATAAAGACAGGCGGTACCTGAAGCAGATAAAGCAGCGCAATACCTCGCAGGAGTACGGCGAGGGCAACGTATGCGTGTTTGATATTACCAAGCCCCACAACTTTTTACAGTATGATTTTATTGGTTATGGTGATGAACGGCTGCATTTAAAAGATGCCAAAGAGCAAGCCAATGAAGAAAACACCGACAGGGCCATTGAGTTAAGGCAGCAAGGATTATCATTAAGGGAAATTGCGGCAGAGCTGGGTATCAGCTTCCAAAAGGTTGACAGGTTGCTTAAAGCAGCTATGTAAAGCCGGCGACAATTAACTATTCCGTCCGTCCGGTTTCCGGGCCGGGTATAAATCTACAAAATGGACATCATTCACCCGATGTTGCTTTAAAGCTTGTCCATTTTTATCCAAAGTACACAACCTAAAAAACGAACGGACAAACAACCTAAAACTTTGTCATTGCGAGCGTAGCGTGGCAACCGCATACTATACAGGGCGGCCATGCACAGTTCGCGATTGCTTAGTTCCCTGCCTGCGGCAGGCAGGCTCGCAATTGTAAGGGTTTAGTAATTCGACAATAGAATCAGGATTTATTATTGTTGTTTAGGGAGACCATATCTATAGGTTTTTTGCCGGCGATTCCTTGATGCGGTCT
>Ga0207704_10000176_pt1 | contig 33711 bp, 35 predicted proteins | sample KBSMisM12_FD_184308 | JGI IMG/M metagenome (GOLD analysis project Ga0207704, IMG submission 184308) | Miscanthus rhizosphere microbial communities from Kellogg Biological Station, Michigan, USA - KBS Miscanthus M1-2 (SPAdes) (version 2) | ecosystem: Host-associated > Plants > Roots >...
TCCGGGACTTGAATTATTGGGGGATTTGTAATCCCCGAATCGAATAAGTAAGGATGGTGTGCTTTATCCGCGGATTACAAATCCGCTAGTTTTTTAGTCCGGCATTGTAAATCCGGGCTAACGGGAGACTATATACTTGTTAGACCAAACTCTTATTTAGCAATATAACCTTTGGCAATAAAAGGTAAACGTATATTTGAATTAAATCCTACTCTTTTCACGAATAGGGTATCGTTATTTTGAGCCTTAAATATCGTATCTCTGACTCTGGCAACGTCAATAAATGAAAATTCATTTCCTGATGCGGAGGTAATAATTAATCTGTATATCCTATTGCCTACTTTTAAAGTGGTATAATGATCGCTATTCTTGTGCTCCTCTATTGAGAATGATAACTTTTCTATAGTCCCGCTAATCCTTGTATTATGCAAATCATTTTTTTGAGGACTTATCATTAAGGTTGAAATCGCAGTCAAAACATAGATATGGGCTTTTAACATAGTATTAATTATTTTGTACCTTTCGGCTTAGCCTCTTTCTTTTCAGCCGAACCAGGAGATTTGGCGATATGCTCACCTTTATGATGTTGTGGAATAGCTGTGATGCTTCCTTTAGGGTTTTCTTGGCTGATATAATGCTAATTTATGGATTTCTTTCTTTTTATTGGCTTTATAAATGCGAATACCATCAAAACAAATCCCCCTAATTGTAAGAAATATTTGTAATCATTTTGATACTGCGGAAAGAAGTTTGGAACCGCTATTATAACGAATCCAACAAAAAGGAATGTCTTATTATATATTTTCATTAACTAAGGCTCTTAGGTGAGTTAATAATTATACGTAACTTTTTCCTCCGTTGTCCGAAGTTATAAAATATTACTGTCCGGTTAAGATAGGATAAAAAAGAAAGGGAAGCTTTTAAAGACCTCCCTTTGTTGGTAGTTTTAAGTTACCACACAAAAAACACCAATGAACAAAAGTACCTTTTTTACCGGACAGTAATAGTCAAAGACTACGAACAGCATAGTCATGGTTGATTTAAGTCAGGAGACTTAAAGTTTAAGTCTACGCCCTGACTAATGACTATTGACCAACTAATGATTATGCTTCTTATGAATATCTTTCACCAAACACAGCTTCTTGATATCTTCCTTGCGGATAATGAAGGGGGCATATTTCAGCCTGTCGCCTACAAGTTCGGTGGTGTTGTCGCTGTGGGCAATCACTTCGTCGTCGTTATCACCGGCCAGCAGGCGTTTATACATGCGGTAGTCGCCCCACTCAATATAATACACCTCTCCGGGCAGAATTTTGGTGTCGTGAATCACTTTTAGCGCCACCCAGCAGCCGTTCTCCAGGTAAGGGTACATACTATGTCCCCAAACGGGCAGGGCAAAGTCGCAATCCTCAATACCGGGAAAGTTCATGTGACCGATGGGCGTCGTATCGTTAATATCCTTATATACCTCTACGCCCGATGCTGTTGCCACCACCTCATACATGGGTATGCCCTCAAAGCTGGCGGGAGCTGCAGCAGTATTTGCAATTGGTTTTGTATTTGTCAGGAAATTTTTGTATCTTTCTTTAAATATCTGAAGTTTGTCCGGATCGATGTTCTGGCGGCTCTTCATGATCTCGGTGATAGAGGCAGGCGAATTAAAGCCCAGCACTCTGGCAAGTTCCGCATTTCCGTTAAAAGCCTTCCCCCTGAGCTGATTATACAGGATTATAAATTCCAGTGTCTCAGGACGTATGCGTTTTACCTTATTGGTTTTTGATTGGTCTTGCATAAATGTTGAAAATTTTTCTTTATTTTATTTTGTAAATATACGGAATATTCTTGATATTTGCATTGTAATTCTTCCCGAAAGTACAACAAAATTTCGACAATTTAGTTTCTGCTTTACAGAGTTTACAGAGAAAAGATTACTAGTGAGTGGTGAGTAGTGAGCAGTGTATTTATATTGCGACTTGTGAACAATTAATAAGACCTATTGGCTATTCACCACTGACTATTGATCACTCACCACTCACAAACGCCAAACCAGTCATATTGTAACGATTAATTATTATGTACCTTATCTACTCCGCTCTGCGCGAACCTTCCGAGCCCCACGGGAACCATCCCGACTCTAATCCCGAAATCCTGTTACGCTACCAGGCCTACCTAAACGCCTGCAGCAAACACAGCACCTACATTGCCGAGATACAAAAGTATTTCCCCGGCTGGCAGCCGAAGTTTAGGTAAAATAGTCCATAGTCGATAGACCATGGTCAATGGTAACTAGCTTAAAACTGCTATGGACTATGGACCATCGTCTATGGACTCCTCACAAGTAAAAAAAGAACAAATGATAAAGCTAAACCAAAAATTAAAAGACGAACTGTGGTGGCTGGTGATCTCGGTAGATTACGACTACAGCCGCATTACCATCGCCGAACACGAGATTAACGGCGATGTGCTGTCCCTCTGGCTGGAGGATAAGCACGATTTTAAAAACTCGCTGGATGAATGCCTTCAGCTCGACATCAGCCTGAAGAACTTCGCCAAAATGATCAGGGCCGACAACCTGAACAGCTACGAAGGCACAAAACTGCACCCCAAAGGCAACTTCGCCTACAAAACCCGCATCGAAATCAGCGAACCCATTAAATGGTACCGCGAAGATGCCAGCACTACCGAACAGCAATGGGCACGGGAAGCTGCACTTAAGAATGTTTTAACCCAGTTAGTGGAGTCGGAAGTGAGAAGCGAGGAACCGGAGGCCGGAAGCCTTGAGTCAGAAGCCGGGGCTATCGACACAGATTATGAATGGAATTATGATGAATAATTTGGTAGGCATTATGCCAAATAGCATATTAAACATATTAAGCCGCCGTTATTACGAGGCGCAAGGCGGGTTGTGTGAGCCGCGCAATGACGCTTAAACCAAACACTGCCAACTGCCTGCTACTAACTGCAAACTAAAAATGGACGGATACACCCTTGCCGCACAATTACGAAGAACACGACGCAGGTACCGCCTGTCTGCCGCCTCACAAGCCTTATACTACGAACTGGTAGCTATAGCCAATGAGGAAGGATGGCCCGATACTTTCAAGTGTTCAAATGGAGAATTGTGTGCTGCATTATCAATGACAGAAAAACCTATGTTATTAGCGAGACAAGAACTAATCCAAAGTGGATTGATTTACTATAAAAGTGGAAGAAGCAGAAAAGCATTTAGTGACTATAGCTTTTTGACTACTGGAGAATTTCCATCCAATACACCATCCATCTCTCCATCCATTTCGACATCCATTGCTCCAGACTATAATAAACTAAAAGAAAAACCTAAACTAAAAAAAGTAGAAGGAGTAGTTACCTGTGATGCCGCATTTGAATTTTTTAAGTCGACAAAAAATAAGCGGCTGTTGATTGAAAAGCATAGTTTAACAGATGATGAACTGGAATATTATTTCCTGGTGTTTTATGATTCAAAGGTTGATCTGGGCGATCTGGATGGCAAGTCGTTAACCGAAATAGCCAGGAATTTTTACTATTGGCTGCCTAAACACCTCGGTGCTAACGTTATACGTAATACGTCGGACGTTATACGTGATCAGTCTAACGTAAAACGTACCACGTCAAACGTACAACCAATAAGAGGCGTTGCGGCAGCATTGCAGTTTACCGATGTGGTGATGCGGGAATAGGATTTGAATGCGGATGTTATGTTCTTATTGCTTTCCTAATGTTGCTTAGAGGGTCGTTTTGCGCAGGATGATCAACGATCAACCCATTGAGAAATTTGTTTTTACAATGTCCGCATTTATAGTTTGTTTGTTTTTGAAGAATGCCTTTTACTAAATAGTATATTCCGAAAACAAAAGATAGCGGAAGCGAAATTAAACCTCCGATTACACCAATGATTACAGGCGGGCCGAAATCCTCGTTCTCTATACCGTAAAATAGAAAAAAACAAAATAGAATGATAATAAGGCATACCGCCGATCTGAAAAAGAATTTACGTCGGCTTTGAACGTAGACATTATCGCTTTTGCATTTTGGACAATGTATTTTATTCATTGCAACAACATTTATGCTAAGGTATGGGGGTTTAACAAGATTATACGTTGCACTTTAGACGACATAAATCCTCAATAAACGTACAACCTAATACGTATAACGTAGAACATTCACGCCCTCAGACACCAAATAACGGCAATAACCAGTATCAGCACAGCAATAGTCCAGAAAATGTAGCGGACGGCAAGGCTATCGGTCCGGTAATCCGGGTTACGTTTATAGCGTTGGGTTTTCAGGTCCCAGATATATTCAGACACATCGGCATTTATACCCGGTTTTCGGTTTAAGTTGCTTCGGCTCGGCATCGTGATAATAAGGTTGACTAAAATAATTAAAATTTTAGTTGTATAACCATTTAGACGCAAAAGCAATGCCAAATGTTACTTGTTGATGTGATGAACTGCAATGGCGTTATCAAAATCGTGCTTACAGCTGCGGCAAAAGTAAGTGGTGTGTTTTTTCATTACGCCGAGTGCGATATAATAAACCGCCAGCACGATACTGATGCAGAACACTGTTTCGCTTGATATGATGAGCAGCATCAGCCACGCGTTCCAGTCGCCGGGCTTAAGCAGGGGTGTGCGGATAACCACATAGCCAAGCAGGATAAAGACAAAGCATACCACGGCCCACAAAAAATACCGCCGCCTGCTGTGGACGGTAATGTTTTCGCACTTGCATTTCGGGCACTGTAACTTTTCCATTACAAATCGGTGTATTTAAAGTTAAGTTTTTTTCCGGGGATAGTCAATAGTGAGTGGTGAGTAGTCATTAGTCCAGTCGCAAAGTTGACTCACCATTCACCATTCACTCACTCATTCATTCATTCACTCATTAAAAAATGTCAACCCTAACAACAAAATCCGAAAGTCAATTAACGCCAACCACCCTGCGCCATGCTCATAACTCCGAAATGTCCATCGGCTGGGCCGTCCTTAAGCAAAACCCTGTTCGCAAGGTGCCCAAGCGCGACGTATTCAACGCCGTGCTGGCCAGTGTGGCCAAAGCCTTTGCTGATATGAACGTAAAAAGCATCACCGCCACCGAACGCGACTACATGGTGAACGAGCTCACCGACAATATCATTGCCCGCTACCCTGCCATCCGCGTAAGCGAAATACCTGTTGCCATTGCACATGGCGTCCGCGGTAAATATGGCGAGTTTTTCGGGTTGAGCGTAGTAGCTTTTGAGCGCTTCATTGAACAATACTTGTTATCCGAGGATCGTGCCCGGGCGGTAAAGGAAGTCTTTCGTGATGAGCATGGCAGGCGCATTCCCTCGCGCGAAGAACAGTTCGCGACAGCAAAATCAAACGCTTTTATGGTATTGGAGCGCAAAAAATGCGGTCAGAGTTTTAGCAGCATAGCCGTTACGGTGTATGATTTTTTCGACCGGCTGGGCCTGCTGCAATTTACCAGCGACGAAAAATACGACATGATGGCCGACGCCTGCCGCGAACTGGTAAGCGAGCTCAAGTACAAACTGTTCAACGCCAGGGGCGTCGACCGCAACACCACCAAGCGCGACATTAAAGCCTACACCGCTGCCCTCACCGGAGGCGCACTTACCGACGAGCAGAACCAACACGTTATCCGCATATCCAAACGCCAGGCATTAGACGCTTTTTTGCAACAAGTACTGCTGGAAGATCTGGACCTGGAAAAGATGATGGAGGACAGGAAGCTGCGGTTTTGAGGTTAGACGTTTAATCTGATTTCCCTAAAATACCGTGAAAACACGGTGGAAAATATTCAATATTTAAAATTAAATTTATCTGGCAGTCAACGGATCTACTTAAATCTTAAGCCAATACACAATGAAACGACTGGTAGTATGCTGCGATGGTACCTGGGACAGGCCGGGTAAAAAGGATCAGGACGGGTATGTGGTGCGATCCAATGTGGAGAAAATACACAAAATAATTTCTGATACCGATATTTATGGCACTCAGCAGGTAAAACACTATGTGAATGGTGTGGGCGCCAACGGGAAATTGATCAGGAGAATTGTAAGCGGTGCTATTGGAAAGGGGCTTGATGACAATATTGAAAAGGGCTACCGGTTTCTGGCGGAGAACTTCGACCCGGGCGATGAGATTTATCTTTTGGGATTTAGCCGCGGTGCATACACTGCCCGCAGTCTGGCCGGATTGATCCGGAATTGCGGTGTATTAACCAAAGATAACCTGCACATGGTCAACAAGGCATTCAGCATATACCGCGACCGCTCGGATGCCACTCGTCCGGATAGCGAAAGTGCTAAGGAGTTTGTTAAAAATTATAGTCACCGCACGCATGTAAAATTTATCGGCGTGTGGGATACAGTAGGTTCACTTGGCTTGCCGCTCGGTTTTCTGGAGCTTTATAACCTGCGCAAATACAGTTTTCACGACGTACAATTGAGTAGTACTGTTGAATACGCGTATCATGCCATGGCGATAGATGAACGCCGGAAGCCCTTTAAGCCCACACTATGGCAACGAAGCAAAAATGCCGTTATAAAAGGCACAAAACAGCATGTAGAGCAGGTGTGGTTTATGGGTGTGCATTGCAATGTGGGTGGTGGCTATCATGACGAACGCCTGAGCGACATCACCCTGGAATGGATGATATCGAAAGCGCGCTTTGCAGATCTTGCCGTTAATGAAGGCATGGCCAAACCCAGCGATAGTTTCCCGGTATTCCTATGTCCTTCAATTGGTGGCAAAATATACAATTCGCAATCCTTTGGTTACCGGCTTTTGGGCAACTACATACGCCCGGTAGGGCTATATGACAGCTTTCACGAAGCGATAGATAAATCGGTAGCCCAACGTATGGAGGCAGACCAACGCTACGATCCGCCAAATATCCCGGACGGACTTGCAAATGATTGGCCCCCGCACAACTGAGCGCGACCTGGAAGCAATATATATAACTAAGCAGAATTGAGTATAAAACTCTAATCAATTTCTAATCCCGCGCTAATAATCGGTTACCTAATTTTACGCCATAAAGCATCGGGTCTCCCAAACTGGTGTTTTATGTGATAAGGTTTAGGTTTGGCCCCCGATCAGCGATTGAAACGGGGCCTCTTTTTTTTGTGGGTCAGTTAACCGGTCACTAATCACCGGTTAATTGATCACCAATCACGCCACTGGTTCGCAAAAAGTATTATCATAGCACCGCTTAAATCTTACGATGAAAAAATCACTACTCACTATTTGCATCGCAGCATTTACTGCGTGCGCATTTGCACAAACTGTTAGGTTTAGCTTCAAAGCTGGCGCTGATCTGGCAACGCTGCATTATTCAGACCTGGCTCCGCAGTTTAACGTTGGCGGCAGAGTTGGATAATTTTGACCAATGACTAAAATATCTCCCCGACATTAATAAACAACCCGTGCGAATCTTGCCGGCCAAAGCCATAGTCGATACTGATATTGGTGCGGGATACTTTGTTCAATTTAATACGTAAGCCTGGCCCTATAGCGGGCTGAATGGCTTGGAGTCGCGTCCCTGGTTCAGCAGAGAACGACTCTGCATTGAAAAATACTACCCCGCCCAGTAAACCATCGCGCGTAATACGGTATCGGTACTCAGTTTCGCCGTACACCATTTGTGCACCACGGAAGCGCCCCTGTATGTATCCCCTGCCCGCATTGGTGGATGCATCCCATAAGGTGGAGGGCAAATCGAGGTAAGGCGGTCTGCCGGCCAGTGTAAGCCAGTCGTATGACCAAAATGCCAGCACATTATGTGATGATTCGGGGAAGCGCACATACTTGCGTACATCCAGTATCAGCGAGCTCCAGGTAAAGGTGCTGCCCATGGTCTTCAGGTTCTGCCTGAACTCGTAGGTGGCATAAAAGCCCGATGCAGGATTGATGGGCGAATCGCGGTCGTCAAACTGCCCGTTCAGCGTAAAGCCCGATGAGGTAGAATGTGTCTTGGTCGATCGTCTTTTATAGATCAGGTAATCGGGTATGGTGCTGTTCTCCGTTGGGCCGATGGTAATGTCGGCATGGTAATCAATCATATATCCGCCGCCCATGTAAAAGTTGCCGGCAATGTGCCGCAGGGCAACTTCCGCAAAGCGGATATAATTATAACTCATTGGCGCCTGGTTCTCGATGTCCGAGTTGCTGCCCAATCCGAAAGTAGACTGCGGGTAGTGGTACAGCCTTATTTCTCCCACAAAATTATAGTTGTTGCTTTTGCTCCAGATACTCGACTGTATTGGCAACGTGATCTGTTTATTCTGTGTATAAGCGAGGCTGCTCACAAAAGTAGATACATTAGATTGCCGCGAAGTGCGGAAGGCCACATTGCCCGATATCAGCACCGCCAGCCGCGACTGCAGCGAATAGCCAAAAGCAGGTACTATCGATGCAACCGGGCGCAGTCCTACCGAGTCGCTCCTGTGGCTGGTCCAACGGGTATGAAATGTGGTTTGAATCAGATCGCGCAGGTCAGTCAACTTGCCGGTATCTGTGTGGACCTTTATGGTATCAGGCGTACTTACAAGGGCGATGTACTTATCGTTCTGGCCAAAAGCCGGGAATGACGATGCAACAACCAGTAGCAAAAGCAAAGCCTTTGCACCCAGGGCTTGTATATTTTGTGACTTCGGGACGATCGTTTCAGGGGTTTAAACGCTACGACCGCAAATAGCGCAATTAGTTTAATTTAAAATACCCTCCAAATGTTAAATGATCTTAAAAGACAAGATTGTTACATTGGGGGGAGTGGGTGATTGGATTGATTGAGTTGATTGAGTGTTTATCGCGCGTAGAGTCTACTCACCCCGAATGCTCCGCTAGCTAGCGGATGTTCGACCCTGTCTATGGCAAGCCATAAAGAGGGTAAAGGAAGAGAGAACCAAATATAAATCTCCCCTCTTTCCCGCTTGCGGAAGAGGGTGGTCCAGCGTAGCGATGACCGGGTGAGTCTATACGATTTGCTGCAACCAGATCACTATTATTTGAAAATCTTAATAATTCACTTGATATTTATTAACGGTACAGGTTAAGTCGTTTTTAATTTTGCACCAGAATTAAATTAGGAAAAAATGAGCGCAGATATACCAGACAAGGACATATTCGAGCGGGACAGGTCGGGAGAAGTCATACAGCTCAATGATCCGGGCTATGCGGAACTTTTTAAGGTAATTTTAAAGGCGATCAGGACTACAGCTAAGTTAAACACTATTGTTACCGACGATTTGGCGAAGATCAGGGATATTTTCAGCGAGCTGATAGGTAAAAAGGTGGATGATACATTCTTTATCATCCCTCCGTTTTATACTGATTTTGGGGAGAACATCAATATCGGTAAAAATGTATTTGTGAATCATGCCTGCACATTTATGGACAGGGGCGGCATCACCTTAGAAGATAATGTACTCATTGGCCCTAAAGTAAACCTGATCACTACCAATCATCCGCTCAACCCGTCAGAACGGCGGGCCACCATTTCGCACCCTATAGTTATCAGGAAAAACGCCTGGATAGGCGCCGCAGCAACTATACTGCCCGGCGTTACCATTGGTGAAAACTCGGTTGTCGCTGCCGGAGCGGTAGTCTCAAAAGATGTACCGCCAAATACCATTGTTGGCGGCGTTCCGGCAAAGATCATTAAAACTATCATTAGTTAAATTGCAGAAATAAACTTTCGGCAGCCCTTGCCGGATCAAGAGTTCAGTGTAGTATACTGGAGTAAATCTGCAGTTATAAAATACTGAAAATAAGTTGGTTGTGCCATAAAAAATCGTTAGCTTTAATAAAAACCTAAAGAGATGAAACTTTCAACCTACGCAATCATCATTACGATTCTGGCATTTGGCTTTGGCCTTGCTTTCGTAATCATCCCGGTCAAATTAATGGCATTTTATGGCATCGCGCTGGATGGTAACGCTATCTGGCTGGCACGTTATTTCGGGTGCTCCAATCTGTTTATAGGCATGATATTCTGGTCATACAGCAGTGTTTCGCCTGCCGCAAAATCGTGGCCCAAATTGCTGGTGTATTCTTTATTTTATGATATCATGCAATTAATCGTCACTGTAGCATCGCTCCTAAGCGGCGTGGGCAACAGTAACGGGTGGTCAACAGTTGCCCTGTTTGCGTTATTAGCAATAGGCTCGGTGTATTACCTGGGCGTATGCAACAGGGCACGGGCGCTACAGGCAATCTGAAAAAAACCTCTTTAAGTACAAATAACCATCTCATCCAGCTGAATGGTAATGGATATTTATTGCGAAATCAGCCTTTTTAAATGCCTCGCAAAACTGAAAGCCGCTTGGATGGCTACTTATTAAGTATTTCCAGCGCTTTCTCTTTTGCGGCGTCCTTGCCGTTTTGAATATCCTTGATAGTTGGTTTCACCGTAATATCCGGCATAATGCCTACGCCTACAAATTCCTTACCATCGGGATAGGAATCGTGCTTGCCGCATACACGTGCACTGCCGCCGCCGGGTAAGCTAAATGGCACCGGCTGACCTGTGCTGCCACCTGTTGGCATGCCGATCAGTTTTCCGCGTTTCATATAATCAAACGCAACGGTAAAGTCTTCGGCTGCAGAGAATGTCCTTGGACCTATCAGCACAATAACCGGCTTATCGTAAAATATTTTTCCATACGGGCGATAGGTGTCATTACCCAGGTTTTCCCAAAGAGGTTCTGCATTCGGCATTGATGTATATTGCAGCCTTTTAGATTGTGAGTCGGAAAAAGGTTTATCCGTTAATCGTTTCAGAATATCAAAACCAATACCTCCGCTACCGCCGCCATTATACCGGATGTCAATAATCAACCCTTTGGTTTTGGATATTTCTGCCGTACAAAGCGAGTCGAACTGCTTAACTATTTTGTCGTCCTCAAAATTATTGATGGTTAAATACCCGATGTTACCGATGGTTTGGTATTCCATTGTTTTCAGGCCCTTCACATCATGATACCCCGTGCGGGCAACGGTGCGGTTTGTTATTTTGCCCTTCCGGTCTTTGAACTCAAAAGCAATAGGTTTATTTTTTGGGCCTCCGAAGAGTTGGTAGGAAAACTCCCTGATCTCCATATCCTGCGGTGTAGAGCTGCTGGCATAGGGCCTCACATTCTTCTCAGCATAATCAATTACCGGCTCGCCATCTATCTTAGTCACCTCAAGCCCGGGTACGACGCCTGATTTGAGCAGACTGTCACTCAACACCTTAACCACAAAAACACGCCCTTCTATCAGCTCAGTACGGAACGGTGGCCGGCTGTAAAACTCCCCTGCCAACGAATCGGGCACATATACATTGGTATGCCCATCCTTTAGCTGCGCATAAAAATTGATCAGCACCTTATAGTACTCAGCAGTTGATTTGGTAGCCTGTACCTTCGGAATATAATCCAGGTAGGTTTGGTTCCAGTCGATATCCAGAAGCGCGAAGTTGACAAAGTTATATTTAGCCTGCGACCAAAGCAGCGACAGTCCAGCCACCTTCTCAGCGTCGGAAAGATTGGCCTTGTACGGAGTTTTAAGCGCAGTATTGTTCCAGAGTAAACTCTCCACTTTTAGCTTTTTAATGACGGCAAGGTAGCGTGGCTCCTTTTTTATTGCATCCAATGTTGGCTCTTTATCCAGCCAATCGGCTACATGGCTCGAACTTCCATTGGCATACATCTTTTCGATTGCATCCAGTGCCGGCTCTTTTTTGCCCAATAAGGCGTACCCGCTGGCAATGTCGCGCTCAACATCCGACCGGCGGTAGTATAAATAGGCATTCCCAGCTGCTAATTGCTTTATCGGCAAACTATCCATAAAGGCGATGGTATGCTCTAATATTTTTACGCCTTTGGTAACCTGCTCAGGGGTGCTTTTTACATCGAAAAGATCATCAGCTATATTTCTTTGAGATTGTATCCAATCGGCAGCTTCATTGCCTGTGTAGTTTTTTTGTGCAAATGCATTGAGACAAGCGAACAGAAAAATCGCGGAGAGTATAAATTTGTTTTTCATATAGGTTTGGTAAGAAAAGGATTAAGTAATTGTTGCTTATATCCCAAACATAATGAAAAAACCGATCTGATCGAGGTGACAATTTCATAAAAAAACAAATGCTCCATCGTCTCGCACGCAGGAGCATTTAACCTAAACCTTATCACATTTTTTTGTGAGGAGAGCAAGATAGAAAAAAATTCAGAATTTCTACAGAATTTTTAAATTTTTATACTGACTGAAAAAACTGTGCTATTTTCTTCCGGCAATTGGCTGTGTTTTATTAATATTCGTTTTCTACTTCAACTTATTCCAGTTATTTTCGTAAAAACAGCAATTATGCCAAATTGCAGGAACATTATCACAATTCAGTTGTAAGTGGAGATAGCTACGGCAGTATTTGAAAGGGGATAATGGATCCATGGAATACATTAGATGCATTGATTGGAACAAATGCATTTATAGAAGACATTTTTCAGGAACTACCAATAGGTATCGCGGTCAGTAAAATAAACGACCGCTTTGTTTATACCAATGCCCGTTTCAGCGAGGTACTTGGCTGGCCGCAATGTGAACTCAGCGATAAACAGGCACTTCTTCTAAAACTTTTCCCGGACAAGAACTACCGTCAAGCAATTGTAGCCAGAATGCAGGCTGATCTGAAATCCGGCAACGCATCGCTCATGAGATGGCCCTCTGTCGAAATCACAACAGGCTCGGGCGAGAGGCGGTTTATAAATGTTAAAAGCATCCCGGTAAGTGGCAAAGATTACACCATCACAACCGTTATGGATGTAACCGATGAGGTGTTAAAATCAAGAGCACTTGAAATTGCACGTAACGACCTGAAGAAAATAATGGATTCGTCTGCCGACATGATTTTTGCTATAGACACAGACGATACCATCATCAGCGTAAATGCTGCTTCAGAAAGCATCCTGGGCTATAAACCAGAGGAAATGATCGGAAAAAAGATTTTCGACTTCATCTATCCTCCCGACCGGGAGCAGAGCATACAGATAGCTAGTACGGTAAAAGCAGGGCTTAAGGTAACGAATGTAGAAAATCACTATTATCATAAAAATGGTTCGCTGGTGCCGTTACACTGGTCGGCCGTTGGTAATCCTGCCGAAAAGATACGCTACGGCATTGCACGCGACGCTACAGAGATAAAAAAAAGCAAAACAGCACTTATCGAATCCGAAAAGTTATATCGCTATCTGTTCGATAACAATCCGGTACCCATCGCTATCTGGGACTTTGAAACAAAGCGAATTATCGACGGCAACGAAGCAGCGGTTCGTAAATACGGTTATACAAAAGAAGAGTTTTTGCGGCTTAGTATACGTGATATACGCCCTCCTGAGGATCTGCCGCTCATTGACGAGGTTACCGGGTCAGAATATGCGTACTATCAAAATCAGCGGCATGTGTGGAGACATCTGAAAAAGAATGGCGAATTGATGTATATGGATATCAGGAGCGAGCTTATTAATTATAGCGGACGGCGCGCATCCATTGCTATTGCACAAGATATTACCGAAATAAAATACTACCAGGAACTTGACACGCTTGAAAAACAGATTCTTGAGTATAGTGCCCGTAATGAAAAACCGCTGAACGAGATCATCAGTTGCTATTTGCTGGGAATAGAGGCGCTTCATAAAGGCATTCGTTGTTCGGTACTCGAAAACCGGCGCGATAAATTATTTGGCCTTGCTGCACCTTCGTTACCTCCGGAGTTTTGGGAATTCCCGGAAGGGCTGCCCATTGCAAACCAGAACGGCACATGCGGAACGGCCGCATATTTAAAAGAAAAGGTAATAGTTTGTGACATGACTACCGCTCCCTGCTTGCAAGGCTTTCAGGATATAATTGTGCGGTACCCCATGAAAAGTTGTTGGTCGTACCCCGTTATCGACAGCAATAACGAGGTGCTTGCCACCTTCGCTATGTATTGTACCGATGAACGGGCACCCTCAAAGCAGGAAGAAAATACGATTGAACGGGCCACCCACCTTTTGCATATCATATTGGAAAACTACCGCCGCCACCGCGCCATAGAGGTGAGCAACGAGCGGTTTGAGTACGTGATGGAGGCTACTTTTGATGTAATATGGGATTGGAACCTGGAAACAAATGGAGTTTACTACTCCAATAACATGACTAAACTGTTTGGTCACCGCGCAGGCACCAGTTATGACAATCTTCCCTTTTTCTTTGAAAATGTCCACCCCGAGGACCGCGAACGCGTGGTATTGTATCCCGACCAGGTAAAGTATGGCAAAATGATACACTGGACACAGGAGTATCGTTTCCGCAAAGCAAACGGCGAATACGCCTACATACTCGACCGCGGCATTATCATTCGTGACGAGAACGGTATCGGCAAACGTATGATTGGCGCCATGCAGGATATCACCACACTGAAAAACCAGCACGAACGTCTCACCGAAATCGCGCTCATCAACTCACACGAGATACGAAGACCTATTGCCAGCATCCTCGGCTTAATGCAGTTGTTTAAAGATGTCAAAAATCAAAACCCCGATGAACAATTGCTGCAACACCTCGAATCAGCAACACAACAGCTGGATGATGTGATCAAACGCATCATCACCAAAACGGAAGATTTGTAGGCCATACGCTCTTATACCCTCCCCTGGTTTAAGAGTTCAGCGCAGCGCTCTTAAATCCAGCAGGAAAATGGAGGACTCTGTCCGGCTCCGCGTGCACACATTTGTTATATTTGCACAAAATACCTAAACATGGCTACAAGATATCGCTTTGGCGACGACGAACTTCCTCATTTCATCACTTTCTCAGTTATCAATTGGATAGATGTTTTTTCGAGGGAAGCATACAAACAGATTTTGGTTGAAAGTTTACAATACTGCATTGATAATAAAGGACTTCGTTTGCATGCCTGGGTGATTATGAGCAATCATGTACACCTGATAGCATCTGCTAAGCAGGGTTACCAACTGGTAAATGCCATAAGAGACCTGAAAAAGTTCACCAGCAGAAATATAATAGATGCTATAAACAGCAATATACAGGAAAGCCGGAAGGATTGGATGATTTGGATGTTTAAGCGTGCAGGGGAACGAAACGGGAATAACCACAACTACCAGTTTTGGCAACAAGATAATCACCCGGTTGAGCTGAGCACAAATGAAATGATGGATCAGCGATTAACTTACCTGCATGAAAACCCTGTTACAGCAGGTTATGTTTGGGAGCCTCAACATTATAAATACAGCAGCGCAATTGACTACTATGCTGAATGTGGTGGCTTGTTACCTGTTGAGTTATTGGTCTGAATGATATGCATTCTTCAAACCCGGACAGAGTCCTCCATCTTCCTGGTGGATTTAAGTCGCCCTGCGGAAGACTTAAACCAGTAAAAGGACTATTATGCTGAATGTGGTGGCTTGTTACCTGTTGAGTTATTGGTCTGAATGATATGTATTCTTCAAACCCGGACAGAGTCCTCCATTTTCCTGGTGGATTTAAGTCGCCCTTCGGAAGACTTAAACCAGTAAAAGAATCTAGTGGCTTGTTGCCTGTTGAGTTATTGGTCTGAAAGAGATGTTTTCTTCACACCCGGACAGAGTCCTCCATTTTCCTGGTGGATTTAAGTCACCCTTCGGAAGACTTAAACCAGTGGTGGACTTAAACCAGTGGCTTCGTAGCACACATTTATTATCTTTACCTTCATTCAATATCCTATGATAGCACATTTCCCATTTTTCCTGATGATGGTTGTCGCCATTATATTGATCATCATGCTGGCCGACAAGATAAAAGTTGCCTATCCGGTACTGCTTGTCGTGGCCGGATTGCTTATCAGCTTTATTCCCGGTATACCTGTGCTGCATGTAAACCCTTCGCTGATCTTCATCATCATCCTGCCGCCACTTTTATACGAAGGCGCCTGGGCAATATCATGGAAAGAACTTTGGCGCTGGCGGCGCATCATCTCCAGTTTCGCTTTTGTGGTGGTTTTCCTCACGGCCATGACGGTTGCTTTTGTGGTCAACAGAATCATCCCCGGTTTTTCATTGGCGTTGGGTTTCCTGCTTGGCGGTATCGTGTCTCCGCCGGATGCAGTAAGCGCGAGCGCTATTTTAAAATTTGTGAAGGTGCCCAAACGGATGTCGTCCATATTGGAAGGCGAAAGTTTGCTCAATGATGCTTCATCGCTTATTATTTTCCGTTTCTCGCTGATTGCCATTGGCACGGGTCAGTTTATCTGGTACCATGCGGCATTGAGTTTTTTGTGGATGCTGTTTGGCGGCATCGGCGTCGGTTTACTGGTGGGATGGATATTTATGAAAGGGCATAAGTACCTGCCAACCGATGTGAATATGGATATCATACTCACGCTCGTGACGCCCTACGTAATGTACATGACTGCCGAAGAAGTGCATAGCTCAGGCGTACTGGCCGTTGTGAGCGGGGGCTTATTCCTGTCGAACAAAAGGCATTACTTTTTAGGGAGCTCTTCGCGTTTGCGTGGTATCAACTTTTGGGAAAGCCTGGTGTTTCTGCTCAACGGGTTGGTATTTTTCCTGATAGGACTGGATCTGCCCGAAATTACTGCCGGCTTAAAACAGGAAGGCATCAGTTTTCAGGGTGCTATAGGCTATGGCTTACTGATAACCGGGGTATTGATTGTGGTGAGGATATTATCGGCATATGGTGCAGTGTTTGTTACACTCATTGCCCGCAACTTCATTAAAGTGGCCGACCCCAGGAATCCGGGCTATAAAGTCCCCCTTATTTTAGGGTGGACGGGCATGCGTGGCGTAGTTTCCCTTGCCGCAGCTTTATCCATACCAGTGCAGTTAGATAATGGTGCTGCATTTCCGCACCGCAACCTGATTTTGTTTATCACTTTTGTTGTGATATTAACCACGCTGCTGTTGCAGGGGCTCACACTCCCCTACCTGCTCAGGAAACTTGTACTGCCTACCTACGATGATTATTTACCCGACGATAAAGCCGAAGAAGTTATTAAAAGAGGCCTGGCCAAAAATGCCATCAAGCACCTCAATGAGAATTATAGCGATCACCTGGCCAATCATCCCCTGTTACAACAGATGATTGATAAATGGAACTCAAAAATAAACGAGGAACTCGATCCGCAAATCCCCGCCGAAAGCAAAAAGATATACCTTGATGTGATAGATCAGCAAAGAAAATGGTTGATAAGCCGCAACAATGTTGACGGCCATATTGACGAGGACATCATCCGCAAACACCTGCGGCAATTGGATTTGGAGGAGGAGAAGTTTAAGATAATATAAATCATCCTGATCCTCTAAACAAAGTAAAATAGGTCCTCTGAACAAAGTCGGTGCGCTATGCCCCCTCTACCTTTGTGTTATTAAAACAATCAAAAAATGACACAAAACAATTATCAGGGAGCATTGCAGAAACCGATAGGTTCTGGCTTCAACGCAAAATCAACAGCAAGCGATGTAATCAAAGGCATCAATCTTACCGGAAAAGTTGCCATTGTCACTGGCGGTTATGCCGGCATCGGCCTGGAAACCACCAAAGTACTTGCAGCCGCAGGCGCAACAGTTATTGTTCCGGCCAGGGACCTTGCAAAAGCAAAAAAGAATCTGGACGGTGTTGCCAATGTAGAGTTTGGTGTAATTGATCTGATGGATCCATCATCCATTGATGCCTTTGCACAAAATTTTATGGCATCAGGTCGGCCACTTCATCTGCTCATCAATAATGCGGGTATTATGTGGGTACCATTACGCAGGGATAGCCGTGGCATCGAATCGCAGTTAGCCACAAATTACCTCGGAGAGTTTCAGCTTGTTGCCAGGTTGTGGGATGCCCTTAAAATGGCCGATGGTGCACGGGTGATCAACGTATCTTCATTCGGGCATCAGATGGCACCATTCAATTTTGAAGATCCTAACTTTTTCCATCGTCAATATGATACCCTACAAGGTTATGGACAATCAAAAACCGCCAGTAATTTATTCGCTATGGAGTTAGACAATCGCGGCAAGGCGTTCGGTGTCAGGGCCTACTCGCTTCATCCTGGTGCCGTTATTGGCACCGACCTGGGCCGCGAAGAACCTATAGAATTATTTAAACAAATGGGTACGCACGATGCCAATGGTAACATTAAACCGGAGGTGGCTAAAAAGTTAAAAACAATACCGCAGGGTGCCGCTACTACAATTTGGTGCGCCACTAGTCCGTTGCTTAACGACATTGGCGGGGTTTATTGCGAAAATGCTGACATTGCTGAACTTGATCTGGGTAATATTGAGAACAGATTTGATGACCCTTCAACCTTAAGGGGCGTTCAACCCTATTCGCTTGACGAAGCAAACGCAAAACGTTTGTGGGATTTGACCGAGAAAATGACAGGTGTGAAGTTCCGGATTGATATCGATGTCACCAATCAAATAGTTTGATCATGAAAAGGTCAGTCAATAAGATCTTAGATAAAGTAGGCCTGAGCTTACCACGCGTAAATAGTACCGGCACAAATGCGAATGACATTGTGCCCGGTACCGCCGCGTTCAATTTTCCATCCGCTAATTCTTCAGTATTCATTGAATATTACGAAGCCTTATTGTGGATGAATGGAAATATGAGGCAACTGGAAGGATTAGTGGATTGGTTAATTTAATAATGTGCAATACTTATTATTTTTATACAAATGGAATACAAAGCCAAATATATAACGGATGATATCAAGCTTTCCTGCTATGAAGACAAGTTCTTTAAATCGGATATCATGTTTGAGCATCATATGCTGATATGGTTTATCTCCGGCGAAACGAAGATCGTACAGGCAGAAGGTACTTATTTATTCAAAGCCGGCGATATTTTCCTAATCCCCCGGAATCAGCTTGCTACTATTATTAATTACCCTAAAAATGGGTCGCCTCATAAAACAGTGGTAATGCACTTATCTACCGCGCGGCTCAGAGACTTTTACGCTAACCTAAATGTGAAGCCAAAAGCTTTTGCCTCGCAGAAGATACATACCTTTAACCACCATCCGCTGCTAAAAAGCTGCCTTGATTCGCTAATTCCGTATTTTGATATGCGGGACCTGCCAGAGAACATTGCGCATCTGAAGATTACAGAAGCGATCAGCATCCTGAGGGTGATAGATAAAGACATCGACAATATCCTGGCAAGTTTTGAAGAACCTGGCAAAATCGACCTGGCAGGCTATATGGAAAAGAATTTCATGTTCAACATGCCGATAGAAAAGTTTGGTTACCTGACGGGGCGAAGCATTACTACCTTTAAACGCGATTTTAAAAAAACCTTTGATACTACACCCCAAAAATGGCTCACTCAAAAGCGGCTCGAACTGGCACATTACCAACTTGTTGAAAAGCACATGAAAGCAACTGATGTTTGCTACGAAGTGGGATTCGAAAACTTATCGCACTTTTCTTTCGCCTTTAAAAAGCAGTTTGGCTATGCCCCTACAGAACTAACAGCACGAAGATAGCAGTCCATTGCCCTGCCCGACTATCCTCACTGCTTCACAAAGAGGGTTATTTTTTATCTTTTCCTTACCCTCTTTCTCTGCTTCGTTTTTGTTGGTGTTGTCAACAACAAACCACAGCTTGGGTTATTAACCCCGGGTAAATCCTCCGGCTTTTTATTTAAACAGCCTCTCTTGCATACTTCTGCTCCATTATAATTTAAAGGTTCAGCGCAGCACTCTTAGCCGTATTGTAAATCACGACCTTATTCGTATTCTAACCAGTTATTTTTCTCCGACTTCCGACATCCGACTTCCGACTTCCGACTTCCGACCTCCGACCTCCGACTTCCGACTTCCCTCTAAAACACCTCGCCCACTGTCAAAAACAAACCTTTTGAGCCCTGGTTGCCAAAGCCGTAATCAATATCCAAATTGGTTTTAGATACCTTGCTCAACTTAATACGCAGACCCGGACCATAGCCCGGCTGGATAGATTGCAAGGCAGAACCCGGAGCAGCCGAGAAGCTCTCGCCATTCAGGAACACTACACCGCCGATCAACCCGTTGGGCGTGATCTTAAAGCGGTATTCGGTTTCGGCATACACCATTTTCGAGCCACGGAAACGGCTTTGGATATACCCCCGTCCTGTGGTGGAATAGGTATCCCACGAGGTACTTGGCAAATCAAGATATGGTGGTCTGCCCGCCAGCGTAAGCCAGCTGTATGACCAGAAGGCGATCACATTATCCGAATTCTCCGGCAGGCGAAAATACTTGCGTATATCGATCACTACGGATTTCCAGTCGTTATCGCTGCCCAATATTTTCTTGTAATCGTAATATTGTATAGCCGCATAAAAGCCGGTGGATGCGTTCACCGAGTTATCCCGGCTATCAAACAACGCATTTATGCTCAATCCCGACGAGGTGGTGTGCGTACTGGCACCATAAGCCTCATAATCAGACGGCGCACCATCCAGCGGACCTTTGTGCGATACATTCCAATGCTGCAATAGTTTATAGCCACCGCCCAGGTAAAAGTTGCCGGTGATTTGTCTCAAGACCACTTCTGAGAAGCGGAACAAATTATACCGCATCGGGTCCTCATCTTTAATGTTCGAGTTGGTGCCCAATCCGTAAGTACTTTGCGGATAGATATAAAAACGGGCGTCGCCTACAAATACAAACTTATTGTCGCGCGACCAGATAGTGGATACAATGGGCAGCGTAAACTGCTTCCTTTCCGTAAAACCCATACTTGTAGTAATGGCTGACACCTTTGAACCTGGCGATGAGCGAAAAACGATGTTCCCTGTAAGTGTCCCTGCAAGCTTGGTTTGCAACGAGTAACCCACAGCCGGCACAAAGGATATAATGGGCTTGCGGCCAATGGTATCCAATTTGGCAGGCTTATAGTTTTTAGTGAATATAGAATTCAGCACATCAGAAATGTCTGTTTGGCTGGTAACATCCTGCGGCATTACAACTGCGGTATCTTTACGCGGATATTTGGTGATAGGGATAAGCGGCCTGTCCTGGGCATACAGGGTAGCACAAAAAGCAAAGCCCACAAACAGCAAAAAAACAACAGCGAAAACCCGCTTCATTAATAAAGTTGTAAAATGACTACCCGGTTTAAAACGTCTAGGGTCGCAATATTAAAGTTTTTAATCTGCTAAAAAAAACCGCACATCGCTTTTAGGTTAAGCGTGTTAGAACTTTTTGTTAAGATTTTCGTATTATCCACTTAAAAATAGATATTTTATATTTATCTATTATTTTATAGATATTTATTGGTTATCTAATTTAAAATAGATAACTTTGCCATATGAAATATAGCGTGGTAACCGGGGATATCGCCAATTCTACATCAATAGCGGCAGATAAACGCGTTGAACTCATCGAACAGGTTAGCGCGCTTATCAAATCGTGGGTGGCCAAACCCGAAGATGCCGAGATATTCAGGGGCGATAGTTTCCAGCTGTTATTTGATGATGTGGCCGAAGCCCTGAAAAGAAGTATACAAATCAGGTGCTGGCTTAAAAGCTATCAGGACGGACCCGGAAACGCCCCCCTTGATGCCCGTTTATCCATAGGCATCGGCGATATAGCCTATTTTGGAAAATCAATTTTAGATGCCGATGGCGAGGCCTTCCATTTATCGGGCCGTGCCTTTGACGAAATGAAAGCCACGCAAAACTTCCTACAGCTATCAACCAATGATCAGCAGTTGAACAACCAGCTGAATATAATACTCAACCTGGCCAATATCATTATCACCCAGTGGACAAAAAACCAGGCCGAAGTGATATTTCTTTTGCTGGAAGGGAGAACACAACAGGAAATGGCGGATGAACTAAAAATAGCCCAATCGGCAGTAAACAACCGGATAAAGCTTTCCCGCTGGAAAGAAATTGATAAAACAATGCGTTATATTGCATCGTTAATGCAATAATTGATGGAGCTGAACCTGTTATTACGTTTGATAGTTGCCCACCTGCTCACTGATTTTGTGCTGCAGCCAACAGCCTGGGTAAATCAAAAGAAGCAAAATAAACACCGCTCGGGCAAACTCTACCTGCATGTATTCATAGCCGGTGCCACAGCCTATCTGTTCTCAGGGCAATGGCACAATTGGTGGCTTCCGCTGGCAATCATTATCTCGCATTTCTGTATCGATCTTTGGAAACTAAACCGCCCCGCAAACCTGACTTATTTCCTGCTCGATCAGCTATTCCACATCCTGGTGATCATCGCACTATGGATGATAATCAGCTTCAACCTGCATACCATTTGGGCCTACCTTGCTGCACTGGCACAAAACACAAAATTCTGGCTCATCGTTACCGGCTATGTGCTGGTCACCTGGCCATTGGGGTACATTATAGGCATGGCCACCGAAAAATGGCGAGAAGCCGCCGAAGTAAATAAAGAGGGACTGGCCAAAGCCGGCGTTTGGATAGGCTTTTTTGAGCGCTTGCTGATACTCACCTTCATCATCAGCAATCAGTTTGCGGCAGTAGGTTTCCTCATAGCCGCAAAATCCATCCTCCGCTTCAGCGATAAAGAAAACACGCAGAAAAAAACCGAATATGTATTAATAGGTACCCTGATGAGTTTTGCCTTTGCCGCTATAATAGGTATAGTGATTACAAAATCGCTATAGGGCTTTTATAAAGATTTTATCTCCCTTTCCGCAAAGCGAAGAGAGGGTCGACCAGCGTAGCGCCGTCGGGTGAGTCAACTCTATAAGCGACCCGTCTGCCACCAATCCGGGGAAAATCGTCCATGTCCTTGCTCCCATCCTCCATTCCTTTGCGAAGCCAAACTGCGCAACTTTGACTTATCAATTCAAACACAAAAATTTAAAGTTAAAGACAATGAAAACTTTCGCAGTACCAACAAGAGAACAAGTATCAGAAAACAACAAAGCAATATTCGACGCACTTAAACAAAAAATAGGCATGGTGCCCAACCTGTATGCGGTAATGGCATATGCCGAAAATGCACTGGGTAACTATATCACCTTTCAGGGTGGTAAAACCTCGTTGCGCGGAAAAGAAAAAGAAGCGGTTAATTTGATCGTTAGCCAGGTGAACGATTGTATTTATTGTCTGAGTGCCCATACCGCCATTGGTAAAATGAATGGATTTACCGACGAGCAGATCATAGAAATCCGCAAAGGCGGCGCTTCATTTGATGCCAAACTGGATGCACTGGTAAAACTGGCAAAAAACATTACCGAAAGCCGCGGAAAAGCCGATAGCGCTTTGGTCGACAACTTTTTTGCAGCAGGTTATACTGAAGGCAGCCTTGTTGATGTAATTATGCTGATTGGCGACAAAACCATCATGAATTATCTGCACAACCTGACCGAAGTACCGGTTGATTTCCCGTTGGCACCAGCGTTGTAAACTCATCCCCCTTGCCCCTTTTTCCGCACGGCGGAGAGAGGGCGGCCGGGCGGAGCAATGACCGGGTGAGTCAAATAGACGATTCGCTAATACAACATTTAATTTGACCCGCAGCAAACCCAATAAAGTATAGTACATATCTATCTTTGTTGGGCTTGCTGATTAAAACCAGAAAACATTAACCATGGAAAAAAGATATCCCATTCCCCCATTTAATATGGAAACGGCCCTGCAAAAAGTACAGGCTGCCGAAGATGCATGGAACACCCGCGACCCCGAACGCGTAGCATTAGCCTACACCATTGATACTGAATGGCGCAACCGCAGCGAGTTTATCAACGGCCGCGAAGAGGTGGTAGCCTTCCTGAAACGTAAATGGGCTAAGGAACTGGATTATAAACTAAAAAAAGAGCTGTGGGGCTTCCGTGAAAACAGGATGGCAGTGCGCTTTGAATATGAGTGGCACGACGACTCGGGCAATTGGTACCGCAGCTATGGCAACGAACTTTGGGAGTTTGACGAAGATGGGTACATGCGTAAGCGTTATGCCAGCATCAATGATCTGCCCATAAAAGAATCCGACAGAAAAATATAATCGCCTCTTATTAAATAAAACAAGGAATAGGCTTGTGCGATGCCTTCCTCTAAATTTAGAGGATGGAGGAGGATGAAGTAAAACCGAACAGGATCAAGCGCTTTTAACAGGCTAACTCTTTACATTGAAATAACCGATGCAAACGCAAAAACCACTAACGCTGGTCGATCCGAAAAACGGCAATCTGGCTTTCAAGATTTTCTCTTATGACGACAACAGTCATTTTGATCATGTGCAGCGTAATAATTATTACACGGTCGTCATCAACCTGTCGGGCAGCGGCAAATTAAAGTCCGATTTCTCTACCTATGATTTTTCGGGACAGGTACTGATGTGTTTTTCACCTTATCAACCTTTTATGATAAGCGGCGCAGATGACCTCAGCGGCGTAATCCTCAACTTCCATCCCGATTTCTTTTGCATTCACCTGCATCAGAAAGAGGTGGCCTGTAACGGCGTTTTGTTCAACAACATTTATCAGCCGCCGTTCATTACGCTCGCTGATAAGGATATCGCTTTGTTTCTGAATATCATTGAACAGATGCAGATTGAAATGCAAAACGCGGCACTGGCTCAGTATGAATTACTGATATCTTATCTGAAAATATTCCTGATCAATGGTTCACGCCTTCGCTTAGATCAAAGCCCAATGGCTTCGGCAGAAATTTCGGGTTTAAAAGAACCTTTTGTATTGCAGAGCCTCAAAGATGCAATAGAAGAAAACTTTAAAACCAAGCACTCCCCTGCTGAATATGCCGACCTGCTGAACATCTCGCCAAAGGCACTGGCCAAGATCACCAAAAATCATTTTAATAAAACGCTCACGAATATGATAGCCGAGCGGATAGTAATAGAAGCCAAACGGGAACTCTACCTTACCTCGAAACCTGTAAAATCCATCGCCTACGAACTAGGCTTCAACGATGAGTTTTACTTCAGCCGGTTCTTTAAAAACAATTCCGATGTATCGCCGCAGTTGTATAGGGAAACGGTAGGATTTGCAAAGGCGGAAGTATAATATCCTGAAGCGATGTTAGTCCGCTAAGTAAGATTTACAATGATTTAACGTTAAATTGCTAATCTTAAATCTATGAAAAAATATAAATATCTTTTGATTTTAGCGATGTTGCCGCTGCTTAACGCAGCCGCCAAAGCGCAATCTGCTCAGGCAAAACAGTCACCCGACAATACCCTGGAAATTAACCGCAGCAAAATAGATTCATTAGACAGGTTATTGATGCGAGTGATCGGCGAACGCGAGAAGGCGGTCAGAGAAATCGGGATTTATAAAGCGAAGAACCATATTCCCCCGCTTCAGGCAGCCCGTTTTCAGCAGGTTCTTGAAAAAGGGATCGCTGCAGGAAAAGAACAGGGATTATCTGCCGAATTCGTTACTGAAATATTAAATAGTATTCACAAAGAAAGTTTGCGGATAGAGGAAGAAATTAAGCAAAACCATTAGGCTTTACTTAGAATATCACGCGTTGCTTATACCGCAGTTTTTCGAATTGCTTGTGCCAATAGGAGATTGAACTCTTCGGGTTTTTCAATCATTGGGAAATGACCCGTGGCATGGATATACCATATTTGGAACGGGATATTTTTGCGCTTCAATCCTGTTGAATTAGTAGGCTTAACGTCGCTATTGATCAGGCATAATTTTTTCTTAGACTTCAATAACTCCTGAGCCTCGTCGAAGTTATCCTGCTCCATACACGCTGATGCTATGTTTGGATCTGCCTGCGCTAGATCATTAAGGACCCTCTTTTTGATGGCGGGACTGGTTGTTTTATAAAAAAGGTCTTTATTAAAATATTCAAAAGCTATTTTTTTAAAATCATGCCTCAGCGAATCAATAGCCTTTCTGTAGGCTTCGCTATCCTGTTTGCTTGGTTTACCACCAACACCCACGCTTTTAAAATTATCAACGCCTATTAATCCAATCACTTGTTTAGGTGTATTATTTGCAGCTTGTACAATAATATCACCAGCCATCGAGTGACCTATCAAAATAACATTCTTTAGTTTTAACTGTGTCATTATAGCAGTTACATCTTTACCAAAAGCTTCTGTATTCCAAGCGTTTCTATTCCTTCCGGATTTTCCAAAACCCGGCAAGTCCATGGTGACAATACGGTAATGGCTTTTAAAGAATGCTAATTGATCAGACCAATAAGTTCTGTTGATGCACCATCCATGAACAAATAACAAGGTTGTATCACCAACGTGGGTGTCTGTATAATCAACAATCACATTTTGGTTTTTAACAACCGGACTTGCAGTATTTGCATTTTGGGGTTTTCCATTGCAAGCATACAAAGCGACCAACCAAATACCCAGGAGAATAGTGAACGAAGATTTATTCATTGGAATAAGTTTAAGCTCAGCAAATTAACAACAATGGCCCCAACATTAAACTCTTTAACATTTTTTAACTAAGCTATACGCTGTCCGAAGCTTGCAACTTCGAACAGCACGCAGCTGAAAATTTAAAAAAGATGTTAGTTTTGAGCCCTTAAAAAAAAACATTGTTAAAATGAGCAATTCAGCTAATTCTGCAAGCAGTCCGGTTTCACATAACACCTATTTTGAAGGCATGGTTCAAAGCCTGGGACCCACGCTGTCCGAAGTTTGCAACTTCAGACTATTATGCAGGTAGTCTCAGGCTACCTGTTTAGGCATTCAAAGTCAGAGACTTCGAACAGCATTGGGCATTGGATTACCGATTTTCAGTCCGCATTGACTAATGACTATTGACTAATTAACCTGCACTGTATTTTTTATCTTGCCGCCCCATTTTTCCAAAACACCCATGATATCCTGCAATTTCATAGGTTTGGCAAGATAATCGTCCATACCCGCATTCAGGCATATTTGTCTGTCATCTGACATGGCATTGGCTGTGGTAGCGATAATAATTGGCTGCAGTTTAACATTGCTGCGTATAAACCGGGTGGCTTCCAATCCGTCCATCTCGGGCATTTGCACGTCCATCAGTATTACATCGTATTTTTTAGCCATTACCGCATCTACAGCTTCACGCCCGTTATTTGCTATATCAACCTGGTAACCCAGTTTAGTTAAGATATGCGAAGCCAGCTTTTGGTTGATCAGGTTATCTTCGGCTATCAAAATACTCATTGGGTATTTCGCAGCAAAATCTATTGAGAACGAAGGTTTTGCAAGTTCAACTTCTTTAGCAAGCCTGTTATGCGTCTTTAGCAGGTCAATTACATGATTTTGTAAAACCAGTTGCTTTGTCGGTTTAACCAATATAGCTTTGAACAGGTTGTCCGAATATTTACTTTGCTCATTGCCCGAACTTAACAGGATCAGAGGAAGGTCAGGATGGGTCTGTTTAATGCTTTGGGCCAGCTCAACACCATCCATACCCGGCATATTCATGTCTGTGATTACCAGGTCTACCGGCTGTTTTAAGGAAAGGATCATTAATGCCTGCTCCCCCGACTCTGCCATAACAGGCACCAGGTTCCATTGTTTAAGTTGTGTTTCGAGAATATTGCGATTGGTAGGGTTATCATCAACCACTAAAACATGTTTGTTGGTGATCTCCTCCATATTGAGTTGTACGTAATTGCGCCGCGGCTGAACTCCAACTTTGGATTTAATTGTGAACGAGAACGTCGTTCCGATACCCACCTTACTTTCCACGTCTATTTCACCGCCCATCAATTTCACCAGCTTTTCGCTTATTGCCAATCCAAGGCCTGTTCCTCCATATTTTCGGGTAGTGCTGGAGTCCACCTGCGAAAAGGCTTTAAACAGTTTATTCAGCTTATCCTCAGGTATGCCTATACCTGTATCCAGTATCTTGAACAATAATACCAGGTCATCATCTTTACGGCTTTCAAGCTTCACGCTGATGAACACTTCCCCGGTTTTTGTAAATTTCATAGCATTACTCACCAGGTTGATCAGTATTTGCCTTAACCGCAATTGATCGCCTATGACCTGTGGCGGCACACTGCTGTCTATCTGGTAAACAAGGTCTATCTTGGCCGCCTTGCCGGCAAACAGGTCTAGCACGCTTTCCACGCAACCCCTCAGATCAAAATCATGAACATCCAGTTCCATACTGCCCGACTCAATCTTCGAAAAATCCAGTATGTCATTAATAACAACCAATAATGCTTCGCCACAATTTTTAATGGTTTCAGTATACTCTTTCTGTTCCATCGACTGTTGCGTATTAGCCAATAGCGATGTCATCCCGATCACACCATTCATCGGGGTGCGTATCTCGTGGCTCATGGTAGCCAGGAAAATGCTCTTTGCCTTATTGGCATTTTCAGCTTCTATGCGTGATTGCTTTTCATTGGCGGTCATTTCTGCCAAACTAACCGTCCGTTCTTTAACCAGCTTTTCAAGCATGTGCTTTTGCTTATTGACCCGCGAAATACGATACCTGAAGATGGCATAAACGCCGCCTACAACGGTTACCGCTGCTAGCAACTTAAACCACCAGGTTAGCCAGAACGGCGGCACAACCGTAATCTGAATGCTGGTAACAACAGGCGACCATTTGCCCTGCGGGTTTTGATACCTCACTTTAAATGTATACTTAGCCGGGGGCAGATTGGTATAAGTGGCAGAATTACGCGAACCCACATCATTCCATGTTTTATCAAAACCATCCAGCATATAGGCATAATGCTTTTTATCGGCAGCTGTAAAATCAAGAGCGGCATACTGTAAGGTTATAACTGATTGGTCATAAGACAGACTGATTGCTTTCGTATTTGCAATATTCACTTTTAACGGAGAGCCATCCCAACGGCCTTTTGCAATTTGAACAGGCTTATTAAATATTTGAAGTGCTGTTAAAACTAGAGGCGAAAATTCTTCGCTATTTAACACCTGGCCCGGAGTGAATGAATTAAACCCGTTTATTCCGCCAAAATATAATTTCCCTTCGCGGGTTTTTAGCGCCGAATGCGGTTTAAACTCATCGCCTTGCAAGCCATCCTCGGTAGTATAATTTTTAAAGGTTTTAGTAACCGGGTTAAAAACAGACAGGCCCGCGCTGCTGCTTACCCATATTTTGCCGGCGTTATCCTCTTTTGCTGCGTAAATCAAATTACTAGGCAATCCATCCTTTTTGGTATAGGCTGTAAAATGTTTTGTTGCCGGGTCAAACAGGTTGAGGCCGCCAAAGGTACAAAGCCATAATTTACCGTTGCTGTCCTGCATGATGTCTTGCACGGTATTGTTAATAAGGCTGTTACGTTTTTCATCATGCCGAAAGCTGGTGAAGGTATTTGTTTTACGGTCAAACAGGTTAAAACCGGAGTCGAAAGTACCAATCCAAAAATTCCCCTGAGCATCTTCAAACATACTGCTCAACTTATCACTGCTTATACTAGCAGGATTACCGGCGTCGTGCCTGTAGCGTGTAAAGGTATTTGTTTTTTTATCGTAGCTGTTCAACCCGTTATAAAAGGTGGCTATCCACATAGTTTTATCCCTGGTTTGGGTGATACCATACACCTGGTCGCCGCTTAAGCTTTTTGGATCAGCCGGGTTATTTTTAAAATACCTGATCGTATGATCATCTTTGTTCATAACGCTGATGCCATCACCCCAGGTACCTATCCATAAACTGCCATCGTCATTATCACCGGCAACGGTAAGCACATAGTTTCCGGCGATACCGGTTTTGCCGGCCTGTTGTTGTTTAAATACGGTAAATTTCCCGGTAACCGGGTCGAACTTATTCAAGCCGCCGCCATCTGTACCCACCCAAATATTTTTTTTGGCATCCTCGTACAGGGCCAGCACATAGTTATTAGAAAGACAATTGGCCAGCGAATTATGCTTGTAGTGCGTAAAACTTTCCGTTGTTTTTTTAAGCAAGCTTATACCACCGCTAAATGCTCCGAGCCACATATCGCCACGCTTGTCTTTGCAAACTGCGTGAATGGTATTACCATTGATACTGTTATTGTCGAGCTCATCATATTTATAAGTTGCAAACTTGCCGGTTTGATTGTTGAATATGCAGAATCCACCATTATCGGCGCATATCCATAAGTTGTCGTGCGAATCAAAGCCTAAGGCATAAACATTGTTACCTGGCACCGAATTGGCCGAATTGGGGTCATGCCTGTAAGTTTTAAAAGTCCCTTTCCCCGGATCAAATTCAACTACCCCATCATCCTGCGTCCCCATCCATAAATGGTGGTTTTTACCCTCAATAATGCAGCTGATATGCTTTCCGGCTATTTTGCCCTTTTCATCCCTGTTTACAAGTTTGGTAAAATTGCCCGTTTGTGGGTCAAAATGGTTCAATCCCCCTGTCGAGGTACCAACCCATAAATTATGGGCCGAATCTTCGAACACACAATTGATACTATTATCACTGATGCTATTGGCATCACGGTCGGAATGAACATAGTGCCTGAATTTATTTGTTTTCGGGCTGAAGCAATCCAGCCCGCCATTTTCAGTAGCGAGCCATAAATTACCGTTTGAATCAAATGTCAGCTTATCAACTAAATTGCTCGAAAGACTTTCGGAATTCTTGTAATCATGTTTATACTGGGTAAAGCTTTCCTTTTTCCGGTCATATTTACTTAAGCCATCTAATGTGGCTATCCACAAATTGCCTTCCTTGTCTTCAGTAATATCATTAATGTAATTGCCGGTTATTGCCGTGTTATCTTTTGCATCACTACGGTAAATAGCGAAATTATACCCGTCATAACGGTTCAAACCATCTGTAGTTCCTACCCATATAAAACCGCGGCTATCCTGAAAAATAGAAAGTACATTGATCTGGGATAAGCCCTCATGCGTACCCATATGCTCAAAGTTAAAGCTTTGATTTTGGGCAAAACCTGTAAACGATTTGAGCAATAATAGAATAAACAGGTAATACTTGCGAGTCTTCATCTTATCCGTACGATTTTTCCAATATAAGTTTGAGCGCTTTGGGCTATGAAATTAACTTATACTTAAATATTTTTTTAAATATTATTTACCTTTAAATTTGTACGAGCCTTCAGACCGATAAGTTTAGCTATGTGAATAAAAAGTTTGATTATCTGTTTTTTATGATAAATTACTGGGTTTTAACAAGATGAATCGGGCCGATTTTCAACCCGGCTGGTCGGACTTACCAAAACTGCCCTCGTTTGATTCTGTTAACTGGCTTTATCGCCTTAATTTATTTTTATAATTTTTGAACTTAAAAAAGATGTTAGTTTTGAGCCTTTAAAAAAATTGTTAAAATGAGCAATTCAGCTAATCCAACCGGTGGCCCGGTTTTGCACAATACTTATTTTGAAGGCATGGTTCAAAGCCTGGTGCTCGAAACCGAGAAAGGGCGCGCCACTGTAGGCGTCATGAAAAAAGGCAGCTATAAGTTTGATACCAGCGCCAAAGAAACTATGGTATTTATAGAAGGCCTGGTAAGCACCAAATTGCCTGGCGGCGAATGGCAAAAACATAATAAACAGGATATCCTTAACATTCCGGCAGGAATTGTATTCGACATCAATTGTGAAACAGATGTAGCGTATATCTGCTACTACGGGTAGGTAAAGGTAACTTACCGAATATGCTTGCAACTTGTCACCAAATGGTGGATATTTAATTCAAACAAAATCGATAATAATTGCTTATATTTACTTAACCAATAACTCTAAATAATTAATTATCAGATGGAAACGAATGAAAATTCTCCGTCAGATGATGATGACGGAAAAGCAGCGGGTATAGTAAGTTATTTCTTTATTATTGGGTGGATCATCGCCTATTTTGCCCTGCATCATAACAAAACCGGCCTGGGAAGTTACCAGCTAAGACAAACTTTGCTGTTCCATATCATTTCGACGGTTATAGTGGTCGCATTGGATATCCTTTTTTTCTACCTGCTTTTTAGTCCCGATTATTGGGTAGCCTCGGCTTTAAACTGGTTAACCAGAACCACCATTATTGTTGTTTGGGTGTTTGGTTTTCTGAGTGCGATCAATGGTGAAAAGAAGCCTATGCCACTTATCGGCAAAAAAGCTCAGACTATGTTCTCGGGTATTTGAAAAAACGAGCATTTCCCACCGGTTTCAAGGGTCTCGGTGAATGATTTAAGGTTGAGCGTAAACGCTCAAGAAAATGCAAACGCTTGATCGGGCTTCCCCCTTTAAGTCGTCTTTTTCCCGGTCACCATCAATATGATACCACCTATTATCAGTATCCCTCCTGCATACGGCGGCCAGTTAACACTATGCTGACGGTCGGCAGAAACCTGTATGGGGCCAGCATCAATAACTTTTTCTTTTTTGGTGTAAGTAAACCCTGTCCATATCAGCATAGCCACGCCGGCTATTAACAAGACGATCCCGATTGTTCTGTTCATATTTGGTTGATTTGTAAGTAAAAAAGAAAAAGTGGGGGAAATTGTTTGCCAGTTTTTTCGTCAAACAAAATGAATGACCACAGGTTAAATTGATATGATACAAGAAGGCCAGGTTTGGGCAAACGATGTGCAGAAATTTAAGGTATTGGGCTTTGAACCTTCAGGGCACGCGCTGATCTTTGGCATCACGCAAATCGATTACCTCAATGTCGACAAAAATGGCAAACGGGAAATTCCTGTAGAGGTATTGGAAGAATTCCTTGCAAAAGAAATGAGCGACTTTAAATTAGTATCCTGAGAACGGATTGCTCTCCACAGTATTAACCCTCAGCCGGTTCAAGCGTCTCGCCTGAATGATCCGGTTTCGAGCACCTGTACCCAAGACTATCCTACCCCAGCGCACTCATCGTCACATCAACAATATCGCGGAATATCTTTTTATCAGCACCCGACTTTGCAGTAACGCGGATGCCCTTTATGTTATTCAGAATAAATTGTGCGAGCGCATGGCTATCTTTCTCATCGGATATTTCGCCGCTGGCTTGTCCCTTTTTGATGGCCTCATTAAAATAGGTCTCCAACTGGCGGTCGTTATCGCAAAGCATTTTACTTATACCGGCATCGTGCGGAGCCATTTCAACACCGGCGTTCACCAGGAAACAGCCTTTGTGTTGTTTATCACTAACCAGCTCTGCTATTGTATATTCAAACATCCGCCTGATGGCTTCTTTAGCTGTCGGAGCATTGTCCACGATAGACTTCATTTCTGCAGTTGCCATTTTCTTGTAGTTCTCGAGCGAGCGCATAAACAGCGTATGCTTGTCCCCAAAAGTATCATACATACTCGACCGGCTAATGCCCAATCCATCCACCAGATCCTGCATCGAGGTGCCGTTGTACCCCTTATGCCAAAATATGTTCATGGCCTTTTGCAGCACCTCATCCTCATCAAAATCTTTAGTCCTTGCCATAACAAAAAAGCTTTGCCCGATTTGTGAGCAAAGCTATCATTTTTTTATCGTTGATTACTTAATCAGCGATCAGTTACCGGCCAATCAGCACTTTACATCATTATCCAACACTCACTGCTAACTGCAAACCGGCAACTGCCAACTGAATTACCTCGACCCACCGCCGGCTAAAATAGTTTCGCCTGTCAGCCATTTTGAATCGTCAGAAGCCAGGAACACTGCGATAGGAGCAATATCATCCGGCTGACCGATACGGCCCAGCGGTGTAGTTGTTTCGGCCCATTTCTGGAAATCGCTGCCTATAAAACCTGCGGTATGTGTACCTTCAGTTTCTAT
>Ga0207704_10000179_pt1 | contig 33399 bp, 33 predicted proteins | sample KBSMisM12_FD_184308 | JGI IMG/M metagenome (GOLD analysis project Ga0207704, IMG submission 184308) | Miscanthus rhizosphere microbial communities from Kellogg Biological Station, Michigan, USA - KBS Miscanthus M1-2 (SPAdes) (version 2) | ecosystem: Host-associated > Plants > Roots >...
CCGGCTGCGCTGCCGGCACCGGCACCCGGCCCGGCACCGGGCCCGGCGCCGGTCCTGCCGCCGGCCTAACGCATCACGCCGAATTCACCCACTCGTCGGAGCCGTCGACGAAGAACTGGTGCTTCCACACCGGTAGTCGCGCCTTGACGGTGTCCACGAGGCGGGCACACGTCTCGAATGCCGCCCCACGGTGATCGGCTGCGACGGCTGCCACCAGGGCTGCGTCGCCGATCTGTAGCGTGCCGATGCGGTGGCTGACCGCGATGGCCCGCACGCCGTGACTGTCGGCCGCGATCTCGGCGGCCACGTCCGCCAAAGTTTGCTGCGCCGAGGGGTGCGCGGAATACTCCAGCCGGATGACAGTGCGGCCGTCGTCGTGATCGCGCACCACGCCGGCGAATCCCACGACGGCTCCTGCCGATTCATGCGCCACCAGCGCCTCGTGCTCGGACAGCTCAATAGGCTGCTCGGTCAGTTCGACGCGCAGAACGACGGCGGTCATCGCGTGTGGTCCTTACCGCTGAGTTGGTCGAGCGCGTGCGCGAGGACGTCGTCGAGCACGCCGAGGCCGTCTTTTACGCCCCCTGTGGAGCCGGGGAGGTTCACGATCAGCGTGCCGCCCTTGACACCGCATACGCCGCGCGACAGCACCGACGTCGGCACGTGCGGGAGGCCTGAGCGACGGATCGCGTCGGCAAGGCCGGGGATCTGATAGTCGACGATGCCCGCGGTGGCGTCGGCGGTGCGGTCCGTCGGCGAGATGCCGGTGCCGCCGGAAGTGATTACCACGTCGACGTTTTCGCTCACCGCGGCGCTCAGCGCGGCAACAATGTCAGGGCCGTCGGCGACCACAACGGGCGTCGGGGTGGTGATGCCCAGCTGGTTCAGCCAGTCGACGATGATCGGGCCGGTGCGGTCCTCGTAGACGCCGGCCGCGGCCCGTGTGGAGGCGATCACCACCCTGCCGGATCGCATCATCACCGGGTCCACGTGCCGGTCTTGCCACCCTCTTTGCGCAACACCCTGACGTCGTCGATGCGGGCGGTGGGATCGACTGCCTTGATCATGTCGAAGAGCGTCAGCGCCGCGACGCTGACGGCGGTCAACGCCTCCATCTCGACGCCGGTGCGATCGGTGGTGCGCACGGTAGCAGTGACGGCGATATCTGCATCGCCGATCTCGAAGTCAACGTCAATACCGGTCAGCGCCAGCGGGTGGCACAGCGGGATGAGGTCGCTGGTCCGCTTGGCGGCCAGGATGCCCGCCACCCTCGCAGTGGCCAGCGCGTCGCCTTTCGGTAGTCCCCCCGATGCGATCAGGGCGACGACTTCAGCAGTGGTATGGAAGGTGCCTGCGGCCACGGCGGTGCGCTTGGTGGCGTCCTTACCGGTGACGTCGACCATGTGCGCCGCGCCTGACTCGTCAAGGTGCGAAAGACGATGCCGGGCGGAGCCCGGCGATCCAGCCGTGGCGGGGTCGGTCACCGCTACCTGTTGACCACCGTGACCGGGTGGACGTACGGCAGTTCGTCGGCCGGCTGCGGGAACACGAGCTCACCAAAGGGCGACAGCGCACCGGTGCGGTCGGTGGCCAGCTCGCTGACCGCGTGATCGTCATCGCCGTCGAGCTCGGGCCAGCCCGGGTCGACGTATCGGTTCTTCTCCGCCTTGTTGTCAGCCACCAGCACATTGTGGCAGGTGTTGCGAGCAGTGGCGACACCGGCAGCCTGCTTTACGCTGGTCAGCAATGACCGAAACTACTCCGGGCGTCCCGCTGGGCGCCTGGCTGGCCGAGCTTGACGACGAGCGGCTGATCCGTTTGCTGGAGCTGCGGCCCGATCTGACGCAGCCGCCGCCGGGCTCGATCGCGGCGCTGGCGGCCAGGGCGCAGGCTCGTCAATCGGTCAAGGCGGCCACCGACGGGCTCGACTTCCTGCGGCTGGCGGTGCTCGACGCGCTGCTGGTATTGCACGCGGACACCGCGGCGGTCCCGCTGGCCAAGCTGCTTGCGCTGGTGGGCGACCGGGCGAGCGAGGGCACGGTCACCGTGGCCGTCGACGACCTGCGTGAGCGCGCGCTGGTGTGGGGCGACGCGACGGTGCGCGTGGCAGCGGAGGCCGCGGGTGGCCTGCCCTGGTATCCCGGTCAGGCCACCCTCGAGGACAGCGGGCAGACGGACATCGCCGCCAGGCTGGAAGCGCTGGACGCACCGCAACGCGACCTGTTGCAGCGGCTGCTCGAGGGCTCGCCGATGGGCCGCACCCGCGACGCCGCGCCGGGCACCCCGCCGGACCGGCCCGTGCAGCGGCTGCTGGCCGCAGGCCTGCTGCGTCAGATGGATAACGACACCGTGATCCTGCCGCGGCTGGTCGGTCAGGTGATGCGCGGCGAGCAGCCCGGACCCGTGCAATTGACGCAACCCGATCCGACGGTGTCGACGACGACCGCCGCCGACGTCGACGCCGTGGCTGCCGGGGCCGTGATCGATCTGCTGCGCGAGGTCGAGCTGGTGCTCGAAACCCTCGGCGCCACACCGGTTCCCGAGCTTCGCAGCGGCGGTCTTGGCGTGCGCGACGTCAAGCGGCTGACCAAGGTCACCGGCATCGACGAGGGCCGACTCGGCCTGATCCTGGAGGTGTCGTCGGCCGCGGGGCTGATCGCCGCCGGGATGCCGGAACCCGACCCGCACGACGGCGTCGGCCCGTACTGGGCGCCGACGGTGGCCACCGACCGGTTCGTCGAATCCTCGTCCGCCGCCAAGTGGCACCTGCTGGCGTCGACGTGGCTGGAGTTGCCAGGCAGGCCGAGTCTGATCGGCAGCCGCGGCCCCGACGGCAAACCCTATGCGGCGCTGTCGGATTCGCTGTTCTCGACCGCGGCTCCGCTGGACCGGCGACTGCTGCTGGATGTGCTGGGCGACCTGCCGCCGGGCGCGGGTGTCGACGCCACGTCCGGGTCGCGTGCGATGACCTGGCGGCGCCCCCGGTGGGCCGTGCGTCTGCAGCCGGACCCCGTCCGCGACCTGCTGACCGAGGCGCATGCGCTGGGTGTTGTCGGCCGCGGGGCGATCGCCTCGCCGACGCGCAAGATGCTCGCCGGCGCCGAGCCGAACGATGTCATCGCGGCGATGGAGAAGGTGCTGCCCGCGCCGATCGATCACTTCCTGCTGCAGGCCGATCTGACGGTCATCGTGCCGGGACCGCTGGAGCGCGACCTGGCCGACCAACTGGCTTCGGTCGCGACGGTGGAATCGGCGGGCGCCGCGATGGTGTACCGAATCAGCGAGGCGTCGATCCGCCGCGCCCTCGACAGCGGCCGCACCGCGAGCGAACTGCACGCGTTGTTCAATCGGCACTCGAAAACGCCTGTGCCGCAAGGTCTCACGTATCTGATCGACGACGTCGCCCGTCGGCACGGGCAGCTGCGGGTCGGCATGGCCCAGTCGTTCGTGCGGTGCGAGGACGCGGCGCTGCTGGCGCAGGCCGTCGCGGCACCGGCCGCCGAGCTGCTGGAGATGCGGCTGCTCGCGCCGACGGTCGCGGTGTCGCAGGCGCCGATCTCGGAGGTGCTCGCCGCGCTGCGCGACGCCGGTTTCGCGCCTGCTGCCGAGGACTCCTCCGGAACGATCGTCGACATCCGTGCGCGCGGCGCCAGGGTGCCCGCGCCGCCACGTCGCCGCGCGCCCCGGCTCGCGCCGACGCCCACCAGCCAGACGCTTGGCGCGATCGTCTCGGTGCTGCGCAAGGTGGCGTCCGCGACGTTCGGGAACATGCGCCTCGACCCCGCCGTCGCGATCTCGCAATTGCAAGAGGCCGCGCACATGCAGTCGTCGGTGGTGATCGGCTACGTCGACCCCGCCGGGGTGGCGACGCAGCGGGTGGTGGCGCCGATCAACGTCCGCGGCGGCCAGCTGACCGCCTACGATCCGGCGTCTGGCCGGGTGCGCGAGTTCGCGATCCACCGCGTCACATCGGTGGTTGCGGCCGATGCCGGATAGTTAGCCCCGACACAGCGAGTTCACAGGACTGTTGGTGAACATGTCTGTGTGACAACAGCGTTAAGCGCGGCAGCTCAAGCGAATGCCGGATACCGCGGTGGGCTATCGCTGCTGCACGGATGGCTGCCGCCGACGATATGGGCGGTGGCAGCCGTGGCGCTGGTGGTGGCGATTGGCTGGCGATCGCGACGGTGGCGTCTGATATGGCTGCCGGTTGCGCTCGCCGTCGGTCTGATCCTGGCGGCCTGGGCGCACTGGTACATCGATTCTCAGGGGCTCGCCGGCGATCCCGCGCCGTCGTCGCTGTGGATTTGGGTGGGCCTGACGGGCATAGCGTTGGCCGTCGCGGTGCTCGGTTGGCGCGGCAGCCAGTGGTGGCGTCGGTCGGTGTCACTGCTGGCGGTGCTGTTGTGCCTGCTGAGTGCGGGCGTATCGCTGAATCTGTGGGTTGGCTACTTCCGAACCGTCCAGGCGGCGTGGAACGAGTTGACCGCGGGGCCACTGCCCGACGAGACCGATCTGAACACCGTGATGGCGATGCGCGGTAAGGGCGCTCCCGCGCACGGGGCGCTGGTGCCGGTGACCATCCCCGACGCGGCGTCAGGCTTCAAACACCGCACCGAGTTGGTGTATCTGCCGCCTGCCTGGTTCGCTGCGAACGCGCCGAAGCTGCCGGTGGTCATGATGATCGCCGGTGAGTTCAACACCCCGTCGGACTGGCCGCGCACCGGCGACGCGATCGCCCCGATCGATAAGTTCGCTGCGGCCCATAACGGCAATGCGCCGGTGTTCGTCTTCGTTGATGTGGGCGGCTCGTTCAACAACGACACCGAGTGCGTCAACGGGCCGCGCGGCAATGTGGCCGACCATCTGACCAAGGACGTACCGCCCTATGTGTCAAACACTTTCGGCGTCCAGAGCGCCAACTGGGGTGTCGTCGGCTGGTCGATGGGTGGCACGTGCGCGGTGGACCTGACCGTGATGCATCCGGAATTGTTCAGCACCTTCGTCGACATCGCCGGAGACATGGGACCCAATGCCGGCACCAAGGATCAGACCATCGCCCGCATCTACGGCGGGAACGCCGCGGCGTGGGCCACCTACGACCCCACCACGGTGATCAACAAGCACGGCCCCTACCACGGGGTCTCGGGTTGGTTCGCGATCTCCTCCGATGCGCCGCAACAGCGCAAGGGTGGCTTCGGAAACCCCAGTGGGACCGGGCTCGGTGGACAGGATGCCGCGGGGATGCCCAACGATCAGACCGATGCCGCCAACTCGCTGTGCAAGCTCGCCCGCGCCACCGGCATCGCGTGTGCTGTCGTCGCGCAGCCGGGCCGCCATGACTGGCCGCTGGCCGCCGACGTGTTCACCTCGGCGCTGCCCTGGCTGGCAGACCAGATCGGCACACCCGGCGTCCCCAAGATCCCGCTGCCCGGCGGCGCCGGCCAGGGGCCGGCGGGCGCTTCCCTGCAGGCCGCGACACACTGAATCGTCGGGTGTCCGCCGCGTCGGGATAATAGACGGAATGACCGACGGCCCCCTGATCGTGCAGTCCGACAAAACGGTGCTGCTCGAAGTCGACCATGAACAATCGGGCGCAGCGCGCGCCGCGATCGCCCCGTTCGCCGAGTTGGAGCGCGCGCCCGAACATGTGCACACCTACCGCATCACTCCCCTGGCCCTGTGGAACGCCCGAGCCGCCGGACACGACGCCGAGCAGGTCGTCGACGCGCTGGTGAACTTTTCGCGTTATGCGGTGCCGCAACCGCTGCTCGTCGACATCGTCGATGTGATGGCCCGCTACGGGCGCCTGCAACTGATCAAGCACCCGGCGCACGGCCTGACGTTGGTGAGCCTTGACCGCGCGGTGCTCGAGGAGGTGCTGCGCAACAAGAAGATCGCCCCGATGCTCGGTGCCCGTATCGACGACGACACCGTGATGGTGCACAACAGCGAGCGCGGTCGCGTCAAGCAGATGCTGCTCAAAATCGGATGGCCCGCAGAGGATTTGGCCGGCTACGTCGACGGCGAGGCGCACCCGATCGCTCTGGACCAAGAGAACTGGCACCTGCGCGACTACCAGGAGATGGCCGCGGACTCGTTCTGGGAAGGTGGGTCCGGTGTGGTGGTGTTGCCGTGCGGCGCGGGCAAGACGCTCGTCGGCGCGGCGGCGATGGCCAAGGCATCGGCGACGACGTTGATCCTGGTGACCAACACGGTGGCGGGCAGGCAGTGGAAGCGCGAGCTGATCAACCGGACGTCGCTGACCGAGGACGAGATCGGCGAATACTCCGGCGAGAAGAAGGAGATCCGGCCGGTCACGATCGCCACCTATCAAGTCATTACCCGCCGCACCAAGGGCGAGTACCGCCACCTCGAGCTGTTCGACAGCCGCGACTGGGGCCTGATCATCTATGACGAGGTGCATCTGCTGCCCGCGCCGGTATTCCGGATGACCGCGGATCTGCAGTCGCGCAGGCGACTCGGGCTCACCGCGACGCTGATCCGCGAGGACGGCCGTGAGGGCGACGTGTTCTCCCTGATCGGACCCAAACGCTACGACGCGCCCTGGAAGGACATCGAGGCGCAGGGCTGGATCGCGCCAGCCGAATGCGTTGAGGTGCGGGTCACCATGACCGACAACGAGCGCATGCTGTACGCAGTCGCCGAACCCGACGAGCGCTACAAGCTCTGCTCGACGGTGCACAGCAAGATCGCGGTCGTGAAGTCGATCCTCGAGCGCCATCCCGGCGACCAGACGCTGGTGATCGGCGCGTATCTCGATCAGCTCGACGAGCTCGGCGAGGAGCTGAACGCTCCTGTGATTCAGGGCTCGACGAAGACCGCCGAACGCGAGGCGTTGTTCGACGCGTTCCGCCGCGGCGAGGTGCCCACGTTGGTGGTGTCGAAGGTCGCGAACTTCTCCATCGACCTGCCCGAAGCCAATGTGGCGGTGCAGGTTTCGGGCACCTTTGGGTCCCGGCAGGAGGAGGCGCAGCGGCTGGGCCGGCTGCTGCGGCCGAAGGCCGACGGCGGCGGCGCGATTTTCTACTCGGTGGTCTCCCGCGACAGCCTGGACGCCGAATATGCCGCGCACCGGCAGCGCTTCCTCGCAGAGCAGGGCTACGGCTACGTCATCAAGGACGCCGACGACCTGCTCGGCCCTGCCGTCTAGCAGCTAGCCGGAATAGGCGATCTACCGTTTCCCGCAATCGGTTTGGGTGGTTAGCCGCGACGACAATCGCGCGCGCGTCGACGAGTCTTATTGCTATCCGCCGATGAACCGAAACCGAGAGGGAAAGAACAATGAAAATTCGCCATTTCGCACCCCTGGCCATCGCCGCCTCCGCGGCCGCCATCGCACTTGCACCGATCGCCTCAGCCGACGTCAGCGTGCAGCAGCACCCAGGCAATGCGCAGGTCACTGCGACGCCGGGCGCGGCTGCGCAAGAGGCCGCCCAGAACCAGCAGCCCTTCGGCGGGGACGCGGGCGCTCTGCTGTTCCACCACTGATAACCAAACGAACTGATTTCGGCGCGCTAACGGTCGCTCAGCGGCTGTTAGCGCGCCGAATTCGCACTTACTACACATGCGGGCCAACGGCTTTCGCGACGGTCAGCAACACCGCGGAATCCTCGAGCGCCTGCAGCCCATGGCGGGACTGCGGGACGATAATGTGATCGCCGACCGTGCCGTCCCAGTGCACCTGCGCGTTGGTGAGCCGAACCCTGCCGACGAGCACGTGCAGCGTGGCTTCGCCTGGGCTTTCGTGCTCGTCCAACTCACTGCCCGCCGTCAGCGCGATCAGCGTCTGGCGCAGCGAGTGCTCGTGACCGCCGTAGACCGTGTGCGCGCTGCGCCCGCTGCTCACCGCGCGGGCGGCCTCCAGTTGCTCCCGCGCGAGGGCGGTCAGTGAAACCTTGTTCATCGCCGATGTCCCCTTCCAGACGATTGGACATGCCATCGAGCGTTTGGACCATGGATCGTCTCGGACCCGGGCCGTTGAATCCGAGGTATGACCAACACAGCCAACAACACCATTCTCGTCATCGGCAGCACCGGCAAGACCGGAAAGCGCGTCGTTGCTCAACTCGAAAAGCGCGATATCCCGGTCCGGCACGGATCGCGCTCGGCCGATATTCCGTTCGACTGGGACAACCCGCAGACGTGGCAGGCCGCGCTGGCAGGCGTCGACAAGGTCTACCTCACGTACTACCCCGACCTGGCGGTCCCCGGCTCGGTCGACGCCGTCGGCAGGCTCACGGAGCTGGCCAACGACGCAGGCGTCAGCAGACTCGTGCTGCTGTCCGGGCGCAATGAGGCCGAAGCCGAGAAGGCCGAGCGCGTAGTCATGGCATCCGGCCTGGGATGGACGATTGTGCGGTGCGCATTCTTCGCGCAGAATTTCAACGAGGGCGCGTGGCTCGACGAGGTGCTCGCAGGCGCCGTGTCACTGCCGGTCGATCAGGTGCTGGAGCCGTTCGTGGACGCCGACGACATCGCCGACGTCGTCGTGGCCGCACTGACCGATGATCGTCACGTGGGCCAGCTGTACGAGCTGACCGGTCCACGTCTGCTCAGCTTCCGCGATGCCGTGGCCGAGATCGGCGCAGCCGCCTGCCGCGAGATCAGCTTCGTGTCGGTGCCCATCGAGGACTACACCGCGATGCTCACGGAATACGGTCTGCCGCAAGACTTCATCTGGCTGCTGAACCACCTGTTCACCGAGGTGCTCGGCAGCAAGGCGCACCTTGCCGACGGCGTGCAGCAAGCACTGGGCCGCGAGCCCAGGGACTTCGCCGATTACGCCCGCGAGGCCGCCGCGACGGGCGTGTGGACGCCGTCAATTTGAATCTCGGTGAGCGGATCCCCTTCGCAAGGTGGGGATCCGCTCATTCCGAAGGGAACCGGTCCCGCAGTGCGTCGAGCAGTCGCTGGGCTTCAGACACGCGGCCCCGCATGCGCACCAGCGCTTCGGGCGGCCGGTTCGGGTCGTCGATGCCACGTTCACATCGCCGCAGCCAACGCTTTTCCATCGAGGCAACCAGCGTCGCCAACTCGGCGATTTCGCCTAGTAGAACCGCGTCGAACACCCGCGCCTGCGCGATATCGGCGGGGTGCGCCAGCCGCGCCCACGTGTCGGCGCGGCGACGGGCGATACGCGGTCGCGGCACCCGCACTGGACGGTGGGGTTCGAGGTCGACCTCGCGTGAAATCGATAGCACTCACAGATACTCCACTAGGTTTGACAAGTCAGCGACCCCACAGGTTCACCGGTTCGTCAAGTTTCGACGGCTGGGCGTTATCGTTCATTCAGTTTGTGCCGCCGTCGGCTGCGAGGCGGCGCCTCTTACCTGAGAGCAATTCGGTCGTGGCCTTCCTGCCACGCGCCGACGCACCCTTGTGCGATGCACACGCACTGGGCACACGTCGGCCGCGGCGCCGCCGGTTTGGGTGCCGCGATGGGCATCGGACGCTTCGTCTACACCCCGATCGTGCCGCTGATGACGACGCAGGCCGCGCTGTCCCCACAAGCCGCAGGGACGCTGGCCACCGCGAACTACGTCGGGTATCTCGCCGGTGCACTGGCGGGCACCGCGTCCCCCCGGCTGGCCAGATCGGCCGTCGCATGGCGGACGTCTATCGTCGTCCTGGTGGCCAGCCTCGCGGCAATGCCGTTGCAGTCCAACATCACTGGCTGGCTGCTGCTGCGGACAGTCGCGGGATTCACCAGTGCGGTGGTGTTCGTCATCGCCGTCAACTGGATGCTCGATCACCTGCCGCCGCACCTACCGGGTTGGGGCTTCGGTGGTGTCGGGCTCGGCATCGCGCTGTCCGGTGCGCTGGTCCTGACGATGCCCGTCGAAGCGGGCTGGCAGGGTGCGTGGTGGACAGCAGCGGCGTTGGCCGCCGTACTGGGCGCCGGCGCGTGGATGATGCGTGGGAGATCGGATGCCGGCGCCGATGCCCCGCAGACCCCACCGCCATCGTCGCGGCACGCTAACCGGTGGTTCGCGGTGCTGTTCGTGAGCTACACCCTCGAGGGAATCGGATACATCATCGCGGGCACGTTCCTGGTTGCAGCCATCAAGCAGAATTCGTCCGGTTGGCTCGGCAACGGTGCCTGGCTCTTCGTCGGCTTGGCCGCCGTCCCGTCGGCCGCGCTGTGGGCGTGGCTGTCCGCGCGGTGGTCGCATCCGACTCTGCTCGCTGGTGCGCTGCTGCTGCAGGCATCCGGAATCGCGCTGCCCGCACTGGCTCCGGGGCCCGTCGCGGCCGTCGTCGGGGCAGTCCTGTTCGGCGGGACGTTCATCGGCGTCAGCACGATGGCCCTGGCGGCCGGCCGCCTGCTCGGATTCCCCGGCGCCGTGGCGTTGCTGACCAGCGGGTACTCCGTCGGCCAGATTCTGGGGCCGGTGGCAGTGACACCCCTTCTGCGACACGGCTTTTCACACGCTCTGCTCGCAGGGGCGCTGGTCGTCCTGCTGTCGGCGATCGTCGCCGGTGTGCTTCGGTTCGGATTCACGTCGGCCGGTGTGGATCCGCGGCAGGCAGCCACATCCCTTCGTCGGCGACCAGCACTGGAGCCTCGCGGGTGAATTGATCGATGACGGCGCGCACCGCGGGGCCGTCTTCATCGCGGCGCCACACCAGCGACCACGTCCACAGCGGTGCCGGGTGGACCACCGAACGGCGCACCAGCCCGCTGGGCTCCGGCACGTTCTGCCCTCTCGGGTTGTTCAGCACCGGCCTGCGCAGACGGCGAATGTGCTCGAAAAACTCCTGCCCCGTGACGCCCCCGTCGACGCGCACGAGCCGCGCTCCGGTATCAGCGGCGAACTGCTCGGCATAGCGATTCCACGACGACCAACTCGCCTCGTCGGCATCGACCAATACCAGCGTGTCCTTCGCCGCGACCGGCGAGGTGTCGGTGCCGACACTCACCGCATAGAGGCGGTCCACCCCGATGAGGTGGGCATCGAGGGACAGCGACGCGAGATCCGTTGTCTGCACCCAGCAGATCGCGAGGTCGAGGCTGCCGTCGGAGACGCGGGCGGCCTGTGTATGCGACGGGAGGACCCAGGTGTCGACGCGTAATTGCGCCACCCCGGCGGCCCGTTCCGCCCAGTCCGTTGGACACCAGTTCACGTAGCCGATCCGCACCGGCTCCGATGTCACAAGACCGGCCGCTCGCCTGCGCAACTCGTCGGCCTGATCCACCAATGCTCTGGCATGCGGCAACAACGCCGCACCGCTGGCGGTGAGGGTGACGGACCGGCGGTCGCGGTCGAAGAGGCTGACCTTCAAGTCGCGTTCGAGCGCCTTGATCTGCTGGGACAGCGACGGACCCGCGATGTGCAACCGCTCGGCCGCACGACCGAAGTTCAGCTCCTCGGCGACGGTCACGAAGTAGCGCAGCTGGCGCAGCTCCACCCGGCAAGCGTAGTGCAGTGCGAGGCAGCGCCTATCAACAGAGAGCAAGCCGGTCACACCGGCGGTGCATGGAGCGTCGCGGAGCCTGCGTTGCAACGTGCGTCCACACGACGAAGGGATCAGACAATGAACAACTCACAACGCGTGGCCATCATCACGGGCGCTTCGCAGGGCATCGGCGAGGGCTTGGTGAAGGCCTACCGCAAGCTCGGCTATGCGGTGGTCGCCAACTCCCGCAGCATCGCCGAGAGCGACGACCCGATGGTGGTGACGGTGCCCGGTGACATCGGCCTGCCGGGCGTCGGGCAGCGCATAGTCGACGCGGCGATGCGGCGATTCGGCCGGGTCGACACGGTGGTCAACAACGCAGGCATCTTCATTCCCAAGCCGTTCACCGAGTACACCGACGACGACTACGACGCGATCACGGCGGTGAACCTTCGCGGATTCTTCGAGTTGTCGCGTGCCGCGGTGGCCGCGATGCTGTCACGGCAGGGCGGCGGTCACATCGTGAACATCTCGACCAGCCTGGTCGACCATGCCAACTCACAGGTGCCGTCCGCGTTGGCTTCGCTGACCAAGGGTGGGCTGAACGCAGTGACCAAGGCGCTGGCAGTCGAGTACGCGGGGCGCGGTATCCGCTCGAACGCGGTCGCGCTCGGCGTGATCCGCACCCCGATGCACGACGCCGCCTCTTACCACACGCTGGCGAAGCTGCATCCGGTTGGGCGTGTCGGCGAGGTCGACGATGTCGTGGACGCGGTGGTGTATCTCGAGAACGCGCCCTTCGTCACCGGCGAGATCCTGCACGTGGATGGTGGTCAGAGTGCAGGACACTGACGCTCTGCGCGCCGTCTTGGACCAGTGGAAGGCGGGCATCGACGCGCACGACCCGCAGCACGTGGCCGAGGCGTTCACCGAGGATGCGATCTTCCAAGGGCTACGCCCGTACAGCGTGGGCCGGGACGGCATAGTGACGTACTACGACGGCCAACCGCTCGGCATGACGGTCAGCTACCGAGTGCTGGAAACACGTAGCCCCACAGAGGAATTGGCGGTCGGCTACGTTCGCGCCGACTTCGCCTATCCCGACAGGGCCACGGTGACATTGAACCTTGGGGTGGTGGTCACGCGCACCCACGCCGGCTGGCGCATCCTGCACTACCAGGCGTCGCCCGTCGTTTAACTCAGCGCGGGGATGACCTCGCGTTCGAACAGCTCGATACCCGAGCGGTCGTATGCGGCCTCCGGGAAGTTCAGGATCGCGTACTCACAGCCGAGGTCGCGCAGCCGCTTCAGCTTCTCGACGACCTGCTCGGGCGTGCCACTGGCGGAGTCCGGTGACGTGACCGTGGCCAGCATGGGGTCGACGGCGGCCTCGTTGGCCTTGGCGACCAGCCTGGCGCGCACGCGTGCGACCCGTTCCTTGACGTCGGCCTCCGACTCGCCGACCACAGCGTTGAAGTTGGCCGATCGCACGATCGCACCGTAGTCCGATCCGACGTCGCGGCAATGATCGGCGAGTATCTGCGACTTGTGCTCGAAGCCCCCGGGCTCGGAAGTGAAGTTCGTGTACTGCGCGTACTTGGCCGCGATGCGCAACGTCACCTTCTCTCCGCCGCCGGCGATCCACAACGGAAGACCGCCCTCCTGCAACGGCTTTGGCTCGACGATCGCACCGTCGACCTGATAGTGCTTGCCATGGAGGCTGACCACGCCCTTGCGCCAGGCGTCGCGCATGATTTGCACACCCTCGTCGAGCATGCCCAACCGGACGCCCGCTGACGGGAATCCGTAGCCGTAGGCCTTCCACTCGTGCTCGTACCAGCCGCCGCCGATGCCCATCTGGACACGCCCGCCGGAGATGACGTCCGCGGTGGCGGCCACCTTGGCGAGATAGACCGGGTTGCGGTAGCCCATGGCCGTGCACATCTGACCGAGCTTGATCCGCGACGTCGTCGCCGCATAGGCCGACATCAGCGACCACGCCTCGTGGGTGGCCTCGTGCGTCGGCATCGGAATGGTGTGGAAGTGGTCGTAGACCCACAGCGAATCCCACGGTCCGCCGTCGGCGTAGGCGGCGAGATCGCGCATCACCTGCCAGTGCTTGTCAGTGGGAATGTCGACGAGATCGAGTCGCCAGCCTTGCGGGATGAAGAGTCCGAAGCGCATGACTGTCGACTCTATGCCGCCGCCGACGGTGGGGCCCGCCAGCCCCCGAAGGCGCATTTCCACAAGCGCACCGTCCGACTCGACATGACCCACAAGTTTCCACGCCGGTAAGTGGCAAAGGTCGGCCATGGTCGCCCTATGCTGATTTACGGACGTCAAATATTGACTAACGTAGGACGCCATGGCTGATAACCGAGGCCTACCGGGGGTCTTCTTCGAACCGTGACGGCCCGATCCAAGTACGAGCGCATGCGCGCGGTACATCTGAACGCCGTCCAGGCAGCGCTTGTCGACCACACCGCACGCCTCGACTGGGCACCGGAACAGATCGAGCGCTATCGCGAGCATCAACTGCGCGCGCTGCTGTCGTACGCGCGCCAACGGTCGCCATTTCACGCCCGCCGACTGCGCGCCCTCGACCTCTCGACGGCCTCCGTGGCCGATCTGGCGTCCGTGCCGATGATGACGAAGGCCGAAGCGCAGGACTGCTGGGACGAGATCGTCACCGACCGCAGGCTCAATCGCGAACGCGCGGAACGCATTCTGGCAGAACAGGAATGGTATTCGTACACGCCCGACGGCTATCAGGTGTTCAGTTCAGGTGGCTCCAGCGGGGTTCGGGGCGTTTACGTCTGGAGTTGGCAGCTCTTCGTGTCCGCCGCATGCCTCGCATGGCGGATGCAGGCGCGAGCGGAGCGGCGCGAGCCACAGCCGGGTCCGACCCGCCTTGCGGTGCTGGAGGCGGGCATGCCACCGCACGCCAGCACACCGCTGTTCGACGTGCCGACCGCCGCCGGCATGGAGACCGTCGTCATCGCGGCGGGCGCGCCGTTCGACGAGGTGCGCGCCGCGGTAGCCGCGGCGCGGCCCACCCACCTCGTCGGCTACCCGTCCGTCATCGGTCGGCTCGCCCGTGCGGTGCTGGCCGGCGAGCTGGCGTGCCGTCCGGTTCGGGTGAGCACCAACTCCGAACCACTCCTCGACGAGGACCGCCATGCCATCGCCGAGGCGTGGCACGTCCCGGTCCACAACCTCTGGGGATCCACGGAGATCGGGGTCCAGGCAGTCGGTTGCGGCGCTGGTGAGGGGCTGCATATCTGCGAGGACGAGGTCGTGCTCGAGCGCGTCGACGAAAACGGCGCTCCGGTGGGTCCGGACGAGCCCGCAGTGCGAACGCTCGCGACGGGCTTGGCCAACTGGAGCTTCCCGTTCATCCGCTATGACCTCGGCGACGAGGTGACGATGCTCCCGGGCCCGTGCGAATGCGGCAGCGCCTTCGCGCGGGTGGCCGACATCGGCGGCCGTCGGGACGACGACTTCCGTTACGGCTCAATTACGGTGCCCGCCATCACTTTCCGTCACGTGCTCGGCACCGACCCGCACGTCTCCGAATACCAGGTGACACAGACAACGGCAGGGGCACACATCCTCACTGTCGGCAATCCTGACGTCGAGGGGCTGGCGACTTCGCTGGCCGCCGCATTGCAGCGCTGCGGACTGTCGAATCCGAAGGTCGCGATCCGGGTCGTCGACCGTATTCCGCGCAATCAGGCGAGCGGGAAACTCAAGCGGTTCGTCGCGCTGTAGCAAACGGGATCGAAAAGACATCACGAATTAACCGGGCGACCCCGATCATGGGCTATGGTGTGGATCACACCGGCGAAACAATGTGAGCCGGGACACATAGGAGGCACCCGTGGTCGGCGCGCAGCGTGGTGCGGTAACCGGGGCCAAAAACAGACCGTCGGGCGCCGGGGGTTCGCTCGACGGCAAGCATTGGGTGTATGGGTCGCTCTTGGCCGTCATCGCGATCGCCGCAGTCGCCGGCGTCGTCAGTACGGCCGCGATGGGACAGACGCAGGCGGCCCTTGCCATCGGCATCGTGGCCCTCGCGTTCTTCTCCCGGGTCGGGTGCTGACCCGGGACTAGCCTGGCGGCATGGCCCTCTCCAAGGAAGAACGCGAACAATTTCTGGCCGAGCCGCATATCGCGGCGCTATCGGTGAGCGCGGGAGACAAGCGCGGACCGTTGACGGTCCCGATCTGGTACCAGTACAACCCCGGGGGTGAGCCGTGGGTGCTGACCGGCGCAGGGTCGCGCAAACACCGCCTCATCGAGACGCAGGGGGAATTCACATTGATGGTCGAGCGCCTCGAACCGTCGGTGCGCTATGTCACGGTCGACGGTCCGGTCAGCCGCATCGAGTCGGGCACCGATGACCAGCTCGTCGAGCTGACCAAGCGGTACCTCCCTGCGGACAAGGTCGACGCCTACCTGGAGTTCGCGCGCCGCGAGCACGGCGACAGCGTCGCCATCTTCCTGAAGCCGCAACACTGGCTTTCGGCGGACCTCGGATCGGTGTGACGTGCCGTCGCCCCAGTGACTGCGTTGGCGGCGCCGGACGCGCGGCTCTTGCTGGTCGAATTCGTGACTGGCGGGTCTTACGGCGTGCCGGGCATCGACCCCGATGATGTCAAACGGCGCTTCGCCACCGGTTGGACGCTGTTGTCGTCAGGGGACGAACCGGCGATGGATCACAACGGCAAGAACCCGGCGCGGCACTATCTGTTTCAGCGCGCGTCGTAGAGCGCGCTGACGGCAGGCAGACTCACCTTCAGCGCCGGGTTGCGCGGGAGTTCGCCCACGACGGCGAAATCGACAGGGACGTGGTAAACGGGCAACGCCTGGCGCACAAGGTCCTTGAGTTCGTCCGCGGACGGGATCGGCATGCCAGGGATGGTCTCGATCGCCGCGAACGGCACCTGGCCCAGCCGTCTGTCGGGCACGCCGACCACGCAGGCGTCGCGCACTGCCGGGTGTGAGATCAGTACGCGCCGAACGATTTCCGGCAGGATCTTGAAGCCGCCGCGGTTGATCGCACCGTCGGCCCTGCCGTGCAGTGTGACGAAGCCGTCCGTGTCGATCGACGCGATGTCCGTGGTGCGGATCCAGTCGGGACTGATGGGCGCCACCTTGGCCTCGAGCAGCCCGTGCTCGCCCGCGGGCAGTTCGGCTCCGGTGTCGGGGTCGACGACGCGCACGTGGGTGTCGGGCAGGGGCCTGCCAACGCTGTCCCGTTTGGATTCGCCGAATCTCTCGATATCACCGGGTGTCCAGGCGCACAGCGAGCCCGCGAATTCGGTTGCCCCGTAGGCCAACCGGACGGGAATCTCGAAGTGCTTCTCGAACTCGTCGCGGGTCTCCGGGTCGAGCGGACCAGATGCGCTGATCAGAAATTCCAGCGACGCCAGGTCTTCCTTGGGCACGTCGGCGTCGAGCAGCATGCGGATGACGGCGGGCTGCACGCCCGAGCGCTTGATGCGATGCGTCTTTATCGCGTTGACGAAGCCGTCGACGGTGAACCGTTCCAGCATCACGATGCGCCTGCTGTTGTGCACCCCAGCGACCAGTTGGCATACCCCGATGCCGCCGAACTGCCAGTAGGCGAATTCCGGCGGGGCGCCCGGCGGGGCTTTTTCTCCGCTAGTCACGCTGAACACGGTGCGCTCCAGCACGCACGTCTTGACGTCCTGCCGCTTCGGCGGGCCGGTGGTGCCGCTGGTCAGAATCTGTAGTGCCACACCGGGTTCGACTTGGGCATGGCTACGGCTGCCATCGCGCTGTTCGAGCCCTTCGACCGCCGCGACGAGCGGCGTGGTCAACGAGATCGCCACGCCTGCACTGCCTGCACGTTTGGCGGCCGTGATGACGTCGTCGGTCCAGTCCTCGCGGTCGGCGACGATGGCCGACAAGTCCAGCTTCTCGATGTCGCGGCCGATCGATTCAGGCGACTGGAAGGAGTAGATCATCGAGACGGGGCGACCGGCTGCGAGGAAACCGATGATCGCCGCGGCGTGCTGGAGCCGGTTGCGGACGACTAGACCGACGGGTGCACCATCGGGGACGCCCGCATCCTGCAACACCGAGGCGATGGCGTCGGCGTATCCGGTGATCTCGGCGCCGGAATACCACCGGCCCTCGAACTCGATGCACGACTGATCGCCGTAGCTCGCCAATCCTGCCGCGAACGTTTCGGTAAAGCTTTCGGGCACGCCTAGACGATACGCAAGGCCCGAGCTACGTCCGGTCCCAGCTGCCGGGCAGCGTATTGACAGCGCACGCACACCCTGGTCGGCGATCCTCGGGCGGTGGGCGTCCGGCTGTGCTCGATCGTCGCCGCGCTGAGCTTGGCAGGCGCGAGCGTCGCCGGATGCGCGGCGCCAACCGATTCCGGTGCATCGCAATGGCACACACCGCCGATGGGCTGGAACTCGTGGAACTCCGGCATTCCGCTGACCGAACAAACGGTCGAGGCGACCGCCGACGCGATGGTGTCGTCGGGCATGCGCGACGCCGGCTACCGCTACGTGAACCTCGACGCGGGCTGGGCGGCGCCGACGCGCGGACCCGACGGCAGCCTGCGTGCCGATCCGAAAGCTTTTCCGCACGGCATGGCGGCGTTGGCGCGCTACGTCCACGACCGGGGCTTGCTACTCGGCCTGTACGCCAGCCCGTACGACGAGAGCTGCGGGCAGGATCCCCGGATCGCCAGCGCGGGACACGAGAACACCGACGCCAAGACGTTCGCTGCCTGGGGCGTCGACTACCTGAAATACGACTGGTGCCACAACGACGCGGACCACGCCAATCAGGTCAAGCTCTTCACCGCAATGCGAGATGCGCTGCGCGCGACCGGCCGTCACATCTTCTACAGCATCAATCCGAACAGCTCCGACAATCACCACGCCGGAACCGCCTACGACTGGTCGGGCATCGCCGACATGGCCCGCAACACCACCGACCTGGTTCCGGTGTGGCGCAGCACCTTGCCACCGCTGGACAGCTCCGACTCGTTTCTCACCGGCACCTACCTGGGCGTGCCCGACGAATTCCACGCGGCCGCGCCTGTGGCGTCACGCGCCCGGGCGGGGCATTTCAACGACCCCGACATGCTCGTCGTCGGCCTCACGTGGACCGACTTCTTCGTCAATCACCTCGATGTCAGTCGCCTCGTCGTGTCGGAAGACCAGCTGACACCCGAACGTCTGCAGAAGCTGCGCACGAAGCTTGCGTTGTCCGATGCCGAAGTCTCGTGGCGCGCGAACGCCCAGCCGAGTCTGACCGAATCCGAACAGCGAGCGCACTTTTCGCTGTGGGCAATGCTGGCCGCGCCGCTGCTGGCGGGTAACGACATTCGGACGATGACCGACCAGACGCGCGCGATCCTGACTGACGGCGATGTCATCGCAGTAGACCAGGATCCGTCGGCTGCGCCTGCCACGCAGTCACCGAACGACGCCCGGGTCCTGGTGAAGCCGCTGTCCGGCAGTGCGGCGGCGGTCGTGCTCTTCAATCCCGATTCCCAACCGGCCGAAATCACCACCAGCGCATCGGCCGCCGGCCTCCAGGGCGCGCCGTGCTACACCGTGCGCGATCTGTGGGCGCACACGCAGAGCACGACGGCGGGCGAGATCAAGCGCACCGTGGCGCCGCACGACGTCGCGATGCTTCGGATATTCCCTACCTGCCACTGAGCCGGCCTCGACTTCATCGCAGGATCTCTGTGCTCCGCGGCGGAGTGGCGCTGCCGTGAACGAGTTGCGCGTGCTCGGCATAGGCAAGTGCCGCCGTTCCGCGGATGCCCGCGCGCATCTCCGGCGGCATGTTCTCGATGGTGTGCTCGATGATGTCCGATTCACCCTCGTACATGCTCATTCCGAGGACGAGCAAGGCGTTGCCGGGGTCCAGTCCAGCTGTCATGGTCTGCACGATCTGGTTCCACTCCGCCAGGCCGATGTGCGTCTCCATGACGGGAACGACATGCAATTCCTCGTAGTCCATGTGCTCGATAACCGAGGCGGCGAGTCGATCCAGCGCCGCGGCCAACCTGTCGCGCGAGTCCGCAGTCGCCGAACAACTCCAGACCGGCAGTTCCACATCGACTTCCGCTTGCTCCGCGTCGACCCGCCGGTGTTGGGCCATGACGCGCAGCACGTGCTCAGACACCTGTGAGGGCGCGCGCATTTCCAGGAGCGGCCAGACGTACTGGTCCTCTCCGGAATGGTGGTGATGAAGTGTCGAGTTGATCAACCGCAGGTGCGCGGCCACCATGTGGGCATGTCTTGTGTCGCCGCAGGCAACGTGCCGGACCACACCGCCTGCAAGCGGGAACTCTCTGCGAAACATCCTGTGCACCATCGCCATTTCGCGGCCATCGAAGTGCCGTCCTTCTGCTGCGGGAAGTGTAGAAATCGGGTGGTGTTCGCGTCTGGTGTCCATCAACCGGCTAAACGCCGGCATCGGCCGGATTCTTCACTCCGTCATGACATCGCCGCGGCAGCGTCGATATGTCCTTCGAAGCCGAGTTCGTTCGCCATGGTGCGATAGCGATCGGCGAAGTCACGGTAGCCGGTGTCGTCTCTCATCGCCCGCGCCAGCAGCGCGCGCAACCGCAGTAACGAGATGTCAATCCACACGACCCCCGGTTCGACAGGCAATGCCGCAAAGCGGTCGACGCCGATTTGTGCCGCTTGGATGTCCGCATCCGTGCCGCGCTGCAGGAGTGCTTCGACCAGAGCGTTCAGGCCATAGCTGGCGGCCACTCCGCCAGCGGCAAGACCCTGTTCAACGACCCCATTGAGGAGCACGATCGCTCCCTCGAAATCGCCACTGCCCGCCTTGTCCCTAGCGATCTCCACATCGGCCAGCGATTCGAAAATCATCATCGAGCGTTGCTGCGCAGCCACTTCACGGGATTTCACCAGAATGCTGAGCCCGCGACTTCTATCCGCTCCTCCGCGCTGCGACAACACAAATCCGCGCAGGAAGCGGGCGCACTCCAGCGACAAGTCGTCACCGCGTTCTTCGGCAGAGTCGAGTAATTCGTCCACCTCCCGAAGGATCGCCTCATCCGGCCGCAGCGTACCCGCCCCGAGGCAGAAGGCATACTTCCAGACAAGCGCCAAGGGCGCACCGATGGGCACCAGCTCCCGGCACATCGCGGTGGCCTGCTCGATGTCGCGCCGCCAACCCGCCACTCCCATGCACATTCGCGCGGCGGCACGCACGATCGCCGCCACGACCAACGGCGTTTCCACGGCCGAGTCTGCGATATGAGGGTTCGCACCCGCCAGGTCCAGTGCTCGCTGACTCAGCCGCAACGCTTCTGCGACCTCGTTATTCGCGAGCTTGGCGGTTGCGGCCTGCGCGAGCATGGGGATGGACAGTCCGACGTCACCGATCGAGTCGAGTACGCCGACGAGTTCGGTCGCCTGTCGCGACGACTCGTGATGTCTGCCACGCAACGAAAGCATCATTACGTGACCCGCAGTCGCCATGGCCAGCGACACTTTGTCGCCCGCCTCTTCTGCCAGTCGGCACACTTCTGTGAACTCTTCGTCGTCGGCGGCACCTCCGGCGCGGAACGCGCTGGCACACAGCATCGCGCGGGGCGCTATGCGCATCGCCTCTCTGCGCGGGTCGTCGGCATCGAGTCGTTCGGCAACATCACGGGCTCGCTGCCAACTCGAGCGCGCCGCGTGGATATCGCGGAAAATCAGCCACGCTCCAGCACGCATGTGCCAGCCGAACGCATCCCCGAGGTCGCCGGCGGCCTCCAAATGCTCGGCTATCAGGGCAGCGTTCTCCTCCGCAGAAATCGGGTCTCGTCCCTCGAGAGACCTGGCCAGGCGCCGATGGAGCTCTGCCCGTGCGGATTTGAGTTGTGATTGGTAGGCCACGGTGCGGATCAACGGATGGCGGAACGCATACCTGGCACGCGGGGTGAACATGACCTGATCAATCAGCTCCGCGCCGATCAGCGGTTCGAGATCCGCACTGTCCGAGACAGCAAGCAAATGTGCCTCGTCGAACCGCAATCCGATCACGGCTGCTGCATTCAGTGTCAGCTTCGCCGTTGGCCCCAGCCGGTCGATTCGCGCCGCAATGGCCGCTTGAAGCGTGGCGGGCACTTCAACATCAGCGGCCCCGTTCGTGCAGGTACGGTTTCCACGCTCGCCATACAGGACGCCTCGATCGGCGAGGTCGCGGATGATCTCCTCGGCGAAGAAGGGATTGCCCGAAGCACGCTCGGTGACTCGAGCCGCCAACTTGGCGACGGAGGGATGTCGGCCCAGTAATTCAGAAATCAGTCCGGCCATCTGTGAATTATCCAGTGGCGCAAGCGCAACCGTATGTGCGCCAGGATTGCGGCTGAGGGCCCCATCATATTCCGGACGATATGTGATCAGGACCAGCGCGGAGGCCTGCGGGACAACCGACAGGAGATCGGACAGCAACGACTCGCTCGTCGCGTCGATCCAATGCGCGTCCTCGATGACGAACACGGCGGGCTCCTCGCGAGCCACCATCGAAGCGTTGACCAACGCGGTCAGCCGACGCCGTCTGGCGTCGGGAGCGATATCTGGCAACGGGTCCGTCGAATCTCTGATGCCGAGTTCGTCCAGCAACAACAGCAGGTCGGCGGCATCCGCTCCGGGGACTCGGCTTCGCACGACGTCACGCGCCACCTCGTCGGCGAGCCCGCTGACCCGCCACACCGAACGCAGCAACCGGACCGCCACTCGGAACGGAACATCGCTTGTGTGCGATTCGCAATACGTCGACGCAACCTGAATGCCCCGATGTGCAGCGAGCTTGGCCGCCTCGGCGACGAGCCTGCTCTTCCCGATGCCAGGGGGACCGACCACACTCACCACGCATCCATGACCGCTGACGGATCGATCGAGCATCGCGGTCAGTGCAGAGAGTTCCCACTCGCGGCCGATGAACGTCGACGTCCAGGAATTCACTTCGGGACGCCGACCGGGCACGGACTGCAGCTCGAAGACCGGCACGGCGGCATCTGCGCCCTTGATGCGCACCAAGCGTCGCTCACCGAGCACCGCATCGTCTCCGACGAGTCGTGCCGTGGATTCGCTCAGCATCACCCCACCCGAAGGCGCAACGGACTCCATCCGCTGCGCCATCCCGACCTGGTCACCGATGGTCGTGTAATCGTGCGAGCGCGAACCCAGTTCGCCTGCGATGACCTGACCCGAATTCAGCCCAACCCGTAGCTGCAGATCCACGCCATCCCGCGGCGCGAACTCGGCCGCCAGATCCCGGCCTAGCTGCTGAATGTCCAAGGCGGCCAATGATGCTCGAACAGCGTGGTCCTCCAGCGACAACGGTGCCCCGAAGACGGCCATGATTCCGTCGCCGGTGAACTGGTTCACGGTGCCGCTGTATCGCTGCACAATGGAGGACGAGCGATCCAAGAAGTCGGACATGAGCTCCCGCCAGCGTTCCGGACCCACCGCTGCAGCGATGTCCATCGAATGCACGACATCGGCGAAGAGCACCGTCACTTGCTTGTATTCCGCCGTGCGGGCGGCCTGCGTGACGGCCGCGCCGCACTCGTCGCAGAATTTCGCTTCGAACCGGAGCTCGGTTCTACAAGCTGGGCAGGCTACCCCCGTCGCCATCTGCTAAGCGTAGGACCTTTCGGCATAGGAAGACGCCAAGTCAATGAATGAGGTCAATGAATGATATGCACCGGGACGCTCGCCCAGCCGCCGACGTTCGCCATCTGAACTCGCCTGCAGCTATCCGAGTCGACCTCGTAGCGCGGCATGAAGTCGAGCAACTTCTCCAGCGCGATGGCGGTTTCCATCCGCGCGAGCGCCGCGCCCAGACAACTGTGAATGCCGTAGCCCAGCCCGATATTCTGCGCCTCGGTGCGGTCGCGCTCGAGGTCGAATACGTCCGCGTCCGTCCATGCCTCGGGATCCCGGTTGGCCGAGGCGAGCATCAGGAAGACCGGCTTGCCGACGGGGATCGTCACCGCGTGCAAGGTGGATTCCTTGATGGAGCAACGAACGTCGTAATGGACAGGGTTGTCGTACCTCAACAGTTCCTCGACTGCCGCCGTGACAAGGCTGCGGTCGTCGCGCAGCTTGGCCCATTGGTCGGGATGCCGCGCGAAGAGGTACACAGCACTCGCAAGTAGCTTCGTCACCGTTTCGGCGCCCGCGCCACCCAATTGGCTTGCAAAGCCCATGATCTCGTAGTCTGTGAGCCCGCTGACAGTGCCGTCCTCGCGTTCGATCTCGGCGGCGATCAGGAGGCTGAACAGGTCCCCCTCCCCCGGTTGCAGACGGCGCCGCTGGACCACCTCGGCGTAGTAGGCCATCGACTCGTCGATCGCCTGCTTGCCTCGCTCGTCCACCTCGATCTGCCCCGGCTCCCGGTGCAAGGTCTCGTCGGTCCACAAGCGAACCTGTTGCACGTGGTCCTGTGGGATGCCGAGCATCGTGGTGATGATCTCGACCGGGAACGGCGCAGTGAACTGCTGGACCACGTCGAATTCGTCACTGTCGATGGCGCCGAGGTATTTGTCGATGACAGTAGTGACCATCGCTCTGCGCAACTGGATTGCGCGCGGGGTGAAAAGTTTGTTCAGCACGCTTCGCATCTGCCGATGTTCCGGCGGATCCATGAACTGCAGCAGCCGGACTTCAGGCGGCGGTCCGCCTGCTTGCACCATGGCGAGGTCCACACCGTATGCGGAGGAGTACGTTTCGTAGTTCTTGTATGCCGCGGCCACATCCTCGTGGCGGGTCAGCGCGTAGAAGTCGTACTGGTCGCTGTAGTAGACCGGCGCCTCGCTCCTCATCCATCGGTAGAACTCGTACGGGTCGTCGAAGAACTCCTGCGAGAACGGGTCGAATACCAGGGTTGCTTCCCCCATGTCCGGACCGTACGCCCGCGGTCCACCAAAGACAGGCAAAAGCCCCCGAAACGCCGTTGTTTCGGGGGCCTTGCTTACTGCTGTCAGCTGGTCAGCGACTCCGGCGGCAGGAACCTGTCGCCGTACTTGGCGGCCAGTTCCCTGGCCCTGGCCACGAAGGCCTCCTTGCCCGTGCCTGCCGGCCCCTGGTAACCGACGATGAACTGCGCCGAGCCACCGGTGTAGGGCGGGAAGCCGATGCCCATGATCGAGCCGATGTTCGCGTCGGCAGTCGACGTGAGCACGCCTTCGTCGAGGCACTTCTGGGTCTCCAACGCCTCGGCGAACAGCATCCGGTCGATCATGTCCTGCAGCGGCGGCTGCGACGTGCCGGACTTGAACGTCTCGCGCAACCCCGGCCACAGCTGACTCCGCTTGCCGTCGACGTACTCGTAGAAGCCGGCGCCCTTGAGCCGCGAGGGGCGGCCGATCTCGATCATCTTCTCGACGACCGCCTCGGCCGGGTGCGGCTCATACTTGCCGCCCGCGTCCTCGACACCCTTCCGGCTGGCGACGGCGATCTTGTGCATCAGCTCGAGGTTCAGCTCGTCTGAGAGCTGCAGCGGCGGCGCCGGGTAACCGGCCTGCGAACCCGCGTGCTCGATGCTCGCCGGTTCGACTCCTTCGCCGAGCATCGCGAGCGCCTCGTTCACGAACGTGCCGATGACGCGGCTGGTGAAGAAGCCGCGGCTGTCATTGACGACGATCGGGGTTTTGCCGATGGCCAGCGTGTAGTCGAACACCCGGGCCAGCGCTTCGTCAGAGGTCTTCTCGCCCTTGATGATTTCCACCAGCGGCATCTTGTCGACCGGCGAGAAGAAGTGGATCCCGATGAAGTCCTCCTGTCGCTTCACGCCCGTCGCCAGACCGGTGATCGGCAGCGTGGAGGTGTTCGAACCGAGCAGCGCGTTGGGCTCGACGACGTCCTCGATCTCCTGGAACACCTTGTGCTTGAGTTCCTGGCTCTCGAAGACCGCCTCGATCACGAAGTCGACGCCCTTGAGGTCGGCGGCGTCACCGGTCGGGGTGATGCGGTCCAGCAGGGCCTTGGATTTCTCCTCGGTGGTCCTGCCGCGCTCGAGCGCCTTGGCTTCGAGCTTCTCGGAGTAACCCTTGCCCTTTTGCGCGGCCTCCAGGCTGACGTCCTTGAGGACGACGTCGAAGCCGGCCTTCGCCGACACGTAGGCGATTCCGGCGCCCATCATCCCCGCGCCGAGCACGCCGATCTTGTTGATCGGGGTCTTTCCGATGCCCTCGGGCCGTGAGCCGCCGCCGTTGATGTGCTGCAGGTCGAAGAAGAACGCCTGAATCATGTTCTTGGCGACCTGGCCGGTGGCCAGCTGCGTGAAGTAGCGGCTCTCGATGCGGCTGGCGGTGTCGAAGTCCACCTGGGCGCCCTCGACCGCTGCGTCCAGGATGGCCCGCGGTGCCGGCATCGGCGCACCCTTGAGCTGCTTCTTCAGCAGAGCCGGGAACGACGGCAGGATGCCTGCCAGCGCGGGGCTGGCCGGGGTGCCGCCGGGCATCTTGTAGCCCTTCTGGTCCCACGGCTGGGTGTGGCTGTCGGGGTTGGCCTTGATCCACGCCTTGGCGGCGGGCACCAGTTCCTCGACGGTCGGCAGCACCTCGTCGACGAGGCCGATCTCCTTGGCCTTGCCCGGCTTGAACCGGGTGCCCTGGCTCAGCACGTTCATGAACGCGTTCTGGATGCCGAACATCCGCACACTGCGGGTGACGCCGCCGGCGCCGGGAAGCAGGCCCAGCGTCACCTCGGGGAAGCCGACGACCGCACCGGGCGCGTCGGCGATGATGCGGTGGTGGCACGCGAGCGTGATCTCCAACCCACCACCGAGCGCGGCGCCGTTGATCGCGGCGACCACCGGCTTGCCGAGGGTCTCGAGGGCGCGTAGATCGCGCTTGATGCCCTCGACCTCGTCGAAGAACTCGCCTGCGTTCTCGGGGGCCGCCTGGATGATGGTGTTGAGGTCGCCGCCCGCGAAGAAGGTCTTCTTGGCGCTGGTGATGACGACGCCGGTGATCGAATCCTTCTCGGCCACAAGGCGTTCGACCGTCTTGTGCATGGATTCGCGGTAGTGCTCGTTCATCACGTTGGCCGACCCGTTTGGGTCGTCCAGCGTCAGCGTGACGATGCCGTCGGCGTCCTTGTCCCAAGCAATGGTGTTGTCTGCCATGGTCTTAAACCCTCTCGATGATGGTCGCGACACCCATGCCGCCGCCGATGCACAGTGTGATCAGCGCGCGACGCGCGTTGCGGCGCTCGAGCTCGTCGACCATGGTGCCGGTGATCATGGCGCCGGTGGCGCCCAGCGGGTGGCCCATCGCGATGGCGCCACCGTTGACGTTGAGCTTCTCGTCGGGGATGTTCAGATCCTTCTGGAACTTCAGCACGACCGACGCGAAGGCCTCGTTCAGCTCGAACAGGTCGATATCGTCGACCGTCAGGCCTGCCCGGGCGAGCACCTTCTTGGTGGCCGGCGTCGGGCCGGTGAGCATGATGACAGGGTCCGCGCCGCTGGTGGCGGTGGCCACGATGCGCGCCCGGGGCGTCAAGCCCTGTGAGGTACCTGCTTTTTCACTGCCGACGAGCACCAGCGCGGCGCCGTCGACGATGCCGGAGCTGTTGCCGCCCGTGTGGACGTGATTGATCTTCTCGACCCAGTGGTACTTCTGCAGCGCCACATCGTCGAAGCCGCCCATCTCGCCGACGCCGTCGAACGCGGTCTTCAGCTTGGCCAGGCCCTCCATCGTGGTGTCGGGCCGCATGTGCTCGTCGTGATCGAGGATGATGAGGCCGTTCTGGTCCTTGACCGGGACGACGGACTTGGCGAAGTAACCGCCCGACCACGCTGCGGCGGCCTTCTCCTGCGACCGCAGTGCGTAGCGGTCGACGTCCTCACGAGAGAAGCCCTCAGTGGTCGCGATGAGGTCGGCGCCGATGCCCTGCGGCACGAAACCGATCTGGTAGTTGGTCTCCGGGTCGGTCGCCCACGCGCCGCCGTCGGAGCCCATCGGGACGCGGCTCATCGACTCGACACCGCCGGCCAGCACCAGGTCGTCCCAGCCGGAGCGAACCTTCTGCGCGGCGGTGTTGACGGCCTCCAGGCCAGAGGCGCAGAACCGGTTGAGCTGCACGCCGCCGGTCGTCTCGGGCAGGCCCGCGGCCAGCACCGCGGTGCGGGCGATGTCGCCGCCCTGGTCCCCGACCGGCGACACGACGCCCAGGATCATGTCGCTGATCAGGGTTTCGTCCAGGTCGGGGAACCGGCGCCGCAGCTCGTCGACCAGGCCGGTGACCAGGTTGACCGGCTTGACCTCGTTCAGCGCACCGTTCTTGTTCTTGCCGCGAGGCGTGCGAATGGCCTCGTAGATGAAGGCTTCTTCGGACATGAAGTATTTCCTCTTCAGGTGGGGTTGCGGGAATCCTGTCCATGTGGACGGACGTCCTCTGTACAGCCAGCTTAACAGGCCCATCCAACCTGTTGGTTGGCCGGTCGCCGCTTAGCAGCGCGAACGTTCCTTACCGCTCGAAAAATCGCCCAAATTTCGAGCGGTAAGGAACGTTCGGCAAAGCCTTAGGCTGGACGACCATGACGGTGCGTCGGCTCCAGCCCTACGCGGTCACGGTCTTCGCCGAGATGTCCGCGCTAGCTGCCCGCATCGGTGCGGTTAACCTCGGCCAGGGCTTCCCCGACGAGGACGGACCGCCCGCCATGCTCAAGGTCGCCGAGAACGCGATCGCCGAGGGCGTGAACCAGTACCCGCCCGGTCTTGGCATCGCGCCGCTGCGCGAGGCGATCGCCGCGCAGCGCCACCGCCACTTCGGCACGGAGTACGACCCCGACACCGAGGTGCTGGTCACCGTCGGCGCGACCGAGGCCATCGCGTCGGCGGTCCTCGGGCTCGTCGAACCCGGCTCCGAGGTGTTGTTGATCGAGCCCTTCTACGACTCGTACTCACCCGTCATTGCCATGGGCGGCTGTGAGCGCCGCGCCGTCCCGCTGATCCAGAACGGCCGCGGCTTCGCCATCGACGTCGACGGGCTCCGGAGGGCCGTCACCGCCAAGACCAAGGCACTGATCGTCAATTCGCCGCACAACCCGACCGGCATGGTTGCCTCTGACGACGAACTCAAAGCGCTGGCCAAGCTCGCTGTGGACGCCGACCTGTTGGTGATCGCCGACGAGGTGTACGAGCATCTGGTGTTCGACGGCCACCGTCACATTCCGCTGGCCAACTACCCCGGAATGGCCGACCGCACCGTGACGATCTCCAGCGCAGCCAAGATGTTCAACTGCACCGGCTGGAAGATCGGATGGGCTTGCGGCTCAGCTGAACTCATCGCTGGTGTGCGCGCAGCAAAGCAGTACCTGTCCTACGTCGGCGGCGCACCGTTCCAGCCGGCCGTGGCCCACGCGCTCAACACCGAGGAAACCTGGGTTGCCGCGCTCCGGGAATCGTTACAGGCCAAGCGAGACAAGCTCGGATCGGCACTGGCAGAGTTGGGCTTCGAGGTGCACGACAGTTTTGGCACCTACTTCCTGTGCGCCGACCCGCGTCCGCTCGGCTATCACGACAGCACGGAGTTCTGCGCTCAACTGCCCGAACGCGCAGGCGTGGCGGCGATCCCGATGTCCGCATTCTGCGATCCGGGTGCCGACCACGCCGACGCGTGGAATCACTTGGTGCGCTTCGCCTTCTGCAAGCGCGACGAGACGCTCGACGAGGCGATCCGGCGACTGGCGGTGCTGCGCGACTAGTCGTTGTCCTCGGGGCAGTTCACGTCGACGTAGACGGTGCCGACCTCAGCTGGTGTGAGCGGCTTACCTGCCGCGTCGGTACCCGACAAACCGTGGACTCCGAGGACGCTGCATTCCGAGAGTGGGACGTCAGGGTATCCGTTGGTGAGGTTGAGCTGCACGCTGTACCCCTCTGCCTCCAACTGAGTGATGGCATCGGAGGCGGACCCATTTTCGAGCGGAGCCGCGGTTGCCGCCCCCGCCAAACCCACTGCAGCCGCAGCCGCAATGCCGAACGTCGCGGTCCCAATCGCCATAGGTCGCATGGTCGAACTTCTTTCACTGGGAGAGAGCAACAGCGCTCCACCCTTCAGGATGGGCCGTCTGACTCGTTCCGACGTTGACGCTGGCACCCAATCTTCGGCCCCGGTTATCCCCTGTCCGCGAAACACGGCGAACCCGGCTACCGGTTATCCCCCATGCGGCCGAGGCCGGTCGAGGGGGACGTGCAGGACGACATCTGTGACGATGGTCGGGTGACGGACGCGTTACCCGACTTCACCCGGCTGCCTGACCTCGCGCTGCGCACGCTAGGCGGCGCGGTGATCTGGGCGGACGACGAGGCCTTCGCGGAGCAGGACAATCTCATCAATCCCAGTCCGGCGGCTTTCCAGCCGGCGACGTTCGGTCACAAGGGTCAGGTCTACGACGGCTGGGAGACACGCCGGCGCCGCGAACCCGGTCACGACCAGGCGATCGTCCGACTCGGCGTTGCGGGTGTGATCCGTGGCGTGGTGGTGGACACCGCCTGGCTCAAGGGCAACTATCCGCCCGAGGTCTCCATCGCGGCGATCGAGGTCGGCGGTTACCCGCGGGACTTGGCATGAGCTATCCGAGGGACATGGTCGGCTACGGCCGCAACCTACCGGACCCGCAGTGGCCGGGCGACGCGGCGATCGCGGTGCAGTTCGTGCTGAATTACGAAGAAGGCGCGGAGAATTCCGTGCTCGACGGCGACCCCGCCTCCGAGACGTTCCTGTCCGAGATGACACCTGCCGAGGCGTTCCCCGATCGGCACATGAGCATGGAGACACTCTACGAATACGGGTCGCGCGCCGGGCTGTGGCGGCTCCTTCGGTTATTCGAGCGGCGCAGCATACCGCTCACCATCTTCGCCGTCTCCCTGGCCATGCAGCGAAACCCCGAGGCAGTGGCCGCATTCCGCGAGCTCGGCCACGAGATCGCTTGCCATGGCTTGCGGTGGAAGTCGTATCAACTGATCGACCGGGACACCGAGCGCGTCCATATGGCCGAGGCCGTACAGATCCTGCAGGAGCTCACCGGAGCCGCGCCGCTGGGCTGGTACACCGGCCGCGACTCACCGCATACCCGTGAGCTTGTCGTCGAGCACGGCGGATTCGTGTACGACTCCGACTCCTACGCCGACGACCTACCGTACTGGGTGCGGGTACACGACAAGGACCATCTCGTCGTGCCCTACACACTCGATACCAACGACATGCGATTCGCCTCTGCGGCAGGGTTTTCCAACGGCGAGGAATTCTTCGCACACCTTCGCGACGCCTTCGACGTGCTCTACGCGGAAGGCTGCGAAGGCGCCCCGAAGATGCTCTCGATCGGTCTGCACTGCAGGCTGGTCGGCCGTCCGGCGCGCACGGCGGCGCTCGACCGGTTCTGTGACCACGTCCAGTCCCACGACCGGGTCTGGATCGCCCGCCGCATCGAGATCGCCGAGCACTGGCGTGCGGTTCACCCCGCCGGCCAATAGCTCTTCACCGGAGGTGTTCGTACTCCCCTCGTTTCGACGTACGCAAGCCCATCGTCACCAGCGATTGGACGGTCAGCGTCGCGGCGGTGACACTGTCCACGACGGGCACGCCCAACTCGCCCGAGATGTCACCGCACTGGCGGCCATACCCGCACAGCCAAGCACCACGGCGTCGGACTGGTCGGCCTCGATCGCGCCCGGTTGGCCGACCACCAGCCGGTCGACCAGGGCCGAACGTCGTCGCGGCATCCGGTCACGGTATGCGCGCGTTGTTCGGCGGTATTGCTAAATCTCCGCTGCGAGGGCCCAGACCGCCTCGGAGGCAGTCGTCCGGTCCAGCGGGCTGAGCACGACGTCGGTCGCACCCGCATCCAGATAACTGCGAAGCCGACGCGTGACCGACTCCGCTGAGCCGATCGCTGCGAGGTCCGCCGCGCTCGCTACGCCTTCTCGCGCGATCACTTTCTGGTATGACGGGATGGTCTCGTAGAAGCTCAGCTGGTCGGCCGCGAAATTCCGAGCGGCCTCGAGGTCATCGGATATCAGCACCGGCACCGCCGCGATGATCTTGGGCTTCGGCCGTCCCGCGTCGGCCGCCGCCTTCGCCATGGTCGGCTCGATGAACTCGGCGATTGTGCGCGGACCAGCGAGGTAGGGAAGGGTGCCGTCGGCGAGTTCGCCGGTGACCCGCAACGCCCTTGGTCCCATCGCAGCCACATACACCGGGACAGGAGTGCCGCCCGCGACCCGCACCGGCCAGCCGGGCCTGGCGCTGAATTCGGCTCCGGTGAAGTCGACGGCCCCGGTGTCGAAAATCGATCTCAACACCGTCAAGTGTTCGCGCAGCCGACCAATTGTGTTGGGCCACAACATTCCGAATGCCACTCTCTCGGGTTCATGGGCCCCCAGCCCGAGGCCCAGGCTGAAGTTGCCGTGCGACGCCGCCTGAGCCGTCTGCGCCAACGACGCCACGATCAACGGATGCCGCGGGTTGATCGGAACCACGAAGGTGCCGACTCCAAGTCCGGGCACCGCCGCCCCGATCAGCCCGGCCAGCGAGATCGCATCGTGGTCGAATTGCTGAGCCAGCCAGACCTGGTCGACGCCGCGGGCATGGGCGCGTTTGGCTTGGGACACCACGTCGTCGACGACGTTGACGGCTTGGGGGTCGGGATATAACACCACTCCGGTAGGCATACCCCGAGCAACCGCCTCGCTGGAGCCGGGTATTCCGATCTACTCGGGCTGATCTGAAGCCTCACCTCGGAGCACTCGATTGCGCAGGCCCTCGTTTGCCGCATCGATCACCGTCTTGCCTGCTCGTTTGATGAAGAAGTCGGGGATGAGCGTGTCGGGCTCGACGGTGACGTCGACCGTGACGACAGTCGACGTGCCGGTGTGATCAGGTCGCAGCGTGTATTCGACGTGCTGGGCGTACTGCTGCTTGGTGCGCTCCGCGTCCCACACCAACCAATTTGGACCCCAACGGAATTCGAGGACTTCCTCATCGATCCGGCCGAGCACCCTGACCGCGAGACGCACGTGGTGCGGACGCCCGTCGTCGTACCTGTCAAGGACCTCGACCCGCCGGTATGCCGGCGTGTACGACAACAGGGCCTCGACGTCGGCCAGCGCATCCATGATGGCGTCCGGCGGCGCCTCGATCACAAGGTTGCGTGACGTTCGGACGGCCACAACCCAGATCTTCTAAGCGTATTTCTCATTCACCTGCTTGCGCAGGCGCTCGGTCGCGACGTCGAGCAAGATCTCCTTGGCCCGCTTGCGCAGGAACCTGGGGATCGGCGCCGCTAGATCGAGGATGATGTCGAAGCGCACCCGCGTCTTGTCTTCGCCTTCGGGGGTGAGGTTGTACTCGACGTGCTGACCCCGCTGGCTGAACGTGTCTTTCGCGTCCCACACCATCCACCGGGGACCCCAGTGATACTCGAGGTCCTCCTTGTCGGTGATGCCCATCATCTTGAACGTGGCCTTGACGCGGCGTGGCTTGCCGTCGGCGTGCCGGTCGACCACCTCGGCGTGTTTGTGGACCGGCGACCACGTCGGCACCGCGTCAATGTCGGCGAGCGCGTCCAGAATCGCTTCGGGCGGCGCGTCGAAAACGACCTCTCTCGATGCTCTTCGGACGGCCATACTGGCACAGTCTAGCTAACTCGAAGGCCTGACGCAGCCCCTTTCCCAGCTAATTTTTTTCCTACCAATCTATCTCTTCGATCGGCGTGGTGACCTTGGGCGGGGACCCGACCGGTACTGCGGGTGTGCGAGAAAACCGCGGAGCAGGTGCAGCCTGGTCGACGCCGTTGAAAGTCACCAACGTTGAGCGCGCTCGTAGATGTTCGTTCTGCGCCGCTTCACGCCAGGTGAGCACTGGTGTGACGCATGCGTCCGTGCCGGCGAAGATCTCGGTCCAGTCGTCGCGGGTCTTGCTCGCAAACTTGTCC
>Ga0207704_10000182_pt1 | contig 33103 bp, 32 predicted proteins | sample KBSMisM12_FD_184308 | JGI IMG/M metagenome (GOLD analysis project Ga0207704, IMG submission 184308) | Miscanthus rhizosphere microbial communities from Kellogg Biological Station, Michigan, USA - KBS Miscanthus M1-2 (SPAdes) (version 2) | ecosystem: Host-associated > Plants > Roots >...
AACTTTCAACTCTGGCAGCAGGATAACCATCCAATTGAGCTTTATGATCATAAAATATTACATCAGAAATTAGATTATATTCACTACAACCCAGTAGAGGCTGGTTTCGTTGAGAAGCCTGAAGATTATTTGTATAGCAGTGCACGGAATTATTATGGAATGCAAGGGCTTTTAGATATCTTATTGGTTGAACCTTTTGTAGCTTAAGGCTGCCGGGTTCGAAACAAAGGCACAAGTACCCTGGCCCACTTTTCCCGCCCGGATACTTGCGCCAGAGTTGGGCACATCATTACCCAGATAGACATGCAGATGGCGGCAACCAAACAGTTCCTGTTTGCAAAGAATGTCATACATATTTACATAGTAAAAATTAATGAATAATGACAAACACAGAATTTTTAGACATCATAAGGAAAAACATTGAAAAAAATGGCTATCATATCACGCTAGTCAATGGTGGGCAAAATCCAAATTTTTCTTATTCAATAGGATTATACAAAAGGTTCGGTTTTGAATTGATTGTCGCAGGAGGATTTCAATCTATAGAGGAGAATGAAATTATATTTGAACATATATATCAAAAGCTACAATCCGGATATACAGTTAATTCTGAGTTTTCATTATCTGTCAATGATGTTTTCTATTTAGGCACTGTAGATTCATCTTGGTGTGAAAAATTAATGTTAGGAGTTTATGATTATTATAGTGTAGATGAAATCACGGCTTATCAAATTATTCCTATAGAAAGAACATTGGACACACCACTAATGTCAGATCCATTAATTCCAAATGACCCTATTTGGAAATGGCTATATATGGACTGGAATATTGATGCGCCTAAAAATTCTTATGTAATAACTGATTTTAATGCTTTAAAAGGCAAGCCAATAACTGAAGTGGCTAAATGGGAAGACCATGTATGGGAAATGTTTTCAGGACCGGGGCCAGACGTAGAAAAAGAGGATATAAGGATAGTACCATTAGGAACAATCTTAGGAATTGACGCTACATTAAAACCAATTTTAAATTTGAAAGTCGGTCAAGGTCTGTGGCGAGATAATAAAGATTCAAGCTGGCAAGATTGGTAAAGTAGTGGGTAGTGCATCAAAGCAGTTGGTGACACAATAAACAGCATACCAAGCCCAGCAGTCGTTGGGCTTTTACTTTATATAAGCTCTTACTTATTACCAGCCTTGTAATACCCCAACTCTGGCGCAAGAATGAGGGGTTCAGGCGGTGCGTGAAAGGCTTCTTGTGCCTATTTTGGTTTTGCAGGAATGATTTTTTGCAGTACTTTAATTCGGCATGAGCAGAAAATATAAATTCGGAGATCAGGATAAGCTTTATTTCGTAAGTTTTGCTGTTGTTAACTGGATAGATCTTTTTATCAGGAATGAATACAAACAAATTATCCTGGATGGTTGGAAACATTGCCAGGTAAACAAAGGGCTGGAAATCTATGGCTGGTGCGTTATGACCAGCCATATTCATATGATCATCGGAACACAAGGAGATAAATTAGAGGGCATAATGAGGGATATGAAAAAGCATACCTCAATAGAGCTAAGGAAGGCAATTCAAAACCATCCGACAGAAAGCAGAAGGGAATGGATACTTTGGATGATGGAGCGTGCTGGTCGGAAAAATAGCAATAACCAAAACTTTCAACTCTGGCAGCAGGATAACCATCCAATTGAGCTTTATGATCATAAAATATTACATCAGAAATTAGATTATATTCACTACAACCCTGTAGAGGCTGGTTTCGTTGAGAAGCCTGAAGATTATTTGTATAGCAGTGCACGGAATTATTACGGAATGCAAGGGCTTTTAGATATCTTATTGGTTGAACCTTTTGTAGCTTAAGGCTGCCGGGTTCGAAACAAAGGCACAAGTACCCTGGCCCACTTTTCCCGCCCGGATACTTGCGCCAGAGTTGGTGGGATTTTTCCCCCTCAAAATGTTTTTTTTGCTTTTTGATTTCCCAATATGTTTGTACTTTGCATTAAAATTAAAAATTACCTGAGTCTATTCCCAAGTTTGACTATTTAAACAGCGGAAATTATCACAAAACAATGAAAAAAATAATTCTACTAGTACTGGTTGCATTCGCGTTTGCCGCCTGCCAAAAGAATGCGACGACATCACCCAAGCCCGTGATTACCACTAAGGATACGATCCCTGATAAAGCTGCTTTCGTAATACGGGCTGTGAAAGACAGCATACAGTATTATGAAATACTAATCCGCTTTAATCACAACTTTATTCTGAATTATGAAGATATCAACAATGCAAATATTTCTGAGGATGCGACAGTGATATCTTTACCTGCCAAACTGAACTTATCGGCAATTACGAGTGACGGTGTATTAGTGAATTTTGACGGTCTACCTTACACAAAGGGAATGGCAATTCCGTTGGACGTAAATGCATATACCGGTGCCTATTTTCTAAAAGCTGTCAGACTGACCAATATTCCGTCGTATATCCATATGTGGGTTAAGGATAATCTTTTGAAAGACAGCCTCGACTTGCGTACCGGCAATTACCATTTCAATGTCGATCAGGCGGATACCAATTCATTCGGCAAAAAAAGATTTCAGATTGTTGTTAGGTAACATGGCCAATCTGACGGCAGCAGTCTATTCTCAAAATAAGAAAACGCCCTGAAAAATTTTCATCCCCCCAACTGGCGCAAGAATGAGGGGTCAGGCGGTGCGTGAAAGGCTTCTTGTGCCTATTTTGGTTTTGCAGGAATGATTTTTTGCAGTACTTTAATTCGGCATGAGCAGAAAAAAGGCAGGAAGGAGTAGCATCACTACCACCACCTCACCCTTCTAATCCAGACTTTCTAACTCCCCGTAAGATAAGGGAAATGGTATGATTTTAGGATTGGAAGACATAAGCTATGTGACCTGCTCAAGCAAAGTTACGCTTAGTAGCTGTGGGGCGAGCAAGAGCTTCCGGCATAAACACAAGCCGACACACTGCCCAACATTTATTCCTTTACCATCTTGCTCTTACTTGCTATAAGCGGGGGTTTAGCTCAGCTGGTTCAAATACCATCCCAAAGACATGAAAAAGGAAATCCACACGGGCTTTACGTAGCGATAGAAGCTTAGACGCTACGATTTTTGTTTTGCTGTTTAAGATGAAGCAGCAGTTCTTATATTTGTCTTTCCATAGGTTGTACCCTTTGTTGTACTACCAAAAGGAAAGAGTGTCCATATTATTTTTACGTAACCAAATGTTTAACCAGTCTATTCGACAGTAAAACAGCTTGTTACAAATGGAAGAGATGGGTGTCGCCTTTTTACGGGATGTAGCGTAGCCCGGTATCGCGCCAGCATGGGGTGCTGGAGGTCGTGGGTTCGAATCCCGCCATCCCGACGCTAAACGGTTCATTAGAACCTAAAAAGCCTTTAAATCTATGATTTAAGGGCTTTTTTATTTTATTCCAGCCCATTTTATTCATGTTATATCAAAGAAAATGTGCCCTATTCGGTGCCCCAAATCTGTATCTTATATTTGGGCACAAAATGCATATTAAGTTATTGATAGTCAATTTATTACTTGATTTGTTTTGATGCTTTTTGGTGGCTTTTGTAATGGGTTTTATTTTCCTTTTAATCGCCCCTGATATAAATACAGCCAAAGGTTATCAATTCAATGCTATCGTAACTTAAAAATTGATAAATATGAAAACAGCAAACAACACCTTTGGCGTTATCTTTTACCTTAGAAAGTATAAAGCCTCATCAAATGGAAAAACGCCTATTTATGCAAGAATAACGGTCAACGGAAGCAGGGTAGACATATCTGTAAAACGTACTGTCGAGCCAGGAAATTGGAATGAAGGGAAAGGCATGGCGAGGGGAAGCAGAGAAGAAATTACCCGCTTGAATAATTACTTAGAGCAATTTCGGTCAGGTATTGTAGAGAGCTACCAGGAATTGTTATTGCATAAAAGATTAATTACCGCAGAACTTGTAAAGAATAAGTTTACGGGAGAAGATCAAGCCGACCTTACACTCTGTAAACTGATGAACTATCACAACCACGACCAAAAGGAGATATTGGAGCCTGGAACAATGAAGAACTATTTTACTACGCAAAAGTATGTCAGGGAATTTATCAGAGAGCGGTATAAGACAAGCGATAAATACCTTTCAGAGTTGAACTATAAATTCATTACTGACTTTGAATATTATTTAAGGAACCTGACACCTAATAAAAAAGGGCAAAAGCTTTTGGGGAATAATGGTATTATGAAGCATCTCGAAAGGTTTTGCAAAATGATTAATCTCGCTGTCCGCCTGGAATGGCTCAACCGCAATCCTTTTGATGCCTACCAATTAAAATTTGACAAGGTTGAGCGACAATACCTGACTAAAGAAGAATTAGCGAGGATTGAAACAAAAAGCTTCAACATAGTCCGTTTACAGATCGTTCGGGACTTATTTATCTTCAGCTGCTATACCGGATTAGCCTACATCGATGTCTTTAATTTGATACCTGCTAATATGATTGAAAAATCAGAAGACAATCTATGGATCGTGACCAACAGGCAAAAGACGAATACACATGTACAGATTCCCTTACTACCAAAAGCCTTAACAATCATTGAAAAATATAAAAACCACCCTGTTGCTTTAGCAACCGGTAAGCTGCTGCCGACATTTAGCAATCAAAAACTTAATAGCTATCTTAAAGAAATAGCTGATATGTGCAATATTAACAAGCCACTTACCTTTCATATTGCCCGGCATACTTTCGCAACTACGGTAACATTGACCAATGGCGTGCCGATAGAAACTGTCAGTAAATTACTTGGTCATACCAAGCTAACTACCACACAGATTTATGCCAAAGTGATTGAAAGTAAGATCAGCGATGATATGGCTATGCTTAGAACGAAATTGCAAGCATGAATAAGTTAATCAACTTGCGGTCGCAATTTGCGACCGCAAGTTGTCAATACTAATTTTATAGTGAATTAAATAGATATGGAAAATACCCTGATACCAGACGAAACACTGATGAGTAAAATATATTTTATCAGAAATCAAAAAGTAATGATAGATGAAGATTTGGCCGAATTATATGGAGTTCCTACCAAAAGGCTAAATGAGCAAGTTGCTCGCAATATAGATCGCTTCCCCGAAGATTTTATGTTTAAGCTAACAGACACCGAGTTTGCAAACTTGAAGTCGCAATTTGCGACCTCAAGTTGGGGAGGAAGAAGAAACGCTCCCAATGTGTTTACCGAACATGGGGTTTTAATGCTTTCAAGTGTGTTAAATAGCAAACAAGCAATAAAAGTTAACATACAGGTAATGCGCATATTTACACGTATCCGCCAAATGTTTACGGACAATACAGAATTGCATTTAGAAATAGAAAAAATCAAAAAGAAGCTTGATAACCAGGATAAGAACATGGAAATCGTCTTTCGATATCTGGACGAATTAATAGAAAAGAAACCGACACCACGTAAAAGAATTGGTTATAAGTCTGATGACTTAAATTAGAGTACTTATTAATAAAGTCGGAAACTGCCCGGATTTATTTAATTTTATCATACCATGATCAGTATTCTTATATCACTATTTTCTTTAGCCGTTTCCTTATTTACATTCTATCTGACAAAAGTTAAAAAAGGCAGCATAGAAATGACCAGGCCAACGATCATTTGTTTCGCACCTTCCAATGGCAAAGACGCGCCTAAAATTTTTATAAGGACACTCCTATATAGTACATCTGAATTGGGCCAGTATGTGCAAAATATGTATATTAAGGCAACGCGGGGCTCAGAGGTTTTTTATTTTAATATATGGGGATACGGTGACAATGGAACCGTTCGCGGCAGTGGACTGTTCCTAAATAAAAGCGGTGTAGTGGTTTACCATCATTTTTTATTACAAGAAAACACAATCGGTTTTGAATTTAATAAGGGAACATATCTAATAGAAGTATACGCAGAAACGGTTAAAAACAAAGTAATCAAGCTGTTCGCAGATCAACTTATCCTGAGTGAAAAACAAAAGGAGCAAGCCCCCACTTTTTTTGACTGGATACCGAATGAACAAAGATATGCCTCTCATTTTTAAAAGCTATAGCAGCCTTTTCATTTGCATCATATCTAATTAAAAGACACCAATGAACCTTATGAAGAACAAATATTTTAAGCCTCGCCGGGCATTCGATTTTTCACCTCATCCTTACGATTTAGGAATTTTCACAGGTTTAAAACAAGGATTTGAGGACAATCATTTTTTATCTAACTTATGGCAAATGCCGGAGCAAGAATACGCAGGCTACTATCAACATCATTTGAGCTACTTTCTAAAAAACAACCCCGACAATGAAAAGGAGTTTTTTAACTATGTATTTATTACTGTTCAAAACCGGATCAAGCATTATGAAGGTCAGGACCCACATTCCTCAGACCATGCCAAATATATGCACCGGGTGCAAAAGCTTCGATTATTTCAGGAATATTTAAATTCAATCAACAAATGGCATCCCGGCAAAACGAAAGACGAGATCATTATATCTAAGGAAGAAGAAATCAGAAAATTGAAAAATCAAATTGATGGACTGAAGGAAGAACTTAAAGCCGCAAGGAAACTGGAAACCGAATATCACATCAATATTGCTGACGGGCAATTACTGACAGTTGTTGACCTTTTTAAGAAGATAGAGGATTTGAATGTTGATGGAAAAGAGTTGGTGTTTGCACAATTCCAGATCCTTTGGGCAAAGATGCTTTGCAAATATTTCCGGCATGGAAGTAAGGAAATTAACTTTGATACGGTACGCAGGTATTTTCCCGGCGATAAGGAAAATCCAGGGGTAAGATCAGCATCCGTTCCGGCCAAAAATCAGATTTATAACATCGTACCAATCAAAAAGAGAGGCTGAATTAACGGCTTCGCCATCTTTCGACTTCAACCAAGTATGTTTCTGAATTTGAGGTAATTAAGTATCCCGGCAACTTAACTTAAAGCACCTCAATTTAACCATGCCTTTTTGCATGGTAACGAAAAATCATCTGTATAGCACACATTTGTCCCAAAACAAAGCTATGCAGATCATTAACAACCAAGCCCTTAGCCAGTGTATAAGAGAGGCAGTCAGGGCAGAACTACAAGAACATTTTAAAACAAACAGCGGCCAGCAGCAGGCGACCGAAGAACGGCTGTTATCAAAACAAGAGTTGGGAGCTGAACTTGGCGTGTCACTGGTCACGCTTACTGATTGGATGAAGAAAGGTTTGCCCTTTCTTCGTCTGCACAAAAGGGTGTATTTCAAAAAAAGCGAAGTGTTAAAAATCATGGAACAAAAATCAATTGGCTGAATAAGGAGGGAAAAAAATGCAGGTTGAACTAATCACAAAAGAGGACTTAAAACAATTCAAAAATGAGATGTTGACTGAGATAAAGCATCTCATTAAACCCGGAACGCAGGGACAAACGAAAGAGTGGCTGAAAAGCTACGAGGTTAGAAAGCTTTTAAATATTTCTCCTGGTACACTCCAAAATCTGCGTGTCAACGGAACGCTTCGCTATACCAAAATTGGTGGTTTAATGTACTATAAATACGAGGACATTATAAAGCTTTTGGAAGATAACAGGAGGTAAGAAAGTGCCAGTTATATTATAACTAATACCGGGATACGCCAAGCATTGGCCCTTAAGCTAATCTACGAGCCTGTAAGGAGCAAGTTTGTGTTTTTGTGGCCACAAAAACATCCCGGATGCCTACGGCACCGGGCAAACTTGCCTTTTGCGCCCGATGGTTGCAAAAGGGAAAAATTGAAGAAAGAGTAAGGTAGTTAATTGATGGGCACAGTAATAAAAGCAAATGACAAGCAATCGATAAGTCAGCCTAAAAATAAAGGTGGTGCGCCAAAGAAGAGGGTAAGGCGGGAGCTAATTGTCCGAATAAGAATGACGGCTACCGAGCGCTTTCAGATCGATTCCAAAGCCAAAGCTGCCGGGATGCATTCAAGTACCTGGATAAGGTCGGCAGCCAAAAGCGCAAAGGTGATTCCGCGATTGACCGCCGAAGAGCGGCGCATCCTTTGGATTCTTGCCGGGTTGGCCAATAATCTGAACCAGTTAACTAAGCTGGCTCATCAACTTGGACTGTTGACGATAGTCAGGGATTGCGAAAAGCTATTAAAGGAGATAGATACAACTTTAAAACATTTGAACAATAATGATAGGGAAGGTGATAACAGGTAAAAGTTTCGATGGCTGTATCCGCTATGTCGTACAAAAACATGATGCGGTAATACTGGATGCTGCTGGAGTAAGAATGCAACAGGTTAACCAGATCATTAATGATTTCAACCTGCAAAGAAAGTACAACCCGAATTTGGGAAAGGCGGTTGGGCATATTGCTTTAAGCTGGAGTGTAAATGATGAAGCTAAGCTTAATGATGAGGTCATGGTGAATATGGCAAAAGAATATCTGCAAAAGATGAAGATAAAGGATACACAATATTTGATCGTTAAGCACCAGGATAAAGATCATCCGCATATACATATCATTTACAACCGGGTAAATAACGATGGCAAAACCATATCGGATAAATTCGAAAAGCAGCGGAATGTACAGGTAGCAAAAGAGTTGACTTTAAAGCATGGACTTTACCTGTCACCAGGGAAGCAGCAGGTGAAGCGGCAGCAGCTCAAAGGACAGGACAAGATCAAATACGAATTGTTCGATGCCATCAAGTCCGTCACCAAAAAGGTTAAAAATATCAATGAGCTAAAGCAGGCATTGGCTAAGCAAGGTATTCTTACCCATTTGAAATACAAAAGCGGCAGTAACGAGGTGCAGGGAATCAGCTTCAGCAAAGGTGAATACAAATTCAAAGGGTCAGAAATTGACCACAGTTTAAGTTATGCAAAATTGAGCCAGGCAATAGAACAACAACAAATTAAACCTGAAAGGAGTTTAGCGGAACAGTTCCGGGAAGCCATTAAAAACCAGGACCAGGATAGGAGCATTTCGCAAAAACGGGAGCCAGTTACTTACCTGAGGCCGGAACCGGAAACACATTATCTAAGGAAAGCGCTTTCGGCAGGAAGTGATCTGTTCGGTGGGTTGCTTGCAAATATGCCGGAAGAAGAAGACGTACCGGTTAGGAAAAGAAAAAAGAAACAGGAGCATGAACAAAATAGGGGAATATCAAGATGACAGAACTAAATGAACTTTCCGAACGAATGGACTCGAATGAGGAGATCGTAGATAGCCTGATCAAAAAAACAACTGAATTGGAAAAACAGGTCACCAAAATACCGGAAGTTAATATACCGGATTACTCGGCGACACTGGATGCCCTCGTTAAAGAATTAGCAAACATTAAACGGGATAACCAGTCAGATCAACAGTTGAATTTGCTAAATGCAATTAACGGGAAATTAGATAAGCTGCCAAAGTCGGCTACCAGGCAATTTCGATTCATATTATTCCCTGAAACCAACCAGGGCCAATATTACAAAATTGTATTTGGCAGGCTAATCCCCTGGGGGCTTTGCTTTATGGTGGCTACCTATATCTTTATAACTGGCTATAAAGCTATCGAGGTATATAGATATAATCAGGACGCCAGCCAATCAATGCATTACGAAAGGGCGTGGCTTTATTTACAACAACATGCTAAGAAAAAGATGTCTCTTGCAATGGACGAAGCATATGATAAAACAGCAGATAAATAGGTTAATATCCGCTACTATAAAAATATTATTTTTGTCTTTGATAAGGTTTAGGTAAGAGTCCCCAAGCAACGAGTGCCAGGGAGCTATTTTTTAACAAAAAAATACTATAGGGCATTCCTCTGCTATATAATTGATTTGGCATATGGTGTCGAACTTATTAAATTTAAAAAAGAGGATGATAAAGCTGGTAAATCATATTAGTGATCTACGTATTTCCACACAAAACCGTTCCATTGTTTATACAGACCTTTTGCTACTTGTATAATTGCTTTTTCATCTAAACGGAGTTGCCTTGACGCTTCTTTTATGCTGGGATACTGCCCAATCATGTTTCCTTGCTTGTCGTACTGTGCTACTGGCTTGCAGCGCGAATAATTCTTTTTCCAATTAGAACGGTCAGCGGTTTTAAGGAATGGCAGCACCCGGTCTCTCTTAACGGCCCGAAGTTGTTTTTCACTTTTAATGACCAGAGCTAAATTTTCTGGCCGGTTATTAAAACCATCACCATCTACATTGATCACATACAGGCCGTCGTTTTGGTAATCCAGGTGAGGGTCAATAAATGTTTTATAAATGACCCGGCGGGTATTGAAGTAGTATTGATTATTCTCCACTGCAAAGGTGACCCTCAAATCGATCATTGGCTCACCTGTTTTGATATTCCTGTTTTTGGCAACAGACTGGCTCATGATCTGTCCTTTAACAAACTGCTGGTGTAACCTCGGATGCGGAATAATGCGATCCAGTGACTTTACTCTGCCCATTGTCGAGGCCTGATAAGTTCCTTCAAAACCAGGAACATCTTTCCATACCTCGCCCGGCATATCAGCCAGCAATTTGTTTTGGTACGGTAGAAGTTTATCTGGAATCGACATGAAAACAAAAGTACGACCTTTTCATACTGAATGAGTTTGATGCGGACAAAGAATCGATTGAGATTTTGATAAAGATAGTTAAGGCACTTTTTGATGCGGCAGAGGGCGTTTACAAGCAATATATCGCAAACTTATAAAACGGGCTCTTCGCCAGGAGCCCATGCAGCTGCGGTAGGCGGCTTCATGCTTAAGCCGCCGGCCTCGCTGCTGCACAAGCAGGAGTGAAATTCGTTCCTCATAACACACCTGCTTTTTCCCCGCGCAATAAGGAATCCCATTTCACCGCATCCGGCAATTTACCGACCGGCGGAATAAAATGGCAAGGCTATACGAGCGAAGTGGCTTTACTTGTTTTTCAGCGGTGCTTCGTATTCTCAGACTTTGTCAATACCTTTTTTCATCTTCTCTCTCCACGAAGTTTTTATTTTGTCCGGAACCCGTAAAGGGTGTATAAACAGCTCCACCCCACAAGCCGTTGCTTCGCTGCCCTTGACGGAACCCGTCCAAAATAAAGTGAGTTGTTTACGAGATCAAATGACAAAATCTAAGCTACATACCTCATTAGATATACATCAAGTCCGACGGAGTTACTTCAGATGTGCTTACATCCGGTTCGAGTCAATAAAAAGCTAGCCGCCAATAGCTATGTCGACAATATTCCGTCGAAATGAAAATTAAATTTTTTCAAAAACTCTGTGTAACAATTTGGTTATTTATTTATTTATTTTTATTATCGCAGAACCTTAATTTTTTTATCGAAAAAACCTTAAACTTACCCCTATGCGCACCTTACCACGCCTCTTTTCCAGTTTTTTAGTTTTCGTGATACACACTTCATAGTCTGAGCTAAACGCATCATAACGAATCTTTAACCTATTCAATTCACAATTTCATCTTTCCAATGAAGAGTTTCTTGGCATTAGCCTTGACGTTTATCGTCATACAGGTATCAGCGCAAAGCATCCCACCGCAAAATCTAATCAGCGTCGGGTTATCCTCTCCAGAAGCAGCAAGTCTGGGCAAATTTGGTAACATTCCGGTCAGTTATAGTACGGGGGTTCCTAATATTAACATTCCCATTTTTGAAATTAATGCCGGCGGCATTAAGCTGCCTATTTCCCTTGATTATCATGCAGGAGGTGTCCGTGTAGATGAGGTATCATCCAGTATTGGAATTGGCTGGGCATTAAATGCTGGCGGCGTGCTGACACGCCAGATGGTAGGTTACCCAGATGAGACAAGCGGAAGCGGTTACCTTGCTGCTCCGCCGCTTGACCAGGTGTATAGTAACCGGCTAAATTATGTCAGTTTTATATATAACAATGCTTTGGGTCTAAATGACATTAACCCGGACGTATTTACCTACACCATTACGGGCAGCAGTGGCCGTTTTATCATCAAAAAATCTGACCTGTCGTTTATCCAATTCCCAACAACGAACAACAGGATCGAAAACTATAACAGCACATGTTATAAAATAACCGATCAAAACGGGGTAGGGTATATTTTTGAACAGAAGGAACAAACCTCCATGGGTATGGTCAATGGTGTTAATTTGATCCCTGCTTATACAAGCGCTTGGCGCCTTACCAAAATAGTTAGTGCAAGCCTGGCCGATACCATTTTTATAAACTATGAAACAGTTTCAAATCTCTTTCAACACAATAAATCTTATACGCACACCATTGGATCACAACCTAACACACCACCGGTAACCAACCCAAATGGCACACTAATAAACTCTGATAGTTATACTAGCCAGGCAGTCACAGCCAGTGAAAGTTACCCAACGTCTATTACCTGGCGGGGTGGACAGATCTCTTTTATAAATGTTGCCGACCGGACAGATCGGGTAGGAGGAAAAAGAGTTAGCGAGGTTGATGTTTACGCCAATAAAAATGGCACTTTAACACTGATCAAACAGGCTAAACTGTCGCAGTCTTATTTTTATTATTTGCCGCAAAATTATACGGTTCCACCGGACATTGGTAATGAAAGCCTTTACCGGATGAGACTTGATGCGGTAACCTTTTACGATGTCAATAACGTTCTTCCCCCACAGGTTTATAGCATGACTTATGACAATACGCCCATGGCGCCAAGAGAATCATGCGCACAGGATGCTTGGGGATTCAATAACGGCCATTTTGAGAACACCACGATGATGCCGCAGCAAACGGTTTATTTTGATGCCCTCCAATCTGGAGCTCCCAGCGCTTACACATTTGGAAGTGCGAATAGAAATACCGATGTCAATTATATAAAAGCATGCAGTCTGCAATCGATGACTTATCCGACAGGCGGCAAAACGGTATTTGCCCTTGAGCCGCATCAGTTCGCAACAAACACTACCCAAACTACGCCGGGCACAATAGAATGCCGCGCTACCGGGAGTGTGCAGTCGACAGCTACCACCACTTTGGCGGTCACATCTGCTATGACTTATCTGGAATACAAGGCTTTTTTTACTGCAAATTCTACTGCAACACAGTACCCAACTATTACGATTACTGATCAGTCCACGGGGCAGGCTGTTTTCACAATTACTGATATGAACCCCAGCACCAGTTATCCTGCTACCGGCTCGCCTGCTACCGGCCTGTTTAACGTAAATGGCGCGCCTCAACTGATAGCCGGGCATACCTATACTATAACCACCAGTATCTATTCCACAAACCCTAATGCTTATGCCTATATTGACATCAACTGGATAACGCAGACAAATACGCCATTGGTTTTGCAAGGAGGAGGCCTAAGAATAAAGTCGATGACCAATTATGACAATGACGGAACTCAAATTAGCCAAAAATCATATTCCTACAGTACAGATGGGTCAGGTACCTTGTTAACGCCTTATAATTATTTAGCTATCAATCATCAGATGACCACCAACAGGGTAGGTTATAGTAATGAACAACAAAATATTATGTGCGAATACTCTTATGGGTGGCCATCTGTTATTTATAATGCCAATAGCGTGATTCCTATTAGTCAATTTACTGGTAGTCCTGTGCTATACGGAGGAGTGACCGAATATGATGCTGCCAGTGACGGCTCTATGAACAATGGTAAAAAGGTATATTCCTATCAGATATCCCAAGACCAGCAAGTACTGGCCAACAATGATTACAGTTATACAGGTGTGCAGATGATAAGCAATGTTTGGCGAAACGGATATTTAACAGAAGAACAAACTTACAGATCCACCAGCCCTTCCACTTATTATCTGATCAATGATAAAGTTTACAATTATGCGACCCTGCGCCAGAACACTGAACAGCAAATCCGGATAAAACCAGTTTATTCTGACGACCCGCATACCTGCAGTACGTATACAGCGAGTTCCCTGGGGAATGACATTATTATGGATAGTTATGCACTGCCCTATGCTGCCATTCTCTTACAAAATGAAACGGAAACGCAGATAGACGATAGCGGTAACCAGGTTGTAAAGCAGATCAACTATTATTACGATGATCTGACCCATGTCTTACCTACCAGCAAAGAGACTTTTGGGAGTAAAGGAGAAGATCTGGTTGACTATCTGAACTATCCACATGTTTTGGCTGCAACAGGAAATGTCTACCAAACAATGTTAAACAGGAACATTGTTGCGCCAGTGGTAAGCTATACTCAGAAGAAGGATGGTGTCCAGCTTACGTATGGCCAGGTTATTTATAAAGATTGGAATAATAACGGTACTCTGCTGGCTCCGCAAACCATGACCAAACAAACGCTAAGCAATACGCTGGAGACGCTGATCAACTTTGATAATTACGACAAGTATGGTAGCATACTCCAGCAGGAAAAGACAACGGCTCCTACAAATGCCTATATATGGGATTATTACAGCCAGTACCCTATTGCCAAAGTGTCCGGAGCTGCTTACGCAGATATCGCCTATACCTCATTTGAAGCAGATGGTAGCGGCAACTGGACAATAGGCTCAGCTGCCAGGAACACTATAGGAATTACAGGCAATCAATGTTACACCCTCTCCAATGGCGCCATCAGTAAAAGTGGCCTCACCGCGGCAAAAACTTATGTGGTGTCTTACTGGACCATGAATAGTTCGTCCTATAACATCGCAGGAACAATAGCGGGCTATCCTGTCAAAGGAGGCACGATAAACGGCTGGACCTATTACGAACATGACATAACAGGCCAGACGTCGGTTACCATTTCGGGGTCGGGGGCAATTGATGAACTGCGGCTTTATCCGTTAGGGGCATTAATGACAACCTACACCTACAATCCGCTTGTAGGGATAACTTCAACCATGGATGACAGGGGCGAGGCGGTCTATTATGAGTATGACGGATTTCAGCGATTGGTCAATATCCGCGACAAGAATAAGAGCCTGGTTAAAAGTTTCTGCTATAATTATGCCGGACAGCAAACCAACTGCTTTGTGAATGGTATTTCATATACTAACTCCGGAACTACTTTTTATTACACCAGGAATTGCGGTTCAGGGTATACTGGTTCGTCTGTACCGTACACTGTACCACAGGGACGTTATATATCTAATATTTCACAAAGCGATGCGGATAACCAGGAGGTAGCGGATGCCAATATCAACGGCCCAATAAATGCGACCGCTACGGGGACTTGCACTCAAAATGTCTCTTTTACCTTAACGAACAATACGGGTGCGGGTTACCAGATCAACTTTACCGGGCCGTTCAATTTGACGTACAATTTCCTGAACAATGGCACAACTACCATTCAGGTACCGGTCGGGACCTATTCAGTGAGCATCTATCCGACGGGAGCTTATGTGAACCATACAATCAGCCTGACGGGACAAACCAATGTCGTTGCGCCGAGAGCAACCTTCAGTAACGTCGTGGTTAGCACTAGCACTACACTCACCGCATTAATCTATTAACCTGAACCGAAGCCATGAAACTTATCCTAAAAATAACGCTGACTGCCTCGATATTTGGTGTTTCAATAAAAGCATTCTCACAGGCTCCCAGTATAAATTATAGTGATCCCTACACTTTTTCGGTAGGGACAACAGTCAATGTTTCGCCGACGAACAGTGGTGGTACCATTTCGATTAATGGCCAAACGACGACCATAGCAGGCACCGGTTCTGCCGGATATAATAACGGCGTTGGAACAGCGGCAAGTTTTAATCAGCCACTAGGCGCAGTAGTTGATGCGTCAGGAAATATTTATGTTACCGATGTTGGGAATGAAGTCATCCGAAAGATTGCTCCCAATGGTTCGGTCTCTACTTTTGCCGGCACAGGCACCCCCGGCTCTTCTGACGGCACCGGTACAGGAGCCAGCTTTTATCACCCCGTAGGGATGTGCATCGACGCATCGGGCAACATTTATGTGGCCGATGAAGACAATAATATGATCCGTAAGATCACACCAGCAGGCGTGGTTACCACGCTGGCAGGGCAGACCTCCGCCGGTTGGGTAGACGGGGCACCATCGGTCGCGAAATTCAACCTGCCCTGCGGTGTAGCGGTGGATGCTTCAGGGAATGTTTATGTAGCGGACAATAATAACAACCGGATTCGCAAGATTACGCCATCAGGAACAGTCAGCACCCTGGCCGGAAGCGGCTCGGCAGCATATGCCGATGGGCAAGGCATAGCCGCCTCTTTCAATCAGCCTTTCAGTGTTGCCATCGACAATTCGGGCACGCTTTATGTAGCCGACCGGTACAATCACCGAATCCGGAAAGTGACCTCCGGCGGAGCCGTTACCACTTTAGCCGGAAACGGAACGGCAGCTTACCTGGAAAGTCAAACAGGAACCTTGGCAGAGTTTAACTACCCGACTACGGTTACCGTAGATAATCTTGGGAATGTATATGTAGCAGACTATCACAACAACCGGATACGCAAGGTGACAGCGGCTGGGGCAACTTCTACGCTGTCGGGTACCGGCGCCGCCGGATCAGCAAATAGTTTAGGCAGCGCAGCTACATTTAACTATCCGTTTGCAGTTGCCCTGGATGCATCCAGCAATATCATTGTCTGCGATCTGAATACCAATCTGATCCGCAAAGTGGTGTCCACACCATATACCATTAGCAGCACATTACCGGCCGGGCTGAGCTTCAATTCGGCAACCGGTGCCATTACTGGCACGCCAACAACTGTTACCGCATCGGCAAGTTATTCAGTTACCGCCTATTCGCTGACTGCTAACAGTAATAGCACCACGTCCGTAAATATCGGCATCAATGCAGCCGGTAGTGTTAACCCGAGCGGGGGCTATAATTTTGTAGCAACCTATACGCCAAGGGTATCCAGTCTGGTGACAAGCGGCGATTTGGGTAGTGCTGCTTTGGATAAGACCAAAGTAGAAGCTACCATTCAATATGTGGATGGAATTGGACGGCCCATCCAATCGGTACAGGCAAAAGCTTCGCCCCTGGGATATGATATTGTTCAGCCGATCGCGTATGATCAATATCAAAGACAGGTGACAGAATACTTGCCGTACGCGCCGCAAAGTGGCCAGAACGGCAGTTACAGACCTAACGCAGTAAGCTCAGATCAAAATGCATTTTATACTTCGCCGCCATCAGGGTCCGGCGTCAGTGCGATAACAGATCCTTATTCCCAAACGGCATTTGATAATTCGCCGTTGAACAGACCATACGAAAAAGGGGATCCGGGCATCCCATGGCAACTTACAGGCGTTAGTGGCGGTGGGCATACCGTTAAAATTGTTTACACGACCAACAACAGCATTACCTGGGCCGCCGATTCCGTGCACAGCATGCAAGTTGCCCGTTACGATGTGACTATAAACGGCGACCAGAGCCGCACATTAACAGCAAATGGTTTTTATAATGCAAATAAATTACTGGTAACCGTAACCAAGGATGAGAACTGGGTGAGCGGCAGGGCTGGAACTACGGAGGAATACAAAGATCTGCTGGGCCATGTGGTACTGAAGCGGACCTATAACTACAGCAGCACCGCTCCATTGACTGTTCTGAGCACTTATTACGTATATGACGATTTGGACAATCTGGCTTTTGTTTTACCCCCGGCAGCTAACGGCGATTTAGATGCAGCGATCAGTACCACCACCTTAAATAACTTATGCTATCAGTACCGTTACGATCAGCGTAACCGGATGGTCCAAAAGAAAATGCCCGGTAAGGGTTGGGAGTTTACCGTTTATAATACGCTTGACCAGGTGGTCATGACGCAGGATGCCAACCAGCGGGCTCAGCCAACGCAACAGTGGGCCTTTAATAAATACGACGTACAGGGCCGGGAGATAGTCACGGGTCTGTATTCAGATGCGGGCACAGTTGGCGACTTTAACGCCAATGCGCCTTCCACCGCCCGGTTGACATATTTTGCCGGCGTTTATGCCAGTACCATCAAGCCCAAATGGGAAAGTTGGACCGGTGCAACGACGACGGGTTACGATGGTTTAAGTGACCCTGCCGGCCAAAGTTATACCAACCTGGTGGTTAACTTTTATGACAAATATCCAGGCAGCAGCTATATCCCATCCGCATACAGCGCACCGTCAGGCGCCAGTGTCATCAACACGGGATTGCCGACCGGTAGCATGACCAATGTTTTGGGGACTAGTACGATGCTGGCGACCGTCAATTATTACGATGGCTTTGGCAGGACAGTCAAAGTCTACCGCCAGCATTACCTGGGGGCAACAGCGAGCGCCAGCAATTACGATGCGATTACCACGACCTACAACTTTGTCAACCAAGTGACAACGTCCACCCGCCAGCACTGGACCACGGGCAACACGTCCTATCCACTGGTAACAGTTGCCAATACCTATTATTACGACCATATAGGCAGAAGGCGCTCGGTATGGGAGCAGATCACCAATGGCAACAGCGCAACGCCAATACCGACGCTGGTCTCCAAAGTGGATTATAACGAGATCGGCCAGGTGTTGACCAAGCACTTGCACAGTATCGACAGTACCAACTATCTGCAGAACATTGCCTATACGTTTAACGAGCGGGGCTGGTTGCTGACCAGCAGCGCACCGCTATTTGCCATGAGTTTGTTTTACAATACGGCGACCTACAAGGCCTACAATGGTAATATCATGACCCAGTATTGGGGGACACCGGGGAACCTGAATAATCATTATAGTTATGGTTATGATATGCTCAACCGGATGCTTTCTGGGTCCTCCACGATCGGATCGGAGCAAAACATCAGTTATGACGTGATGGGCAACTTAACGGCGCTGAGGCGCTATGATAACACCAGCACTCTGATTGACAACCTGACTTATAACTATACTGGTAACCAATTAACCAGTGTGGCCGATGCCACTAGCATCAATACAGGTTTGCCGGCCGGCACCACAAGTTATACCTATGACGGCAACGGCAATATGCTGACCCAAACCAATACCACAACTACTCTAAACAAAACCCTTACCTACAACCTGTTGAACCTGCCGCAATCGGTAACGGTTCCCACTGGCGCGGTCACCTATACCTACGATGCGAAAGGACAGAAATTGAGGAAAGTGGCCTTGATCAACGGGGTAACCACGACGACGGAATATATATCGGGGATCCAGTATAAGAACAGTACCACCATCGTAGACTTTATCCAGACGGACGAAGGCAAGGCGGTGACGAACGGTACGAGCTACGACTACACGTATTACCTAAGTGACAACTTGGGCAATACCCGGGTGTCCTTTGATACCAAGACCGGTGCAGCGGTAAGCCAGCAGGTGGATAATTACTATCCCTTTGGCCTGGAGATCAACAGTAGCGTAACCTCGCCTAAAAATGAATATCTTTACAATAAAAAAGAGTTGCAGGAAGAACTCAATCAATACGACTACGGAGCCAGACTGTATGATCCGGTTATTGCAAGGTGGAACATTGTTGATCCACTGGCCGCGTCTTATCCTACTTTTTCGCCGTACGCCTATGCCTTCGATAATCCAATAAGGTACATCGATGCATTGGGCATGGGGCCCGGAGACCGGGTAAGGGCTGCCAGAAAACTCTTAAATATAGAGTATCTTCAGCAAACTGACGCTTATCTGAGGACAGGATCTGGCGGAGGCCCTTATCAATATATGGATTGCTCGGAATTTGTTTGCCGGGTATTGGCCGCCGACGGGATAACTGACCATGTGGAAAATATGCCGACTGCAACACTTGCAGGTTACCTTAATAAAAAAAAATTCATCCATTCGATGACTCCTCAGGTGGGCGATATTGCCATGTGGGAAGGGCATACAGGGATCGTGTCGGCAGTGGATAAGAATGGAAAGATAAAGCTTTTGCATGAGCCGCATAAGGGTGCTAAGTCAAAAGAGAATCCGCATTATGCGGCCCCCGAGGTATATCACCCAGGCGGAGCGTTTTTGGGTTATTACAGACCTGCCGTTGAAACGAAGGACGGTAAAAATTTAAATAGTGTAACCCAGTCAAATAGTGGCGGAAATCAAATAGATGATAGCGGTGACGGTGAACTAGATCTTTCGGAAGAGATGAAGAAACGGTTGGACCAATCTTTTGGTCGTTATTTTCATTTTCCAGATTTAAATTTCCCGAGTCCGGTCAATCCCAATCCTTTTGACCCTAATCCGAAGCCATATCACCCTAATCCGATTAATCCCAATGACCCAACGGTGAATCCAAGACCTGACCCATTTAAGCGAACCGATTCAGACAAATGATTACAATGAAAAATAAACCATATTCCTTTTTAATAATGTTTTTATTTCCGTTGTTCAGTTTTACGGAAAGAACTAAACCGCACGCGGACGGTTTGTTATTGAGTTATAATTTTAATCGACATTTACCACTAACGTTCGATGTATCAAAATCTTCAGCTATAATAGTAGGGGATGGTCATTGTATTTATAAGTTTGATGCCTCGGGAAAACTGGTTCTTAGGGCTGAAGTTCCTAATACGAATTATGCCTCAGCAATATTCACCAAGCTAACTGTGGACAATGAAAATGAAAATATTTGTACCGTGGAAATTGCAGGGCACATAATTGCATTTAATATTCTTAGCAAAAAGGTGCTTTCAGATGTGAAAATTTATGGAAGCGATGCAAAAAAAGATCTTAATGGGAATTATTATTCACTTTTTCAATATTACCAGGAAAAGAAGGATCACGTGGAGAACAAACTAAAGGTCGTAGAGCCAAATGGTGAAAGTTATAACTATAACACATCAATCGACCTTGGCGCTGATAATTTTCAAATAATTAACAATAACATTGTTTTGTATGTCCAGAATCAGCAAAGCATTTATTTTTTGCCGGCCGCAGGCAAAAACTATGGCCATGTGACCCCAATAAAAACAAACCTGCCAGACGATAAGCCGGTTAAAACTCTTGGTATGGTTGATAATAAGTACATTTTTCAATATTTCGATTACAATAAAAAAGAAGACGTAATTAATATATATGATGGAAAAATGCAATTTGTTAAGCAAGCTACATTGCAATTTAACCTTAACGAATTATCCGGTCTATATCGATCCCAGGACAATGGCGACTGGCTCAGTGAATTTCCTTCCGGGAATATTTATATGTATTCAAACAATAGCGTGTATTTAATGCGAACCACGAAAAAAGGTACGTTTATTTATAAACTCAATTCTTTAATTAAAATTTGATTTATAAACCTGCTTTACAAATCTATAACAACAACTAAGAATCTTTTGTGGTACGACTTGTGTTCGATTACTCTGAGAACATGGTCTATCAATTCAAAACATTCATTATATTTGTACAACAAGTTCATTGACTATCGTAGACACCAATAAACTGCGTCCAAAAGCTATCAAGTGGGGACAAATTAAATGTGCTCTATTCGGTGCCCGTTTCTGTTTATTGTTGGTATAACGTTTTAATAATCATGGATATACATGGCTGGGTAATCGTCCCGCCATCCCGACTCGAACATTTAATCCTTGCTTGTGGAAAAACAGGTGAGGATTTTTATTTTAAGCGGGTTGATAACCCGTTCCTGGTCAAAAAGTCAGAAAAAATCCAAAATCTTTTGGTTGACCCCGCTGTTTTTATATTTTTATAAAGTGGTCATATCTATCTGGTTGACTAAGGGCCATCTGTTGGCTCCCTTCATACAGCCGTACATCTATAATTTCGCACTTCATTAACGTAACGCCAAAATAATAACATGAAAACATCTTACAAAAACGATTACATCCCTACAGAAGAGCTCAGAAAACGGGCAAAATCTAAAATTCCGAAATTCATCTTCGAGTACCTGGAAGGTGGCTGTAATGAGAATATCAACCTGGCTAAGAACTCAAAAGATGTCCGCGAGATAGAATTAAAGCCGATTTATATTACAGAACACAAAGAAGCTAACTTGAAAACAGAGTTGTTTGGCCGTACTTACAATGCGCCGTTTGGTATTGCGCCGATGGGTCTGCAGGGTTTTATGTGGCCAAATGCAGCGGAAATAATGGCTAAAGCTGCTGGAGAAAATAACATTCCTTTTTTGATCAGCACGCTAACAACCGCAACTGTTGAGCGGTTGAATGAGCTGGCCGGGGGGGCATGGTTTCAGCTGTATCATCCCAAGGGAGCAGAATTACGAGACAAGTTGATAAAGAAAGTTGAAGCTGCCGGGTGCCCGGTCCTGGTATTAATAATCGATATGCCGACTAAGGCTTACAAGTCATGGGATATACGTAATGGGTTTGATATGCCGCCAGAAATGTCGGTCAAAAATATTTTACAAATGATGTCCAGGCCGGAATGGGTACTCAGGACTTTGTATCATGGCAAGCCTTCGTTCTCTATCATGAAGCCCTTTGAGGACCCCGCCAACCGCCAATTCCATTTTGATCACAAGCTGGATGAAAGAAAAATATTGGAAATAAGAGATATGTGGAAGGGTAAGCTGGTTATAAAAGGAGTTTCATCTGAAGAGGATACGGAGACCGCTATTAAATTGGGAGCTGATGGTATCATTGTTTCCAATCACGGAGGGAGACAATTAGATGCAGGCCAGTCGGCTATTGCAACGCTTGGTCCAATCGTAAAGAAATACGAAGGGAAGATCAAAATCATGATGGATAGTGGTTTACGAAGTGGTCCTGATGTTGCAAGAGCGTTGGCTTCAGGTGCAGAGTTCACGTTTTTGGGGCGGAATTTTATGTATGCGGTAGCGGCCCTCGGCGCCGAAGGCGCTAATCACATGATCCGCAGCCTGACAATTCAGTTAAAGCAAGTAATGGAGCAAATTTCTTGCGTACAGGTGAGCGACTTAAAAAATCACCTGGTAAAATCAAGGGATTAATTAATGTCAACCCGATGCCTTGGGAAAACCGGGGTGTCAGGTTATTTACCGTACTGAAAAAGCAACACCATTATCAAAATCTGAAAAATCTGTCTTCAACCGGCGCGATACCACTTGAAGGCTATCATTAAACCGCCGGACGACAATGTAGTGAAAAGCAGGTTTGTATGTTGCGGCAAGATCATGGCTTACCTCTTTGGTGTATAAAGGTTGGTGAAGCCCTCCTCCACCGCCAATAACCAGGAAATGTTTGCCATTTTCAACAAAATGCTCAAAATTGTGTGAGTGCCCTGAAACAAAAAGAACACATTTTTTTGAATTAATAAACGCAGGAAGGAAATTTTGACGCACTGCCATTGATGGCTTTACAATTTTGCTGTTGGTGTAGGGTGAATGATGGCAACCTACTATGATAAACTTAACCGAATCATTTTTATCCAGCTTTTTGATCATTTGGTTGTACCAATTATCCTGAGCCAATATCTCGGCGGCAGTCATCTTGTTGAAATTAGAGTTTAGCAAAATCACAGCAGTAGAGTCAATAATTTCTGTATAACCCGCAGCCTTGTACATGGGGAACCTGGTCTGGAAATTCTTAACGCCTCTTTTCGGTCTGAACAGTACTTCATGATTACCAAGCGTGGCATAAACCGGTATAGAATCATGAGAAAATTGCTTTAGGTATTCATCAATCGCTGTCCACTTGCTAACCCTGTACCCTACCGAAACCACATCGCCTAAAATGAAAAAGGCAGAAGGGCGTAAACTAAGCACATCCTTAAAGATCATTTTGGTGGCTAGCTGATTATGGTTTGATTTCAGCATGATCTTTTCCACCAACATCGGTTCTTGCGTATCGCTGGTAAATGCAATCACTGGCCGTTTTTCCTGTGCAAAGGCCAAACAAATAGTCAGGCTAAGAATGAAGGTGCAAATAGCCTTATTCATATAATAAAGAACGTGAATTTTATTGGTTCTGTTCCCCATTATATTATTTGTTTACGCCCGACCCAATTTCTCATCAATCCTCTTTTTCTGCCTGAAGTGGTGACGGAGATGCATTTCGGCAAATTGAAGCCAGTCTAAGGTATTAAAGTAGAGCAATCCGGGGTGACGGGTTTTTCCTGTGGATTTTGATGCATCGAATGAAGCATATAAATTGTTTACATCTGCTTCAATAGTTAACAATTTTTGTCGTATCTCATCCTTGCTTTCCGGTTGCCTGATGTAGGTGTTTGTGGCCGGCCCCTCTATCATCATATCCGGGAAAGCATTATTCTGAAACATTACGCGTGCATGTTTATGCATTTCTTTTTCGCTATCGGCATCGGTTTGCATAGCAGCGGCCATTTGTTCTGCAAACCAGGCCGTGTCATCAGTAATATGTGTATATACCTGCCCCAACGACCACGATGTATCATCCGGTTTTTGGCAGAGCATTTCTAAGGTGTATTTATCCAGGAAATCGATCCATTTACGGATGGTTTCGTTAAATGCGTTAATCAGTCTTGTTTCCCTTTGATCTTCCATAATGCGGAATCGAAGATAACTAAAAGTGCATGTAGGTTAATTATCCGCGTTATTGACTCATTCAGATGGAAATGGTTGTATGCGGTTGAGAAAATTTACTTTCTCAACTTTATGGTCAGGCATTCCGTTAAAAACCGTAATTTTATATTGTCTTGCCTCATCATAGCAATGCTGTCACCCGAAACTAAGCAACTACTTGTATGACTGCTATTTACAACAAAGATATAGGAACAAAACAAAAGGCCCTGGCTATCAACCTGGACCCCAAAATATACGGCTCATTCGCCGAAATAGGTGCCGGACAGGATGTGGCGGCCAATTTTTTTAAGGCAGGCGGCTCATCCGGGACTATTGCCAAAACCATGTCGGCTTATGATATGACGTTTTCCGACGCCATTTATGGTGTTCAACAGGTGAAGCGTTATGTAAGCGAAGCCCGCCTGATATCTATGCTGGAGCATGAGTATGGCTTGTTGATCGAGCGGTTGGCTGCGCAGCGTGGCGATACGACCACCTTCTTCGCATTTTCAGACACGATGTCGGCTCTTAACTTCCATAAAACCAATGATGGACACGGATGGATGGGTGTGCGTTTTCAACTCGAGCCAAATGGGGCTTATAATGATGTGATCCTTCATGCAAAACTGCTGGACAATGATAACAACCTGCAACAGCAGGCGGTGGGAGTATTGGGTGTGAATCTGATGTACGCCTGCTTTTATTATCATGAGGTTGCACCGGTTTTTTTGCTGTCGCTGATGGACGACCTTTCCAGGGACCGTATTCAGATCGATATGATCCGTTTTGAAGGCCCGAGTTTCACTAATGTGGATAATAGGTTGATGAGCTTGCTCCTGGTGAAATATGGCTTTTCAGATGCGGCTGTTTTTGGCCCGGATGGTAAGAACCAGCAACCGTCAGAAGTATTATACAAAAAGCATATCGTAGTGGTAAGGGGCCGTTTCCGCCCGGTGATTAATGTGCATATGGACATGCTGCACACTGGTGTAAAGCAGTTTTTGCAGGAGCCGGATGTGGATCACTCGCAGGTGGTAGTAATTACCGAGCTCACCCTACAGGCACTGAAGGAAAGGAATGCTGATGACAGCTCAGATATTGACGAAAAAGATTTCCTTGATCGTGTTGACATTCTATGTTCACTTGGACAAACGGTGTTGATCTCTAACTTCCACGAATACTATAAATTAGTATCCTATTTGTCAAAGATTACCAAGCTGAAAATGGGGGTGGTATTGGGCTATCCCAACCTGGAATATATTTTTTCTGAAGAACATTACCAGGACCTTCCCGGCGGAATCCTGGAGTCATTTGCAACATTATTTAGCAGGAAAGTAAAACTGTTCATTTACCCTACTTTGCGAGATGGTGTTATCCTGAATTGCCTGCGCTTTTATCCGCCTCCGCATCTCATCGATTTGTACCGTTATCTGATAGCCAACAACAAAATTGAAGATATCAGGAATTATAACGAAAGTAACCTGAACGTGCAAACTGATAATGTGTTAGAATTAATTAAGTCTGGTGCTGATGGATGGGAAGATCTTGTGCCGGCTGAGGTGGCCGCAGTAATAAAAGGCCGTTGTCTTTTCGGCTACTCATGTAAATCAGAGACCTCAAAAGAAGAGGTGAAAGCTGATGAGCCATCAGAACATACGGGTGCTTAATTGACAACGCCTAATGTGTCAGAGATTTTACAACGTTACTGATACATAATTCATAACTTAGTTATAAACCAATGAATTATGAAGCCTGTAAAATTAAGCCTGATATTGCTGCTTTGTGCAGTAGCTGTTGCGTTTACGACAATTTCACCCAAAGAGCATTGGAAATCTTTATTTAACGGCAAAGACCTTTCCGGTTGGGATACCTATATCGGACCTGATCTGGATGATAATGGTAAGCCGGTAACAGACGTGCCTATCGGATTAAATAATGATCCGCGGCATGTATTTACTGTTGTGCCGGATAATGGTGAAAAAGTTATTCGTGTATCAGGGCAGAACTGGGGTGCGATCATTACAAAAAGTGAATTCGAAAACTATCACCTGCAACTGCAATTCAAATGGGGGGCGCTTTCGTGGGGGCAAAAGAAGGGGAAGAAAAAAGATAGTGGATTGCTGTATCATTCTGTCGGAAAATATGGGGCCGACTATGGTGCGTGGATGCGGGGACAGGAGTTTCAGATAGAAGAAGGGAATACTGGAGATTACTGGGGTTGTGCCGGTGGTGAAGCAGACATACCCGCAGACAAGAAGTCTGAAACCGATTATGTTTACGATTCCCGTGGAACATTACTGCGATTTAGCCAGCAAAGTAAACAAAGCAGGCATTGTATCAAAAAAGGGGATGCCGAAAACCCTTCAGGTCAATGGAATACACTCGATTTATATTGTCACGGAGATACCAGCATCCATGTGGTAAATGGAAAAGTAATGATGGTGTTGTACCATAATCAGCAATCAGAAAACGGAAAAGACTTGCCTCTCACCAAAGGTAGAATACAATTACAGTCAGAAGGAGCGGAGTTGTTTTATAGGGATATAAGAATACAGCCGATAGATCATTTACCTTCGGAACTGATGAAATAGGCAAAGGATGTTTTATGGAATTTTTTAAAAAACTATTCGAACCAAAAGTTCAGCCAGAAGAACTATATAAGGTAACTACCAATGAAGAAGGGGTTAAAGTCGAACATCCCAAAATTGAGCCATCGCAGATTCGTTGGGATAAATTGCACACTATAATACTTGTCAATACAGATGAAGGTCCTGCATTATCAGACGTGTGGTTGAAACTTATTGACGATAATGGCAGCTGCTCAATACCTCAAGGGAATATCGGTTTTGAACAAGTTTATGACATCGTATCGAAATATGATGGATTTGACTTCGATAATTTTGTCAAATCTATGGCAACAGCGTCTAATGCACAATTCCTTTTGTGGGCAAAAAAAACGGGAAACGCTCTAAGTTAATTTATTAGAGGGTTAGAAAAATGAGTTAATAAAAAAGGCTCCGTTTGGAGCCCTTTTAGTATGTTATATCAAGATTTTTCAATTAATTCATCCGGTAAGGTGCGATCAGGTAAAATTCAGGGATTTGTACGTTAAAGGTGCCATTATCCACCATACGTACCATTTGATATTCGCCTTTCATGCTACCCATATCTGTTTTTAGATTGCAGCCCGAAACGTATTCATGCGTGCTGCCGGGTTCAATAACAGGCTGCTGGCCAACAACGCCCTCACCTTCCACTTCACGTTTTGCCCCATTTGAGTCGAAAATTTCCCAATGCCTGCGTAATAATTGTACAGAGCTATGGCCTACATTTTCGATGCTGATTTTGTAAGCAAACATATAATGATCATTTGCCGGGTTAGAATATTCCGGTTGATAGATAGTTTCTACTGAAACTTTAACACCGTCGGTAATTGTTGTGATCATGACTTTTTTGTGAATGATGTCAAATATATATTTATCAAAACAAATATTAAGCCATTTCTTCTGAGTAGCGTTCAGCCACTTCAAATAATATCTCAAGCACTTCTTCTATGCTGGCGGCAGTGACCAATTTCATCCTATATTCTTTAAAATGATCAACACCTTTAAAATAATTGGAGTAGTGCCGGCGCATTTCAAAAAGGCCGGTTTTGGGTCCTTTCCATTCAACAGACTTCTCTAAGTGAGTCTTGCAAACCCCTATGCGCTCGGCAATTGTGGGTTTTTCAAGATACTGTCCTGTTTTAAAGAAATGCTTCACTTCGCGGAAAATCCAGGGGTATCCAATGGCCGCCCGACCGATCATCATGCCGTCGACTTCGTATTCCAGGCGCCAATCAGCGGCCTTCAGTGGCGAGTCAATATCCCCGTTTCCAAAAATGGGGATTTTTATCCTCGGATTCTTCTTTATATCGCGAATCAACTTCCAGTCGGCCTCGCCCTTATACATCTGCGAGCGGGTACGTCCATGTATGGTGAGGGCCTTTATTCCCACATCCTGCAAGCGTTCGGCAACCTCATACACATTTTTGGTATTATCATCCCAGCCCAGGCGGGTTTTTACGGTTACCGGTAAATGGGTGGCTTCTACAACAGCCTTTGTCATCGCCACCATTTTTGGGATATCCTGTAACAGACTTGCACCGGCACCACGACAGGCCACTTGTTTTACCGGGCAGCCATAGTTGATGTCCATCAGGTCGGGGTTTACCTCAGTGGCAATTTCAGTCGCCTCGCGCATATGGTCAATATCGCTGCCAAATATTTGTATTCCTATCGGGCGTTCATATTCAAAAATATCGAGCTTCTGCCTGCTTTTTGCCGCGTCGCGTATCAATCCTTCCGATGAAATAAATTCGGTATACATCATATCCGCACCATTCTGTTTGCACACATAACGGAAAGGCGGATCGCTCACATCCTCCATAGGCGCCAGCAGCAGCGGAAATTCTCCAAGATCAATATTTCCTATTTTTACAGACATCTTTATCTTTATCCGCTGCAAAAATACGAATTTAGCGCCAAAATATGTCAGACATTCCTCATAACCCCATACCGCACAAGCAAATACACCCCGGATTTCAGTTTATGATACTGGTGGGCCTGCTACTAGGATTCTTGATTTTTGGTCAGTTGTTGGCCGGAGTCATCATAGGAGTTAAATATGGACAGGACGTTTTAATGGACATCGCCAATTTAAAATTGTCATCACCGCATGCGCAAAGTGCATTGTGGGTAATGCAAACCACAGGTACAACTATTCCAATTTTAATTACACCTATAGTATTCTCTTACTTGATAGTACGGGAGCCGGATGAATACCTGAAAAATAATTTTCATTTCCCCTGGCTTTTAATAGTCCTGGTGTTCTTTATTATGCTCCTCGGTTTCCCTGTGATCGAGTTTCTGGGGAACTTAAATCAAAAATTTCCGATATCAAAGGCTTTGCGCGATTACGAAAATGAAGTGCAAAAAATGTCGGATAGTATGTTGCAAATGAATAGCTTTTGGAGTATGATATTCGATTTGCTGTTTATTGGTTTACTAACCGCAATAATTGAGGAAGTGCTGTTTAGGGGTGCGATGCAAAGCGTCTTTATCCGCTGGACAAAGAATAAGCATGCAGCTGTTTGGATTGTGGCTATCCTGTTTAGTGCTTTCCACATGGAGTTTTCCGGTTTTATTCCGCGAATGTTCCTGGGGCTGCTTTTTGGATACTTTACAGTTTGGAGTGGCAGTATTTGGCCGGCAATATGGGCGCATTTTGTGAATAACGGGACGATTGTGGTGATAACCTATATGGCTCAGCAAAAGTTAGTCAATATTGACCCGAACGACCAGCATTCTTTTAACAATATCATATATATAATTAGCGGGGTAATGATGATAGTATTGCTGTATTTTTCTCGTTATATTGCGGTAAAAAGGCAAATTGCAGATCATGGAGAAGAATTGGGTTAGAATTTTTAAAACATTCAATTACTACCAGGCCGAAATTGTGAAGCAAGTGCTTACAGAAAACCAGATCGATTCAGTTTTATTAAACAAACAAGATTCTTCTCATCGTTCTTTTGGCGATATCGAAGTATATATTCATCAGCAGGATTTTAGTAACGCCATCGAGATTATGATCCTGAACCAAATCAATTTATGAAAACACGCGCCATAACAGGCTTCTTCTTTATTATTGTAATGATCGCATCCACATTGTTGGGGCCATATATATATGGCATATTTTACCTAATGTTGAGTGGATTTGCATTGTGGGAGTTTTATGGTCTGGTAAAGCAAAATACAGCACGACCAAACAGATTTGCAGGCTTAATTAATGGTGCAATATTGTTTGTTGCGTTTGCATTATTAAATTACTCGTACTTGTTCGCTTTACCTAATCTTCATCACCGTAATCTAGCCTACTCATTGCTGTTTATATTGCCAATCACAATAAGCATAATCTTTTTCCTCGAACTCTATAAGAAATCGGAACAACCTTTTACAAATATAGCTTATACTATGATGGGCATTATCTATGCGGTGGTGCCTTTTATCTTTTTTCACGCATTGGCGTACATACGCATTGATATTAGTCTATTAAATTTTCACATCCCGCTAGCATTTTTGATCATGCTCTGGTCTAATGATACCGGGGCTTATTTAAGCGGAAGATTTTTCGGGCGAACAAAACTATTCGAACGCCATTCTCCCAAGAAAACATGGGAAGGGTTTATCGGTGGCGTACTTATCGCAGCTTTAGCCGGATATATTCTGAGTAATTTTTATAAAGAGTTATCCTGGGACAAATGGGTGATCATGGCTGTGCTGATCGGCTGCTTCGGTACGCTGGGCGATTTGGTGGAGTCAATGTTCAAGCGCAGCATCAATATTAAAGACTCCGGCGGCATATTGCCCGGTCATGGCGGCCTGCTAGACAGGTTTGATGGTCTTTTGCTTTCGGCACCAATTGTTTATGCGTACCTCTACTTAATTACAAATTCTTAATTTTGCAGAAAATCTTATAAAATGACTATCCACAAAGAAGGTTATACCTCCATTGCGCTGTGTGTGCTGTTTATATTTATCGTAAATGCCATCATCCAGTTTTACTATCCCGATGCACACACGCTGAGATGGATCGTATATATACTATCATTCGCGCTATTTATCATCATCCTTCAGTTTTTTCGCAGTCCGCATTTTCACATCAGTATTGATGAAACCCAGGTGCTTTGCCCCGCTGATGGTAAAGTAGTGGTAATTGAAGAAACCGAAGAACCGGAATTTTTAAAAGACCGTCGTATACAGATATCGGTATTCATGTCGCCTATCAATGTGCACGTAAACCGTAACCCGATTGCCGGAGTGGTAAAATACTTCAGATATCATCCGGGTAAATACCTGGTGGCCTGGCACCCGAAATCATCAACTGAGAATGAACGAACTACGGTTGTGATCGAAAACAGCAAAGGTGTATTTGTTCTTTTCAGGCAGATTGCCGGTGCAATGGCACGCCGTATTGTATGGTATGTGAAAGAGGGCGACAAAGTAGAGCAAGGCGCGCAATTCGGTTTTATAAAATTTGGCTCCAGGGTTGATGTATTTCTGCCGTTGGGAACAAAGATCAATGTTGGCTTAGGCGAAGTAGTAAAAGGCGGCCGTACCGTATTGGCTACATTGGCTGAGCCGGTTAAAGTAAAGGAAGCACCGGTAGCTGTGGAAGAGGCGGTGGTGCCGAAAGTGAAGACCGTTAAAAAGAAAGCGTAAAAATATTCAAAGCAATGACGTCAGGAGATTATCCAACAAAAAAAAGTCGGTCTGAATTTCAGACCGGCTTTAATATTTTCGCTACACTTATAATTATACTCTTTTAGATTTGATACGGGCTGCTTTACCAGTCAGTTCGCGTAAGTAGAACAATTTAGCACGACGAACTTTACCGCGGCTGTTAACCTCAACCTTTTCAATATTTGGCGAGTTGATTGGGAAAATACGTTCAACACCGATACCATTTGAAACTTTACGTACGGTAAAAGTTTCGTTGTTACCTACGCTATTGCGTTGGATAACCACACCCTGGTAAACCTGAATACGTTCTTTGTTACCTTCTCTGATTTTATAGTGTACGCTAACAGTATCACCTGCTTTGAACGCAGGAAGTTGCTTTTTTTCTACTGATTGCTCTTCAACAAATTTTACTAAATCCATGATTTTAAGCTCTTAAAAGCGATTTTTAGCCCGTAAAAATCGGATTGCAATAATAGGAATTTTATTTCTAAATAAAAAACTGAATTAAAAAATTTCCACATTTCGTTTTCTATCCACAATTTGCCCTGAAGAGTAACGTGCGAATTCTATTTTAAAAGAATTTACTTCAACAGGTCTGGTCTTCTCGCTTTCGTCCGCTCAACAGCCTGTTCAAAACGCCATTTTTCTATTTCGGGTGTATTGCCGCTTACCAGGATATCAGGTACTTTATGACCGTTCCAGTCTGCGGGGCGTGTATAAACCGGGGCGTCCAGCAAATCATCCTGGAAAGAATCAGACAGGGCCGAAGTCTCGTCAGATAAAACGCCGGGAATCAAGCGGACCACTGCATCTACCAAAACCGCCGCAGGCAGCTCGCCACCGGATAGTACATAGTCGCCAATGGAAATCTCACGGGTAACAAAAATATCGCGTATACGCTGATCGATCCCTTTATAATGACCGCAAAGAATGATGATATTTTTTTTGATCGATAATTGATTTGCGATTGACTGGTTCAGCGTTTCACCATCCGGGGACATGAAAATGACCTCATCATAATCCCGTTCAGACTTAAGCTTTTCTATGCATCGTGCAAAGGGTTCAATAGTCATTACCATTCCGCTGCCACCGCCGTAGGGGTAGTCGTCTACACTTTTTTGCTTATTGGTGGCATAATCGCGCAGGTTGTGCACGTGTATTTCGGCAATGCCTTTTTTTTGCGCACGCTGCAAAATAGAGTGGGCAAAAGGACTTTCGAGCAGCGAAGGCAATACCGAGATCAGATCAAAGCGCATGGCGCAAAGATAGGTTTCTTTGAGCGGAAAGCTAAAAGCAGAAAGTTCAAAGCTTTATTGAGAATATATAAATGCTTTCAGCTTTGAGCTTTAAGCTTTAAGCTTAAGAGGGTTCCTGGTATAG
>Ga0207704_10000190_pt1 | contig 32246 bp, 31 predicted proteins | sample KBSMisM12_FD_184308 | JGI IMG/M metagenome (GOLD analysis project Ga0207704, IMG submission 184308) | Miscanthus rhizosphere microbial communities from Kellogg Biological Station, Michigan, USA - KBS Miscanthus M1-2 (SPAdes) (version 2) | ecosystem: Host-associated > Plants > Roots >...
GAAGAGCAGCCGCGCCCCCTCCAGCAGCTCGTTCATGTCGGTGGTGAAGGTGATCCGCTCGGCGTTGCGCTGCAGCAGATCCTCCAGGCCGGGCTCGTGGATCGCGACCTCGCCGCGCGAGAGCGCCTCGACCTTCTCGGGCAGGATGTCGCGGGCGACGACCTTGTGGCCGAGCTCGGCGAAGCAGGCCGCGGTCACCAGTCCGACCCAGCCGACTCCGATGACGCCGACCGGCTGCAGCTGCTCACTCATGGGTGCCTCCTACCCTTTTTCTGCGGTTTTTTCTTGCCCATCACGAGGTTGGCGGATCGCGCCATCCCGACCATCTGTTCGTTGCCCAGCGACTGTTCGAGATCGTTGGCGATCCAGTAGGTGTTCGACCCACGGTGCCAGGCGATCAGTTTGATCCGGCCGCTATCGACGAATATCTCGTATTCGCGCCCGTGGATTTCCTCGCTGACGCTGGGGTTGTCGAGGATCGGCGGGTCTTCCCAGCCCTTGATCCCCTGCACCCCGAAGTAGTGGTAGCCGTCCGGCTCTTCCATCACCGCGACCATTTTGTAGGCGACGTGACGATCGCCGTCGCTGCCCTTGAAGCGGTAGACGCGGGGATCGACGACGTGTTCGTAGGGGTCGGTTTCGACGAAGTGCGCGCCCGAGGGCAGGCGGGTCGGGTAGAAGATCGGGAAGCCGCCGCCGACGTGGCGGGCGGCAGCTTCGGCCTCGGCTTCGCCGGCTTCGCGCGCCGGCACCAGGCCATCCTCGCCGGGCTTTGCCACTTCCACCTTTGGCTTCTTCTTATGCTTCTTGCGCTGCTTGGACTTGCCGTGCGCCTTCTTCTTGGCCTTGTGCTTGCCGCCCGAGGACCCGGATTCGCCCCCACCGGCTTCTTCGCTGGTCTCGCCGCTGAGGAATTCCTTGACCGCGCCTTCGATCGCGCTATGGGACGCATATACATAGCTCGGACCCAATTCGGCCGGGAAGTGGACCTGCTTGATCGCTGCATTGCGCGATGCGATGAAGAGTTTCAGCACTTCCAGCATCGTCCTGCCGTCGCTGATGTCGGAGGTCGTGTATTCGGTGAAGATGTCGATCAGTTCGCTCTGGTCGAAGACGAGGTCCTGGATCGAGATCTGCTGGCGGGCGTCGCTGATGAACGACTGCTGGCGGGCCGAGCGGACGATGTCGGTGTCGGTGTGGCGGTAGCGCACGTACTGCAGGGCCTTTTTGCCGCAGAGTTTCTGGTAGCCGGGCTTGATGTTGATTTCCGAATACTGTTCGTCCGGCGGCAGGCCGGCGTTCGAGTGGTAGTAGCGGCGGTCGACGTCGGTGTAGACGCAGCCGATCGCGTCGACGGCGCGGACGAAGCCGAGGAAGTCGACGTTGACGACGTGCTGGATCGGCAACCCGGTCAGTTCCTTGACCACCTGCAGGGTCAGCTTCGGGCCGCCGTAGGTATACGCTTCGTTGAACTTCCCGGTCCCGTATTCGGGGATTTCGACCTTGAGGTCGCGGGGGATCGACATCACCGCGATCGAGTCCTTCTCCGGGTCGAGGCGGAGCAGGATCGTCGTGTCCGAGCGGCCGGGGTCTTCGTCGAATTCTTCGCCGGCGCGTTTGTCGGATCCGAGGATGAGGATGTTCTCGGGATCGCCCGGGTGGACATTCGCGAGCGCCCGGTCCAGTTTGTTGTGCAGCTTGTCGTTGTGGCCGAGCGCCTGGGCGATGCTGTCGATGTAGAGAAGGACGCTGGTCGCCGTCGCCCCCGCCGAGACGGCGACGATCAGGACCGAGGCGAGGAGGAAGCGCCACCAGAAGCGCTTCGGCTTCGGCGCCGCCTCGCCGTCGCCCGCCGGGGGCGGCTTCTTCGGCGACCAGCCGCCGGTATTCAGAGGCTCACTCATCGAGGCGGTCCGGAATCTCCCGCAGGAACGACTCGAGCGCCTGCCGGTAGGTCTCCAGCGAAGAGAGCGAGACCCACTCGGCGGGGCCGTGGTGACCCGCCCCGACCGGACCGAACTCGACCGCCGGCACCCCCACCCGCAGGAACGAGACCGCGTCCGAGGCGCCGTCGCGGCCGACGCTCATCGGCTCGCCGTCGTGGTGCGCCGCAGCCGAGGTCCGCAGCGCCCGCACGTATGCGGAGTCGCGGTCGACCGTGGCCGGCGGCCGGGTCAGCAGCGCCCGCGCCTCGCAACCGGGCAGCTCCCGCACTTCGGTGAGGATCGCCTCCGGGTCTTGGCCGGGCAGGTAGCGGATGTCGACGTCGATCACGCAGCGGTCGGGCACCTTGTTGAGAGCGTCGCCGCCGACGATCCGTCCCAGGTTGATCGAAGGTCGGTCGAACAGCTCCGAGCTGTGCCGCGCAAACGGTAGCGACTCGATACTGCGGAAAACGTCGATCGCGTTGAGGACGGCGTTGTCGCCGAGCCAGGGGGTGGCGCCGTGCGCCGCCGTCCCCCCCACCTCCAGGCGCAGCGCCAGCACTCCCTTGGCCTCGATCCCGATGTGGAGGTCGGTCGGCTCGCCGGTGATCGCGAAGTCGCCGGTGAAGCCGGTGTCGACGAGGTGGTCGGAACCGCGCTCGGCGTCCTCCTCGGACTCCTCGTCGCCGACGATCCCGAGCCGCACCCGCACCCGGTCCTGGTCGCGCATCGCCGCGATCACCAGCAGCATCGCCGCGACCGCGCCCTTCATGTCGTAGGCCCCGCGCCCGATCAGCCGGTCGCCGGCGGTCTCGGGCACGAACTGGGCCGGGTGCCCGGGCACCACGTCGATGTGCCCGTGCAGAACCACGGTCGGGCCGACCGCGGGCCCGACCTCGGCCATCACCACCGGCAGACCGCGCACCTCATCGGCCTTCGTCTCGATCCCCCGAGCTTCCAGCCACCCCTGCACGAACCCAGCCGCCTCGGAGATCGCATCCGGCTCGCAGGTCTCGAAGCTGATGAGGCGCTTTGCGAGGACAACGAGCTCCTCGCTCATCGGTTCACCCCCCGGCGATCGAAAGAAACGCTTCGGCCCGGTCGCGGTCTTTCTGCGCCCTGTTCTGCTCGGCGCTGCCGTCCTCGGCCTCCGAAAGCCGCTGTTCGGCGTCGGAGAGCTGCTCTTTGAGGGTGCCGCTGTCGAGGTTCTCGGGCGGGATCGCCTCCTCGAGCAGAAGCCGGGCGCGGTTGCCGTAGACCTGCAGCCAGCCGTGGGCCTGCGCGTAGCGCTTGGTCTCCGACTCGGAGAGGTGGAGGCGGAGCTCGGTCGGCTGCAGCGCCGCGAGCACCGGCGCGTGGTTGGCGAGGATGCCGATTTCACCGACCTCCGTCCGGGTCGAGACCTGGCGCGCTTCACCGCTCCAGACCTCGCCCTCCGGGGTCAGGACCTCGACGTCGACCATGTGCTCCGCCGCCATCTGCTTGCCCTAGGCGGCGGCGCCGGACTTGGCGTTCTCGAGGACCTGGTCGATCGAGCCCTGCATGTAGAAGGCACCCTCGGAGAGGTCGTCGTGCTCGCCGTCGAGGATCTCGCGGAAGCCGCGCACCGTCTCCGCAACCGGCACGTACTCGCCGGAGCGGCCGGTGAACTGTTCGGCGACGAAGAACGGCTGCGAGAGGAAGCGCTCGATCTTGCGGGCCCGGGAGACCGTCTGGCGGTCCTCGTCGGAGAGCTCGTCGATCCCGAGGATGGCGATGATGTCCTGCAGCTCCTTGTAGCGCTGCAGCACCTCCTGCACCTCGGTCGCGGTGCGGTAGTGCTCGTCGCCGACGACGTCGGGCTTGAGGATCGTCGAGGTCGAGTCGAGCGGGTCGACCGCCGGGTAGATCCCTTTCTCGGAGATCGACCGCGAGAGCGCCGTGGTCGCGTTCAAGTGGGCGAACACCGAGGCCGGGGCCGGGTCGGTGTAGTCGTCGGCCGGCACGTAGACCGCCTGGATCGAGGTGACCGAGCCGCGGTCGGTCGAGGTGATCCGCTCCTGCAGGCCGCCCATCTCGGTCTCCAGCGTCGGCTGGTAGCCGACCGCGGAAGGCATCCGGCCCAGCAGCGCCGAGACCTCGGAGCCCGCCTGGACGAAGCGGAAGATGTTGTCGATGAAAAGGAGCACGTCCTGGCCGCCCTGCTCGCGGTAGTACTCGGCCATCGTCAGCCCGGAGAGGGCGACACGCAGACGCGCGCCCGGAGGCTCGTTCATCTGACCGAAGACCAGCATCGTCTTGTCGATCACGCCCGACTCTTTCATCTCCAGCCAGAGGTCGTTGCCCTCGCGCGAGCGCTCGCCGACGCCGACGAAGGCGGAGAGGCCGGAGTGCTCCTCGGCGATGTTGCGGATGAGCTCCTGGATCAGCACGGTCTTGCCGACGCCGGCACCGCCGAACAGCCCGACCTTGCCGCCTTTGGCGTAAGGAGCGAGCAGGTCGATGACCTTGATCCCGGTCTCGAGCATCTCCTGGGTCGGGGTCAGGTCGGAGGCCTTCGGGGCGGGCCGGTGGATCGGCCAGCGCTCGACCTCGCCGAGCTCCTCGCCGTTGTCGATCGGCTCGCCGAGCAGGTTGAAGATGCGGCCGAGGGTGACGTCGCCGACCGGAACCGTGATCGGGCCGCCGGTGTCGGTGACGAGGGCGCCGCGCTCGATTCCGTCGGTGGCGTCCATTGCGACCGCGCGGACGCGGTCGTCGCCGAGGTGCTGCTGCACCTCGCAGACGAGGACGGCCGATTCGCCGTCGTTGTCGCCGCCGCTGGTCTCGATCGTCACCGCCGAGAAGATCTCCGGCAGGTGCTCGGGGAAGACGGCGTCGATGACCACGCCGGTCACCTGCTCGACCCGCCCCTGGTTGGTTCCGTTGCTTCCGTTGCTCTCAGCCATGGGTTCCTTTTCTCGTCTCCAAATCGAAGGGTTCGTTGCCTCTGTCGTCCGCTACCCGAGCGCCTCGGCGCCGCCGACGACCTCCAGGATCTCCTGCGTGATCTCCGCCTGGCGGACCCGGTTCATCTCCAGGGTCAGGTCGCCGATCATCGTCTCCGCGTTCTCCGCCGCATTGCGCATCGCCGTCATCCGCGCACCCAGCTCCGAGGCTGCGGACTCCAGCAGCGCCCGGTAGACCGAGATCGTCACGTACTCCGGGATCAGCCGCGCCAGCAGCTCCTCGGGATCGGGCTCGTAGATCCACTCCGAGCGGCTCTGGGCTTTCTCCGCCTCGGTTTCCTCGTCTTCGGAAGCCGCCTCGGCGTCGGCGCCCTCGCCGATCACCTCGGCCTGCTGCAGTGGCAGCAAGGTCTGGCGCCATACGTGCTGGGTGAGCGGCGAGACGAAGCGGTTGTAGATCAGCTCGACCCGGTCGAGGTCCTGGTCGACGTAGCGGGCGGTCAGCGCCTCGCCGATTTCGCGGGCGTTGGCGAAGGCCGGGCGGTCGGTGAAGCCGACGTAGGAGTCGGTCACCTCCTGCTTGCGGAAGGTCAAGGCGGAGACGCCCTTGCGGCCGACGACGGCGAAGGCCGGCTGGGCGCCTTCCTCGCGGACTTTCGCCGCCATCCGCATCCCCTCGCGGATGATGTTCGAGTTGAAGGCGCCGGCGAGGCCGCGATCGCCGGTGACGAGGACGATCCCGACGCGCTCGACGTTCTCGCGCTCTTCCAGGACCGGCACCCGCGGGATGCCGCCCGCCTGGGCGGCGGCGCGGCGGGTCAGCTTGCGCATTCCCTCGGCGTAGGGCCGCATGTCGGAGATGCGCTGTTCGGCCCGACGCAGGCGCGCCGCGGCGACCATCTCCATCGCCCGCGTGATCTTGTTGATGTTCTTGACCGACGCGATGCGGTTCTTGACTTCCTTCTGGGTTGCCATGAGGGAGTCGCTCCCGGCCGCTAGGCCGGGGTCGCCGCCTCCTCGTCCTCGGTCGTCTCCGGAGCGGTGTCCGAGCCGGGGGTGCGGGCCGGGGCCTCGCGCTCCTCTTTGGAGTGGACGCGGTCGGACTCGCCCTCCTCGAGCGGGTCGCCGTGCTCGTCGAAGTCGGGGCCGAAGTCGTCGACGAAGTCGGCGATCGCTTCGCCGAGCTTCTTCTCGTCGTCCTCCTCCAGCTTGCCGGTCTCTTCGATCCGGCCCAGCAGCTCCGACTGCTCGGAGTGCAGGCGGGTCCGCAGGTCGGCGAGGAACTCGCTGACGCGCTCGACTTTGATCCGGTCGAGGTAGCCGCCGGTGCCCGAGTAAATCGAGGCGACCTGGTCGCCGACCGAGAGCGGTTCGCGCTCTTTCTGTTTCAGCAGCTCGACCAGCCGTTCGCCGCGGGTCAGGGCTTTCTGGGTCTCGGCGTCGAGCTCGGAGCCGAACTGGGCGAAGGCCTCGAGGTCGCGGTACTGGGAGAGATCGAGGCGCAGTTTTCCGGCGACCTTCTTCATCGCCTTGGTCTGCGCGTTGCCGCCGACCCGGGAGACCGAGATACCGACGTTGATCGCCGGCCGCACCCCGGAGAAGAAGAGGTCGGACTCGAGGAAGATCTGGCCGTCGGTGATCGAGATCACGTTGGTCGGGATGTAGGCGGAGACGTCGGAGGCCTGGGTCTCGATGATCGGCAGCGCCGTCAGCGAGCCGCCGCCGAGCTCGTCGTTCAGCTTCACCGCCCGCTCCAAGAGGCGCGAGTGCAGGTAGAAGACGTCGCCCGGGTAGGCCTCGCGACCCGGCGGGCGGCGCAGCAACAGCGACATCTGCCGGTAGGCGGAGGCGTGTTTGGTGAGGTCGTCGTAGACGCAGAGCGCGGCTTTGCCGTTGTAGAGGAAGTACTCGCCCATCGCGCAGCCGGCGTAGGGGGCGATGTACTTGATCGGCGCCGCCTCGTCGGCGGGGGCGGCGACGATGATCGTGTTCTCCATCGCGCCGTTTTCCTCCAGCGTCTCTTTCAGCTGGACGACGGTTGACATCCGTTGCCCGATCGCGACGTAGATGCAGATCAGGTCCTTGTCCTTGTTGTTGATGATCGTGTCGATCGCGATCGCCGTCTTGCCGGTCTGGCGGTCGCCGATGATCAGCTCTCGCTGGCCGCGGCCGATCGGGATCATCCCGTCGATCGACATCAGCCCGGTCTGGACGGGTTCCTCGACCGGCTGGCGCTGGACGACGCCCGGGGCTTTGAACTCGGCAGGGCGGGTCTCGGTGGTGGCGATGTCGCCGCGGTCGTCGAGCGGGCGGCCGAGCGGGTCGACCATGCGGCCGAGCAGCGCCTCGCCGACCGGGATCTCGAGCAGTTTGCCGGTCCGTTTGACCGTGTCGCCCTCCTCGATGTGTTCCCACTCGCCGAACAGCACGGCGCCGACGTTGTCGGACTCGAGGTTCAGCGCCAGGCCAGTGACCCCGTGCGGCAGGTCGAGCATCTCCAGCGCCATGCAATTGTCGAGCCCGTGGATGCGGGCGATGCCGTCGGCGACGGACAGGACCGTCCCGACCTCGGTGAGGTCGGCGGAACCGGTCTCCAGTCCCTCGATCCGCTCTCGCAGGATGCTTGCGATCTCGTCGGGCTTGATCTCCATCGGGTGCTCTCTGCCTCCTTACGCCGCGGTGGCGACGCTCTTTCGAAGTTTCTCCAGGCGACTGCGGATGCTCGCGTCCAAAACCATGTTGCCTACCTGCAACACGATGCCGCCGAGGATGTCGCCGTCGACCCTGCTCGAAAGGTCGACTTTCTCCCCGGTCTGGCGTTCGACCTCCTGGCCGATTTTCTCGACCACGGCCGAGTCCAGCTCGACGGCGCTGGTGACGGTGACGTCGAGGCGGCGGTTCTCGTGTTTCCAGAGCTCGTCGAACTCGCGGCGGATGCGGAAGACCTCCGTCATCCGGTGCTTGTCGACGAGCAGCTCGAGGAAGTTGATCAGCTCCGGCTCGGCGCCGGTGATCGCCTTCTCGATCCCCTCCTGCTTCTCCGAGGAGGAGAGATAGGGGCTGAAGAAGAAGACCTGCAGCTCGCGGTTGCGGTCGACGGCATCGGCGAACTGGCCGAGCTGCTGCTGCAGCGCGTCCAGCTTGCCTTTGTCGCGGCCCACCTCGAAGAGGGCCTCGGCGTATACGCGAGCGGCGTCGGCCATCGCTAGTTGTTGCTCTCCGAGCCCGAGAGGGTCGAGAAGTCGACCTCGCTGAGCGCCTCCTCGACGAGCCGTTTCTGGTCGTCTGGGTTGAGCGATTTGCGGGTCACCCGCTCGGTGGCGAGGACGGTGAGGTCGGCGACCTCCTGGCGGATCTGGTCCAGCGAGCGCCGCGTCTCCGCCTCGATGTCGCGTTTGGCGGCCTCAACCAGCTCCTCGCGTTTCTCCTTGCCCGCGGCAGCGGCCTCGGCTTCGGCGGTCTCGGCCGATTTGCGGGCGCGGGCCATGATGTCGTCGGCCTGCTCCCGCGCCTCGGCGAGCCGGGCGCGGTACTCGGTCAGCAGCTCGTCGGATTCCTTGCGCTGCCGTTCGGCGGCTTCGATCGACTCACTGATCGCGTTGGCGCGTTTGTCGAGCGCTTCCTGGATCTTCGGGAAGGCGACCTTGCTCAACACCCACATCGTGAACAGGAAGAGGACCAGCGTCCAGATCATCAGGCCGAGGCCCGGGCTGACCAGGAAGCTGCCGCCGCTTTCCTCGCCCGCCTTCTCCGCGGCGAGCGGGAGCGCGCCTATGTAGCCGAGCAGCTCCATCGACCTATGAGAGGAAGAAGGCGATGAGGCCGAAGATGAAGGTGTAGAAGGCGACCGCCTCGGTCAGCGCGAAGCCGAGCCAGCGGATGCTTTCCAGATCGCTTTTCATCTCCGGCTGGCGGGCGACCGACTCGATCTCCTTACCGAAGATGAAACCCACGCCGATGCCGGCGCCGATCGAACCGAGACCCGCACCGACGCCGAGGGCGATCGCTTTGCCGGCGCTTTTGACACCTTCGTCGGTGACTTCGGCGAGCGGCAGGGCAGTGAGATCCATCGAGATTGACTCCTTTTCTAGTGAGTGGCGGAGGTCGCTCCGCCGATGTAAATGGCGCTAAGCGTCGAGAAGATGAATGCCTGCAGGGTGGCCACCAGCCCGACCTCGAAGATGAAGAAGGCGAAGGCGAGCGGGAAGGTGAGCGCCCCGAGGGCCGCGATCCCAAGCAGCACCGCCAGACCGCCGCCCATGAAGAGCAGCAGCAGGTGGCCGGCGAGGATGTTGGCGAAGAGACGAACGGAGAGGGAGATCAGCCGCACGAAGTGGGAGATCACCTCGATCACGAAGATCGCGCCCTTGCCAATCGGGCTCATCTCCTCCAGGCCCGGGGGCAGCCAGCTCTTGAAGTAGGGGATGAAGCCCTTGGCGCGGATGCCCTCGACGTGGTAGCTGAGCCAGACCACGAGGGTGAGGACCAGCGGGATCGCGATGTTGGCGGTGGCGGCGTAGATCGCGAAGGAGGGGATTTCGAGGCCGAAGAGGGTGAAATGGTGCTCGGTGTTGGTCGGCAGCGGCAGGAAGCCGAGCATGTTCGAGAACCAGATCCAGAAGAACAGGGCGCCGATGAAGGGGAACCATTTGCGGGCCAGCTCGCCTTGGAGGCTGCCGCCGGTGATCGTGTTTTTGGTCAGGTCGTAGGCGACCTCGACCGCGGTCTGGACCCGGTTCGGTTTCTGCTGCATCCGCCGCGCGATCCAGACCATCGTGGCGATCGTCAGGGCACTGGCGAGGACCAGGTAGAGGACGGCCTTGTTGATGCTGAGGTCGATCCCGGCGATGTGGATCGAGATCCACGGTTCGAGTTTGAACTCGTTCTGCGGCTTGAACGCTTCGTTCTTGCCGGCGTTGCCGAAGATCAGCAGCAGCAGGATCGCGACCGCGAAGTAGATGCCGAGCCCGATCAGGACCTTGGCTTTGGTGCTGATGCCGTCGCGCTGCGGGGCGCCGCCCGGCGCCGTGACCGTGGCCGACTCCATCGCTACGCGGCCCCCTGGCCCTCAGGCTGCTCGAGCAGGTGCGAGATGCCCTGCGCGGCGAAGGAGATCGTGAACAGGGCCGCCAGCAGGACCGCCGCGGCCAGCCCCGACTCCCGTTCGGCCAGGCCGACCAGAAGGACGACGGTCGCCATCAGCCAGACACGGCCGAGGGTGGTGCCGGCGACGATCCCCATCGCCTTCTGGCGGTTGCCGGCGGCGAGGTGTTCGCGCATACGCCGGTTGGCCAGCATCTGCAGCCCCCGCTGCGCGAGCCAGACGGCAGCCGCCGCGGCGTATCCGAGCAGGGGGAAGCCGCCGAGCAGGAAAATTGCGAGCGCGGCAGCGAGCGCGATGAGGTCGACGTACTTGGGAGGAGACATTGGGTCGGATACTGCAAAGAAACGCCCGGCTCGGGGCAGAGCGGGCGGGTCCGCGACTATATCCGATAGGGCCGCTGAATGGCTTTGTGAAGCCAGTTCGTGAGGGTTGCCACTACCGTTGAGGGGGGCGGGGGTGCCCCTCTCCGGACACCACTCGCCAATGGCTCGTGGTTGAGTGTCCTGAGAGGGGCACCCCCGCCCCCTAATCGACTGCTTGGAATTCGCCGGTTTCCGGGTCGACAGCGGGGAAATTGCCGGTCTCGAGCTCTTGCTCGACCGCCGTATTGACCTCTTGCAGTTGCGGCTCGGGGGCGCCGGCGGCGCGACGGAGGGACATCAGCTGGCGCAAGCGGGTCTGACGGAGCTTGAAGATCTCCAGGACCTCGACCAGGTAGACGCTCGCCGCGAGCGCGGCGAGAAGGCAGACGGCCATCACCGCGGTCCAGATGGCATCGAAGTGGCCGTGGTTGTCGCTGTAGGGGACGAAGCGGAGGGCGAGGGCGAGAGCGGCCATGACCGCGGTCCAGCCGTAGAGGTAGAGCAGGGTGCGGCGTTGGGAGAAGCCGATGTCGGCCATCCGGTGGTGGAAGTGCCAGCGATCGGCTTTGTAGACGGGGCGGCGGTATTTCAGCCGTTTGGCGACGACGAAGCCGGTATCGAGGATCGGGACCGCGAGGATGATCAGGGGGATGAAGAGGGCGATCACCGCGTTCGTCTTCAGCGCTCCCTGCACGGCGACGATTCCGAGCAGGTAGCCGAGCAGGTTGGAGCCGGTGTCGCCCATGAAGGTGCTGGCCGGCGGGAATCCCCAGCGCAGGTAGCCGAGGGCGGCACCGGCGACCAGCGCGGCGAGGACGCCGGCGGCGGTGCGGTCGAGCGAGAGCGCGATCGTGGCCAGCGTCAGGCCGGAGATCACCGCGACCCCGGCGGCGAGCCCGTCGATGCCGTCGATCAGGTTGATGACGTTGATCATCGCGACGATCGCGAGCACCGTGCCGACGTCGCCGAGGTGGACGACGCCGCCGCCGGGCAGGGTCAGCAGGTCGACGGTGCCCGGGGTGAGGCGGCCGAAGAAGGGGAACGTGAAGTTGTCGACGGTCACCCCGACCGAGACCGGGATCACCACCGCGACCGTCTGCCCCAGCAGCTTCGCGGCGGCGTTGAGGTCGAAGATGTCGTCGAGCACGCCGACCCAGGCGATCGCCACGGCCCCGATCAGGATCGAGTGGCTTTCGGTGTCCGAGGGCAGCCAGATCAGGCCGGCGACGAGGACGCCGCCGAGGATCCCGAGCCCGCCCAGCTTCGGCGTCGGCACGGTGTGGAGCTTGCGCTCGCCGGGGTAGTCGATCGCCCCGACCCGCAGGGCGAGCCGCTTCGTCAGCGGCACCAGCAGCAGCGTCAGCAGCCCGGCGACGAAGAAGGCGAGGTAGGCGTCGGTGTCAGTGGGCATAGCGGCCGAACCAGAGGGTAAGCGCCATCAGGCCCCAGATCTGCCGGCTGAGGTCCTCCTGGCCGGAGACATGCCGGTCGAGGATCGGCGTCACCGCGGCGGGATCGAGCAGCCCCTGGCGGGCGACGGCGCTCGGCGCCAGCACCTCGCGGGCGAACGGCTCCAGAGGGCCGCGCAGCCAGGCGGCGATCGGGATCGAGAAGCCCTGCTTGCGGCCGTGGAGGATCTCCCGCGGCAGCAGCGGCTCCAGCGCCTGGCGCAGCAGCCGCTTCTTGGCGAAGCCGCGGACTTTGAGGTCGGTCGGCAGCGAGAAGGCGAAGTCGGCGACCTCGGGGTCGAGGAAGGGGACGCGGAGCTCGAGCGAGTGGGCCATGCTGAGGCGGTCGGTCTTGACCAGCAGGTCGTCGGCCATGTAGATGCCGAGGTCGACGTCCTGCATCCGTGCCAGCGGCTCGGCGCCCGCGGTTTCCGCGTAGCGCTCGCGGTAGAGGTCGAGCGGGTCCCAGGCCGAGGCGCCGGGGCCGGCTAGGTCAGCCCGGGCTTGCGGCGAGAAGATCTCCTTCCAGCCGTGGTGGCGCTCCAGCGGCGGCAGCGCGGCGGCGCGGGCGAAGCGCTTGGCTTTGTAGTCGAAGCCGACCCGGTCGGTGCGGCTCGGCAACGCCTCGGCCAGCGGCCGCGCGAGGGCGGCGAGCCGACCGACGCGGCGCGCGAGGAGGTCGGCGACGTAGGTGTAGTAGCCGCCGAAGAGCTCGTCGCCGCCCTCGCCGGAGAGGGCGACCTTGACCTCGCCTACCGCCAGCTCGGAGACCAGATAGGTCGGCAGCGCCGAGGAGTCGCCGAAGGGCTCGTCGAAGGCCTCGACCAGCTTCGGCAGCAGCTCGACGGCGTCGGGGCGGACGACCAGCTCGTGGTGGTCGGTCCCGTAGCGCTGGGCGACCAGCCGTGCCCGCGAGAGCTCGTTGAAGCCCTCCTCCTCGAAGCCGATCGAGAAGGTGCGCAGCGGTTCGGAGACGTGGCGCGAGGCAAGGGCGGCAAGACCGCCGGAGTCGACGCCGCCGGAGAGCAGGACGCCGACCGGGACGTCGGCGACGAGGTGGGCGCGGACGCTGTCGTCGAGCACCTCGCGCAGCTCGGCGGCGAGCTCGGCAGAGGAGCCGCTGCGCACCTCGCCGGCCGGCGGCGGCCCCGGCCGGGCGTAGCGCCGCAGCGCCGCCTCTCCCCCCTCCCACGCCAGCAGGTGGCCCGGGGGCAGCTTGCGTGCCTCGCGGAAGATCGTCAGCGGTGCCGGGATCGAGTTGAAAGCGAGGTAGGCGCCGACCGCCCGCGGGTCGATCTCGCGCGAGAAGTCCGGCTGCTCGAGCATCGCCTTCAGCTCCGAGGCGAAACCGAGGCTCCCCCCGACGTGGCGGTAGTAGAGCGGCTTGATCCCGAAGCGGTCGCGGGCCAGCAGCAGCCGCTGCCGCCGCTTGTCCCAGAGGGCGATCGCGAACATCCCCCGCAGCCGCTCGACGAAGGCCTCCCCCCACTCCTCGTAGCCGTGGACGAGGACCTCGGTGTCGCAGTCGGTGGCGAAGCGGTGGCCGCGGCCCGCGAGCTCGCGCTTCAGCTCGCGGTAGTTGTAGATCTCGCCGTTCTGGACCACGACGGCTGAGCCGTCCTCGTTCTCGATCGGCTGATGCCCGCCGGTGAGGTCGATGATCGAGAGCCGCCGCGCCGCCAGCGCCACCGGCCCCTCGCAGAAGAAGCCGTCGTCGTCGGGGCCGCGGTGGACGAGCCGCCCGCTCATCCGCGTCACCGCCTCCCGGTCAGGCCCCCGCTCCCGCTCGCCGGCTACGAGGCCGCAGATGCCGCACATGGGCGGCAGTCTCGCAGGGGCTCCGGGCGGGGCGACTTTGACCTCGGCTCACGCGGAGACCACGGAAAAACCTAGATAGGAGCGCGCAGACGAAAGCGGCCACCTCTGTCCGCCAGATGTAGACGGTACGGTGGGTTAACCATGGGATCTGCCTCGATCATTCAACTCGGTCCCCGTGTGTACAGCCCCGAACAGAGGGGGGTGCCGACGGCGGAGGCCCCACTTCATGAAGCAGCTTTGGCGTCGGCACGACTTCTAGCGCCACCGAAGCTAAGGAAGCTGGTCGTCGTGCCGGAGCTGGAGATAGCCGGCGTCCGGCCCGATCTGTGGATTGGCTCATTTAGCGAGAAGAACTTTCAGCGACGCCTGGCTGAGAATCTGGAGCCATGCACCGCCCCGTATCCGCTGGCAGTAGCTGACGCAGTGCGGCGACTTGGCGGAGAAGCCGAAGTTGACCAACTGATCTCGCCTCCATTCCGTCTAGGGGATCGTCGACGGGTTCAGCGGGGCCTCGCCGAGCTGGTGGACCGGGGGCTCGCCGATCGAGACGAAGGCCACATCAGACTCAATCGAGCTTTCAAGACCGCTGGAGTTCGCGGGGTGGGAGTGGAGGCCAAGCTCGGACGCTGGCGTAAGGCCGTGAGGCAAGCACAGATGTGGCGAAGCTTTGTCAATGGAGCCTGGCTTCTCTTCCCCGCGACGTACCTTCCTCACGTTCCCAGGCAGCGACCTGGATTGCGAAGCCTAGGCCTGGCTGTTGCTGACGAGGACGGAAAAGTGACTGTCATCCGCCAACCGCGACTGATCGTGGGGCACCCCTTCGCCCGAACCATCACCGAAGAGCATCTCTACGCACGATGGCGATTGGAGGCCCCGGAAAGACAGCCGGCTACCAGCCTCAGCAAGCGCAAACGGTCTCGTTCCGCGCAATCGGTGCTTGCATCGGCTTAGTCAAGGCCAGCTCGGTCGATGAATAGCTCGATGGCAGTTCGCCAGATCCCAATCTGGGTTCCCGCACTGCGCCCATCAAGCTCGACCCCGACAGCGCTGATCCGGTCGTACAGTCCCTCAGCCTGATCAAGCTCCTCCTGAATCCGATCTAAGTCTTCCTCGGGGTCACCGACGATTCGTTTGTCAAGCTCGGCGCAAACATCAAGTAGCTGTGCCGCACACACGGGTCGAGGAGCATCTGGGGCCGGTCCGCCTTCGGCATGACCTGCCGCCAGGTCGCCCGCGCCATCCAGAAGGTCGGCGGCAAGGGCGGCGTCCCGCCGCTGTCGGCGCAAGGGCATGAGCTCGGCGTCAATCAACAAGCTGCCAAAGATCGTGTCCAGGTAGATGCGGGGCCGAGGGGAACGCCCGCCGCCCCCGGGAGCCCAATGCTGGGTGGAAAACCATTGCTGCTTCTGAAACCACCCTGCCGCGAAGCCTTTAGCTCCAACCGCACGGAACAGGTAGCCGGCCAAGCCGGCATATCCCACCCAAACCGGCCGCTCCTGAACTACTCCAAGCGTGTAGGTCACGTACAGGGCTTCCGACAGCAGCGATGCCTGGCCAGCCGCATCCTTGCTCGGATCGATCTCAAAGAGCAGGTAATACCCCTCCGCCTCATGTGCCGTTAACTCATCTAAAAGAACGTCAACGCTTTCGCTATCGGCGAGCACAGATTCCTCGGCGGCAACCGAGATTAGAAGCGGACGATCATCGTCTCGATCCTCCGCAACATCTAGAGAGGTCTCCGCGAGGTTCAGGGCGATTTGCGCGGATCGATCGGTCATAGATGAGACAGCTACGGTCGGCGCGATCAGATGCGTGACCGGAAGCTCGATTTGGAAATCGATGATTCCTTCAACCAACTGGGCAAGCCTTCTCGCAGAAAACTGGCGCGGTGGCAGGGGAAGATCGAAGAGTTCGTAGTCGGGTAAACGCTTTGGGTTGGGGTCCTCCAGCAAGGCCACATAAAGCTGCGGGTCAAATGCCTGCACCACCTCATGCTCGGCGGCCTCTGCCATGCGGCTCCTAAGTAGGTGGGGACGCTCGTCCCCCGGGCTCCATATAACACCGTCCGCTCTTCCCTCTGGCAGCCCCTCCTCGATGTGCGTAGAGCTTTGATGCCCGCCCTGGATCAGGAACATGCCAGCTCCTTCTTCGCTTGGCTGACCATATCTCGCGCCTGCTCCAACGACGGGCGCTGATGTGGACGATGCCCCAGCAAACGCTCGAGGAGATCACCGATCTGCGGAGGGAGTCCTTCCGGGTGCGGCCACTCGCCCGCTAGAAGCTTGGTCTCGTAGTCGGGTTTCCTGGGCCGGAACGGGCGGACGCCCACCAGCACTTGGTAGACGACGATGCCAATGAGAAAGAGGTCGGTGCGCGAGTCAAGTTTCCGGCCTTTGTTGGGCATCATCTGCTCCGGAGCAACATGCCCCCGCGTTCCGGGTCCGAACAAGCCCGACGTGATCGAACTCTCCGTCTGATGACGCCCGATGCCTACATCGATCAGGACGAAGGTGCCATCAGGACGAACCATGATGTTGACGGGCTTGATGTCGCGGTGGACGACCGTGTGCTTCTCCCAGAGATAGGTGACCGCTGCGATCAAGTCGCCGGCTAGAGCGAGTGCTTGGCAAGGGTCGTAGTTGTCGGTTCGCTTTTCGAGCGTCTCGCCTTCAATGAAACGCTCGCGAAACCAGACAAACTCGTTGCCATCGAGTTCTACGTCGAAGACCTCGTCATCGAGGATTCGGGGCAGGTTTGGGTGATCGAAGGTGGAGCCGATACTGACCTCCCGCTCAGCCCGATTTCGTTCGTCCTCCGGCATTAACTTGATGACGACCTTTGTCCCACGGTCGTCGGCCTCGAAGACCTTCCGTTGACCGCCGTCGTGGATCTGACGACCTAGTGTCAGCCCCTCGGGCAACTTGTTCTGGAAATCTTGCGGATCGATCATCTGGCTTTGCCTCGCACCCCTGACGAGGCCGCAGACTATCGGCCGTACCCATCTCCCACTAGCTTGGTTCTCGTTCGCTTCAGCCGAGATGGCCGGCTATGGGGAACCGTGGGTTGCAAAGCCGCCGCGGGGCCTACGAAGTCGGCTGCCCGCGACCGAAGACCTTGTTCACCGTCGCCAGCAGGACCTGGATGTAGAGGCTGACCGAGCGGTCGGCGATGTACTCCATGTCGTGGGCGAGCTTGTCGGCCCAGGTGTCCTCGCGGGTGATCCGGGTCTGGGCGAAGCCGGTGACGCCGGGGCGGACGACGAGGCGCTGCCAGTACTGGGGGATGTCGCGGCAGAGCTCGGCGTAGAAGGTGGGACGGATCGGCCGCGGGCCGACGATCGACATGTCGCCGCGCAGCACGTTCCAGAGCTGGGGAACCTCGTCGAGGTGGGTCTTGCGCAGGACGCCGCCGATCCGGGTCCGCTCTTCCTCGGTGCGGCGGGTCAGCTCCTCGCCGTAGTAGGGGCCGAGGCGCGTTTCAGCGTCCGGCGCGAGAGTGCGGAACTTGTACATCCAGAAGAGGTGCCCGGCTTTGCCGACGCGGGCGCCGCGGTAGAGGACCGGCCGCCCCGAACTGATCGCGATCGCCGCCGCGATCAGCGCCAGCAGCGGCGAGAGCACCAGGAGGATCGCGGCCGAGATGAGGATGTCGAGGGCGCGGAGGACCGGGTCGATCGGGCGCGGGTCGCCCTCGGCCGCGGGCGCGACGAGTTCTTCGAGGCCGGGCTCGGCCTCGGGCAGATCGCTCAGGAAGGCGTTATCGGCTGGGGCTCTTCGCGCAATGGTGAGGCTCCGACGGTACCTAGGATCGTCTCGACCAGGTAGGACGGATCGCGCCGGGTCGGGGTCGCCTCGGCGGTCCGCTTCTCCAGCACCACCGCGCGGGGGTCGGTCAGCGGCCGCAGCCGGCCGGAGCGGATCAGCGCTTCGTCTACGCCGCCGAGGCGGCCCCCGTAGGTCGTGTAGACGGGCGTGGCGAGGGCGGCGGCCTCGCGGTTCATCGTGCCGCCGGCGGAGACGACGAGGTCGGCGAGGGCGACCAGGCTTTGCGCCTCGACCGCGCCCGGCGGCACGATCACCGAGGGGAGCTGCAGGCCTTCGATGAAGCGGCGCTGCGCCTGCGTCCGCGGCAACACAACTGCGTGGACGTCGGCGTCGTTGCCGAGCCGATCGAGCACCTTCGGGAAGAGCGGGTTCGACTTGCGGTGATAGAGCGAGACGTCGGGCGGCGGGCGGACGATGACGACGACCCGCTGCTCGTCGACGCCGAGGCGCCGCAGCGCCTCGGCGTCGGGCTCGAAGTCGTAGAGGTAGTACTCCTCCTTCAGGCCGGGATAGGGGAAGTACTTCTCCGGGGTGACGCCGAAGCGCTCCAGACGCTCGAAAGGCACGGCGTCGGGGAACATCACCCGCTTGGCGAGGCGGCAGCCGATCCGATGCTGGGTGACCGCGTACTCGTAGTCGTGCAGGTTGGCCTCGGGGATGCCGAGGGCCTTGGCGGCGATTGCGAGGTCGTTGGAGCCGTGGGCGAGCGCGAGGTCGAAGTGGCGGCCTCGGCCGTAGACCAGCATCTGCGAGGTGCGGGCGGCGAGCCGGTAGGCCTTGCGCAGCCGTGAGGCGCCGCCGTGGCGGCCGATCTCCGTGTGCGGCATCCCGTGCAGCTCGAGCAAGGCGAGCGTCTGCGCGTAGTCGCGGGCGGTGACCTCGACTTCGTGGCCTTCGGCTTCGAGGCGCTCGATGATCGGCCGCAGCACCAGCACGTGCGCCGGCGCCGACATATCGACCCAAATTCTCATCCGCCGCCTGCTCCGCTTCGCGTCCGCGGGCGGCGGCAATCGCCATATGGACGCCGCTCGCGAAGAATCAGACCGTGACGCTCGCTAATTGGGAATACAGCGGGAAGCGGTCCATCAGGGCACCGGTGCGGGCCCGCAGGTCCTCCTTCGAGGACTCGAAGTCGCCGCTCAGGGCGGTGACGATCACCTCGGCTATCTCGGTCATCTCCGCCTCTCCCATCCCGCGGGTGGTCAGCGCCGGGGTGCCGATCCGCAGACCGGAAGGGTTCATCGGCGGGCGCTCGTCGAAGGGGATCGCGTTGCGGTTGACGGTGATCCCGACCGCGTCCAGTCGGTCCTCCCCGGTCTGGCCGTCGAGACCGGTCGGGGTGAGATCGACGAGCACGAGATGGACATCGGTGCCGCCGGTGATCACCGGCACGCCGCCGGCTTCGAGCCCGGCCGCGAGTGCCTGCGCGTTGGCGATCGTCTGCCGCTGCCGCTGCTTGAACTGCTCGCTTGCGGCGATCTGGAAGGCGACGGCCTTGGCCGCAACCGTGTGCATCAGCGGGCCACCCTGCTGGCCGGGGAAGATCGCTTTGTCGATCGCTTTCGCGTGCTCCTCGCGGCAGAGGATCATGCCGCTGCGCGGGCCGCAGAGGGTCTTGTGGATCGTCGTCGTGACGACGTCGGCGTACTCGACCGGGTTCGGGTGCTCGCCGGCGGCGACGAGGCCGGCGAAGTGGGCCATGTCGACCATCAGCTTCGCCCCGACCGAGTCGGCGATCTCGCGGAAGGCGGCAAAGTCGAGCTGCCGCGGGTAGGCCGACCAACCGGTGACGATCAGGGCGGGCTTGTGCTCGTTCGCGAGCCGCTCGACCTCGTCCATATCGACGAGGAAGTCCTCGCGGCGGACGTGGTAGGGCACCGGGTGGTAAAGCTTGCCGCTGACGTTGATCTTCATCCCGTGACTGAGGTGGCCGCCGTGGTCGAGGGCGAGGCCGAGGAAGGTGTCCCCCGGTTCGAGCAGCGCCATGTAAACGGCGTTGTTGGCCTGGGCGCCGGCGTGGGCCTGGACGTTCGCGTGCTCGGCCCCGAACAGCGCCTTGGCCCGGTCAATCGCCAGCTGCTCGGCGATGTCGACCTCCTCGCAGCCGCCGTAGTAGCGGCGACCCGGGTAGCCCTCGGCGTACTTGTTGGTCAGCACCGAGCCGACCGCTTCCAGCACTGCCTGGGGCACGAAGTTCTCGGAGGCGATCATCTCCAGCGTCCGCTGCTGGCGCCGCAGCTCGGCCTCGAGGACGTCGGCGATCGCGGGATCGACCTCGGCGAGCGGCGCGGTCTGGAAGTTGTCCGGCAGGTCGGCCACGGTACGGCGACGATAGCAACGGCTCGGGATATTCTGGGGGCGGTGAGAGGCCGCAGTTTCCTCGCTTCGATCGCCCTGCTGACGGCGTCGGCGCTGCCTGCCGCCGCCCACGCCACGGAAGCCGACAACCCCTGCATCGGCCCCGGCGCCGGGCACCTGCTCTGCCCCGACCTGCGGATCGGCCCGCCGAGCGAACTGTACGTCGAGCACACCGGCAACGGGCACGTCCTCCTCCGCGCCACCAGCGACGTCCGCAGCCGCGGCCGCGGCCCGATGGAGCTGCGCGGCCGCCGCGACGGATGGCACTCGATGCGGACCAACCAGCGCATCTACAAGGTGGGCGGCGGCCACATCACCGTCCCCAGCGGCGCGACCCTCTACTTCACCGACGTCGGCGCCTACTGGGGCGGCTCCTACTGGAAGGTCCACCAGCTCGCCCACTTCGACCTGCTGCGGGTGCGTGCCGACGGCAGCCTCGGCGAGATCGTCCGCACCAGCCCCAAGCTCAACTACTGCCTGCGCGACCTTGAGCGCACGCGGCCGGGGCGCCACTCACCTGCCTACCGTCACTACCCCGGCTGCCGGCAGGACCCCTACATCGACCACGACGTCCTCGGCACCTCGGTCGGCTGGTCGGACATCTACCCCGCCGCCTACTCGAACCAGTGGATCAACGTCGCCGGCCTCCGCGGCTGCTTCGCCTACCGGATGACCGTCGACCCCAAGCACCACCTCTTCGAGTCGAATGAGGACGACAACACCAGCCAGGTCCTCGTCCACCTGCCCTACCCGGGCCACACCGGCTGCTAGTCCAAGCCGACCGAGTTGAGGGCGGTGGTGACGTCTCCGGGCGAGAGGGCGCCGTCGCGGAGGACGCGCCAGCTGCCGTCGTCGTCGATCGCGGCGATGTCGATCACGGTCGAGGGCAGGCCCGGCAGCTCGCCGCCGTCGATCGCCAGCTCGACGCCGTCGAGGATCGACTGCGGCACGTCCTCGAAGCGGGCCGGCGCCGGCTCGCCGCTGAGGTTGGCCGAGGTCTGGAAGATCGGGCACATCGTCCCCGCCAGCGGACCGCCGATCAGGCGGACGCCGAGCCGCTCGGGGTCCTGGCGGCAGGCGAGCGGGTAGCGCCGCTGCGGGTTGTTGACGACCAGCGTCACCGGCCCCGGCAACAGCGCGCTGGCGACCGCCTTCGTCTTCGGGCCGAGCCCCGAGAGCAGCTCGCGGATCGCCAGCGGCGAGAAGTACATGACCGCCGAGGGTTTGCCGTCGTCTCGTCCCTTCAGCCGGTGGATCTTCGAGATCGCGTTGGCATCGAGCGGATCGCAGGCGAGGCCGTAGAGGCCGTCGGCGGGAAAGACGGCGACGCCACCGCCGGCGATGCAGCGTTCCAGCGCCTTACGGGCGACATCGGCTTCGCCGCTGCGTATTCGAAGGACCTCGGTCATGCCCTCTCTTTTACCGAGCGGCCGACGACGACGCGCTCGATCCCCGTCAGGTCGCGCCGAATCTCGACCTCGCCGAAGCCCGCTCCGCGCATCAACTCCGCCACCGCCGCCGCCTGTCCCTCCCCCACCTCCACCGCGAGTGCGCCCCGCATTTGTTCCGCATAGCGAGACAAAAGAGGGGCGCACTCCGGGATCAGCGCGAGGTAGGCATCGAGGCCGTCGGGGCCCGCCAGCAGCGCCTCCCGCGGCTCGTAATTCGTGACCTCTGGTTGGAGCGAGGGCCAGTCGCGCTCGGCGACGTACGGGAGGTTGGCGAGGATCAGGTCCCAGCCACCCTCCACATCCGGGACCGTGCCTTCGACGAAGCGCACCCGCCCTGCCAGGCCCAGCCGCTCCGCGTTGCCGCGCGCCACTTCCAGTGCCCCGGACGAGGTGTCGGTTGCGGTCACCTCGGCCTCCGGGAGCTCGTCCGCGACCGCCAGGGCGACCGCGCCCGAGCCGGTGCCGACATCGAGCACCCGCGCCGCGCGCAGCTCCAGCGCCAGCTCGACCAGCAGCTCGGTCTCCGGCCGCGGCACCAGCACGCGCGGGTCGACCGCCAGCTCCAGCCGCCGGAACCCTTTGCGCCCGAGGATGTAGGCGACCGGCTCGCGCCGTAAGCGCCGCCGCACCATCCCGCCGAACTGCCGCGCCGCCGCCGGCGGGACCTCCGCACCGGGCTCCGCAACCAGGGCTGCGCGCTCCCGGCCCATGGCCTCGGCCAACAGCAGCTCTGCGTCCAAGCGCGGATCCTCAACTCCGGCCGCAGTCAGCCCGTCAACCGCCGCACCCAGCGCCTCCCGAACGCTGCCGGACCTGACCTCATCCGACATTCGCCCCCACCCCGCTGTGGTGAATGGCTGATGAGGTCACGCGGCCGACGCTGCCGCCTCCAACCGCTGCCGCTTCTCCTCCGCCGAGAGCGCATCGGTGAACTCGCGCAGCTGCCCGGCCAGCACGCCCTCCAGGTTGTGGGAGGTGTGCTTGATCCGGTGGTCGGTGACCCGGCCCTGGGGGAAGTTGTAGGTGCGGATCTTCTCCGAGCGCTCGCCGCTGCCGACCTGGGCTTTGCGCTCGGAGGCGACCTTCGCCTGCTGCTCGGCCAGCTCACGCTCATACAGCCGCGCCCGCAGGACCCGCATCGCCCGCTCGCGGTTCTGCAGCTGGGACTTCTCGTCCTGCATCGAGACCACGACCCCGGTCGGTTTGTGGGTAATCCGCACCGCCGAGTCGGTCGTGTTGACCGACTGACCGCCGGGGCCGGAGGAGCGGTAGACGTCGATCTGCAGGTCGTTCTGGTCGATCTCGACCTCGACCTCCTCGACCTCCGGCAGCACCGCGATCGTCGCGGTCGAGGTGTGGATCCGTCCCTGGGACTCGGTCTCCGGCACCCGTTGCACGCGGTGGGTGCCGCCCTCAAACTTGAAGACCGAGTAGGCGCCCTCGCCCTTGACCTCGAAGGTGACCTCCTTGAAGCCGCCGGCCTCCGAGGCGCTCTGCGAGAGCACTTCGATCGAGAAGCCGAGCTCGTCGGCGTAGCGGCTCAGCATCTTGAAGAGGTCGCCGGCGAACAGCGCCGCCTCGTCGCCGCCGGTGCCGGCCCGGATCTCGACGATCACGTTTTTCTCGTCGTTGGGGTCGCGCTCGACCATCGCCAGGCGGATCTCCTCTTCCAGCTCCTCGATCTGGGCCGGGGCCTCCTCGACCAGCTGCCGCATTTCCTCGTCCTCGCCCTCGGCCAACAGCTCCCGCGCCCCTTCGAGGTCATCGCGCAACGTCCGCCACCGCCCCGCCAACTCATGCGCAGGCTGCAGCTCCCGGTATTCCCGCCCCACAGCCGCATACCGCTCCCGATCCCCGATCACCTCAGGATCGGACATCTGCGCCTCAAGCTCGGAAAACCGACTCTCGATCTGATTTACGAGTGACTCGATCACGAGCCACAACATAGAGCCAACGATCGCCCTAGGACTGCCTAGCTAATCGACGCGCCCTCTCGCGCGGGTGGCGTCGTAGGGGGACCATCTCCTGGTAGTTCAGGAGATGGTGGGTCCCCTGCGGCGACAGGACCCGCGCGCCGCCAGCCCTCAAGCCACTATCTCGATATGGGGCTTTTTGGCGGCCTCCTCGGGGGTCTCCCGAGCGAGCACAGCGTTCAGCGAGGCGATCGCCACCGCCAGCTGCTCTTCGTCGGGCTCGCGGGTGGTCAGGTTCTGCAACATCAGCCCCGGCCACATGACCGCCCGCACCCAGCGTTTGCGGCGGTTTTTCCCGGCCCACTTGATCACCTCGTAGGAGAGCCCGGCGATCAGCGGGATGCCGAGGATGCGCGAGAGGACCAGCCAGTACCAGGCGGGCAGACCGAGCGGGGCGAAGACGAAGATCGCCAGCACCATCACGATCAACAGGAAGCTGGTCCCGCAGCGCGGATGCAGCCGCGAGTAGAGCTTCGCCCGCGCCGGCACCAGTTCGTCTTCGGCCTCGTAACAGGAGATCGTCTTGTGCTCGGCCCCGTGGTACTCGAAGACGCGCCGCAGGTCGGGCATTTTGCTGATCGCGGCGATGTAGCCGATGAAGATCCCGGTGCGGAGGATCCCCTCGACCAGCCAGAAGAGGAAGGGCGAGCCGAGCTGGTCCTTGATCAGGCTGGTGAGGCCGACCGGGACGACGAAGAAGAGGCCGACCGCCATCAGCATCGAGAGGACGATGGTCAGGCCCCAGACCCAGCCGCCGATCTCCTCCTTCTGGCCCTCCTCGTCCTCCTCCATCTGTGCGTTGGCGGAGATCGCCAGCGCTTTGAAGCCGATCTTCAGCGACTCGCCGAGGGCGACGACGCCGCGGATCACCGGTAGGCGCCAGAGCTTGTGCCGTTCGGCCCAGGGCTTGATCGGCTCGGTTTCGACCTCGATCTGCCCCTCGGGCGAGCGCACGGCGACCGCCCAGACGGAGACGCCGCGCATCATCACGCCCTCGAGCACGGCCTGGCCGCCGACGGGCGCGTCGCGCTTGGCGACCAGCGCCCCGTCGGGCATGCGCAGGGGGTCTCCTCCGTTGGTCGCGGAGGAGTTTTCGTGGGATGCGAGTGCCGAGCCCGACGGGGGGCTCACGCGCTACTTCCCAGCCCTGTGCTTGGCGGCGCGGCGCTGGAAACGCTCGACGCGGCCGCCGGTGTCGACCAGCTTCTGCTTGCCCGTGTAAAAGGGGTGGCACTCGGAGCAGAGCTCTACATGCAAGTCGTCTTTCGTCGACCGCGTGTAGAACTGGTTGCCGCACGAGCAGTGCACGTTGGCAAGCTTGTATTCGGGGTGGATTTCAGCCTTCATCTCCACCAAGTCTAGAGAACCGCGCAAGCCTTGCCGATAGGTCACTGTGGAAGCCGGACGGCGGAGATCGCATTCGCGCCAACTGGGCGGCCTGAGGACCGCGATCGGGGCCGTCCTCTTCGGCGGCATGGCGCTGGTGATGCTGCGCGACTGGCTGCTCCTCGGCGGCTCCGGCCTCGACGTCGCGATCAACGGCGTGGTCTACGACGCGGTCGTGGTCGGCGCCGGACTCGCCTGCCTCCTGCGCGCCTCCCGCGGCGGGCCCGAGCGAGGGGCCTGGATCGCGTTCGCCGCCGCGATCCTCGCCTGGGCGGCGGGCGAGATCTGGTGGACGCTCTACATCGAAGGCAACCCAGACGCCGCCTACCCCTCGCCCGCCGACATCGGCTACCTCGCCTTCTATCCCCTGGCGGCGCTGGGGCTCTACCTGCTGGTGCGGTCGCGGGCCAAGGAGCTCGACCGGCGACTCTGGATGGACGGGGTGATCGCCTCCCTCGGAACCGCGGCGGTGGGAGCGGCGCTCCTCTTCGAGTTCGTCGCCGAGCGCGCCTCGGGATCGGCGCTCGAAGTCGTGACCACGCTCGCCTACCCGTTCGGAGACGTCCTCCTGGTCTCGCTGATCCTCGGCGTCATCGCCCTCACCCGCTGGCGTCCGGGAAGGACCTGGATGCTTCTGCTCGCCGGGCTGGCGGTGATGGCGGCGGCGGACATCGCCTTCACGCTCCAGACCTACGGCACCCTGCCGAGCGGCGACTGGGTCGAACCGCTCTACCTGGTCTCCGCCGTCCTGCTCGGGATCGAGGCGTGGCAGCCAGAGGCCGACCCGATCTCCCCGGACGCCCGCTTCGACGGCTGGCGGGAAATGATCGTGCCGGGGATCGTCGCCGGGGCGATGATCGTCCTCGGCGTCCTCCAGTACCTGCACAGCTCGAGTGCCCTGACGACGATTCTCTGGTCGCTGACGATGCTGGCGGTGATCGGCCGGCTGGCGCTCAGCCTGCGCGAGAACACCAGGCTGCTGGAACAGGTGCGGACCGATCCCCTGACCGGGCTCGGCAGCCAGGCGCGGCTGCAGATGGATCTCGAGCAACGGGAGCGGACGCCGATCCGGCCGCTGACCGTGCTCCTGCTCGACCTCAACGGCTTCAAGCGCTACAACGACCGCTTCGGCCACCCTGCCGGCGACAAGCTGCTCGGCGCGCTGGGCAGGCGACTGGGGGCGGCGATGGGATCGAGGGCAGTCGCCTACCGGCTCGGCGGCGACGAGTTCCTGGTCCTGGCCGAGGGGGGCATCGTCGGCATCGGCCTGGAGGCCCGCGACGAGTTGGCGGTGCGTGCCGCCGAAGCGCTCACCTTGCGGGGCCGCGATTTCGTAATCAACGCCTCCTGGGGCATCGCCTCGGTTCCCGAGGAGGCCGACTCGCCGACCGAGGCGATGCAGCTCGCCGACGTGCGGATGTACGCGCAGAAGGAGTCGCGGCGGCTGGCGGGTTCAGTCCAGATCCCTGAGCGCGAGACTGTCGAGCAAGGCCACTAGGACCTCGGTCACTTCCAGCCGCGCCTCGGGCCCCTCGTCGCGGGCGAGCAGCATCGCCGCCTCGTCCAGCGCCCCCATCAGCAGGTGCGCGGTCGGCTTCACCGGCAGCGGCCGCAGCTCCCCCGCCTCGACCGCGGCGGCAAGGCTCGCCTCGATCAGGCCGAGGCCGTTGGCGGCGCCGATCTCCCGCCAGCGCTCCCAGCCGAGCACTGCGGGGGCGTCGTGGAGGGCGATCTGCCGCAGCTCCGGCTTTTCGCACTCGGCGAGGAAGGCCTCGATCCCCGCCTTCATCGCCTCCAGCGGACTGTGCAGGTCGGAGCCGAGGACGATGCGGGCGACGCGCTCGGTCGATTCGGCCTCGATCCGGTTGTAGACCACTTCCAACAGGCTCGCCTTGTCCCCGTAGTGGTGGTAGAGGGCGCCGCGGGTGACCCCGGCGGCGCGGACGATCTCCTCGGTACCGACCGCCTCGTAGCCGCGCGCGGTGAAGAGCCGCCGGGCGGCGGCGATCAGGGCCTCACGGGTCGACTCGGCGCGTTCCCGTTGGGTCCGTTTCTTCTGCGGTTCTGGACTTACGTGCATGCAGTATGTATGTTATCTGAGAGCTCCATCAAAACCAACTGGAGGCGAGCATGACGACCCAGGCCGACAAGCGCAAAGAGATCCGACTTACGAGCGGACCGATCCGCTACCGCGAGGCCGGAGAGGGCAAGCCGATCGTCTTCGTCCACGGCTTCCTGGTCGACGGCCGGCTCTGGGAGGGTGTGGTCGACCGCCTCTGCGACCGCTTCCGCTGCCTGGCGCCGGATTGGCCGCTGGGGGCGCAGCAGGTCGCGATGAACCCGGACGCCGACCTCTCGCCGCCCGCCCTCGCCCGCCTGATCGCCGAGTTCATCGAGCGGCTCGAGCTCCAGGACGTGACGATCGTCGGCAACGACTCCGGCGGCGCGATCTCGCAGATCCTCGCCGCGAACCACCCCGAGCACGTCGCCCGCCTCGCCCTGACCAACTGCGACACCCACGAGAACTTCCCGCCCGGGATCTTCAAGGCGATGCCGCCGCTGGCGAAGCTGCCCGGGGGCATGCAGGTGCTGTCGGCCCCCTTCCGCATCCCCGCTGTGGCCCGCGGGGCCTTCGCCCCCTTCGCCCGCACCAAGATCCCGGCCGACCTGATCGCCTCCTGGATGCGCCCGGCCACCCAGGACAGCGGCGTCATGCACGACACCAAGAAGGTCACCGCGGGGATGAACAAGCGCCACACCCTCGCCGCTGCGAAGAAGCTCCAGACCTCGACCATCCCCCTCCGCCTCCTCTGGGCGCCGGGGGACAGGTTCTTCCCGATCAAGTACGCCGAACGGTTGGCAAGTGAAGTCCCGAACGCGGAAATCATCCAGATCGCGGACGCGAAGACCTTCGTCCCGCTCGATCAACCACAGCAGGTAGCTGACGAGATCGCTCGATTCGTGGGCTGACGGAGGTGGTGCCGTAGGGAGGGGTGGGTGTCCTCTGACCTCCCTGGGTTGCCGGCCTCTAAAGAGCCGTCTCTCGCTGAGTGGTCTGTGCCGGCAAGAGGACGCCGGTCGGCCAGAGGACACCCACCCCTCCTGGCGACAGTCATCGGCAGACGCTCAGGGCGGAAGCTGTCTTATAGAGAGAACTTCCGTGCCTAGCCGTCCTGAGCCGCGTGTTGTGGAGGGGTCCGGGGGTCCTCTGAGGGAATGTCCCAGGCGATATGCAATCTGGTTATTGCCCGCCATAGGCGGGCAGCATGTTCCGGAGCCGGCCCCGAAGGGGCACGACAAATTCACTCAGAGGACCCCCGGACCCCTGTACTTCCCAACCTTTGATCACCGAAATTGCGGCTTAAGTAAAACGGTCAAAAACGAACAAGCGTTCCCAAAGGGCTGCAAAGAGCATATTTTTCGTCCGACGGGCTGGGGAATCATTCGGCAACGCCCCCTACAGGACGGAGTGGGATGTCCAAGCAGATCTTCGATCAGGATCGGCCCCGCAGCACGATGGCCCAGCGCCTCGATGAAGCGTTCGCCGGTTGCGATCAATGGACGGTCGTGGCGGCGCCGGCTCGGCGCAGCAGCCTCGACTTCAGCCCCCGCGCCTCCAGCAGCTCGAGGATCTTCGACAGAGCTGCGGCGGTGGAGACCCAGGAGCCGCGGGCGCTGTAGTAGTCGGCGTCGTGCAGGAGGAGGACGTCCCCGGCCCTGACGCCGGCGGTGACCCGACCCGTGATCGACTCCGGGGTGGCCCCGCGGTCCCAGTCCCTCCCCCACTTCGACCACAGCACCGGCCGCCAGCCGCGCGTGCGGATCGCCCGTAGGCCAGCGGCGCTGAAGATCCCGTAGGGCGGCCGGTAGTCGGCGATCGCCTGCCCGGTCGCCTCCTCGATCGCCGCCCTCCCCCGCTCGGCGTCCTCGAGCAGCATCCGCGGCGTCAGCCGCAGCTGGTTGCGATGGCGGTGGCAGTGCAGCTCAACCCGGTGGCCGGCGGCGACGATCTCGGCCGCCAAGGTCGGCCGTCGTTCGACCTGCTCGCCGGCGAGGAAGAAGGTCGCCTTCGCGTCATGCTCGCGCAGGGTCTCGAGCACCGAGACCGTGCCGTGCGGGTGCGGGCCGTCGTCGAAAGTCAGGGCGACGCCGTCGAGGTCCTCTTGGCGCAGGACGACGCCGAGTCCGCGCCCGAGCGAAGGCACGACGGGCGCCAATGCGGGACACGTGTGCAAGACCGCGCCCGCGGCCAGAGCAGCGGCCGGCAGGCGACCGATCAACGAGCGGCGGCCGTCGAGCTCTGGGCCGGCTGCTGCGACGTCGATCCTTCGCCGGTCGTCGCGGCGTTCGCCTTGTCTTCGTCGGTGACGATGTGGATGTGGCTCTTCAGCGGGTTCGAGACCACCTTGTAGGGGCTCTCGGTCTTCACCACGGAGAGGATCATCACCACCAGCAAGGCCAGCACAGTGACTGCTGCTGCCACTCTCTCCGTCCGCACCCGCCAGACCGGCTGCTGCTTGACCCGCGGCCGGACCTTGAGTGCCCGGGAGGCAATCGAGGGCAACGAGGCGAACGATGAGTCGGGCGATTGGCGCTCGCGGGTGACGTGGCGCAGGACCGACTCGAGCTCGTGAGGAGAACGAGCGACCTCGGCGAGGCCGAATCGCTCGAAGGCAGCGTTGTTGGCACGCAGATGGCCGGCCGAGAAGCCGTAGGAGACGACCGGGCAGCCGCGGATGTGGGCCTCGAGCACGGTCAGACCGGCGGTCGCGTGGATCATCGCGTCGGCGGCGGCCATCCAGTCGCTCATCTGCTCGGTGAAGCCGAGGATCCGCACCTGCTCGTTATCGCCGAAGCGCTGCTCCAGCCGCTCGCGCAGGGCCTCGTTGCGACCGGTGATGCAGACGACGAGAGTGTCGCCGTCGCCGGCGGCGGTCTTGATCGCCCCCTCGAGGTCGCCGACTCCCCAGCCACCGCCGGAGACCAGGACCATCCGCGCGTGCGGCGGCACCCCGAGCGCCTCGCGGGCATCCCGACGGGTCCGGGGCATCAGGAACTCGCGGGAGATCGGCGGGCGGGCCCACTCGACGGTCCCAGGGCCGACCAGCTTCTCGACTTCCTCGATCGACTCCGGATGGGTCACGTAGTGGAGATCGACCCCGGGGTGCGCCCAGTAACGGAGGCCGGCAAGGTCGGTGATCGCGGACTGCACCGGAATCTGCAGGCGCCCGTCTTCGCGCAGCATTCCGAGCACCGCGGTGACGCCGGGGTAGGTGGAGATGACGACGTCGGGATCGCTCTTCTCGACCATCCTCAGCACGCCGCGGGTGGAAGTCAGTCGGCCGATGCGCTGGAAAAGCCAGCGGGTCGGCGCAAACGTGGTGATCAGCCAGTACTGGGCGTCGTAGACCCAGGGAGCCCAGCGGAAGGTGATCTTGGAACCGGCGCGGAGCACCGAGGCGGCCAGCTTCCCCATCGCCTCGAGGCCGTTCTCGATTTGGACCACGGCGTCCGGATGCGCTTCTTCCAGATCGGCCTTGATGATCCGCGCCGGCAGGTCGTGGCCCTCGCCGATGTCGGCGGAGAGGATCAGCACCCGCGGCTCGCGCTCCTCGAAGCGGGAGGCGCCGGCGAGCAGGGCGCCCGCGGCGTGTTCGTTGCCGTTCAGCGAGGGCTGCTTGCCCGGAATCGGGTCCGGCGGCCGGGTGCTCGAGCGGACCCATTCGACATACCTGCGGACGCCCTCTTTGAAGCTCGTCTCCGCTTTCCAATCGAGCTCCTCGAGCGCGCGCTCGTTGGAGATCGCCTTGCCGGGGAAGTCGCCCGGGCGCGGCGGCGTGTGGACGATCTCGCAGTTGTCGGTGTTTTCCTGCACCCGCTCGGCGATTTCGAGGATCGTCACCACCTCGTCGCCGGAGAGGTTGTAGGTGCGGCCGGCGGCCTCGGGCTTGAGCGCGGCGACGATGCCGTCGGCGAGGTCCTCGACATAGATGAAGCTGCGGGTGGTGCTGCCGTCGCCGGCGATCGTCAGCGGCTTGCCTTCGAAGGCGAGGTCGGTGAACTTGGCGACGACGCCGGCGGCGCGGGCCCGCGGCCCGTACGGGATCCCGAAGCGGAGGATCGTGCTCTCGAGGTCGAAAAGCTCGGCGTAGCCGGCGCAGTAGGTCTCGCCGGCGAGCTTGGTCGCGGTGTAGAGGTGGCGCGGGGCCGGGATCGGCGTTTCCTCGTCGACCTCCTGCTCGACGCAGTCGCTGTAGACCCAGGTGGTCGAGCCGTAGACGACGCGGCCGACCTTCGCCCGGCACGCCGCCTCGAGCACGTTCAGCGTGCCACGGGTGTTGACCTCCTCGGCGAGGACCGGGTCGGCGTGGACATGGCCGACGTCGGCGACGGCGGCGAGGTGGATAACGGCGTCGCAGTCGCGCATCGCCAGGTCGAGGTTGGCGGGATCGGTGATGCTGCCGGTGAAGGTCTCGACTTCCAGCGGCGAGTGGTAGGGCGAGGCGCTGAGGTCGAAGATCCGCGGGGTCATCCCCTTGTCCCGCAGGCGATCGACGACGTGGGAGCCGATGAAGCCGCCCCCTCCGGTGACCAGGACTCTCATGACTCTCCCTTCAGCGCCGCCTCGCGCGAAGCGGGGCGGTAGTAGAGCGGCACGCACCAATGGTTCTCCGCCACCCAGTCGGTGTTCGGCAGCTCGTCGGCGCGTCCCATGATGCGATGGCAGGGCTGGTCGTAGACCTTCCCGGTGCTCTGGGTCAGCTCTTCGAAGACGATGTACTTGTAGAAGCCCGAGGTCATCCCCTCGGGCAGCTGGAGGCGGGCGGGGTGCAGCGGGTCGAGGTGCTCGCGCGCGTACTCGTTCTTCCAGGCGACGATCTCCTCCATCCGCTCGGCCTGGACGAGGCCGAGGGCGGCGGTGAACTCGCTCATCCGGAAGTTGAGGCCGTCGACCTCGTGCTCGAACTTGCCGTAGTTGCGGAACTTGGACGCGAACTCGATCAGCTCAGGATTGCGGGAGACGAGGACGCCGCCCTCGCCGGTGGAGACCGTCTTCGTCGCGTAGAGCGAGTAGACGCCCGCGTCGCCGAAGCCGCCCGGCCTGCCTCTGTTCCAGTCGGCGCCGTGGGCGTGGGCGCAGTCCTCGAGCAGGAAGATCCCGTGCTCTCGGCAGTAGGCGGCGATCCGCTCGGCGTCGAAGGCAATGTGGCCGCCGATGTGGACGAGGATCGCGGCCCGCGGCTTGTGGCGCTCGGCCTTGCGCTCGAAGTCCTCGAAGGACATGCAGAGGTCCTCGCGGTTGCAGTCGACGAACTCGACCTCGGCGCCGGCGTTGATCGCGGCCAGGGGCGTCGCCATGAAGGTATTGGAGGGACAGAGGACGGTCTCGCCGCGGACGCCGGCGAACTCCAGCGCCGCCAGGGCGCCGCCGGCCCAGCTCGAGAGCCCGAGGCTCGGCAACCCGTTCCACTGCTCCCAGCGGGTCTCGAACGCCTTCAGCTTCGCGCCCTCGGACCACTGCTCGGAATCGAGGACCTCCGCCCAGAGCTCGAACAGGCGAGCACGGTCGCGGTGATCGAACCCGATCGCGAACTTGCTCGCGTCGGGCAGCGTGTTCTCTGCGGCGCCCACGGTGGCTCCTTGCTGGGATGTGGCTGGTGCTGGGGTCT
>Ga0207704_10000223_pt1 | contig 28382 bp, 31 predicted proteins | sample KBSMisM12_FD_184308 | JGI IMG/M metagenome (GOLD analysis project Ga0207704, IMG submission 184308) | Miscanthus rhizosphere microbial communities from Kellogg Biological Station, Michigan, USA - KBS Miscanthus M1-2 (SPAdes) (version 2) | ecosystem: Host-associated > Plants > Roots >...
CCGGACTGGTACGCCAAGTACAAGGCCTGGTGCGACGAGTACTTCTTCCTGCCGCACCGCGGCGAGATGCGCGGCATCGGGGGCATCTTCTACGACCGCCACAACTCCGGCGACTTCGAGAAGGACTTCGCCTTCACCCAGGCGGTCGGCGAGGCGTTCCTGGACGTCTATCCGAAAATCGTGCGCCACCGGATGGACGAGCCCTGGACCGAGGAGGACCGCTACGAACAGCTGGTCCGTCGCGGCCGCTACGTCGAGTTCAACCTGCTCTACGACCGGGGCACGATGTTCGGCCTCAAGGCCGGCGGCAACATCGACACGATCCTCAGCTCGATGCCGCCTATGGTGGCCTGGCGCTAGCGCGCCAACGGAGCCCTGAGCGCCACGAAACACAGCACCGTACCGACCACCGCCGCCATGGTCATGCCGTAGCGCTCGGCCGTGCTGTCGCCCGCGAGGTTCGCCATCGCGTTGAACGCCAGCTGCAGCGTCAGGAACACATTGAATGCGAAGACTGGCCAGCGTGGCCAGTTGGGAGCCCAGTCGCCGGCGCGGACCCGCATCAAGGCGGCGGCGGCCACCAGATAGAGCGCGGCGCCGGCGCTCGCCCAGCGCATCGGCGTGGGCAGCACCGGCGTCTGCCCGCCCCAGGCCATGTCTCCGTAGGGCGCGCCCAACGCCAAAGCGACCTGGAAGCCCGCGAAGACGAGGCAGAAAAGGGCCGCGCCCCGCGCCGCCCAGCGGCCAAGCTGAGCAGTCAAGTCGCCGACCTCAGGAAATTGCGGATCCAGCCGCCGATGCGCAGCCGGTCGTCGGCCTCGCTGAAGCTGGCGACCGCCGCGTCGGCCTGGGCGTCGGGATAGACCCCGCCCCGCCGGGCCTCGATCAGCGAGATGGCGTAGGCGGGCAGGAACTCCGGGTGCGGCTGGATCGACATCGCCGTCTGGTCGCGCCAGACCAGCCCGGCGTAGGGCGTGAAGTCGCTGGCCGCGAAGACGTCGGCGCCCGGGGGCTTCTCCACCACCTGGTCCTGGTGCGAGGCCGGCAGGCGGATGGTCGCGGGGCCGTCGTCCATCCAGGGTTCGCGCAAGAGCAGGCGGTATTCGTTCTCGCCGATCCCCCAGCCCTTGGGCGACTTGATCACCCTGCCGCCGAAGGCCTCGGCCATCAACTGGTGGCCCAGGCATACGCCGACCAGCGCCGCCTGGCCCTTGGCCGCGCGCAGGAAGTCGATCGTGGCGGCGATCCAGGGGTCGGGGTCGTAGGCGCCCGCCGCCCCGCCGGTGATCAGGTAGGCGTCGCATTCGCCGGGCGCGGCCGGCAGTTCGCCCTCGTCGCAGGCATAGGCGCGGTAGCTGTAGGCCGGCCCCAGCAGCGCCTCGAACATGTCCGGATAGGTCCCGAACTCCGGGATACACGCCTTGGGCGGGCGGCCGGTCTTGAGGATGCCGAGCTTCACGAGGTCGCCTCGCCTACGATCTGGGAATCGACCCGATACCGCCGCGCAGCGGCGCAGGCTAGCGTCGCCGCAGAGTTGGGGAGCCGCGGCCGGACGCGATGCGCCGGTCGCCATGATGGGAGGCGGTCCCCTGATTCGAACAGATTCCCGGACGATCGGTCTCGGCGGCGTCCTGCTGATCCTGGCGCTGAGCGCCGGCGGGTGCGCGACCGAGAAGTACGTGGAGACCCAGGTCGGGCCCGTGCGGGCCCAGGCCGGTCAGGCGCAATCCACCGCGAACGCGGCGATGGAGCGCGCCAACGCCGCCCACAAGCTGGCCGAGGGCAAGTTCCTCTACAGCGTGGTGCTCTCCGACGACGCGGTGAAGTTCCCGGTCAGCCGGGACGAGCTGTCCCCGGAGGCCAAGGCCCGGCTCGATACCCTGGCCCAACGCGTGAAGAACGAGAACCGCAACGTCTACCTGGAGATCCAGGGCTACACCGACGCGCGCGGCGACCCGAAGTTCAACGAGAAGCTGGGCGAGGCGCGGGCTGAGGCCGTGCGGCGCTATCTCCACAAGCACGGCATCGCGCTCAACCGCATGTCGACCATCTCCTACGGCGAGGAAGACCCGGTGGCGTCCAACGCCTCGCCCAAGGGCCGCGCCCAGAACCGGCGCGTGGTGATCGCCGTCCTGATCTGAGGGCGGCATCCAGGCTCAAGACCGCTCATCCTTCGCCGGACGAGCGGGGAGTCTTAGAACGCCATCCCCTGCGCCACGGACTTCAGCTTCTCCACCGCCGACATCTGGTCGTCGATGAAGTCGTGGTCGATCCACCACTCCTCGACCTCGCGCAGCACCTGGCCGACCAGCGGGCCCTTGGGCACCCCGGCGGCGATGACGTCCTCGCCGGTCAGCGGGAAGGTCGGGACCGTCCAGCCCTCGCAGAGCGCGATCATGCCGCGCCACTGCGGCGTCGTCGCCGTGCGGCCGGCGCGCGCCCAGGCCAGCTTGGCGCGGTCGCGGAACACCTTGGGCCCCGCCCGGTAGACGGCGCGGCGGATCTCCCGGGGGCTCATCCAGCTCTTCAGCTCCGGCGTGGGCGCCAGCGCCGCGGCGATCCGGTCGCGATCGGCGTTGGAGAGCCGCAGCCGCTCGGCGGTCTTCACCGCCGCCAACTGGTCGTCAGGCAGCAGCGCCGCCAGGCGCAGCACCGCGTCGGTCTCGAACAGCGTCTCGTCCTCGATCGTCACCAGGCCTTCGAAGCGTGCGAGATCGCGCGGGCCCGGCAGCACCTCGCCCAGCGCGCCGCTCTCCGCCATCAACGCCACCGCCCCGCGCGGGTCGTCCGCGGCCAGCAGCTTCAGGAGTTCCTTCGACACCCGCTCGGCCGAGAGGCCCGCGATCTTGTCCTTCAGGGCCGTACAGGCGGCGAGCGCCGCGGCGTCCGGCGGCGGCGCGCCGTACCAGGCCAGGAAGCGGAAGAAGCGCAGGATGCGCAGCGCGTCCTCGGTGATCCGCTGCTCGGCCTCGCCCACGAAGACGATGCGCCCGGCCCGCGCGTCCGCCGCCCCGTGGCCGGTGGGGTCGAAGATCGTCCCGTCGCGGCGCGCATAGAGGCTGTTGAGCGTGAAGTCGCGCCGCTGGGCGTCCTCCGCCCAGTCGGTGGAGAAGGCGACCACCGCGCGGCGGCCGTCGGTGGCCACGTCGCGCCGCAGGGTGGTGATCTCGAAGGGCTGGCTCTGCGAGACCGCGGTCACCGTGCCGTGCTCGACGCCGGTGGGTACGGCCTTCAGCTTGCCGGCCTTGAGCGCCGCGGTCACCTGGTCGGGCGTCAAGACCGTCGCGATGTCGATGTCGTCCACAGGCTTGCCCAGCAGGGTGTTCCGAACGCAGCCGCCGACGAAGCGCGCGCAGTCGGCCCCGCCGGCCGCCTCCAGGGCGTCCATCACCGCCGCCGTCGCCGGCGCGGTCATCCAGGGCTTCTGGCCGATGCTTTCGCTCAAGGCGCCTTCTTCTCAAAGTGGCCGGGCGTCACCGACCCGCCAGGAGTCACGTCGCCGGGGACATAGGTGTCGCGGCGGTTGTCCGTATGGAAGACCACCGACCCCAGCAGCGACAGGGCGAAGAGCGCCGTGCCGGCGGCCACCAGCCAGGCCCAGGGCGTCGACCCCATCGGCCGACCGCTGCGCTTCGCCTGCCAGGCCCAGAGGAACCAGACCACGAACGGCAGGGCGATCAGGAGCGCCCGCAAGAGGATCACCCTAAGCAACGGCGGCTCCATAAAGGCGCTCGTAGAGGGCGCGCAGCATGCCGGCCGTGGCGCCCCAGATGAACCGGTCCTCGTGGGTATAGGCGTAGAAGCGCCGCGTCTCGCCGTTCGGCAGCTCGCGCTCGTGCTCCTCCAGGTTGGCGGGGTCCATCAGGAAGCCGAAGGGCGTCTCGAAGATGTCGGCCACCTCTTCCGGGTTGGGCGTCAGCGTGAAGCCCGGCCGCACGAACCCGACCACCGGGGTGATCAGATAGCCTGTGCCGGTGCGGTAGGGGGTCGACAGGCCCATGACCGAGACATAGCCCGGCTCCAGCCCTATCTCCTCGTGCGCCTCGCGCAGCGCCGTCTGCCAGGGGGTCTCGCCGGGATCGCGCCGGCCGCCCGGCAAGGCGACCTGGCCCGTATGCCGCCGAAGCGTGTCCGCTCGGCGCGTCAGCAGCACCGTCAGGCCGTGGTCGCGCTCAACCAGCCCGATAAGGACCGCCGCAGGGGTGAGCGGCAGGTCGACCTCGTCCGGGCCATACGCCTTGCTGAGGTCGAAGTCGGACGTGATGTGGCTGGGGTGCGCGGGATCGTGCGCCTCCAGCGGATCGAGGTGCTGGCCGATCCAGTCGCGCAGGTCGCCGCGCCCGCCCTTCAGGCTCATGTGACGTGCGCCCCGGCCGGCGCCACGGGGAACCAGGCGCCGTTCGAGCCCACGCCCAGCTGCGGCCCGTCCGGCGTCGCGCGCTCCTGCGCCATCTCCACCAGCTCGTAGAACACCGGCCGGTTGATCAGCGCCTCGAGGCCGCGGCGCACATGCAGATAGGGCCGGGGCTCGCCGCCCGGGCCGACCTCGACGCGGATCGGGTGGTCGGGACCAGCCGTCACCTCGTCGCCGACGTTGGTCAGGAACTTGAGGTCCCCGCCGTCTCGATCCACCCGCACCGCCACGAACGGCGCGTCCTCGACGGTGATCCGCATCTTCTCGACCGGCGTCACCAGCCAGTAGCCGTCCGGGTCCCTGCGCAGGACGGTGGAGAAGAGCCGCACCAGCGCCTCGCGGCTGATCAGCGCGCCTTCGTGACGCCAGGCGCCGTCCCGCTGGATGACGATGTCGATCTCGCCGGAATGGGCGGGGTTCCACAGGTGGACCGGCGGCAGGCCGCGTCCCGGCGCCTGCTTCACGGCTTCGGCCACGCCTTCCAGTCCGGCCTTGCCCGCGCCGCTTGCCATGCCGGTGAAGGTAGGGGGCGTCGCGGTTCGCCTCAATGGCTCAGAGCGGCGCGAGCGGGCCCGCCAGCTCGCCGGCGTCGGCGCTGAGCGCGCGGACCAGCACGCGGTTCTGGTCCACCGGCCCGGGCATGACCACGTGCCGGCCGCCCGCCCGGGAGAACCCGACACGCTGGAAATAGGCCTCGTCGCCCACCAGCACGACGTGGCTCTCGCCCGCGGCCGCCGCAGCCTCGCAGGCCCGCGCGATCAGCCGGGCGCCGAAACCGGCGCTGCGCTCGCCCTGCTCCACTGCGAAGGGGCCGAGGAAGGTCACCGGCTGGCCGCCGCAACGCACCCGCCACATCCGCGCGCAGCCCAGCAGCCGACCATCCGTCCAGGCGCACATGGAAAGCTCCGGGGCGAAGGCCGCGAACTCGCGCACTCGCTCCGAGACCTTGGTGTAGCGGCCGGGGCCGAAGGCGCGGTCGACCAGGGCGTCGACCAGGGGGCCGTCCTGCGGCCGTTCCGATTGCAGAAGAAGCCCCGGCAGGGGCGAAGGAGAGGCTGACATGGGCTGAAAATGACTTCGACAGGAGCAACGAGGATCCGGACGCGAGATTTCGCGCCGGAGGCGGATCAGCTGGCGCGGCCGGTTCGTCGCAGTCGTCGCATGGCCCTGGGGACCCCGTGGTCGAAGGGGGCGCAAATAGGGCCAATGGGGGTTCAGGTCAACGCCGGGGCCCCGTGCTGCGACGGAAGGCGCGCTCATCGCGCGCATAGAAAACCGCCGTTGCGGCAAACCGCGACTGCGGGCAGGTTCGCCCGTCCATGGCCGAGACCACGCCCCTCCCGCCGCCCTCGGCCCGCGAGCTCCTCAAGGAACGCGACTACGTCGTCTTCTGGATCTCCCGCTGGACCGGCAGCTTCGCCGCCCAGATCCAGTCCGTCGCCATGGGCTGGCAGATGTACGCCATCGCTCGGCTGACCCGCACGGTCGAGGAGAGCGCCTTCCTGGTCGGCATGATCGGCCTGGCCGCCTTCATCCCCGTCTTCCTGCTGACCCTGCCCGCCGGCGAGACCGCCGACCGGCATGACCGCAAGAAGGTGCTGCTGTGGTGCTTCGCCGGCGAGATCGCCACGGTGCTGACGCTGGCGGTGATGACCTGGCGCGGGCAGGCGTCCGTGCCGCTGCTGCTGGCCGTGGCGTTCCTGTTCGGCGCGGCGCGGGCCTACTTCGCCCCGGCCAACACCGCGCTCGGCCCGATGCTGGTGCCCCGGGCGCTGCTGCCGCGCTCGATCGCCTGGAACTCGCTGGCCTGGCAGACCGCCTCGATCATCGGCCCGGCCGCCGCCGGCCTGCTGGTCGCCCACTCGGTCGGCGCCGCCTACTTCACGACCTTCGGCCTCTATCTCGTCTCGGCGCTTTGCGTGCTGCTGATCCGCAAGGACGCGCGGCCGGCCCACAATCCCGCCTCGCGCTGGGCCCTGATGAAGGAGGGCCTGGCCTATGTCTGGAACCAGAAGATCGTCTTCGGCGCCATCAGCCTCGACCTCTTTGCCGTCCTCCTGGGCGGGGCCACGGCGCTGTTGCCCGTCTTCGCCCGCGACGTGTTGCACGTGGGCGCTCAGGGCTTCGGCATCCTGCGCGCCGGACCCGCAGTGGGCGCCACCCTGGTGGCCCTGACGCTGGCGGCGCGGCCGATCCATCGCCATGCGGGCGTGTTCATGTTCTCGGGCGTGGCGATCTTCGGGGCGGCCACCTGCCTCTTCGCGCTCTCGAAGAACCTCTGGCTGTCGGTCGCGGCGCTGGCCGCCCTCGGCGGCGCCGACATGCTCAGCGTCTATGTGCGCCAGACCCTGGTGCAGCTGGTCACGCCCGACCCCATGCGCGGCCGCGTCGCCGCTGTCTCCAGCGTGTTCATCGGCGCATCCAACGAGCTCGGCGAGTTCGAGAGCGGTGTGGTCGCCCGCTTCCTGGGCCCCATCGGCGCGGCGCTGTTCGGCGGCGTCGGCGCGCTCATCGTCACCGGCCTCTGGTCGGGGCTGTTTCCCGCCTTGCGCAAGGCCGACCGCCTCGAATAACTGTCGCCCTATTCAAGATAGGGAGATTGCGGTCATGGGCGCATTGGATGGCAAGGTTGTCCTGGTTACAGGCGGCGGCAACGGCATCGGGCGCGACTGCGCCCTGATCGCGGCGCAGGAAGGCGCCAAGGTGGTCGTCAACGACCTGGGGGGCGGGCTGAAGGGCGAGGACGAGGGCTCCGCCGGTCCGGCCGAAGCGGTCGCCGCCGAGATCCGCGCCGCCGGCGGCCAGGCGGTCTCCAACTCCGACAGCGTGACCGACCTCGACGCCGTCTACGGCATGGTCGAACTGGCCAAGAAGGAATTCGGCGGCCTGCACGCGGTGATCAACCCGGCCGGCATCCTGCGCGACGTGATGTTCCACAAGATGACCGAGGCCGAGTGGGACGCGGTGATCAACGTCCACATGCGCGGGTCCTTCAACGTGGCGCGCGCCACCATCGAGCTGTTCCGCGAGCAGAACGACGGCGCCTACATGTTCTTCACCTCCACGTCGGGCCTGTTCGGCAACATCGGCCAGGCCAACTACGGCGCGGCCAAGATGGGCATCGCGGGCCTTTCCCGGATCATCGCGATGGAGGGCGCGCGCAACAACGTCCGCGCCAACTGCCTGGCGCCGGTCGCCTGGACGCGGATGACGCAATCGGTGCCGATCAAGGACGAGGCCGCCGCCGCGCGCCGCGCGGTGATGGCCGAGAAGATCCGCGCCGACCAGCCGGCCCGCTTCTCCGTCGCCATGGTCGCCCCGGCCGCCGCCTCGGTGTCCGGCCAGATCTTCGGCGCCTCGGGCGAGAACATCATCCTCTACTCGCAGCCCCGGCCCATCGAGACCTGCAGCAAGCCCGAGGGCGAGGGCTGGACGGTCGACTCGATCATCAAGGAAGCCATCCCCAAGATGGCCCCGAAGTTCTTCGACCTGAACCGCGCGCCTATGGCGGGGTCGCAGCAGAACCAGCAGAAGCAGCCGGCGTAGTCCTTCCCTTCCCGCTCCGCGGGAAGGGGGGACCACTCGCCGAAGAGCGAGTGGTGGGAAGGGAGGGCCACAAGCACGGCGCGCGCCGCTCGCCCTCTCCACCACGCCCTCTGCGGGGCGCGGTCCCCCTCTCCCGCTTCGCGGGAAAGGAAGCTATTTCGCCTCGTCCTTTTTCGCCTCCTTCGGCGGTGCGCCGGCGTCGAGGTGGTCCCAGTTCACGATGGCGTTGAAGCCGAGGCCGTAGGTGCCCTGGGTCTGCCAGCGCCAGTAGGGGCGCAGGCCGAAGAGGACCATGTGGCCCTTGCCGTCCGGCACATCGACGACCAGCGCCTTCTTGCTGAGCGCCTGGCCGCCCTCCAGCAGGCCGGAGAGCAGGATCGTGTCGGCCTTCTCCGGGAACGCCATAACGGTGCGGGGCCGCTGGGTGGGCTCCGCGCCGCCCGATCGCGACGCCGGGGGGGCCGTGTCCGCGGCGGGCTCCTCGGCCGGCTTGCGGCGCCCTCGGGCGTCGGGAAGGGCGACAGCTTGGCCGGGATCGCGTTCGGCGTGACGTTCTGGGCCAGCCGCGCGCCGGCGCCCCCGCCCCCGCCCTGGCCGCCGCCGCCCGCGCCCAGCCCGTCGTTCGGCCCGGGCCGCGCCACCGTGATCACCGCGGTGTCCGGCACGTAGACCGGCAGCTCCTTGCCCGCGTAGCCATAGGCGATCGGGCTCTTCTGGTCGGCGAAGACGCCACGCATGATCGCGCCGCGGGTGTAGAGCTCCGCCGGCTGGGCCACCGAGACCCCGGCCGCCACGCCGTAGTTGGTCAGCAGCTCCACCGTCGAGCCGTCGCCGATCAGCGTCCCGCCCGCCTTCACGAACTTCTCGAGCTCCGCCAGGCCGTCAACGCCGAGGCCGCCGCGGATGTCGTCGGCGGAGTCCAGCGCGCCGAGGTTCGGGGTGAGTTCGGTCTTCTTGTAGGGGATGGGCACGTCGCCGTTCATCGCCACGCCCACCAGCTGGTCGCGGGCGGCGGACCCCACCGTCGGATAGATGATGACGTCGAATTTCTTCCTGAGGTCGCCGAGCCGCGCCTTGGTGTCGGCGATGTAGGTGTAGGGCACGCCGTAGTGGTCGAAGGCGGCGCGCCACCAGCCCTCGTCCTGGGTGCGCAGCCAGGAGTGCAGGTAGCCGATCCGGGGGACCGTCAGAGGGTGGGACTTGACGCTGGGCGCGCTGGCCACCGCCTCGGCCGACAGGCCCAGGTCGGCCACCGCCTTTTCGACCTCGTTGCGCGGCGCGTCGGGGAGGATGAAGGTCCCGGCGGCGTAGTGCTTGCCGCCGGCCTCGAACGGCTCCTCGGCCGCCAGCATCTTCACGCCCTTCAGGCGGAAGCGGAACGTGACGAGCTCGTTGTCGCCGGTGTGGTTGACCAGCACCGTCGATCCCGCCCCGGCGATGGTCCCCTTCGGCGCCACGTCGGCGGTGAGCAGCGTCATCGGCTTCGTCAGCACCGCCGGGTCGTGCACCGTCTTCATGGCGACGTTGCGCATGTAGGACATCGTCCACCCGGTGTCGTCGTAGGGGCGCGGGTTCGCGGCCGGATAGTTCTGGACGCTGAAATAGAGGTCGGCGAGCGTGCGGTAGGGCTGGTCGGCGCGGATCACATAGTCGCCCTTGGCCACCGCCACGCCGCCCGCCGTGAAGGCTTGGTCGGCGACGCTGACCTCAAGCCCCTGGCGGCGCACGTCGTTGATCATGTCGGCGACGTTCAGCCTGGCGGTCTGGCCGGCCGGGATCACCCAGGCGTTGACGTCGCCGGTCTTGCCGCCGTCCACCGCATGCTGGTTCTTGACCCAGTAGGTCTCGAGGTAGAGCTCGCGGTCCTTGGCCACCCGGTCCAGCGCGAACAGCAGGGCCGATTCCTGGATGTTGGTGTTGTTGCGCGGGCCCCAGTCCACCGACGGCAGCGGCGGGTTCGGCCGGAACCACTCGCGGCTGGTCGCGGTCGGCGGCAGCTTCAGGCCCTTCTGGATGTCCGGGCCATAGCTCTGCACCTCGTAGAACCGGCCGAACGAATTGTGCGTGTTGGCGATCCAGAAGAGGTAGTTCGGCACCCAGCCGTCATAGAAGCCGTAGGTGAAGACGCCGGGCACCTTGCGCTTGGCCATCTCGCTGACCTCGGTGCCGGCGAGCAGCCACCACTCCTGCGACTGCACCGGATCGAGCGAGGGGTTGTAGGGCCCCGTGCCCGTGGAGACGTAGAGGTAGGACTGCGCCTCGTGCAGGTCGTGCACGACGGTCGGTCGCCAGTCGAGGATCCCCTGGGTGAAGTTCTGGGTGATCTTGAGGTACTGGCCCATCCCGTCGCGGTTGTTGTCGTGGGCGACGTACTTGCCCCAGTACATCAGGGGCGGCTTCGGCTTCTTGGTCGTCTTGCCGTAGTAGTAGGTGTCGACCACCTTCTCGCGGCCGTCGACCTCCACCACCGGCGTGATGAAGGTGATGACGTTGTTGCGGATGTTCTGGATGAGCGGCGTCTCTTCCACCGCCAGGCGGTAGGCCAGCTCGATCAGCATCTCGGGCCCGCCGGTCTCAGGCGAATGGATGCCGCTGGTGACCCAGTAGATCGGCTTGCCGGTCTTGATGGCCGCCTTGGCCTCAGCGGCCGTGGTCTTCCGCGGATCGCCCAGGGCGGCGAGCTTGGCCTTGTACTTGTCCAGGTCCTTCAGCGTCGCCTCGTCGGCGATGGCGATGACCACCTGGTCGCGGCCCTCCTCGGTCTTGCCCAGCGTCCAGTACTTCACCCGCGGCGAGGTCTTGGCCAGTTCCTGGTAGTAGCGCTGGATGTCCTTGGCGTAGGTCAGCTCGCCCGGCGTGCCCGGGATGCGGCCGAAGAACCTCAGCGGCGAGGGCACCGTGTCCGACGCCGGCATGTGGTCGACAAGCTCGGTCGTGAAGCGTGGGTCGACCAGGTGCTTCCTGATCAGCGCGCCATAGGCCTCGTCCTGCTTCTGGCCAGAGGGCTGACTTGGCGCGTCCTGCGCCCCAGCCGCCCCAGCCGCACCCACCAACGCCAGCGCCGCCGCGCTCGCGACCCAATCGATCTTCCGCATGTCTGAAACGCCCCTCGTGACTCGGGCCTAGCCTTAGAGCCTTCGCCCTCCGCAGGGGAGTGCCCTTAGTGGCGCGCCGCGCCCTTCAGATGCCCCGTCAGGAACTTCGCCATGACGCCGAAAGCCTCGTCCGACTCCGGGATCGCCATGTAGGCCCAGAAGGCGTGCGGCAGGCCGTCCCAGACGACGAGCTTGTTCTCCACGCCGGCCAGCTCCAGCCGGCGGCAGAAGTTGACGGTGGGGCTGAGCAGGAAGTCGCGGCTGGAGGCCAGGCACAGGGTCGGCGGGAAGAACTCGACCGGGCCCAGCGCGGGCGAGGCCAAGGGGTCGCTGGGCGGGACCTTGCCGAGATAGCTCTTGAAGGCGTCCGCCGGCAGGGCCGCGACACTGTCGCCGCGGTGGGCGAAATCGCTGTCGCCCGAGAAGACGCCGAGGACCGCCGGCTGGGGCAGGCGCTCCTTGTTGAGCCGCGCGATCAGCTCCGGCCCGAGGATCGCCCCGGCCGATGTGCCGAAGAGCCCGATCTGCGACGGCTTATGGGTCTTGAGCAGCTCCTTGTAGACCGCGAGCGCATCGTCCACCGCCGCCGGGAAGGGGTGCTCGGGCGCCAGGCGGTACAGCACCGCCACCACCGGGATCTGCGTCAGCGCCGCGATAGGCACGTTCTCGGTCAGCGATCCGGAGTCGGCGTTGAAGCCGCCGCCGTGCAGGTTCAGCAGCACGAGATTGCCCGGCGCGGCGGCGGCCTTTGGCTTGATCCAGCGCACCGGCACGCCGGCCATCGTCGCGGCCGTGATGTCGACGGGGTACCGCCGGGCCTGCGCTGCGCCGAAATCGGCCTGGAACTTGTCGAGGAAGGCGCGGCGCGCCGGGATGTCGTTGTCCGGCGGGCCGCCCGGCGACTTCGCCATGGCCGCCATCGCCGCGCGGCCGGCCTCGCTCAGGGTCTCCGGCGGCGGGCCGTTCTGGGCCAACGCCGGGCCGGCCAGCGTGAGAGCGGCGATCCCCGCCAGGATCCGTCTGCGCATGACCCTCAAGCCTTCGGCGGCGTGCGGCCGCGCACCTTATCGAACCCCGCCTGGATGTTGGCGAAGCGGGCGGCGATCGCGCCCTCGAACTCGTTGTCGGTGAAGATGTAGGGCCAGTCGCCCTCGATGCCCTCGCGCACCAGCTCGCCGACGTAGAGCGGGTCCAGGCCGCCGTCCACGCGGGCGCGCACATTGCCGAGCCAGGACTCGATCGCCGGCTGGCCGGGCTCGGACCGGGCGGGCGCGATGGCGCCCAGGAAGCGGTCCGGCAGGTTGCGCACCGAGTCGATGATCTGGGTGCGGATGAAGCCCGGACACAGCACCGAGACGCCGATGTTCCGCGACGCCAGCTCGACCCGCAGCCCCTCCGACAGCGCGACCACGCCGTACTTCGTCACGTTGTAGGCGTTGCCGCTGCCCGAGATCAGGCCGGCGATGGAGGCGGTATTGACGATGTGGCCGCCCTGGCCGTGGCGTTCGATCAGCGGGCCGAAGATCTCGACGCCCCAGATCACCGCCATCAGGTTGACGCCGATGGTCCAGTTCCAGCCCGGGTCAGTCCAGGCGCCATAGGAGCCGCCGCCGGTCACCCCGGCGTTGTTGTGCACGATGTGCACCTCGCCGTACTTGGCGATCGTGGCGTCCGCCGCGGCCTGCAGCTCGGCCTTCAGCGACACGTCCGCCACGACGCCGTCGACATCGGCGTTGGTGCGCTTCAGCCCGGCCACGGCCTTGTCCAAGGCGTCGCGTTCGATGTCGCACATCATCACCTTCACGCCGGCCTGGGCGAGCGCGGTGGCCACGCCCAGGCCGATGCCCGAGGCCGCCCCGGTGATGAAGGCGGTCTTCCCCGCCAGGTCCTTCATGCGCGATCCCCCTTGGGTCCTAGAGCCGGTGACGGTGCACCCACTCGTCCTTGGTCATTTCCCAGTAGACCGAGCGCCGGGTCCCGCCGTCGGAACGGACGACCTCGCGCTCGCCCATGCGCCGGAAGCCGGCCGCGTCGATGCCCTTCTGCGAGCGCACGTTGTCCAGCGCCGCGGTCAGGCACATCAGGCGCACGCCCAGGGTCTCGAAGATCCAGTCGAAGCTCTTGGCCATGCCGCGGCCGCCCTGGCCGAGGTTCTGCAGGTCGGCGCGGATCGCCCCGGCCAGCTCCGCCGACGACCGCTCGGGCCAGACGGTGATGTCGGAATAGCCGGCCACCTTGCCGTGCTCGTCCAGCGTGACGAACAACAGGCCCTCGCCGGCCAGCCGGCGCGCCTGGTGCTCGGCGACCCAGCGGGTGACGCTGTCGGTCGTGAACGGACGCGGCAGGTCGTAGATCGGGCCGGAGACCCGCTCGTCCAGGAACAGCTCCAGCAGGCCCGGCACATGCTTCATCTCCGCCAGCGCGCGGCCCAGGCCCAGGCTCGCGGGATCGGCGTTGCGCACGGCCGCCCGGATGGCGGCTTCCTCTTCCGCCGTGGCCCGCAGGACCGTCAGCGGCGGCGAACTCACGGCCGCATCCTCATGACTCCGCCAGGTTCTGCAGCGCCTCCCCGTAGAGCCGGCGCACCGTCCAGTCCTCCATCGCCGCGGCGTTGAGGCTGTCGTAGAACTCGATGGCCGGCGCGTTCCAGTTCAGCACCGACCACTCCAGCCGGCCCAGGTCCGCGTCGACGCAGCGCTGCGCCAGGCCCCGGAGCAGCGCCTTGCCGGCCCCCACGCCGCGCGCCTCCGGCTTCACGAACAGGTCCTCCAGATAGATCCCCGCCCGGCCCCGGAAGGTCGAGTAGTTGTAGAACCAGAGCGCAAACCCGACCGGCTTTCCCTCGGACTCGGCGATGTCGCAGAAGCAGCGCGGGTTCTCGCCGAAGAGGTCGCGGCGGATGTCGGCCTCGGTGGCCTCGACCGCATGCCCAAGCCGCTCGTACTCGGCCAGGTCCTTGATGAACTGCAGGATCAGCGGGATGTCGGCCAGGGTGGCGACGCGCACCTTCACGTTGCCTCCGTTCCCGTTCTGGCTCTTGTCGCCGTGCGCGGTCATGCGTGGGCCGCCCCTTGCGCGCCCAGGCTGACGCCCGGCGGCGGCGGGTTGTCTTCGGGCACGAAGAAGTCGGGCATCAGCGGCTCGCCGGGGTCGACCCGGTACTTGTCGAAGTCGCGCTCGCCCTCGGCGTAGAGGAAGCTGTCGTCGATCAGGAAGTTGCCGCTGAACTCGCGGGCCGGCTTGTTGAAGACCGCATAGGCCGCGTCGCCCATGATCTCCACCGTGCGGCAGCGGCGCATGCCCTCGTCGCCGGCCAGGGCGTTGCGGATCGCCGCGGTGGCGATGCCGGTCCGGGGCCAGAGCGCGTTGAAGGCGATGCCGTCGGCCTTGAACTCCTCGGCCATTCCCAGCACGCCCATGCTCATGCCGAACTTGGCCATGGTGTAGGCGACGTGCGTCCCGAACCACCTGGGGTTCATGTCCAGCGGCGGCGACAGGTTCAGCACATGCGGGTTGGCCGCCCGCTTCAGGTGCGGGATGCAGGCCTTTGAGGTCACGTACGTCCCGCGCGTGTTGATCTGGTGCATCAGGTCGTAGCGCTTCATGTCCGTGGCCAGCGTGCCGGTCAGCTGGATGGCGCTGGCGTTGTTCACGCAGATGTCGATGCCGCCGAACTTCGCGACCGTCGCCTCGACGGCCGCCAGCACCGAGGCCTCCTCGCGCACGTCGACGATCAGCGGCAGGGCCTTTCCGCCCGCGTCCTCGATCTCCTTGGCGGCGGTGTAGATCGTGCCGGGCAGCTTCGGGTGCGGCTCGGCGGTCTTGGCGGCGATCGCGACGTTGGCCCCGTCGCGCGCGGCGCGGAGCGCGATGGCCAGGCCGATGCCGCGGCTGGCGCCGGTGACGAAGAGGGTCTTGCCTTGCAGCGACATGGGAGCGCCTCCGAAGCTTGCGCCAGACTTAGGCCGCCGCCCGGTACCAGTCGACGCCGTTTTCGTCCCGTGTGCGGACGGCCTGTCCGCGCGCGATCAGACAATTCAGGTGGGCCAGGCTTTCGCCGGTCGCCATGCCCAGCAGGTAGCCGTCGATCCGGCGGCGGAAGAGGACGTGGAAAACATCCACCGCCCGCTTCGGCTCGGCGATCAGGGCACGCAGCCGCGACAGCCCCCGCTCGTGGCCGCCGATCAGGTGGTCGATGCGCGCGTGCAGTCCGTGGAAGGGATCGTTGTGCGCCGGCAGGACAAGCACGTCGTCGGGGATCTTGCTCTTGATCCGCGCCAGCGAGGTCAGCCAGTCGGTCAGCGGGTCGCCCTCCGGCTCGGTCGGGAACACCGAGACGTTGGAGCTGATCTTCGGCAGCACCTGGTCGCCGCTGATCATCACCTTCAGGTCGGGGCAGTAGAGGCAGGCGTGCTCGGGGCTGTGGCCTGAGCCCATCACCACCCGCCAGACGTGGTCGCCGATCCGGACCTCGTCGCCGTCGCTGAGCCGCTGGAAGCTGTCGGGCAGGGCGTGCATCGCCCGGCCGAACCCGCCGAAGCGGGCGCGGTAGGTCTCCAGCGCCTCCTCGTCCCATCCGGCGGCCTTGAAGAACACCAGCGCGTCCTTCGGCGCCTCGCGCCCGGTGTCGGCGGACAGCGAACGGCAGGTCACGTACTCCAGCCGGCTGATCCACAGGCGGCAGTCGAACTTGCGGGTGATCCAGCCGGCCATGCCGATGTGGTCGGGGTGCATGTGGGTCACGAAGACCCGGCTGACGGAGCGGCCGGCGAGCGGTCCCGCGAACGCCTTGCGCCACGCACCCTGGGTGTCGGTCCCACCCATGCCGGTGTCGACGATAGCCCAATGATCCGGGCCGTCCTCGATCGCCCAGACGTTGATGAACTGCAGCGCCCCGCCCAGCGGCATGCGCAGCCACTTCACGCCCGGGGCGATGTCGATCGCCTCGCCGAGCTTGGGCCCATGGTCGAACGGATAGACCAGCCGCGACCGTTCCTTTTCCCGGACCTGCTCCTCGAATCCGTCCCGCACGCCCACAACTCCAGGTGACCTCTTCGCACTATGCGGCGGCGGCGTGCTGCGTTGCAAACGCTACCGTGGGCACGGCGCAGATCGTGCGGAATCTTCCAGTGAATTCAGGTCACCCCGGCGGAGTCGGTATCACCGGCTCCCGAGGCCTTCCGCGCTAGAAGTCGCGCCCCTTCGCGGCTCATGCTGGCCGCACAACCGACGTGTGGGCTTGCGTCGCTCAGCAGGGGTGCGCCCGCGCCGGAGGGGCGCCCCGTCTCCAGGCGCCCGGCGGAGGCCCGTTTCGATGTTCGCAAAACCCCTCGGCGCGTTCGCCGCCGCCACGCTCGCCCTCAGCTTTGCCGGCGCGTCGCGCGCCGCGGTCGTCTTCGACAACGGCCCGGCCATCGGGGGCGGCTTCGAGGCCACCGAGTCGCTGGTGGCCGACGATTTCAGGTTCGACGACACCACCACGGTCGGCGGCGCCGGCGTCTTCATGGACGGCCAGATCGACCACTGGACCGGCGGCTTCCAGTACTCGATCTACAGCGTCGTCAACGGCGCGCCCGGCGCGGTGCTGACCAGCGGGGACGTCACCACCCATCCTGTCGACCAGGGCCCGGTGGACACCCAGGAGATCTTCCTCTTCCAGTTCGACCTCGCCACACCGTTCGTCGCCCAGGCGGGCCAGAGCTACTACCTGGCGATCCACGCGCGGTCGGACTTCCGCGACAACGACGGGATCTTCTGGGCCTTCACCAATCCGAACGGCAGCCTGGGCACGCAATTCCAGCAGAACGGCCAGGGCGACTTCATCCCGGTCGGCGGCGACATGGCCTTCTTCCTGACCGGCGCCGCCACGCCCGAACCGGCGAGCTGGGCTTTGCTGCTGGGCGGGTTCGGCCTGGCGGGCGCGGGCCTGCGCGCTCGACGTCAGCGACTGGCGGTCGCGACCTTGTAGTGGCCGTTCAGGGCGTCGAGCTCCCTCTGGAGCTTCGCCTGGTGCGCCGGGGTCAGCCGGCCGCCGTCGGCGTGGGTCTGGCGCGCCGCCGCGCGCTGGATCATCGCCAGCCGGGTCATGTACATCGCGTCGGCGCTGGTCCCGACGCCGCTGCCGGTGTGCGAGAACTCGCCTGACCCTTGCGGGATGTTCGGCTGCTGGTTGGGTCCGTCGACCGACTGCTGGGCCATCGCGCCGGTCGCTGACGCCAGAGCGACCACGAGAGCCAGGATGGGGGTCCGCATCGGCATGCTCCTCGTGGAATTTCGAACACGTTACGCGAGTTCCGGCGTATGGCCAAGCCGCCGGCTTGCCCGGCCCTGCGCACCCTCCCATAGTCGATCCAGTTCCTTGGGGGTCGACCATGTCCAAGTTCGCCGGCGCGCTCGGCGCCGCCCTTCTGCTCTGCGCCGGCTCAGCTCAGGCGGCGACGCCGCCCAGCGCGGTCATGCCGAAGTCCGATCCGACCCAGCCGGCCTTCCGCGCGCTCTACAAGGAGCTGGTCGAGACGAAGTCGCCCGCGTCGGTCGGCGGCTGCACCGAGGCCGCCCAGAAGATCGCCGCGCGCATGAAGGCCGCGGGCTTCGCCGACAGCCAGCTGACCGTCTTCGAGGCGCCGGAGCATCCGAAGTACGGCGGCCTGGTCGCGGTCTTCCCGGGGACCGACCCCGGCGCCAAGGCGATCCTGCTCCTGGCCCACCTGGACGTGGTCGAGGCCAGGCGCGAGGACTGGACGCGCGATCCCTTCACCCTGATCGAGGAGAACGGCTACTTCTACGGCCGCGGGACGCACGACGACAAAGCCCAGGCCGCCATCTGGGCCGACACCCTGATCCGCTTCCGCCAGGAGGGCTACAAGCCGCGGCGCACCGTCAAGATGGCGCTGACCTGCGGCGAGGAGAGCGGCGGGCCGCTGAACGGCGCCGCCTGGCTGGTCGCCAACCGCCGCGAGCTGATCGACGCGGCCTTCGCGCTGAACGAGGGCGCCGGCGGCCAGGTGGACGCTCAGGGCCGGCGCGTGGTCCACACCGTCGAGGCCGGCGAGAAGACCGCCCAGAGCTTCACCCTGGAGGTCACCAACCCCGGCGGCCACTCCTCCCGGCCGGTGCCGGACAACGCGATCTACCGCCTGGCCGACGCGCTCCAGAAGATCCGCGCCTACGAGTTCCCGGTGATGATCAACGACGCCAACGGGGCGTACCTGACGCGGATGTCGAAGGTGGTCGGCGGCGCGCAGGGCGCGGCGATGACCGCGATCGTGGCCAACCCGAAGGACGCCAGGGCCGACGCGCTGCTCTCCAAGGACCCCAGCCTGCACACCATGCTGCGCACCACCTGCGTGGCCACCCAGCTCACGGCCGGCCACGCCATGAACGCCCTGCCCCAGCGGGCCACGGCCACCATCAACTGCCGCATCTTCCCGGGCGCCTCGCGTGATGCGGTGATGACCAAGCTGGTCGAGCTGATCGGCGACCCGCAGGTGAAGGTCTCCAAGATCATGGCCTCGCGCGGCGAGCCGGAGAACCGTCCGGCGCCGCTGACGCCGCAGATCATGGGGCCGATCGAGAAGATCTCCGGCGAGATGTGGCCAGGCGTGCCGGTGGTCCCGTTCCTGCTGGCCGGCGCCACCGACGGCACCGCGCTCAGCGCCGGCGGCATCCCGACCTATGGCGTCTCCGGCCTGTTCTCCGACCCGGACGGCGGCAACATCCACGGCCTCAACGAGCGCATCGGCGTCCAATCGCTCTACGAGGGCCGCGAGTTCCTGTACCGGCTGGTGAAGGCCTACGCGGAGCAGCCCTAGGCGAACCGCTTCAGCGCGAAGTCGACGAACGCCTTGAGTTTGGCCGGCGGCGATCGGTCCGGCGGATAGATCAGGTACATCGGCCGGGCCGGCGGCTCGTAGCCGTCCAGCAGGGGAACCAGGCGGCCCGCGGCCAGGTCGGCGCCAACCAGGGCCTCCGGCTGCAGGATGATACCGCCGCCGGCGACGGCCGCGGCGCGCAGGGCCGGGCCGTTGTCGATCCTCAAGCGATACGCGACCGGGACCTCGACGCCGCCCTCCGGTCCGTCGAAGCGCCAGGCATGGCGCAGGCCCCAGTGCGTCAGGCCCAGGCACGCATGGCCGGCCAGGTCGCCCGGCGTCCGCGGCGTTCCGTGCGCGGCCAGGTAGGCGGGCGCCGCTGCGACCACCATGCGGTAGGGCGCGAGCGGCCGGGCGATCAGGTTGGAGTCGGCCAGCGGCCCCACGCGGAAGAGGGCGTCCAGGCCCTCGCCCACCGCGTCGGTCCGCCCGTCGGAGAGGGCGAGCTCGACCTCCACCCTGGGATGGGCGGCCATGAAGTCGCTGAGCGCCGGCGCCAGCCGCGCCACCCCGAACGAGATCGGCGCGCCGATCCGCAGCAGGCCCGCCGCCTGACCCCGCGAAGCCGCCACGGCGTCCTCCGCCTCTGCCACCTGGGCCAGCACCGCGCGGCTCCGCGCCAGGAAGAGCTCGCCCGCCTCGGTCAGGTTCTGCCGGCGCGTCGTGCGGTTCAGCAGCCGCACGCCCAGCCGCGCCTCCAGCGCGCTGAGGTGCTTTCCCACCATGGTCGGCGACAGGCCGAGCCGCCGGGCGGCGGCGCTGAGCCCGCCCGCCTCCGCCACGGCGACGAACACCTCGAGGCTCTCAAGCCGGTCCATATTCGAAACCCAGAGTGCGAAGACATCGCCTGATAGCCGGCTTTATCACGGAATCCGGCGGCAATAGATCGAGGGTCCCGAGACCGGAGACCGCCCATGCAACCGAAAGACCTGCCCGCCCTGGCCATGGCGGCCTTCAACGGCCGCGACCCGGAGCGCCTGCGCGCCATGTGGACCGACGACTTCCACTTCGTCGGCCCGGACGCCGAAAGCCACGGGATTGAGGCCATGCTGGCGCGCGAACACGGCCTGTGGCGCGCCTTTCCGGACGTAGAGGCCAGCATCGAGATCGTCAGCGCCGGCGACGACGTCCTGGCCATGCAGACGACGATGACCGGAACCCACACCGGCCCGCTCGACCTCGGCGGCCAAACTCTCCCGCCGACCGGGCGGCCGATCTCCGTCAGCTTCGGCGTCCACATCTGGTTCCGCGACGGCCGCGCCTGCCGCGAGCGTGTCTACTACGACCGCATGGGCCTCTTGCAACAGCTGGGGGTCGCCGCCTGACCTGGCGCAGCCCCCGCGGCTGAGAGACGCCCCTTGCGCCGCGGCGCGTTTGGCCCAGATTCGGAGGATGCTCCGGAGTTCCGCGTGACGTCGCCATTCGACGGCTATGAGGTCGAGCCTCGCATGCGCCCTGCGCCGGCGGACTGCGCCTTCGATCTGGAGGCGACTCTCTCGGCGGTCGTCGCGCTTGAGGCGCGGATTCCGGAGGACGCCTTCACGGCGGCCACGCTCCGGACCGAGCGGGCCGGCAATGGCGCGGTGATCGGACCGAACGGCCTGGTGCTGACCATGGGCTACCTGATCATGGAAGCCGAGGACATCACGCTCACGCGAAACGACGGGACCCGCCTGCCCGCCCACGTCCTCGGCACGGATCCGGTGACAGGCTTCGGTCTCGTGCAGGCGCTGGAGCCGCTGGGCCTGCCGGCCCTTCCGATCGGCAACGCCCACGGCCTCGATGAGGGCAGCCCGGTGATCGTCGCCGGGGCCGGCGGCCGCAGCCATGCGGTCGCCGGGCGGGTGCTCACCCGGATGCAGTTCGCGGGCTACTGGGAATACCTGCTCGACAACGCCATCCTTACCGAGCCCGCCCATCCGCACTGGAGCGGCGCGGCGCTGATCGGCGCCAAGGGCGAGCTGGTCGGCGTGGGCTCCCTCAGCCTGCAGGCGCAGACCCGCAACGGCGAGCCGAGGCCGATCAACATGTTCGTACCCGCCGACCTGCTGGCGCCGATCCTGGACGATCTCGCCCGCGGCCGGCCGGCCCATCCGCCCCGACCCTGGCTTGGCGTCATGGCCCAGGAGTTCCGCGACCATGTGGTGATCGTCGGCGTCAATCCCCGCGGCCCCGCCGCCCGCGTCGAACTGCGCGCCGGCGACATCATCCTGGCCGTGGCGGATCAGCCGGTCCGCGACCTCGCGGCGTTCTACACCCGCCTGTGGGCCCAAGGCCCGCCCGGCGCCGTGATCCCGCTGCAGGTCCGGCGCGAAGGCGACGTCTTCGATCTCGAGGTCCGCTCCGTCGACCGGATGGCCATGCTGAAGAAGCCCCGCTTCAACTAGGGTCGGCGCCGGCCGCCTTGCCCGGCGCTCCGCCCCCTGATTAAGTCCGCGCAGCTTATCGGGGATCACTCATGTTCAAGTTCCTGGGCGCGCTCGCCGCCTCCACGGCGCTGCTCGCCACGTCGGCCGCTGCGCAGACCGCCACGCCGGACCAGGCCCAGTTCCGGGCGCTCTACAAGGAGCTGGTCGAGACCAACACGTCGCTCTCGGCCGGCAGCTGCACGCTGGCCGCCCAGCGGATGGCCGCCCACCTGAAGGCCGCCGGTTTCGCCGATAGCGACCTCACCCTCTTCACCGCGCCGGATCATCCCAAGGAAGGCGGCCTCGTGGCGATCTTCCCGGGCGCCGACCCGAAGGCCAAGGCGATCCTGCTGCTGGCCCACATCGACGTGGTCGAGGCCAAGCGCGAGGACTGGACCCGCGATCCGTTCACGCTGGTCGAGGAGAACGGCTATTTCTACGGCCGCGGCACCAGCGACGACAAAGCCCAGGCGGCGATCTGGGTCGACACCCTGGTCCGCTACAAGAAGGAAGCCTTCAAGCCGCGCCACACGCTGAAGCTGGCGCTGACCTGCGGCGAGGAGACCAACGGGGCGCTGAACGGCGCCGAGTGGCTTTCCAAGAACAGGCGCGAGCTGATCGACGCGGCCTACGCGCTCAACGAGGGCGCCGGCGGCGAGCTGGACGACGCCGGCAAGCCGGTGGTGCACACGGTCCTGGCCGCCGAGAAGCTCAGCCAGAACTACAAGCTGGAGGTCACCAATCCGGGCGGCCACTCCTCCCAGCCGATCCCGGACAACGCGATCTACCACCTGGTGCGCGCGATCGACCGGATCAGCCGCTACGAGTTCCCCGTCCAGCTGAACGACGCCACCCGGGCCTTCTTCAAGGGCATGGCCCCGATCGCCGGCGGCGAGGCGGGCGCGGCGATGACCGCCATCGTCGCCAACCCGAAGGACGAACACGCCAACGCCATCCTGTCGCGCGACAAGGCCTTCCACTCGATGCTGCGCACCACCTGCGTGGCGACGATGCTTTCCGCCGGCCACGCCACCAATGCGCTGCCGCAACGCGCCACCGCCAACATCAACTGCCGCATCTTCCCGGGAGTCTCGTCGGCCGAGGTGATGGCCCAGCTCGCCAAGCTGGCCGACGACCCGGCCGTGAAGATCTCCGTCCCGGAGGTGCGCGGCGCGCCCGTCACCTCGCCGCCGCTGACGCCGCAGATCATGGGCCCCATCGAGAAGGTCAGCCAGGCCATGTGGCCCGGCGTGCCGGTGATCCCGGTGATGTCGACGGGCGCCACCGACGGCCAGTTCATGACCCCGGCCGGCATCCCGACCTATGGCGTCAGCGGCCTCTATGGCGACCGCGACGGCGACGGCGTCCACGGCCTGAACGAGCGCATGAGGGTGAAGTCGCTGATGGAGGGCCGCGAGTTCCTCTACCGCCTGGTCAAGATCTACGCCGACCAGCCTTGACCGACCCCGCGTCAGCGGCGGCCTCTGTACAATGACGGAGGTCCGCCGCCGCGGACTCTCCCAGCCTTAGGGAGCCCTTCATGGACCTCAAGAACGCCTCGGCCCTGGTCACCGGCGGGGCCGGCGGCTTCGGCGGCGCCACGGCGCGCCGGCTGGCGGCGCGCGGCGCCAAGGTGGTCATCGCCGACGTCAACGACGAGCGCGGGCAGGCGCTGGCGAAGGAACTGGGCAACGGCAGCGTCTACGTCCGCACCGACATCATGGACGAGACGTCCATCGCCAACGCCGTGGCCACCGCCGTCGGCCTGGGTCCGCTGCACGCCGCCGTGGTCGTCCATGGCGGGCCGCCGCCGCCCGGCGCCACCGGCGCGGCGCGGACCGTCAACCGCGAGGGCGTGCGCATCCCGCTGGCCCACTTCGCCCACACGGTGAACGTCTACCTGGTCAGCGCCTTCGCCGTGACCAGCCAGGCCGCCGAGGCCATGGCGAAGAACGAGCCCAGCGCCGACAACCAGCGCGGCGTGATCATCAACACCGCCTCGATCGCCGGCTACGAGGGCCAGCCCGGCCAGGCCGCCTACTCCGCCGCCAAGGGCGGGATCATCGGCATGACGCTGACGGTCGCCCGCGACCTCGCCCCGTTGGGCATCCGCGCGATGGCCATCGCGCCCGGCACCTTCCTGACCTTCGCCTATTCGGCGCGGATGACCGACGAGCAGGCCCAGGCCCACTGGGGACCGATGGTGCCCAACCCGCGCCGGATGGGCGATCCCGACGAATACGCCCAGCTGGCCGTGCAGATCGTCGAGAACGACTTCCTGAACGGCACGACGATCCGGCTGGACGGCGCGCAAAGGTTCTAGGCAGGCTGGCGGGCGGAAGAGCCGAGGAGCCGCCGATGAGCGCCGCCGCCTACGCCGACCTCTGCCCGGGCCTGCGCGCCGAGTTGCACGAGCGCGGGATCCTGGTGATCACCTTCGATGCGCCCGAGCGCCTGAACGCGCTGGACCAGGCGATGAAGCGCGACCTGATCGAGCTGGTCACCCGCGTGCAGATGGACGACGCCGTGCGCGTGCTGGTGTTCACCGGCGAGGGCCGCGCGTTCTGCGCCGGCGACCACATGGCGGGCTATCAGAACGCCACGCCGGCCACGGTGCCGAAGATCGCCAGCGGGCATTCCACCGGCATCGGTACGGCCAATGCGCTGCGGGTCTATTCGCAAGGCCTGAACCTCGCGGTGCGCAACCTCGACAAGCTGACCATCGCGGCGATCAACGGCCCGGCGATCCAGACCGGGCTGTCGCTGGCGCTCTGCTGCGACTTCCGCATCGGCTCCACGGCCGCGCGGCTCGGCAGCGCCACCCTGCGCTTCGCGCTGCTGCCCGACGAGGGCGGCCACTGGCTGCTGGTCCAGGCGCTGGGCCTGCCGAAGGCGCTGGACTTCCTGCTGCGCAAGAAGATCGCCACCGCCGAGGAGGCCCTGGACCTCGGCCTGCTCAACGAGGTCGTGGCGCCCGAGGCCCTCATGCCCGCGGCGATGGCGCTGGCCGCCGAGCTCGCCGAGGGCCCGCAGGTCGCCATGCGGATGCTGAAGCGTTCGGCCTACAACGCCGCCGAGACCGCCTTCCTGCCGGCGCTCGACGACATCGCCGTGCGCACGGCCGTGACCGACCACCATCCCGACGCGCGCGACGGCGGCCGCTCGTTCCGCGAGAAGCGCGCGCCCAAGTTCAACGTCTGGCTGGATGAGCCGGGCGGATCCGACAGCCACTAGGGAGAAGGCCGATGACCTATTCGGACATCCTGTACCGCGTCGAAGACGGCGTCGCCGTCATCACGCTGAACCGGCCCGACAAGCTGAACGCCTGGCGCGGCGAGATGGACCGCGACGTGCGCGCCGCCATGCGCGCCGCCGCCGACGATTCGGCCGTGCGCGTGATCGTGCTGACCGGCGCGGGCCGCGGCTTCTGCGCCGGCGCCGACATGAACATGCTGCAGGACACGGTCGCGGCCGGCGAGGTGCGGGCCACGGGCGCCCGGCCCAAGCCCTTCGACGACACCGTCCGCGAGGACTTCAAGCGCACCTACGCCTACTTCCCGGCGGTGCCGAAGCCGATCATCGCGGCGATCAACGGCGCCTGCGCGGGTCTCGGCTTCGTGCTCAGCCTCTACGCCGACCTGCGCTTCGCCTCCGACGCGGCCGTCTTCACCACCTCGTTCGCGCGCCGCGGCCTGATCGCCGAGCACGGGATCTCCTGGCTGCTGCCGCGGGCGGTCGGGATGGCGAACGCCGCCGACCTGCTCTACTCGGCCCGCAAGGTGCGGCCGCACGAGGCGCTGGCCATGGGCCTGGTCAACCGCGTGATCCCGCACCAGGAGTTCGAGGCCGAGGTGATGGCCTATGCCCGCATGCTGGCCACCGAGGTCTCGCCGCGCTCGCTGGGCGAGATGAAGCGCGAGATCTGGAACGGCCTTTTCCAGACGCTGGCCGAGGCCACCGACGCGGCCAACGCCGACATGCAGAAGAGCTTCACCTCCGAGGACTTCAAGGAAGGCGTCGCCCACTTCGTGGAACAACGCCCGCCGGCCTTCACGGGGCGCTAATCGCCTTTCGCCGCGCCAGCGAATCCGCCACGACCCAGGCCGCCCCGGTCAGCACCAGGTTGGTGGCGTTCTCGGCCCAGTTGCCGTGGTTGTGGCGGTCGGCGAGGAACAAGGGGATGTGCACCAGCGGCGTGAAGGACGCGTACATGACGGTCAGCAGGATCGCCGCCAGCCGCGCCCGGACCCCGCTCAGGATCGCCAGGCCGCCGGCAATATGCGCCACCCCGGTGGCGTAGCCCCAGAACTCCTGGCTGGGCGGCAGCCACTTGGGCACCAGCGGCGCGGTCAGGTTCATGTAGACGAAGTGCGCCCCGCCGAAGAGCACCGCACAGACCCCGAACGCCAACTGGCCGCCGCGGATCAGGCGCCGCGCGAGGACCGCGTCGATCCTCCCGTCGAGCTCTGCGTAGGTCGCCAAGACGATCAGCGCCCCGGCGAGGATCGCCAGCTGTTCGGCCATGTTGCCGTAGGCCAGGTACTGGCCCGCGTTGCGCAGGATCACCCGGCCGTCCATCAGCACGACGACCACCAGCCAGTAGGCTGAAAGCGCGGCCGCTGCCCAGGTCACCGTCCGCCGCCACAGGAGCGCCGCGCCGCCGAGGATCAGGAAGGCGGCGATCGGATAGATCAGTGCGGCGCGGCCCGGAAAATCCTTGGGGACCGCCTGGCCCGGAACGAAGTCGCCGAGCGCCAGGCTGAGCGCGCCCAGCGCCACGATGCCCAAGCCGAACACCCACCAGCCGAAGGCCGGCGTCGTCTTCTCAGCGGTCATGGCCGTTCCCCTCGGGCGACGTCGCCGCCAGATTTAGCCGCTCTGGCCGGGGCGGAACACTGAGCGCGCAGGGAACGAGCGTTTCAATTCCGCCCACCCCCGATGGGTGTCCCGGAGCCGCCGTCAGTCCGCCGACAGCATCCCGAGCAGCTTGATGCGGAAGATCAGGACGCTGTTGGGCGGGATCGGCCCGGCGCCGGTCGGCCCGTAGCCCAGCTCGGCGGGCGCATAGAGCATCCACTCGTCGCCCACGTGCATCATCGGCAAGGCCTCCATCCAGGCCGGCACCAGGCCGTCCAGCGGGAACAGCACCGGCTTGCCGCGCGCGATCGATGAGTCGAACACCTGGCCCCCGACCAGCGTGCCCTCGTAGTGCACCTTGATGATGTCGCCGGGCTTGGGTGACGGACCGGCCGGACCGGACGCCACGACCTTGTACTGCAGACCCGACGGCAGGGTCTTCACCCCCGCCGCCTTGGCGTTCTTGGCCAGGAAGTCGGCGTTCTGCGCCGCCGTCGGCGGGGCGGCGGGCAGCGACGCGGGCTGGGCCTGCGCGGCGGCGGCGGTCAGGGCGGCGAACAGGACGAGGGGAACGAGACGCTTCAAAGGGAACCTCCAGGCAAGGCCCTTCCCTGCGTCGGCCCGCCCAGCCCCGTCAAGCGATCAACGGCCGCAGGTGCTCGTCCAGCAGCGCGCCCAGCCGCGCCACCAGGAACGTCGACATGTGCCCACCCTCATCGATGGGGACATAGCGCACGACCGGCGCCGCCAGCTTCGCCGCAAAGGCCTCGACCTCCCGGCCGGCGTGTGGGCGTCGCGCGCGCCCTGCAGGAAGATCATCGGCAGATCGAACGCCAGGCCGAGGGTCTCGGCGTCGAAAGCGAGCAGTTCAGGCCGGATCGCCTGGTAGGCCGCGTAGGCCGCGGTATAGGGATCGGCCACCGGCGGGACCGGCGCGACCCAGCTTGCGCCGGGCGGCGGTTCGCGCACCAGGGCCATGGGCGCGGCCGCCATCGCCGCCTGCTCGGCCGGCGTCATGGCGTTGGCGTACTTGCTCTTGGCGAGCTCCGCGCCGACGTCGGCCCAGGGCGGCGGGCCGATCGCCTTGAGCTCGGCGGTCGCCGCCGCGTCGCCGGCCTGCTGCTCGAGCATGATCGCGTAGGCCAGCGCCTCCTGGCGTCGCCAGTTGGTCACCTGGCCGTTGCCGACATAGGCGCTGAACCGATCCGGCCCGGCGCGCAGCATCTTCAGCCCGGTGACCGAGCCGCCGGAGATGGCGAAGAGCGCGAGCCGGTCCATGCCCAGCCGCGCGCAGACGGCCTCGGCGACCGCGACCCCGTCCCGCGCCAGGCGGTCATAGGTCAAGGGCGCCTTGTCGTCCGGGTTGGCGGCCTGCGTCGCCCCGCTTCCCGGCTGGTCCCACTGCACCAGCGTGAACCGCTCTTCCCAGGGCGCGAACACCGGCGCCATGGCGCTGAACGCCGCGCCCGCTCCGGCCAGGATCATCAGCGCCGGATGGGTCCGGTCGCGCCCGCGGATCGTCACCCATTGCCGCAGGCCGCCCACCTCGAGGAACAGGCCTTCGTCGATCGTCTTGGACATCTGATGCTCCCTGCCGGCGCCCCATTTGAGGACCTTGGGGCCGGATAAGAGCAACCCCCGCCGGCCGGGCCGACGGGGGTCTGAATGGCGTCATCAGGCCGGGCGGCGGCCAGGGTGTCAAGCGCCGCCGGCGGTCCGGCTCACCGCCGTTTGATCTGGGCCGGCGTGTAGGCGAGGTAGCCGCGCTCGACGAGGCGGCGAAGCGCACCGTAGACCTCCGTCAGTTCCTCGAAGGCCTTGCGGTGCCGGGCGATCTCATCGAGCTGCTCGACGCTGGGGGGATGGTCGCCGTCACAGGCTTCCAGCGCGGCCGCCATCCATCGCGTGCGGGCCAGCGCGGCGGTCCGCGCCAGCCGTTCGAACTTGTGGTTGTCGGCCTTGCCCAGGGCGACGAGCGCGGCGCGGTTCGCGGCATAGGCCGTGTAGTCGATCTGTTCGAGGTGACCCCGAAGCTGGCGCTGGGCCTTGGTGTCGCCATCCGCGTCCGGCTCGAAATGATCGCCGGTGCTGCGCCATAGTCCGCTGATCTTGCTCATGGCCTGTCAGCTCCGTTGCGGCCTTGCGGCCCGCCACGGCGACAGCATGCGATTCAAACGCTTAAGAAATCCGG